>Ga0182024_10014182_pt1 | contig 15433 bp, 11 predicted proteins | sample P32metaG_FD_120480 | JGI IMG/M metagenome (GOLD analysis project Ga0182024, IMG submission 120480) | Permafrost microbial communities from Stordalen Mire, Sweden - P3-2 metaG (Illumina Assembly) | ecosystem: Environmental > Terrestrial > Soil > Wetlands > Permafrost | place: Sweden: Stordalen... | reverse complement strand
CCCCAGGAGTTTCCATGCCCGATCTCGTCCTGCCCGGCAGCGCCGGACGCATCGAGGCGCGCTATTCGCCCCGCTCGGACGACACCGCGCCCATAGCGCTCATTCTCTCCCCTCACCCGCGGGCGGGCGGACACATGAACCATCCCGTGGCGGTCCAGCTCTTCCATCTGTTCATGAAGCGCGGCTTCAACGTGCTGCGGTTCAATTTCCGCGGCGTCGGCCGCAGCCAGGGCGAATTCGACTCCGGCATCGGCGAACTGGCTGATGCGGCGACGGCCCTGGACTGGCTGCAATCGACCAATCCGGCGGCCTCGCAATTCTGGGTGGCGGGCTTTGATTTCGGCGCCTGGGTGGGCATGCAGCTTCTGATGCGCCGGCCGGAGACCGACGGCTTCATTTCCGTCTCGCCGCCCACCAACATGTACGATTTCAGCTTTCTGGCCCCCTGCCCCGCCTCCGGTCTGATTCTGCACGGATCGGCCGACGCGGTGGTGCCCTACAGCGAAGTCGAAAAGGTCGTGGCCAAGCTGCGCACGCAGAAGGGCATCGTCATCGACTATGAACTCGTGGAGGGCGGCGGCCATTTCTGGAGCGACAACCTCCACGAAGTCGAGACCCGGGTCGGGGCCTATCTCGACAAACGGCTGGCGGCCGAACCCGCCTGACCCGTCAACTATCGACTAGGCCCTGACGATGCGTCCGCCCGGCAGGGGTTCGGCGACGCCGGTGGTCCGCGGAAAGGAAATCGGCAGGCCGGTGAAGGTGCGCGCGGCCAGATAGGCGACGGCTTCGGCCTCCATGGAATCGCCGCGCCAACCTACCCATTCCGCCGCCGAGACCGGAACGTCCAGGCGCTTGCGGATGGCGTGCATAAGCGCCGGATTGTGCCGGCCGCCGCCGCACACGATCACCCGTCTTGGGCTCTGCGAACAGGTGCCAAGGCCCATCACCACCGACTCCGCGGCGAAGGCGGTCAGGGTCGCCGCGCCGTCTTCCAGGGAGAGTTCGGCCACGGGATCGAGGGAGAAATCGAAGCGGTCCAGCGATTTGGGTCCGCGAACCTTGAAGTGGGCGTGGTCGAGATAGGAGGCGACGATGGCTTCATGGATGCGACCCGAACGCGCCAGAGCGCCGTTTTCGTCGCAACGCGCCTCGCTCCTGGCCTGGACGAAGAGGTCGATCATGCCGTTGGCCGGGCCGGTGTCGAAGGCCTCCAGTCCTTCCCCCTCGCCGATCAAGGTCACATTGCCGACCCCGCCGAGGTTGAGGACCGCCACCGGCGCTTCCATCCTGGACCAGCGCGCCAGCGCCTGGTGATAGATCGGCGCCAGGGGCGCGCCCTGGCCACCAGCGGCCACATCGGCGGCGCGGAAATCGAAGGCGACGGGCAGGCGCAGACCCTCGGCGACGCGCCTGGCGTCGATGAGTTGGACCGTGCGCCCAGGCCCGCGCGTGCTCGGCGCTTCATGCAGGACGGTCTGGCCGTGGACGCCGACCAGGTCGATGCGACCGGCCGCAGCGCCGGCCTCGTCGAGAAACGTCCGCGCCGCGGCCAGGTGTTCGTCGGCGATGGCCACCGCGGCGGCCTGGAAGACATCCGGCGCCGGCGCGCCGCGGGGCCAGGCGCGGGCCGCGGCGATGGCCGCTTCGACGATGGCGCGCGTCTCAGCGCTCAACTTGCTTTCCGCGGCCGGCCCAAAGGCGGAAATCGCCTCGCCGTCGGTCTGCAGCACGGCCATGTCGACCGCGTCGAGGGAGGTGCCGGTCATGAAACCCAAGACACGCATGCCTCGCTTGACTGCCATAGGCCCGGCCCGCTAGCTAGGGTCGCCGTCCATGCCACGCACACCCCCCGCCTTCAAAGCGCGCTCGGACCTGGTGCGTACGCTCATCGAGCGCGGCCACATCTATCAGGCGACGGATCTAGAGGGCCTGGACGCCGCGGCCGCCAAGGGCGCCATCGCCGGCTACATCGGCTTTGACGCCACCGCCCCCAGCCTGCACGTCGGCAGTCTCGTGCAGATCATGACCTTGCGGCGACTGCAGCAGACCGGTCACCGGCCCATCGTGCTGATGGGCGGAGGCACGACCAAGGTCGGCGATCCCTCGGACAAATCCAGCCAGCGTCCCCTGCTTACCGACGAAGCCATCGCGGTCAATCTGGCTGGCATCCGGCGTGCCTTCACCCCCTTCCTCGCCTTCGGCGCGGGCCCCACCGACGCGGTGTGGGTCAACAACGCCGACTGGCTGGAAAAGCTCGGCTACATCGAGTTCCTGCGCGACTATGGCGTGCACTTCACCATCAACAAGATGCTGAGCCTGGAGTTCGTCAGGACGCGCATCGCCAACGAGCAGCCCCTGACCTTCTTGGAATTCAACTACATGCTGATGCAGGCGGCCGACTTTCTGGAGTTGAACCGGCGCCACGGCTGCACCCTGCAGTTCGGGGGGTCCGAACAATGGGGCAATATCGTCAACGGCATCGACCTCATTCGCCGGGTCGAGGGCGCCGAGGCGTACGGCGTCACCGCCCCACTGGTCACCACCGCTTCGGGGGCCAAGATGGGCAAGACGGTGGATGGCGCGGTGTGGCTCAACGCCGAGCTGCGCGGTCCCTATGACTACTGGCAATTCTGGCGCAACACCGAGGACGCCGACGTGGGGCGCTTCCTGCGCCTATTCACCGATCTGCCGCTGGACGAGATCGGCCGCCTGGAAGCCTTGGCGGGCGCTGAGATCAACGAGGCCAAGAAGGTGCTGGCCAGCGAGGCGACCACGCTGCTGCACGGACGCGAGGCGGCGGTCGCCGCGGCGGAAGCGGCGCGGGCGGCCTTCGAGGAGGGGCGCCTGTCGCCGGATATGCCCACCGTGGAGGTGGCGGCCGCGCGGATCGGCGCCATGTCCAACACCGCCTTGATGATCGCCGCGGGGTTCGCGACGTCCAACGGCGATGCGCGCCGGCAGATCGCCGGCGGGGCGTTCCGGATCGACGGGGTGAAGGTGGCCGACGCCGACGCCCTGGTCGCCGTCACCGGATCGCAGGCCGAACTTCGCAAGGGCAACGCCCGCAAACGCCTTTTCGTCACTGATTAAGAGAGTCCCCCGCCATGACCACCGATCTCAAAGCCGGCGACCACGCCCCAGATTTCGATCTGCCGGGCGACGCCGGTCGGGTTTGCCTCGGCGCCCTGAAGGGCAAGACGGTGGTGGTCTATTTCTATCCCAAGGACGACACCTCCGGCTGCACGGCCGAGGCGCAGGCCTTCACCGCCTCAGGTGACGCATTCGCGGCGACCGGCGCCGTAGTGGTCGGAATTTCCAAGGACTCTCCGGCCAGCCACGGCAGGTTCCGCGCCAAATACGGCCTCTCCCCCCTGCTCGCCTCCGACACCGATGGCCAGGTGGTGGAGCGCTATGGCGCCTGGGTCGAAAAGAGCATGTATGGGCGAAAATACATGGGGATCGAGCGTTGCACCTTTCTCATCGACGCGGCGGGCGTGATCCGCCGGGTCTGGCGCAAGGTCAAGGTTACCGGTCACGCGGCCGAGGTGCTCGACGCGGTTCGCGCGCTTAAGTGAGCTTATCGGCGATTTTCGCTTTATAAGTATGAGGATATGAAGCGCTGATCCTCAACATACACTCGATTGGGGATTGGACTATACTTTGCCGAATTCCTGCCACATTCGAAACCCGAGCGCCAGCAACTGCGACCCATTGACCGGACGGGGTTGCGCCTTGGCGGTTGATTAGGGCATATGCCCGCTTTCGCCCCAACGCTGGTGCTCCATACAATGATTTTCGGACGTGTCCCGCGCATCCACCGTCGGTTGTTGACGCTTTTTCAAGAGCGTCAGCTGTTCGTCCGCTCGGGGAGCGACGTGCGCGGCCTGGTGTTGACCACGCGCCAGCAGCTGGCCATGACAGCGCTGGCCGGCCTCGGCGCGCTGTGGATGGGGCTCTCGACCCTCGCCACTCTGACCGGGGCGGTCAGCCATGACCGGGCCCAGACGGCGCTTGCCCAGGACCAGGCCAAGTACGAACGCTGGATCGCCGATCGCCAGGCCCGGCTCGACAGCGCGCTGGCCCAGCTCAACGCGCCCGTCAACTCCATCGACGTCCTGGCCAACACGCTCGAAAAGCGCCACGCCGCCCTGGCCATGCTGCTTACTCAGGCGCAGGGGACGCCAGGGGCCCTGCAGGCGATGGCGCCGATGCTGCTTCACCCGGCCATTCCCATCGGCTCTCCCGCCCAGCGCATCCAGGCGGTGCAGCTGGATCAGGAACGTCTGATCGAGGCGGCCGGAACCTTCGCCAAGAGCCGAGCCGACCGGCTGCGCCTGGCTTTCCGCCTCGCCGGTCTCGATCCGGCCGTCTATGCCGGCCGCAGCGACGCGGTGGGCGGGCCGCTGATCGAGGCGAAGGATCCCAGAGCCTTGGCCGCCGTCCTCGATGTCGACGAGGATTTCGCTCGCCGCATCCAGCGCGCGGCCGCCGACCTTTCGGACATGCGGGGCCTCACCGACGCCGCGGCCACCCTGCCCCTGGGCCGGCCGACGCAGGACACCACCGAAAGCAGCGGCTTTGGCGTGCGCGTCGATCCCTTCACCGGCCAGCCGGCCTTCCACTCCGGACAGGATTTCGCCGGCGCCTTCATGAGCCCGATCAGCGCCACCGCCCCTGGCGTGATTTCCTTCACCGGAGTACGCTCGGGCTACGGCAACACCGTCGAGATCGATCATGGTCACGGATTCAAAACCCGCTACGGGCACCTCGCGGCGATTTTCGTCGCCGTTGGCCAGCGCGTCGCTCTGGGTCAGAAGATCGCCGCCATGGGCTCGACCGGCCGCTCCACGGGCGACCATCTGCACTATGAAGTGTGGGTGAACGGCAGCCCTCAGAACCCCTTACGTTTCGTGAAGGCCGGCGACTATGTTCAGCAAACCGAATAACCCTCCCCCCGCCCCGCCCGCTCCTGCCAGGCCCGAGCCGATGGCGCACACCGCCGAGGGCGGGCCGCCCACGCCGCCGCGCTCGCAAAAAGCGGCCTCGCTCATCGCCCACGACATGACCCTCGAGGGCAACATCACCGGCGGCGGCGAGCTGCAGGTGGACGGCGCGATCAAGGGCGACGTGCGCGTCGAGCGGGTGACCATCGGCGAGGGCGGACACGTGGACGGCGGGGTCTACGCCGAAGCCGTCGAAGTGCGCGGCCGGGTCAACGGCTCGATCACCGCCAAACAGGTCCGCCTCCACGGTGCCTGCCACGTGGACGGCGACATCACCCATGAGCAGTTGGCCATGGAGACCGGCGCCTTCTTCCAGGGCCGTTCCCTGCGCCTCCAGCGCCCCGCCACCCAAGGCGCGCAACCGACCGTCACGCCGCCTCGCCCGGCCTCGACGTCGGCGCCAGCGCCCACGTCCGCGTCATCCGCCGCACCGCCCCCCAAGGACAGCGCCGGGCTGGATCTGGGACCCAAGGCTTCGGCCGCGCCATAAAGCGCGAGCCCCTCTCGCGGCGCCCTACCGTTCCTCCTCGCCGCGCGTCGCGCCCACGCGCTGGGCCAGGGAGGCGGCCATGAAGCGATCCAGGTCTCCGTCGAGGACGCCGGAGGTGTCGGAGGTTTCAACCTGGGTGCGCAGGTCCTTGACCATCTGGTAGGGCTGCAAGACGTAGGATCGGATCTGGTGGCCCCAGCCGATGTCGCTCTTGGCGTCTTCCACCGCCTGGGCCGCGGCGTCGCGGCGTTGCAGCTCGGCCTCGTAAAGCCGGGCGCGCAGCATCTTCCACGCCTGGTCGCGGTTCTGGTGCTGTGAGCGCTGGTTCTGACAGGCGACGGCGATGCCGGTGGGGATGTGGGTCAGGCGCACCGCCGAGTCGGTCTTGTTGACGTGCTGGCCGCCCGAGCCGCTGGCCCGGTAGGTGTCGGTGCGCACGTCGGCCGGGTTGATCTCGATCTCGATCTTGTCGTCGACCACCGGATAGACCCAGACCGAGGCAAAGCTGGTGTGACGCCTGGCGTTGGAATCGAACGGCGAGATGCGCACCAGGCGGTGGACGCCGGCCTCGGTCTTAAGCCAGCCGTAGGCGTTGACGCCGCCGACCTTCAGCGTGGCCGACTTGACGCCGACCTGTTCGCCGGCCGTCTCTTCGATGACCTCCACCGTCATGCCTCGAGAGGCGGCCCAGCGCGCGTACATGCGCAGCAGCATGGCCGCCCAGTCGGTGGATTCGGTCCCCCCGGCCCCGGCGTTGATTTCCACAAAGCAGTCGTTGGCGTCGGCCTCTCCCGACAGGAGCGCTTCCAGCTCGGCGCGAGCGGCGAAGGCCTTCAAGGCGGCCAGTTGTTCCTGGGCGTCGTCGAGGGAGGCCTCATCGTTTTCCGCCTCGGCGAGCTCGGCAAATTCCAGGGCGTCGGCCCGTTCTCGCTCCAGGCGTCGCACGGCCTCGACCTGAGCGGTCAGGCGGCTTCGCTCGCGCACCATGATTTGGGCGGCGTCGGCGTCATCCCAGAAGGCGGGACTCTCGAAGCGGGCGTTGAGTTCTTCCAGGCGCCTTAGGGTCGGTTCCCAGTCAAAGACGCCTCCTGAGCAGTCCAATGGACCGCTCGATGTCGGCGCCGGTCGCCTCGATATCCGCACGCATGGAAAAGTCTCTCGGGACAAGGGGATTGAGAAGTCGGGCGGGCCAGATAGCGCGCGCGCCCGCTCAATTCAATCTTCGGTTCAATACACGCCGTTTAGCGCGTCGGGCGGCTTGGGCGGACGGTTGGCTTTGGGCGGCGCAGGAGGAGGCGCGCCGATGGGCGGCGCGCCCGGCAGAGGCGAGAGCGGGGTAATGGCGAAGGGCTCATCGCCGCGCGGCGCGGCGATCCCGGTCGGGAGGGGTTGCGGGCGCGGCTCGGTGCCGGGACGGAAGGCCTCGCGGTTGGGGCCGACCATGGCGAACTTCGCGTCTGGCGGGGCCTTGAACTCGAGCGAAGGGTAGCCCTTCAGCGCCTCTTGCATGAACTCGATGAAGATAGGCACGGCGGCCACCGCGCCGGTCTCGCCTTTGCCCAACGAGCGATTGTCGTCGAAGCCGACGAACACCCCGACCACGATCTGGGGCGAGAAACCCATGAACCAGGCGCTGCGGAAGTCGTTTGTGGTGCCGGTCTTGCCGCCGATCGGCCGGCCCAGCACCGCCGCGGCGGCGCCGGTGCCGCGGATGACCACGCCCTCGAGCATGCTGTCGATCTGATAGGCGGTAATCGGATCGATCAGCTGCTCGCCCGACGGCGCGATATCGGGGCCGTCATCGCCCGAGAAGGGCGCGGTGCAGCCGGAACAATCGCGGCCGTCGGCGCGGTAGATATCCTTGCCGTCGCGGTTTTCCACCAGCTCGATGAGATGCGGGAAGACCTTGCGCCCGCCGTTCACGAAACTGGAATAGGCGCCCGCCATGCGAAGCGGCGTGGTCTCGCCCGCGCCCAGGGCCATGGCCAGCTCCGGATCCATCTTGTCCACGACGCCGAACTTTTCGGCGGTGGCGACGATCCGCTTCATCCCTACCTGCTGGGCGATGCGCACGGTCATGGTGTTGAGCGACAATTCCAGGCCGCGGCGGAACACCAGGGGGCCGCGGAACTTGTTCTTTTCGTAGTTCTCGGGGCTCCAGGCCTGGCCGTTGAAGCCGCGCAGGGTGATCGGCGCATCCAGGACGATGCTCGCCGGGGTGAAGGCCCCACTTTCCAGAGCGGTGGCGTAGACGAAGGGTTTGAACGACGATCCCGGCTGGCGATAGGCCTGGGTGGAGCGGTTGAAGTTGGAGAGCGAGTAGCTGTACCCGCCGACCATGGCCAGGACCCGCCCCGAGTAGGGTTCCATGGCCACAATGGCGCCGTTGACGGCGGGAACCTGCCGCAGATGGAGGCCGCCGCCCTCTGCCGGCTCCACGAAGACGAGGTCGCCGACGCTGAGCGGCTTGCGCGCGTTGGCCCAGGCCACATCCCCGCCCAGGAGTTCGCCCACCGAATTGTCGGCGGCGACCTGCACGCTCACCGCGCCGCCGCCGGACCGGGTCACGACCGCGGCGCGCCAGTTCTTGCGCTCGGAGGGCGGCGTCTTGGCCAAGGTCGCTTGCTGCCAACCGGGCACGATGTCCACGTGACCCCAGGCGCCGCGCCACCCGTGGCGGCGATCGTAGGTTTCCAGACCGTCCATCAACGCGATCCGCGCCGCCGTCTGCAGCCGCGGATCGAGGGTGGTGCGCATGTAGTAGCCGCCCTGATTGAGGTCGGCCCCCACCGACTTCATGCGCAGCGCTTCGCGGTGGGCCTCGGAGACGAAATAGTCGGCGTCGTGGTATTTGGCCCGGGTGGGATTGGATTCCACCTTCAGATCCTCCGCCTTGGCGGCGTCTGCCTCGGCGCGCGTGACCCAGCCCAGATTGGCCATGTCGTCGAGGATCGTGTTGCGGCGATGGACGGCGGCGGCCTTCTGCCGGATTGGCTGATAGTTGTCCGGTCCCTTGGGCAGGGCGGCCAGATAGGCGCACTGGGCGAGGGTCAGGTCGGAGATCGCCTTGCCGAAATAGTTGAAGGCGGCCGCCCCGACGCCATAGGAGCGGTAGCCCAGCCAAATCTCATTGAGATAAAGTTCCAAGATCCGCCGCTTGGTCAGTGTCTGCTCGAGGCGCGTGGCGAGTATGGCCTCCTTGAGCTTGCGGCCCACCGAGACTTCATTGTTCAGAAGGATGTTCTTGGCCACCTGCTGGGTGATCGTCGATCCGCCTTCCGGCCGGCGGCCCTGCAGGACGTTGTACACATCCTTGAGCATGGCCCGCGACATTCCACCCATATCGACGCCGCCGTGGTGGAAGAAATTGTGATCCTCGGCCGCCAGGAAAGCCAGGATCAGCCTGGGCGGCATCTGGTCGTAAGGCACATAGATGCGGCGGACCTTCGAAAACTCGCCGATCAGGGTGCCGTCCCAGGCGTACACCCGCGTCGCCGTGGGCGGATGATAGTCGATGAGATCGGAGGCCTCGGGCATCGAGTGAAACAGCACGGCGGCGTAGATCGCCGCGGACAGGGCCGCGACGACGACCGCGCCCAGAACGGCGACGCCCGCCACGGCGAGCCGACGACCCAACACCTGCAAGACCGGTACACCTCCGCGGAACGCCCTCTCCGCTGGTTCGATGCTCTAGCAACCTTCGCGGCGGGCGCCAACGGGTGGGCCAGCCACACGAATGGGTTGCCCAGATCGGCCCGGATCGCGCATATGTCGCGCCTCGAGCGACTGACCGAGGGATTGAGCCATGGCCGACACCTCCGCCGGCGCGCGCGCGCCGGCCCACTGGCTGGTCAAGTCGGAACCCGGCGCCTACTCGTGGGCCGATCTGGTGCGCGACGGACGCACGCAATGGACGGGCGTTCGCAACAATCAGGCCGCCATCCACCTGCGCGCCATGCGCCTTGGCGATCTGGCCCTCTTCTACCACAGCAACAAGGGGCTCGAGGCGGTGGGCGTCGCCGAAGTCGTGGCCGAACACTACCCCGATCCCACCGACGAAGCCCACCGGTTCGTCGCCGTCGACATCGCGCCGCGCGGGCCGCTCACCAAGCCGGTGACCCTGGCCCAAATGAAGACAACGCCGGAGCTTTCCGCAATGACGCTGCTTCGCCAGGGCCGCTTGTCGGTGGTCCCGATCACTCCGGCCGAATGGGCGACGATCATGGCGCTTGCGAACGCCCGGTAGGCGCGGACAAGTCCTTCGGTGTCAGCGCGCCGCCAGCGTGGTCTGGCCGGTGAAATAGCCGTCAATGGCGTCGCCGACGGCGTCCATGAGCGTGTCGCGGCGCGCCGGATCGGTGAGCCGGGCTTCGTCGATTTGGCTCGAGATGAAACCCATCTCCAGCAGCACCGCCGGAACGTCGGGGGCCAGAAGCACGAAGTAGCCGGCGTCGCGGTGGCTGCGAGGCAAGAGATCGATCGTGTCGCCGAGACGGTCGATGAGCAGGCCCGCGAAGAGCGCCGACCGGTTGAGCGTGCTGCGCTGAGTAAGGTCGAGCAGGATCTGTCCGACCGCCGGATCGGCGGCATGGCCGCCGCTGCGGGTGAACCACTCGTGATCTCCCAGCACCTGGGTGACCCGGGTCTCGCCGCGGTCGGAGAGGGTGTAGACGCTAGCGCCATGGGTGTCGGGGTCCGCGCCCGCGGAATCGGCGTGGAGGGAGATGAATAGATCGGCCCCGGCGCGGCGGGCGATCCGGACGCGATCCTCCAGGGGGATAAAAACATCGCCATCGCGGGTCATCACCACCTTGTAGCGGCCGTCCCGCTCCAGCCGAGCCTTAAGAACGCGGGCGGCGGCCAAGGTGATGTCCTTCTCGTTGGCGTCTGATGACTGCGCGCCCGGATCGTGGCCGCCGTGGCCGGCGTCGATAACCACCACCTTTGGCGCCCGCCGAGGCGCGGGGGGCCGGGCGTTGGCGTAACGCGACCTGCCGTGGGACGCCACGGTTTGCACGCGCGCGGACACCCCCTCCCCCTCCCACGTCTCATCGGGCATGGCGCCCAAACGCGCCAACTTGGGGGAAGCTTGGCGCGGCGTTCTGGGAGCGCGGGCATCCTGCGCGCTCTTGCCGGCGGGGGGAAATTGCGGGCTGGAAACCCGCGCTACGAGCGAGGTATCGGCGTGCATGGGCGGGATTGGTCCCGCGAAGCTTGTATCCTCCAGCGCGACAGCGGCGATGCGGGCCACGTCGACGACGTAGCGGTAGCCAGTCACCCCGTCGCGTGGCGCCAGAAGGAAGCGGTGCGCGATCTGGCCCTCGCCCGCGAGGTCGAGCACCAGGCGGGCGCCGTCGCCGCCGCCCTGCACCCGCCAAGCCTTGATGAGCCCCTGTCCGCCGGCTTCGAGGCTGGTCGCCGGATCAACCGCCGGCAAGTCGAGCACGATCCGCCTCGGACCGCTTTCGGCCGCCCTCAAACTGGCCGACACGGCGCGATCGACGTCGATGACGATGCGCGTCTGGTTGTCGTCGCCGCCAAGGCGCACGCCAAGCACGGTCGCTGATCCGGCGCCCTCCGCCGGCGCGGCCATGGGGGCGGCGCAGACAGCCCCGATGACGGCCGCCAGAAGCGCCCGCACCGTCCACCATCCCAAAGCGCTCGCCCGCGCCGCGCGCATCGTCTTGCCTCACCGGCCCTGGCGACCTGGCCAGCCGCCCATATGGCGGCGGCGGCGTAGACAAACCGTTAAGGGAATCGCCTTGACGCGGTCGTCGCGAGGAACCGTCTGCGCGCGGCGACTTGGAAGCGCCGCTTCCCTTCCGGGCCGGCGTACCCTACATTGGTTTTCGCGCATGCGCCGTCTTTCAAAGACTTCAGCGACTTTGCGCGCTCCTCGCGTCGGGCTTGCGCCTATACGGCGTTGACGCGCCATCCGATACGCGCCTTTTTCAAGGGACGGGCGCGCCAATGAGAACAACCCATGGGCAGCGCCGCCTCCGCTTTGAATTCGACCCTGACCGCCGCCGCTTTTGCCGGCCGCGCGGCCGGAGACGTCTTGCGCGCCCGCAGCCGGCGCCCGGACCTCTGGTCCGCCGCGCGCCCCGGAGAGCTATCCGATGCCGAAGAAAATGCTGATAGACGCCGCCCACGCGGAGGAGACACGGGTTGTCGTCCTGGACGGAACCAGGGTTGAGGAGTTCGACTTCGAAAGCCGCGCCAAGAAGCAACTGCGCGGCAACATCTACCTCGCCAAGGTCATTCGCGTAGAGCCAAGCCTGCAGGCCGCCTTCGTGGAGTACGGCGGCAACCGTCACGGCTTCCTGGCCTTCAACGAAATCCACCCCGACTACTATCAAATCCCCCATGCCGACCGTGAAGCGCTGCTGCGCGAGGCCGAGGAGGACGACGACGATCACGCGCCGGTCGCCCTGGACGCCGTCGACGAGGACGGCGAGGCACTGGGCGGCGAGGACGACGACGAGGTCGACGAAGAAGTCGCGCGCCGCCGCCGACGGCTGATGCGGCGCTACAAGATCCAGGAGGTGATCAAACGCCGCCAGATCATGCTGGTGCAGGTGGTCAAGGAGGAACGCGGCAACAAGGGCGCGGCGCTGACCACCTATCTGTCCCTGGCCGGGCGCTACTGCGTGCTCATGCCCAACACCGATCGCGGGGGCGGCATCAGCCGCAAGATCGCCGCGGTCACCGATCGCAAGCGGCTGCGCGCCATCGTCACCGAGCTCGGCGTTCCGCCGGGCATGGGGCTCATCGTCCGCACCGCGGGCGCCAAGCGCACCAAGGCGGAGATCAAGCGCGACTACGAATACCTGTCGCGCGCCTGGGGCAACATCCGCGACACGACCCTGAAATCCATCGCGCCGGCTCTGATCTATGAGGAAGAGGATCTGGTCAAAAGAGCCATCCGCGATCTCTTCGACAAGGATATTGAAGCCGTCTGGGTAGAGGGCGAGGCCGGCTACCGCGAGGCGCGGGACTTCATGCGCATGCTGATGCCCTCGCAGGCCAAGAAGATCCAGCCGTGGCAGGGCCCCGCGCCGCTCTTCGTGGCCCACAAGATCGAAGATCACCTGAGCCAGATCTATTCGCCCACCGTACCGCTTCGCTCGGGCGGCTATCTGGTCATCAACCAGACCGAGGCGCTGGTCGCCGTGGATGTCAATTCGGGGCGCGCCACGCGCGAGCGCAATATCGAGGCGACCGCCCTGAAGACCAACCTGGAGGCGGCCGAGGAAGCCGCCCGCCAGCTTCGCCTGCGCGATCTCGCCGGTCTGATCGTCATCGACTTCATCGACATGGACGAGGCCAAGAATAACCGCGCGGTGGAGAAGACTCTGAAGGATTGTCTGGCCAGTGATCGCGCCCGCATCCAGATGGGCAAGATCTCCTCGTTCGGTCTGATGGAGCTCAGCCGCCAGCGGCGGCGGACCGGCATCCTGGAAGGGACCACTCACGTGTGCCCCAACTGTCAAGGGGCCGGGCGCGTGCGGTCGGTGGAATCGAGCGCGCTGGCGGCTTTGCGCGCCGTCGAAATGGAGGCGCTCAAAGGCGGCGGCGAGATCATCGTGCGCGTCCCACGCGATGTCAGCCTCTATATTCTCAACCACAAGCGTGAGCACCTGACCAGGCTGTTGCACAGTCACGGTCTGTTCGTCAGCGTGGTCATCGGCGAGGCCTTGGCCCATGCCGATCATGAGATTGAGCGGGTGTCGGATGTTCCTCATCAGCCCGAGCGGGCCTGGGAGGGCCCTTCTCCCAGCGCCTACGCCGTCACGCCCGACGACGAGAGCGACTTGATCGACGACGAGGACGACGAGGATGAGGCCGATGAGACAGTCGGCGCCTTGGGCGCCGTCGACGGCGAGGACGACAGCGAGGGCGGGGCGGGCAGGAGCTCCGCCGCGTCGGCCGAGGACGACGGCGCGCCACGCCGCCGGCGCCGCAGGCGCGGTCGCGGACGTGACGAGATTCGGCCCCCGGCCGTCGAAGCGCATCGCCAAGAGCCCGAGGAAAGGCCCCTCGAGGCCGAGAGCGAGGCGGCCCGGCATCGGCGCCGGCGCGGTCGGCGCGGCGGCCGGCGCGCGCGTGAGGAAGGGCGCAGCGGAGACGTCTACGCCTGGGCGTGGCCGGCTCGCCTGAGCGGCGATGATCCATACGAATGGCGCGGTCCGGTGGAGACGGCGCCGCAGCCCGACCTCGAGCTCGCGCCCGTCCGCGCGGCGGCGGCAATCGCCACGCCCGCCGAAGTCTACATCGCCGAGCCGGCCGCCGCACCCGCCACCGAGGAAGAGGACGTTTGGGTCGAGCTGCATGCGGAAGAGAAAAAGCCGGTCCGAACGCGCCGACCCAGAGCGCGGGGCCGGACAACGTCCGCGCCGCCACAGGATCAGGCGCCGGCGGCGGCGCCGGTAAACCCGGCCAGCGGTCCCACGACCGAAGGCGCGCCGGGGCCCGATACGGCTAACGATTTGTCGGATGATCCGACCTTGGTCGCCCTCCCCGAATCGGCCGCGGTCGGCGTCGACGTGAGCATGACGGCCCCTGCTCTTTCGGAACCGGCGCCGACCCAACCCGATCCGGCGGAAATCCTGACACCGGCCGCCGCTCCCAGGCGCGGCTGGTGGCGCCGGGGCGCGTGAAGACATAGAATGGAGACGGTGGGACGCCGCGGGGGCGAACCGGAGATAAATTCGTGAGCGCCGCGCCCTCGTTCCGCCAGCTTCGCAGCGCCGCCGGTTCGCTAGCGCTGGCCGCGCTGCTGGCGGCGCCGGCGGTTCGATTGCGCGCCCAGGACCAGACAGGCGTCTCCATCGTTCGGGACACCGAAATCGAAGAGATCCTGCACGAAGACGCCGACCCCATTTTCGCCGCCGCCGGGCTGGACCCCAAGAGCGTCCAGATCCACCTGATCGGCGACAAGGAATTGAACGCCTTCTCGGCCGGCGGACAGCAGCTCTTCCTCAACACAGGTCTGATCGTCGAGGCCAAGACCCCCAATCAGCTGATCGGGGTCATCGCTCACGAAACCGGCCATATCGCCGGCGGCCACCTCGCCCGCTCCGGGGCCGCCGGCCGCGCGGCCCTGGGGCCCCTGCTGCTGGGTATCGGCCTGGGCGTGCTGGCCGCCGCCGCCGGCGCGCCCGACGCGGCCGCCGGCCTGGTGTTCTCTTCGGGCTATTTCGCCGAGCTTTCGGTTCTCGGCTATTCGCGGGAGCAAGAGTTTCGCGCCGACGCGGCGGCGGTGACCTATCTGGAGAAGGCCGGCGAGTCGGGGCGCGGTCTGGTGGATTTTTTCAATGCGTTTCGCTACCAGGAGGTGTTCGACGACGAGAAGAAATACCCCTTCTTCCGCGATCATCCGCTCACTGATGACCGGATCGAGGCGCTGGAGACGCGCGTCAATCAACAGCCGCACGTCGGCGCGGTGGACAGCCCCGAAGCCATCGCCAAACACGCCGTCATGAAGGCCAAGCTAGAAGGTTTCCTGAACGGCCCGGGCCAGACGCTCAACGAATATCCCGACACCGATCAATCGTTCCCGGCTCGCTACGCGCGCGCTATCGCCTACTACAAGGAAACTGAAACCGACCGGGCGATCAAGTCCATCGACATCTTGATCGCCGAGCGGCCGAAAGATCCCTATCTGTGGGAACTCAAGGGTCAGGTGCTGTTTGAGGCCGGGCGCGCCAGGGAGGCCGAGCCGGCCCACCGAAGATCGGTGGAGTTGAAGCCCGACGCACCCTTGCTGGAAATCAACCTGAGCCAGACCCTCGTCGCCCAGGGCGACCCCAAGCGCCTGGACGAGGCGATCGGCGACCTCAAACACGCCCTCAGCGAAGAACACGACAACCCGCTGGGCTGGCGTCTACTCTCGGAGGCCTACGACAGCAAGGGAGACGGCGGCATGGCGCGCCTG
>Ga0182024_10014181_pt1 | contig 15433 bp, 14 predicted proteins | sample P32metaG_FD_120480 | JGI IMG/M metagenome (GOLD analysis project Ga0182024, IMG submission 120480) | Permafrost microbial communities from Stordalen Mire, Sweden - P3-2 metaG (Illumina Assembly) | ecosystem: Environmental > Terrestrial > Soil > Wetlands > Permafrost | place: Sweden: Stordalen... | reverse complement strand
ACCTAACGTGCACTTAAGCCTGAAGTGGCCGACCGCGATGTAAAGCAAAACTTTAGTTGTCGGCGTGTCGACAATTTTGTCTCGATTATCCAAGCCGAGCAGACATCCACCGTCACTAGAACTGCTACAACCGATTACGCCGCCGTTCGAATCGAGTAACCGTATACTTAAAGTAATACTTTAATTGTCGGCGCGTCGACATTTTCTCGCTGTGGACCCAGTACTCACCAATCGCCCTCGAGAAACTGCTTGTACCGCCAAACGTCACCGCCGCTCCTCGGCCCCAATCTCCGAGAAATCGGCCACCGTTGTGAACTCCCTGAGCAATTCCGAAAGCAGCGTCAACCGGTTCGTCCGAATCCGCTCGTCGTTGGCCATGACCATGACTTCCTCGAAGAAGCGGTCCACGGCTTTGCGCAGCCCGGCAATGATCTCCAGCGCCTCCTGGTACTTTCCGGCACGCTTGGCGGTCTGCACCCGCGCTGCGGCTTCGCGCATAGCTGCGTACAATTCCCTTTCCGCGTCGTGCTCGAAGAGTTCCACCTGCACGTGCCGCCCATCCGCTTTACCCAGTTCCGCCTTCTCCAGAATCTTGCGCACGCGCTTGAAGGATACCGCTAAAGGTTCAAAATTCTTGGACTTGCGGATCGATTTGAGTGCCACGAGGCGTTTGTGCGCGTCCACCAGGTCTTCCGCTCCGGCACGAAACACCGCGCTCACTTCGTCGTAGGCGAAGCCGTCGCGGTCGCGAAGAATAAACTTGGCGCGGTCCAGAATGAAGTCCAGAACCTGTGTTTCCTGCTCGGGGGTCATGCCCTTCTTCGGCTTGTGCACCAACAAAGCCTTCGCGGCAGCGGCCACGGCAAGGGACAACGATACGGGAAGTTTCTGCTCCAGGATGATTTTTACAATGCCGAGCGCCGCGCGCCGCAAAGCGTAGGGATCGCTGGAGCCGGTGGGCACCACACCCACGGTAAAACAGCCCGCAATGGAGTCCAGCTTGTCTGCCAGCGCCACCGCGCAGCCGGTAATGTTTCGCGGGATCGGGTCAGTCAGGCCGACCGGGCGGTAATGATCGTAAATGGCGTCAGCGACTTCGTCGGGCTCGCCCTGCGCACGGGCGTAGAGCCCGCCCACAATGCCCTGTAATTCCGTAAACTCGCGCACCATTTCGCTAGCCAGGTCACACTTGGCCAGTTCTGCGGCGCGGTCCGCTTCCGCCACACGGGCCTGGATGATTCCGCTGCTATACCACTGCTCGGTCAGCCAGCGGGCGATCGACCGCACGCGTTCCACCTTGTCGCGGTAGCTGCCCAGGCGCGATTCGTAGGTGACGCGCTCCAACTTGGGCAGATTGTCGGCCAGCGGATGCTTTTGATCGGAAGCCCAGAAAAATTGGGCATCGGCGAATCGCGCGCGCAGCACCTTTTCGTGGCCGGCACGCACCAAACCGCGGGGATCACGCGCCAGGTTGATCGCCGCGAGAAACTTCGGCGCCAGTTCGCCGCCCTTGTTCTCCACCGCGAAGTATTTCTGGTGATCGCGCATCACGGTGACGAGAATTTCATCCGGCAGATTCAGAAACTTCTCGTCAAAGCTGCCTTCAATCACGCTGGGATACTCGTTCAAGTAACACACGAGGTTTTTCAAAGCGACATCCTCGTGAATCTGAAAGCCGCCTTTGCGCGCGAGTTGCGCCAACTCAGCATCAATCTTTTCACGGCGCTCTTGCGCCCGCAGAATCACGCCGTTGGCGCGAAGTTTCTTTTCGTAGTCGGCAAAATTCTGGATGGTCAATTCGCCTTTGCCCATGAAGCGGTGCCCAAAGGTTTTGTCGCCGGAAGTGACGCCGGCAAATGAAAATCGCAACGGCTTGCCGTCCAGCACTGCCAATATCCAGCGGATCGGCCGGATAAAGCGCGCTCCATCAATTCCCGTCCAGGTCATCGAACGCGGCCAAGTCAAATCGTGAATGGCGCGCGGCAGAATCTCACCAAGGATTTCTTCGGCGGTTCTTCCGCGTTTCACCTGACGGGCTGCAAGATATTCACCCTTCGGTGTCTGCACCGTGTGCAGATCTTTCACCTGCAGGCCTTGCTTCTCGGCAAAGCTCAGCGCAGCGCGCGTGGGTTGGCCCGCATCGTCGTAGGCCACCGATTTTGGCGGCCCGGTGACATCGCTGGTTACATCTTCCTGCTTGGGAGTGAGTCCGCGAACCCAAGCGCTGAGCCTGCGCGGTCCGCTGAAGGTTTCCACCGTCACGCCGTCCATCAGATTCTCAGCGGTCAGCAACTTGGTGATGTTGGTGCGCAATTCTTCTTCCGCGCGCGGCAACATCCCGGCGGGAATCTCTTCGCAGCCGATTTCAAAAACCAATTCGAGTTTCTTCTCAGGTATTGCCTGCGATGATTTCTTCTTGGATTTTGAAGAACCCTTGGCTGCGGCGGGAGTCATGCGCGCAACTCGCGTCGCTTGGCGGGACCGCCAATTTGATCCAGGTACGCAGCAGCGGTCTTGCACGCCGCGCTGCGCACCCTGGCCATCAACGCCGCGCGCTCCGTGGTGGAGATGGCGCCGCGTGCGTCCAGCAGGTTAAATAAGTGAGAACACTTCAGGCAGTGGTCGTAAGCGGCAAGCAGCGGATAACGCGCTCGCGCCTCCCCTTTCGACGCAGCGAAGCCTTCAAGTAATACTTTAGCTTCCTTTTCGTGCAGATCGAACTCCGCTCGAATGGCCGCCGCATCGCTCATATCAAAGCTGTAGACTGAAAATTGCTGCTCTTCCGCCAGGCGTATCTGTCCATAGGTCTTGTCTGCGGACCAGCGCAGGTCGTACACGCTGTCCACGCCTTGCAGGAAGGCGCAGATGCGTTCGAGCCCGTAGGTTAGCTCCACAGAAATGGGATCTAGGTCGATCCCGCCGCTCTGCTGAAAGTAGGTGAACTGCGTGATTTCCAATCCATCCAATAATACCTGCCAGCCAATTCCCCATGCTCCGAGCGTCGGCGATTCCCAATTGTCTTCTTCAAAGCGAATGTCGTGCACACGCAAATCAATGCCGATGGCTTCCAGGCTTTTCAGATAGATGTCCTGCACGTCCGCCGGGGAGGGCTTGAGGATCACTTGAAACTGCGAATGCTTATATAGGCGATTGGGATTCTCGCCGTAGCGCCCATCTGCGGGGCGACGGCTGGGCTGCACGAACGCCACGCGATATGGCTCGGGCCCCAGAACGCGAAGGAACGTCTCCGGATGCATGGTGCCGGCGCCTACTTCCACATCGTAGGGCTGCTGCAACACGCATCCTTGCCGCTCCCAGAATTCTGAGAGACGCAAAATCAAATCCTGAAAATTCAGGCCTGCAATCTTCTTTTCAAGTTTTACTTTAACTGTCAATTTTGCTCCAGCATTTGCCTGGTTCCCAACTTCCTCTCGGTGTGGTGCTCGATCCAGTCTAGCGATGCTTCGCGTAGTTCTTTAAGTGCAGGCCGCAACTGTTCCGAGAACGGGATGCGGTCCAATCGTTCGCCGGTAAATCGCTCCGCCAGTTCCCTGGCAGGTATGTGAAGTGCCAGCATCCCAGACCGGCGGCACTTATCGCAAAGCAAACCCGGTTCCCAGGTCGCGAAGTAGGCAGCCCGCGCGCCGAAAGGCGTGGTGCAGTTCGCGCAGCGATCGAAGCGTGGCAGCCATCCGCCCAGACGCACGGTCCAGAACGCGAAGTAACTGAGCGGCAAAGCCCATTCGCCGGTGCGTTCAATCTCCTGCGCGGTAAGCAGCATCAAGCGAAACATCGGCTCAGAGACTTCCCGCTCGGGCAGCACCGTTTCCGCAACTTCACTTACTACCGCCAGTCCGGTGCTCAGAAAATAATCGCTCTGCGATTTGTTCAGAGATTCCAGCGGCTCGCACTGCTGGATGCGCACCAGATCGCGCGTTTCTTTTTCCACGTACCAGAGTTGCACGTGCGACAACAACTGCAACGTCGAACCGTAGCGATTCTTGATCCGCCTCGCTCCGGCCGCCACTCCCCTCATCCTTCCGGTGGAGCGTCCGAGAAAACTGACCAACCGGTCCGCTTCTCCGAGCGGAAAAGTCTTCAAAATAATGGCTTCCGTTTCCCGGGCGGGCATGAAGTTTTTGGCGCGCCGGCACTCTCGCTGACCTGTAGCACAGTCTCGAACCTACGCGAACGCGGAACATGTTTACTTACCACACCCACACCGCTCGCGCAATGTTTAGCCGCTAAAAAATCGAAATTCCCTGCGCAATTTATTTTTGCCGTGAAAAGAGAAGATCGCACTTGCGTAGCGCCAGTGATACATGTTTCTGCCCGCCGCGCCATTTTTATTTCCGCGCGATTTAGTTTACTCTTTGCGCGGCTCCCGTGTTTATACCGCTAAAAGATCTCACTCCACATCGCCGTCCGCCAGTCGTTAATCTGTTACTTATCTGCACGAACATCGCCGTGTTTGTGTATCAAATGACGTTGTCGCCGCACTTGTTCAAGGCCTTTGTCATGGCCAACGCCACGATACCAGCGCGTTTCCCAGCGTTCCTGGCCGGGCACGTAAGCTTCGTGGGAGCATTTCTGCCTCTGTTTACTAGTATGTTTTTGCATTCTGGACTTATGCACATTCTCGGCAATATGCTTTTCCTGTGGATCTTTGGCGATAACGTGGAGGATTTCTTCGGCCACTTCACGTATCTGCTGTTTTATTTGATCTGCGGTGTTGGGTCCGGCCTCCTTCATGTGCTGTTTAACCTGAATTCTTCGCTGCCAACGCTCGGAGCCAGCGGTGCGATCTCGGGTGTGATGGGCGCATACCTGGTTCTCTATCCCACGTCGCGGGTCCTGACACTGGTGTTCATTTTCCTCGTCCCAATTCCGGCAGTATTCATTTTGGGATACTGGTTTCTGATTCAGTTTGTCGAGGGCGTGGGGAGCCTGGGGGCTATTGCGCAAGGTGGAGTAGCGTGGTGGGCCCACGTGGGCGGCTTTTTAATGGGGATGGCGCTAACGGCGGGGTTCCGTCCGGGTGCTAGACGCAGCCAGAGCTGACATCAGCGACTCTCCCTCCCGTTAAAGTTCTACTTGCATTGTCGACGTGTCGACATTTCCTGGTCCCGGAAAACAGAGAGCTTCAGCTAGCAATCTTCAAGTCAAACCTTCACTGTCAACCAGCTTCGACCTGAACGTTCCACGGCGCTGCTGGAACTTAAAGTCGGACTTTCATTGTCGGCATGTCGACATTTCCTCTCGTCTCACACTAAAAGGGTCTTGCATCGTATAGCTCAAGTTTCACTTTCAGTGCTAGTCGACTACATGGCTGGACCTCCGGTGATTTCCGGGGAGCTAAGGTGAGACATTCATTGTCGGCACGTCGGCAATTTGTCCACGTAGAGGAACCGATATTCTTCAAGTGATTCATTACGTTTTGGCGCTGGCTGTTCCCCATTGACGTCGATGTTATAAGCCGAGTTAGTCGCGCCTAAAAATAGTTAAAGCAAATTTGCATTGTCGACGGTCGACATCTCGACTGTTACTTGATCTCCTCGGCATCGTTTCAAGTACTGCTTTCAGTCAGTGCTGAGGCGCATGAGTGGATTTAAAGCGTTGCTTGCGATGTCGACGCGTCGACAATTTTATCGCGCTTGTATTTAAGGGTTACGTGAGATCTGACATTGAGGAAATCTACAGCCGCATATCTGCGTTGAACCGCATGACCGCCTCCGTGAGCGAGCCTAAAGTAAAACTTTCATTGTCGGCGTGTCGACATTTTGCCTTCATCGGAAACAAATCTGGCGAGCCAGTCGCCAACCTCGGTCGTTTTCTTCGAGCCGCCTAAATCGGGGGTAACGAAGTTTTCGCGCAGCGCGCTTTTAACGCTTTCATCCAGTGCCGCTGATTCCGCAGTCCAACCCAGGAAGTCCAGCATCATGGCACTGGCCAGCACCGAACCAAGCGGGTTCGCGATTCCCTTGCCTGCAATGTTGGGCGCAGAGCCATGCACCGGCTCAAACAATGAAGTCTGGCCCGGATGGATATTTCCCGAGGGCGCCAAACCCAGGCCACCGGCAAGCTGCGCTCCCAAATCGCTGATGATGTCGCCAAAAAGATTGCAAGTGACGATCACATTGAACTGGCTGGGATCGCGCACCAGCTCCATGGCCAGCGTATCGATATATAAGTGGCGTGATTCGATGGCCGGGTATTCCTGGCGAATTTGCTTGAATACACGTTGCCACAAATCGTGCGCAAAGGTCATGGCGTTGGACTTGTCGCTCATGCACACGCGTTTCAATCCTTTTTGCTGCGCGTATTCGTAGGCGTAGCGGATGATGCGCTCCACGCCCTTGCGCGAATTCACATCTTCCTGAACGGCAATTTCGTCGGCGGTTCCCTTTTTGAAAAAACCGCCCACGCCTACGTAGAGCCCTTCGGTGTTTTCGCGAAACACCATGAAGCGAATATCTTTTTCCGTCCGGTCGTGCAGCGGAGTCAGGCGCGGATGCAGCAATTCCACTGGGCGTGCGTTTACATACAGATCCAGTTTGAAGCGCAGCCCCAGAAGAATGTCGGCGGCGTGCTGGTTGGAGGGCACGCGCGGATCGCCCAGGGCGCCAAATAAAATGGCGTCAAATTCGTCACGCAGCATTTCTACTGCGCCGTCAGGCAAGCTGACGTTTTCGCGAAGATATTTGTCCGCGCCCCAATCGAATTCGACGAACTCGATGGCTCGACCGGTAGCCGCGGTTATCGCGCGCAGAACTTTTAATGCTTCCGGCGTGACTTCCTTGCCGATACCGTCGCCGGGTATGACTGCAATTCGCGGAGTGCTTCCTCCTCGCCACATCGTTGGTCTTTCCACAGGGGATTTCTCCACTGGCGATTTCTCCGCAGGGGATTTATCCAAAGGTCCCTCCAGATTGCAGGCGAGTTACTTCAACCGTTCGGTGCGAGTAGTCAATTTTTCGATGCGGTCGCGGCGCGGCTCGAAGCCTATTCCCGGCCCTTGCGGCACCGCGATCGTTCCGCGCGAAGAAACGGTTACTTCCGGCTCGATGATGTCTTCTGCCCAATACCGTTTGCTGGCCGTAACATCGCCAGGCAGCGTGAAATTCGGCAGCGTGGAAAGAGCAATATTGTGCGCGCGGCCAACGCCGGTTTCCAGCATGCCGCCACACCATACCGGCACTCCATGTTGCTCGCAGATATCGTGAATGCGCTTAGCCACGGTGAAACCGCCTACTCGGCCCAGCTTTATATTAATAATTTTGCAGGCCCCCAGCGTGACTGCGGCCAGCGCCTGCTCTTCGGTGTGGATGCATTCGTCGAGGCAAATCGGGGTGTCGAGCCTTTTCTGCAATTCGATATGGCTGTAGAGATCATCCCAGCCGAGCGGCTGCTCGATCATCATCAGGTAAAAACTATCGAACTGCTTCAGCAGTGGCCAGTCTTCCAGGGTGTAGGCGGAGTTGGCGTCCACCATCAATTTGATAGTCGGAAACTCCTGGCGCAACCGCTTCACCAATTCGAGGTCTTTGCCGGGCTTGATTTTTATCTTGATGCGCTGGTAACCGGCATTCAACTCTTTCTTTACCTCAGCAACCAGTACTTCAAGTGATTCTTTAAGTCCGATAGAGACGCCGCTACTGATCTCTTGACGTGTTCCTTGAAGTAATCTCCAGAGCGGGATATTTTTTATTCGCGCTTCGGCATCCCACACGGCAGATTCAAGTGATGCTTTAGCCATGTTGTGGCCGCGCACGCGATGCAGCAAATCCCAAACCCCTGCTGCGGAACTGAGCTCCTGCCTTTTTATGAGCGGCCAAAGATTCTCGCGAAGAATGATCCAGGCGGTCTCCATGGTCTCCGGGCTATAGAAAGGGTCTTTGTCGGCCACGCATTCGCCCCATCCGCTCACACCGTCCACGATGGCCTCGACGAGCAGCACATTGCGAGAGTCCACACGGTCCATGCTGGTTTCAAACGGCGCAACGAGCTTCATGGGCACTTCACGAAGGATAATTTCGTTAATTCTCATGGTGGCGAAGAGGTCCGGGTCTCCTGGGTCTGGAAGTCACTGGCCTTAAAAATCGCTCCACGGACATAACACGTACGCGGGTGCGGGAGCATCCTTTCGCACGGCTACGGCGGCATACCCACGGTTGAAATATTTCACGAACTCATCACGCAGGCGCGACTGCAACGTCGCGATTTGCTGCGCGTCCTCCGCAGGTGTCGCCCCGGGTGTAGCGCCCTTTGTGGATGCCGTGGTCGAAACTGGAGCCATGCCGTAACTGGCGGGCATTTCGATCAATACGGAATATTCCGGCATCTGGACGGGTGCGTCGGCCACGGCGGCGACCACTCGCGGCGAATCGAGGTGCCATTCGGCAAGCAAGCGATCCGTGGCGAGGCCGCGATGCAGCGGACTGGTTGTGACACCGTAAAGATTGGGCAGATACTTTCGAGAAATCGCGCCGAGGCGGTTCAGATTGAAATAGGCATTGCGAAATTCGAGGGGATCGAAAGTCCAGCAGATCAGGCGAATGTCGCGCCGTAGCGCGTCGTCGCGCTGAAAAAGTTTAAGCATACGGCCCACGCCGCGATCGCGATAGTCGCTATGCACACCGGTCATGTGCGAATGCAGGTAGAAGACTTTGTCGTGAATCCCGACCACGGCTAAGGTAAAGCCGGCAAGCCGGTCGCCGGCAAACGCGCCGAGGACCTGGCCGCCGGTGCTGTCGGCCACCACAAACGCCGTGACGGGCTCGACTTCCAAATCTTCCTCGCCCCAAACTTCGCGCTGAAGAGCGACACAGAGGTGAAATTCCTCCAGCGCGTGACACTTACGAACGACGATGCCGCTGGTCATCGTGTATGGGAGGCCATCGTTTTGGAGTTAGGCGCTTTCGCGTTGGACGATGTTGCGTTTTCGTTTTTAGGCGAGGCGGGCGCCGGCGTCTCGGCGGTCTTATTTTCCTGATGCTTCACAGTGTCCCATAGCGATTCCATTTGTTCACGAGGCAAGTCCGCAAAGCTGCGTTTATGTTGATCCAGCGCGGCTTTTTCCATGTTCGCGAAACGGCGCTGGAATTTTGCGTTGGCTTTTTTCAGGGCAATCTCCGGATCGACCTGCACGAACCGCGCGAGATTTACAGCAGCGAAGAGAAGATCGCCCAGTTCTTCCTCGGCTTTAGCAGCGTTTTTTTCGCTCAGCGCGTGGCGAACCTCGGCCATTTCTTCACGCAATTTTTCGAAGATACCATCGGGGTTATGCCAATCGAAACCGACGCGGGCGGCTTTGCGCGTGAGTTGCAGGCCTTCCAGCATGGCGGGTAGACCGTGCGAAACGCCTTCAAGGATGGAGTCGGGCTGGTCCGTCAATTTCGAATTGCCATCCGCGGGCGACCCGATCTTGTTCAGCCCCGCTTTGTGCTGGCGTTCTTCGGCCTTGATGCGTTCCCAATGTTTCAGCACCTGGGTGGAATCTTTGGCGCGAGCCTTTCCGAACACGTGCGGATGGCGGCGCACCATTTTGTCGTGAATTTCGCGCACCACGTCGGCAGCGGTGAAGCGGCCTTGCTCGCGCGCAATCTGCGAGTGAAACACTACCTGCAGCAGCAGATCGCCCATTTCCTCCGCAAATTTCTCGTCGTCGCCGCTATCGAGAGCGTCCAGAACTTCGTAAGCCTCTTCAATCAGATAGGGGCGCAGCGTGGCGTGAGTTTGTTCGCGATCCCAGGGGCAGCCCCTCGGAGCTCGCAAGCGCTTTTGTACGGCGACAAGCTTCTCGAACCACTGGCCGGCAGACAGCGCTTTTGCGCGTGGCGATTTTAGTGGCGCAGCGGCACGCTTTCGCACCCGGGGCGATTTTTTTGTTTTGGAATTCATCCGGTGTCCGCAGGCTGTCGGTTCGCGGGATTTCCACTGTACGGCGAGCGGCAAATTTTGACAAGGGTACTGCTGACAAAGTCGGCGGCGTAGGCGGGGCTGCTGCACCGTCCCCTGTGAAACGCTAATGCAAGCAGGCATGATAAACTACCTGAGGAGTGTCACCATTGAGGACTACATTGGCTGAAAACAAGCAAGAAGAAAGCTTTCGAGTAATCGACCGGCGCCCCTTTACTTCTGAGGGCGAGATCCGCAAAGACGTGGTGGAAGCGGAAGAACGCAAGGCCGAGCGCGAAGCGCAGATCGAAGCGGCGCGCCAGCCGGCCGTTCCCGTGGGTACCGAGGAACCGGCCGTCGCACAAGCTCCCGCGACCGCTCCGCAATCGTCCCCCGCCTTTGAAAATTTGATCCGCATGATTGGCAGTAACGCGGCGATGGTGCTGGGTGCTTATGCCGATCCACGCTCGGGCCAACCGGTCATCGATCCGGAAGCGGCGCGTGAGTTGATCGACATGCTCGATGTGCTGCACGAAAAGACCAAAGGCAATCTCGCTCCGGAAGAAGATACCCTGCTGGTCGATCTGCTGGGCAAACTGAAGATGACTTTTCTGGAAGTGAACCAAGCGCTGGCGGCGCAAGCGGCCAAAGTGGCGCAGCAGGCGAAGGTCGGCGCCAAGCGCTAGGCGGAGCTGCGGTTTCGCATTTCCTTAAACGGCAATCATGCGAGAAGCGCCGCAGCGCCGTGAGCGACACCAGGCTGCGTTGATTTGCGCCGCCGTGCAATCATTGGCCGAGCACAACTTTTAATCGCCGATCCATAGAACAATTCTCTTCCCCATGTCCCATGAACTGGAAAATGAGCCGATAAAACTTACCGTGCTTGGCTCCGGCACCTCCATGGGTGTGCCTTCTCCGGGATGCCACTGCCGGGTGTGCAGTTCGCGGGATTCCCACGACAAACGGCTGCGCCCTTCCCTGCTGCTTTCGCGCGGCGGACAAAACGTGGTGATCGACACCACTCCCGATTTTCGCCAGCAAGCTCTGCGCACACGCATGGAGCGGCTCGACGCAATTTTGCTGACGCACGGGCACGCCGATCACATTATGGGCTTCGACGATATTCGCCCGTTCAATATCCGGCAGAAGGCGGCGCTGCCGGTGTACGGCAACGAAGAAACTTTTGCCGTGTTGCAGCAAGCTTTCTCGTACGTGTTCAGCGGCAAGCCCACGCTCAGCACCGTGCCCATGGTGGACCTGCACGTAGTCACCGGGCCTTTCGAGCTGTTGGGCGTGCCCATCATTCCCATTCCGTTGGTGCATGGAGACCTGGAAGTTCTGGGATATCGCTTTGGCAAAGCGGCGTATTTGACGGACTTCAGCGCGCTGCCGGAAACGTCGATGGCGCTGCTGGAGGGGCTGGATGATCTGATACTGGATGCGCTGCGGGACATTCCTCATCCCATGCATCAGACGGTGGATCAGGCGCTGGCGCTGGTGCAGCGATTGGCGCCGAAGCGCGCGTGGTTCACGCACATTGCGCATGATTTGTCGCATGTAGAGACGAACCGCAGATTGCGGGACGCCGGATTTGGCAATGTGCAACTGGCTTATGACGGGTTGCAGTTCGATGTGAGCGTCGACGAAGGCGCGACTGGCAGCGAACGAAGCGGCACGAACGGAGCTGCGAGCAAGCGTGCGGCGGGGGTCAGCACGTTTGCTTCGGCTTCGGCATGGAATGCACAGTATTCTTCACCGCAGCGCTCCAGCGTGCTGACCATTGGAAATTTTGACGGGCTGCACCTTGGGCATCAAGCGATCCTGCGCGCAGTGGCACAACGCGCGCTGGACGCCAAGGCGGTATCCACGGCACTGACCTTTGATCCGCTGCCGCGAAAAGTTTTGCGGCCGGAATCGGCACCGCCGCGCTTGTCCACCAATGCGCAACGGATCGAATGGTTCAGCATGATGGGCCTGGAGGCGGCCGTAGTGCTGCCCTTCACCATGCAGTTGGCGAAACTGGCGCCGGAAGACTTTGTGGAGAACATTCTCGTAAACCAATTGCACGTTGCGGTCATCCTGGTGGGAGAAAATTTCAGGTTCGGACACCAGCAGAGCGGCACGGTGAAACTTTTGCGTGAGTTGGGCGAGCGGCTGGGCTTCGAGGTGGTGATTATTCCTCCGGTGCGGTATCGCGGGGAGATTGTTTCCAGCACGATCATCCGACGCGAAATTGCGGAGGGCCGCGTGAGTCACGCCGGGCGGCTGATGGGCCGGCCGTTTGTGCTGACCGGCGAAGTCGTGAGCGGCACGGGGACGGGAACAAAGTTCACGTTTCCGACACTGAATCTGGTCGCGGAACAGGAACTGCTACCGGCGCGCGGCGTGTACATTACGCGCACGACTTTTTCCGGCGAAGCGAAGAATCACCGCTCGGTCACCAACATTGGAATGCGGCCGACGTTTAACGGAACCGCGCTGAGCGTAGAGACGCACCTGCTTGATTTTCGTGGGGAGATTCCTGCCAAGCGGATCGCCGTACACTTCTGGAAGCGCTTGCGCGAGGAAAAGAAATTCAGCGGCTCCACAGAACTACGCGAACAGATTGCGCGCGATATTGAAAGCGCCAACCGTTTCTTCAGTCGCCTGCGCCGATTGCGATCGACCCAGCTGGTGTGAAGCACGCCACGGTCGGCACCGCCAATACTGAACAGCGAGCAAACTATCCAATGATTCTGAGTTAGTGGGAGCGGGTGTGCTCGCGATTGGAATGATGGGCGTGTGTCGTGGTGCTGGAAGAGGTGGACGGAGCATCCTTAGGTGCGCTGCTGTGTTCGGCGAGGGAGGGTTGCGCGGCGAGGCATTCCACGCAGTAGCCGCCCACTTCAGTGCGCGAGATGGTCACTTTCATGTTGAAGTCGCGGGCGATTTGCTCTTTTAGCTGTTCGTAAAGGCGGCTTTCAAATTCGCGCACTTTGCCGCAGCGCAGGCAGGCTACGTGGATGTGATCGCGCGGGCCGTGGCTTTCGTAATAATGCCGGTCGCCGCGGAGGTGCAGCAAATCCAGTTCATCGATGAGGCCCTGTTTCTTCAGCAGATCGATGGTGCGGTATACGGTGACAAGATGCACGCCGGAATCGATTTTTTGGGCGCGCGCGAGGATCTGATCCACGTCCAGGTGCTGCTCGGCATCGTCCATGACCTGCAAAATCACGCGGCGCTGTTTGGTCATGCGCAAGCCGCGCTTCGACAGAATCTGCTGCAGGCGTCCCGTGGTTTCGGCGGTGTTGATGCGTTCACCGGTAGAAACGCGACGGGATGGGGATGCGGCCATGCGGGAAGTTCTCGAAAAGCGCGCAGGATTTACGAATGCGCCCAAAGCATTCGCATGAGGTCATTGTACCTAACGATTGTGCGCAGCGGCAAAGAGTTGGAATTGAGCCTGGCAGAAGCGAAAATCTGCAGTTCGCCCATTTCACGAATACGGCGACAGGTCCGCTGTCTGAGGATAAAAAATGGCCTGCTCTCGCGAGGAGGCAGGCCATCAAGATCAAATCAGCGATGGCGATTTACGAGTGGGTGGGAAGCATGCGCATCACGTCGTTATACATGACGTAGGCAAACAGCACCAGCAGGAACACGAAGCCGACCTGCACGAAGCGTTCTTTAAACGCCATGCTCAGGTCGCGGCGCATGCCGGCTTCGATGGCCAGCAATAAAATGTTGCCGCCGTCGAGAATGGGAATGGGTAAAAGATTCAGGATGCCGAGGTTCACGCTGATGAGCACCATCAGCGACAGCACCGCCAAGGGACCCTTGCGTACGGCTTCACCGGCGGCGCGCGAAATTCCCACCGCGCCCTGCAACTGCTTGACGGAGACGCGGCCGCTGAAGAGTTTGCCAACCACGCCGACGGTTTCCGAAATGCGCTCGCCCGTCATGACAAAAGCATCACGCACGCCTTCGCCTAATCCTTCACGGTGATATGAAGTGGCGTCTCGCACGGCTACTCCAACCTGATAGACCTTTTCGCCGGATTCGGTTGCGCCTGCAAGCGGAGTCACCTGGGTGTGCACGGTTTGCCCATTGCGCAACACATCGAGCTGCATGGTCTTCCCGTCTGAACCACGAACGTGATCGACAAATTGTCCCCAGTACTGAATTTTCTGGCCGTCAACGGACTGGATGACGTCGCTTTCCTTCAATCCGGCGTGAGAGGCCGGGCTATTGGGAGCAACTTCATCGAGCACCGGGGCCATCGGCGGGTAGCCGAGCAGGCGGTCGCCAGCCGTGGGATCAGCTAGAGAAGCTTTCACTTCGCGGCTGGCGCCATTGTTTTCTACTTCAGCAGTAATCGTGCCGGACGGAGTGGCATCCTTGATGGCTTTCGCGGCTTGTTCCCACGTGGGACGGGCCACGCCATTCAACGAAACAATTTCATCGCCAGGCTCGAAGGGGCTGGGCGCCGTCGCGGGTTTCACGATGGGTGCCACGACCTGCACGGGTTGATCGAGATAGGCGGAGTGCGGGACGCCTACGGCGATGAACAATACGGTCATCGCCAAGACCGGAAAGATCAAGTTAACTGCGGGACCGGCAAAGGAGATCAGCGCGCGCTGCCAGCGCGGCTTGCTCATCAATTCGTCGGAGGAGCCGGTGGGCCCGGTTGCGCCGGCGTCGACATCGGTGATGTCCTGGCCAGCCATGCGCACGTAGCCGCCAAATGGCAGAGCGCTGACACGCCAGTCGGTGGCGCCACGCTTCCAGCCGAACAGGCGCGGGCCGAAGCCGATAGAGAAAACGTCCACGCGCACGCCGAAGAGCCGGGCCACGATGAAATGGCCCCACTCGTGAATCATGATCATCAAACCCAGTACCAGCGCGACGCCTACGATCAAATTCATCAGCTTCTACTCTCCCGACTTCTGGTTTGCCGCTTAACTGCTTACGTCAATTCTACGACGGCGGATTTCTTCGCCGTTACAAAATTCGCTCAAGATGCCACGGCGGTTACGGCCAGCCGGGCAACCTCTTCCCTGGCCATTCGACGGGCTTCCGCGTCGAAGGCGAGCACGTCGGATATGTTTTCAAACTTCGTTCGCGGCGCGCGCTCCAAAACTTTTTCGATCACTTCCGCGATGCCGGGAAAAGATAACCGGCGCTCCAGGAACGCCGCCACGGCAATCTCGTCGGCTGCGTTTAAAGCACAGGGCAAGGCGCCACCCTTTTTCAGGGCTTCCCGCGCCAGACGCAGACAGGGGAACCGGCGGGTGGAAGGCCGGGCGAAGTCCAAACGCTTTAATTTCTTCCAATCGAGAGCTATCTGGTTAGATGCCACGCGCTCGGGATAGGTTAACGCGTACTGGATGGGCATGCGCATATCGGTGGGGCCGAGCTGGGCGAGGATACTGCCGTCCACATACTCGACGAAGGAATGCACGGTGGACTGCGGATGGATGATTACATCGATCTGGTCCGGGCGCATGCCGAAGAGCCAGCGGGCCTCGATGACCTCGAAACCCTTGTTCATCATGGT
>Ga0182024_10014180_pt1 | contig 15434 bp, 12 predicted proteins | sample P32metaG_FD_120480 | JGI IMG/M metagenome (GOLD analysis project Ga0182024, IMG submission 120480) | Permafrost microbial communities from Stordalen Mire, Sweden - P3-2 metaG (Illumina Assembly) | ecosystem: Environmental > Terrestrial > Soil > Wetlands > Permafrost | place: Sweden: Stordalen... | reverse complement strand
TGGCGGGCGTGGCGTTCGCGGTTGAAGGTGATGGGGTTGGCTTCGCAACCGAATCCTACGCCGCATCAGCGATTTACACCACGCTCGCCAGCCTCTCAGGCGCCCTCTGGCGAATAAGACGGGTTAGTGGATCAGCAGCTTTGCACGGCGGAATGGCATCGTACGTGGCTTTTCGCGTTCCGAAAGTTAACGAACACGACAAATGAGAGGACGCTTATTAGCTCCGTGATACCGATGGCGGGCATCGGCGACAGCGCTTATGTTGTGTTCTCAAAGATGCCGGCGGCAATCTTCTCCGCATTGATCTGTGCCTTTTCCAGCCTCGTAGTTGACTTTGTCGCTCGACAGAAGATCGGCGGTACGAATCTCAATCTGTTTCATTTGTATCAGTTTCCCATCCTTCCACCGTCCGCTTTTGCGGAAACCGACCTTGCCTTTATCATCCCGCGCGTTCTCGAATTGACCTACACCAGCCATTCTATGGCGTCTTTCGCGTTCGATCTTGGCTATGATGGCCAGCCATTTGTGTGGAATGAGGATCGTCGTGCCAATCTGCGTGCAGATCTCGACGCGTGGTACGCACTCGCCTACGGTCTGTCGCGCGACGAACTGCGCTATGTGCTGGACCCGAAAGAGGTGATGGGGACGAACTACCCCAGCGAAACCTTCCGCGTGCTCCAGAAGAACGAGATCGCCAAATACGGCGAATACCGCACCGCGCGTCTCGTAATGGCCGCTTACGATAGACTGGTGAGCGAGGGTATGCGCCCACGGATAGAGGGCTATCGATGATGGTGGCACCCCTCATGCTCGCTTGCTCCGGGTGGGTGAACCGATGATTGGGACCACTTCGCGCCTCGACAACTATCCTTTCGCCCTCGCGTCCGAATTGAGAGATGCCGCAAACGAGCATGGCTTTCGCATCGGCCCCGAACAGGCGAGCGGCTGGATCTTCTTCCGCTCGGCGTCCGCGCCGGGCGAGATTGCCGTGGCCGCTGCCGGAAGCGACGGTCCCTTTTTCCTGTCGATCACACATTCGGGGGTGGCGCGCGAACTCACCGTGGAGCCGGCTCAACCTTGTGCGAAAGGTCATATCGCTGCCTTCGCGCTTCCGACGCGAGATGCGTTATTTGAAGCGGTCGGCGAGGTCTACCGCAAATCGATCAGCCTTCCGACCTTGCCGCTTGAGCAATTCGAACGCGAGACCGCCACTCTCGGAAATACCGAGATCGAGCGCATTGAAAAGGTTCGGATTGGCCAGGGTATATTCCGCAAGGCGCTCCTGACCTATTGGAAGGACACTTGTCCGATCACGGGTATCACCGACAGTGCCTTGCTACGGGCATCTCACATCATTCCCTGGGCACGCTGCGAGTCTGACGCGGAGCGGATGGACGTCCACAACGGCCTGTTGCTCTCATCTCTTTGGGATGCCGCGTTCGATCAGGGCTTGGTCAGTTTTGGCGACGATGGTCGGCCGATCCTTTCACCCGAACTAACGGAGGCAGCGATCAAGGCCTTGCAGCCGGGAGGTGCTGCTCCCTTGACTCTAACACCGGAGCATCGAGCGCGCCTAGCGTGGCATCGCACGCACCTCTGGCAAGGGTAGGGCAGGGCTTCGAGATCAACAAGCACTGGGATGGGGAGCTAAAGCGTTATTTGGGTCTCCATGACTTTGCGTTTTTCGAAGGAGAGGGTCGCGGGCGGTTTGGAGAATGGCCACCCGAACCCAGCATCCTCGCGTTCGAGCTTTCACGCGCGGAAGCCTCGGCGATTGGTCGAAGATTTCGTCAAAATGCGATCGTCTACGTGCGGAGAGGCCGGCCCGCCGAATTAGTCATGCTGCGGTGGGTGACGTGACCTGCTTCACTTGGCTGTCAGGCTTGGACGTAAACAAGAGAATGGTCAGTTAACTCTCGTTCGCCGGACCATCGGTATGCGGTTAGATATCCCTCTTTAGCAACACTAAAGTCGAGACACGCGGCGTTTGACGCTGTGATCTCGGGTCGACCTTTGAGCCAGTAATGACCAAAAAATACCGGTTTGGGTTCGTAATATCGATAGTCCCTGGGGAGTTTTGCGTCAGGAATTTCATCTTCGCGCCCCTCCATCCCAAGGGCGGCTCTTCGAAACGTTGTTGCCTCTTGATCCCACCAACGTAACCGAACCTCTTCCCGCCTATGACCATCCTTATCTGAGAAATGAATGCCCGCCGGCAAGTGCTCTTCCGGACCTTTGAGGAGTGTTTCAACGGCGGAATGGGCGGCCGACCCGTGCCGGTAGCTTTCCAGCACCCCTTCTTCGGTGAAGCGCGCGGCCTTATCCAGAAAGGGCACCAGTGCCTCACGCGAGGCGTCGTGCCAGCAAGCATGGACGACGCGAAGGTCGGGAAGATCGAGCCAGACCGGCAGGGTTCTGAACCAGCCGACAGCATCCTTGTGAGCCCGAGAGTCCTCTCCGATCTGGTTAAGAAACTTGACGTGCTGGTTCGCATTCTTTGCCGAATGGCTCCGGAGGAACTCGCCGCCCTCGTTCTGGGCCGCCCACCCGATCGCGTTGAATTCGTGATTTCCCATTACGGCCCTTGCTGCTCCCGATTCACACATGGAGCGGGCAATCCGCAGAGCCTCCCGCTGCTCGGGGCCGCGATCTATAAAATCACCGACAAAAATCATCTGCCTTTCTGGATGCCGGAAGACACCGGCGACCTCGGAATAGTCAAGCTTCCTTAGCAATCGATGCAGAGCGTTAGCATGACCATGAATGTCACCAACGAGATCGTATCCTTGGAAGGTCAATGGACGTCTTCTTTGCTGAATGAAACGCCTCGGCCATTATGGCCTCGACCGGTTGGTGCACCGAAGCAATTAGGACCTCGCTCTCGGAGAGCTGTCCTCGGAGCTTGGGCATCTGATGTGTCGAACGTCAGGATGAAAGAATTTTCCCAATCGTATCCGCCGCGGATTTGCTAAGATGAGGACCTTCTTCTGTGGTAAGGAGCTTGCCGGGGAACCATCGATCGTACCAAGCTTGCTTTCGTTTCCATTCTTCGGCGTACTTGGTTTGCTCCAGCAAGCCGAGGTGCTCCCAATAATAGGTTACGCCTCGCCAGGTTATCGTGAAGTCAGGCAGTCGAAGGGTTCCATCCCCAGCGAAAAGTGGCTGCTCGTAACGGAACGGGATTTCGCGTTCGTGCAGCAAATTGGCAATGATAACCTCGGATTTCGAGCGAAGCATATCGCCACTCAAGGCTTCGTGAATCTTGCCTGATTCATACCAGCCCCTCCGGTTGGTCAGTATCTCTTTCGCTACATGAAGAGCAAACAGATAAGAATTGATTTGCGGAGTTTGGGCATTTTCGCGTCGGCGAGCATCGAGCAGACTATTGATGTCGCGTTGGATCAACAGAGTGCAATGCCGGCTTGCGCGTGTTAGCGCAGTGTAGACTAATTCGGCCGAAACCGGTCTAGCTGTACTAGACGGAATAATTACGAAGGTATGAGCGAACTCACTCCCTTGTGCTTTATGGATCGATACTGCGTAGGCTAGTTCTAGATTTTGTTCGACGCTTTCGTTACGAGGGTATTTACCGCCTGTCGGCACTTTGCGACCATATCCCACCGTAATGCCCGGCTTGCGGGTAAACTGGACAGCAAATCGCTTGAGCCGAGGACCGTAGCCGGTCTTCAGTGTATTCCAGATCTTGGCGTCGAGCCCCATGGTACCCACAGTGCCGATTTCACCGTTAAATACCTCTACTTCCAACTGGGCGCGCTTGGCTGCGTTGTAAGCCCAAATCATGTTCGACTTCGGCCTGTTGCGCGTCTGGATAACCTTATCAAAGAGCGTGATACCGTCGACGGCTCCAACTCGCTCGATTAAATTCCCAGCGATACGGTTTTGGCATGCTTCGTTGAGCGCTTCGACGCCATGCATTTCGCCCCGATGCGGCGTCAAGATCTGAAACGCTGTGGGATCGTCTTTCAGTGCTGCCCGCCATAATCGAAAAGGCTCGCCATCCACTGATATCCCGCTCCTCATTTTAACTTCGAGCGCATCTATCAAGATTTCTGCCAGCTTTTCCGGTTCATCCCAATAGATCACATCAAGATCTCGATCAACTTGGCCGCCAGCATGAATGCGAGAGATCAACTCCTCCTGGTCGGCTCGGGTTGAAACATCGGAGCCGCCGCTCGTCTTGTCCTCATCGTCGATAATGAACAATTCGGACAGAGCAACGATGGCTGTTCCTTGGCCTTCCGCCTTGTTGCGCAGTTGACGTAGGTTGCGCCCGAGCCGCCCCAAGCTGTCCGGGTGCTCAGCACGCAACCAGGCGATGACATCGGCGAATACTCGACCCCGCCCAATGGGCGGTAACTGCCCGGCGTCCCCTACGAGAATAAGCCTTCGAAGATGCTGCCAATCGACCGCTCGAAACAGCGCTGCGGCGAGCTCAAGATCCAACATCGAGGCTTCGTCAAGCACGAGTGTCCCGACTTGCGCTCGTTTCCCGCCGCGACGCTTGAAAGTAAGATTGTCCTCCAGCCAGCCATTCGAGGCGAGAAATGAATGAACGGTGACCGTCTCGACGCGTTGCAATGAGGATTGTTCAAACACCTCACGCGCGCGATCAGCAGCCTTTCCGGTAGGAGCCAAGACCAAGACCGACGCAGCGTCACCCTCCGATCGCCGGACCGCCCGGATTAGCGCCTCGATGACGGTGGTCTTGCCCGTTCCAGCGGGTCCCGTAACAACGGACATCGGCCGGCGAAACAGGCGACTGCATACCTCGGCTTGTTCAGTTGTGCCTTCGTGATATTCAGAAGTCGCCTGAAGAGCTAGCAGACTGTCGGGCTTGTATACCCAACTTGCCCAATCCGAGTCGGTGATGGGGCGACGCAAATCGATGTCCGGTCTCGACACCAGGTCACGGAGGGTAGTTTCGACCAGTCTCTCATCCTCGAACACTGATTTCAGATAAATCGCTAATCCTGGCTCAAGGGGCCGGAGCGTCAATGCGGCCGATAGGAACTCGGCATCGACTTCGAAATAGCGCTCGCTAAATTCCGCCTGCTTCCACGCGGGAAGGCGGTTCATTCGTTCGGCGATTTCGATAACGAGCTCGCGCGCGAAGCGAAACGTGTGTTTTGGCTCGCGGCGCAAATGCTCGACACATAGCGCCCTAAACCGCCGCTCATCGTTGTAATCGACATCTGCCAGAGGCTTTCCGCCGAGATCGGGGGAGGGCAACACGCCGCGATCGATCGCACTCCAGGCAATCCTATCGCTCGTGTCAACGCCACAATATAGTTCGGCAATGACATAGGGATTGGCCAAGATTTCCTGCGCGGAAGCGGGGAGGCCACATTCGGTCCGCTCCTTTGAAGCAATTGCTTCCATCGTTTCAGCATCGAGGGCCAGGCGGGGCAATACGTCGCGCAGAAGCGTACGGGTCCCTTCGTCCCGCAGTTTCCAATTCCGCGCGATTTTCTTTAATGCCTCTGGACCAAGAGCTTTCGTCAGTACGTTGTCAGTACCCGCATCAAGAACCTCGAACGCAGCTTTATGTGCATTTTGATGATCCCCGCGAGCGCAGATGGTTTTGACGCCTTCTATAAGCTGATCGGCTCCAGCCACGTGAAGGGCCGTGAGAAGCCCTGGGAAGAGACCACGATGGGTCCACAGTTCGGCAATTACCTCGAGAAGCCAGCTCTCGCGAACCGCCCAATCTTCACTTTCGTCTCCGAGCTCCTTCAAGAACCGAACCTTGTCGAGGAATTGTTCGAGAAGACCGATCGCTTCGTCGTCGCTGACGTGTTTAGAACCAAACTTGCAAAGAAAAGGATTCTCCGGAAACAGAGCAATCTGCGCTAGTCTCTCAGGATCGTCTCGATACCGATGATAAGGAAGACGCAGCCCTTCGTTGGGGTAGGCCGAGGAAATATCCCGCGCCCAAATCATGCCGCCAGCGTATTTCTGAGCAATCTTCTCCGAGACATTTTCATAGTTCAGTTCACCACCAATCCTGGTAATGCGCGAAACTCCGATGAGCGCGTAACGCGGTGCCTCCTCATCGGAAAGTGGATTGGAGTAGTTGGCGTAGTAAAAGATCAGATTCTTGCGGCAATCGTCCTGTATCGGTTTAAAGAATTGGAGCGTTAGAGCCCGACGATGATCGTTGTCTAAGAAGCCCTTGGCCTTAACCTCTTCGGCGTACATGGCCTCATACGGCCAAACACTAACCGTGGCAGGCGGGAGGTCCCATTCGTGCCTTGTGGCGCCCCCATAGAAGAAGTCTGGCGGATCGGAGGAGGCCGGCGCTTCCTTCAAGCCAAAGGCGTTGTAGCTATAGCTGCACGGGGGAACATACCCCTCGAAGGCATCCGGGGTACGACCCGCGAGTTCAATCTCACGCTCCAGATTGCGTCCCCTTGCGATAACATCGCCAGGAAATGATTTGCATCCGACGCAATAGGTATTCTTCTCGGGTGCGCGACAGATTGAACCGTTCCAACCGTCGTCGTGCCATGCCAAGCGAGCTGTGATGTGCGTCGGCATTGAGACGTCCCCTCTAAAGACTCGATATCAAATTTTTGAGAGACAATAGTGCCGCAATCAACGCTTGTACATCTGCCTCGCGACCAACCTAAACCTGTTAGACCAGATCCTTGGTGTCCCGATAATCGGGGGCAGACGGGTTTCGAGCCGGCAGACCTGGAACGGCTGAATAACGACTCGGCAGCCTGTATTGATTGAAATGAAGTGTTTGACTGGTAAGCCCGAGTGCGATCACAAATCGTGGATATTCGTCGTCCACAGTGTTGGCGGGAGCAGGGACGATCTTTACGTCATATCCGGATATTCCCCATTGCGCCGAATGGCCGTACTGCTCACACGTTCGGGAGAACAGATTCTGGTACCATTCCGATCGACAACCTCCACCAGCAAGAAACACGGGAAGCATCGGTTTTATTGCTTCATTCAGACCGCGCCGATCAGGTTGACTGCTGGGAGGGAAAAGACCTCTTTGCTGTGCCGCTCCAATGACAGAAGCGAAAAACGTCTGAATGTTTTCTTCGACCTCCGGAGGCACGGCGAGGCTTATTTTTGGGGAAGGTCCGCCGAAAATGATCGGTTTTTCTACCTCAGCAACCATACGCCGATACACATGCGAGACAATCTTACGCGTAACGGCCATGGTCCCCAGCTCTTCAACGTTTGCAGATAATATATCAAATGACGGACCATCCCTTTCGCGTCGCAAGCGGAAGACAGAGCCATCTAAGGTACCGCCACCAATATCGAAAAATGAATAGACACCCGCAGCTGTATTACGGTGCTCCGCGAAATGCACCAAAGCGGCGGTAAGCTCCGGCGCCACTTGAATGGGCATATCGTTCGGCTGAACTCGCGCAGCAGCTTTCTCATATTCCGCAACGAGTTCAGCGGGGAGTGGTGCGGGGCCTACTTTCGTACGCCACGTCCAAGCGACTGCTGACACCTCCCTAAAAACGTCCACCATCTTACTGTCGTAGTGTTTAGTCGGTACGCCAATGTTGGCGGACCAATTGATTGGCCTTTGGGGCGTAAGCTCGGCGGGAAAAGCCCTGCGGGCGGCCGATTCCGCCTTCCTGAGAATGTCGGCCAAATAATAGGCGCAGGCCGCCTTTACGATTCGGTCTAGCGGAATATTTCCCACATGAAACGAAGCTCCAAACGCTTCTGCTCCCGGACTCGCTAGCCTGTTTTTCAAATACTCGATAACCATTTTCGGCTTCGTGTTTGGCGCACAAGTTATCGAGTACAGCCTCTCATCATCCCCCACGACAACCCTTGAGGGAACCACTCGGTCTCGTTTATCACCGAGACCCAAAATTACTCTTCGGTTGATGTGCGGAAGAAACACTGCAACTTTAGTAAACCGCGTACCAAAATCGATGCCGAGGATTGCATCAATCGCAGGAACCGTTGCCTCCGGCGATCGCCGAATGCCTTGAATCGGGCGTGAAGGAGAGCTCGCTTTTTTGGTTCCGTCCGCACCGTCGACTTTGGGAGAACGGGGTCCCTCAGCAAGTAATCTATCGTGAAGCTTACGTAGCTTCTCCTGCCAATCTTCGGACATTTTAATACCTAACCAGGATTACACCACCTGATATAGCTCGACTGACAGTGTCAGCATGACGCGCCAAGCGGATTCGAGCCAGCCGCTGATCTCGATCAGCACTCAAGCGTCGAATTTGCCCCTCGGTAAGCTGGATAGCACGGCGACGCCGCTCGTCGGTCGAGGCTCTTTGGCTTTCGAGGCGATCTCGAAGCATTTGCAATTTCTTTTTCGCCCGTTCTTCCGCGATCAACTCCGCCTGACGCACCCGTTGCTCATTTTCCAATCGAAAAAAATGGCCGTCGGCAGCAAATTGCCGCATTAATGCCTGCTCACATCGGGCGATGCTCTCGCATAGGGCTTCTTGTAAATCTTGGTACGGGAACATGTCCAACTTTTTGCCGAAGCGCGCCGCGCTTAATATGAGGCCTTCTGCCGGTTCCGACTCCAAAAAGCTCAGATCCTTCGTCGACATAACTGAATTTCGGATCACGACCTGTCGTTGAAGCCCCTCGAATCTCCAGTAGTCCGTAGCAAAGACATACAGACCGGGTGGCGCATCAGTCCTGTCGACTGGCAATTCAATTGCCACACCGGAAGCCGGCATGGATCCCCGGCGCTCGATTTCGGCACGTAACCAGAGAATCAATGGATGCGTAAGATCGATCAACTCGGGTTTCGGTCGACGCCCGGCTTGATGAGCTATATCGAAAACGACAGAGATCGTCTGACCGGGAGAATGAAGTCGTGTCCCGCGCGGCGGTCGATTGTTGTCAATATATGTAGCCAATGAGGCGCGAGCGTCGGTGCTGAGTGAGATCTCAAATAGGTCCGCCTTTGTCGGATGCCGCTCGACACGCGAACCGACAAAAAAATCCGCAAGCACGTCCGTGACAAATTCCAAGATGTCCTGAGGAGTGATCCAACGGCCGCTTTCGCGGCTTTTCTGAATATTCGCTAATATGAAATCGGTATGGCCAATTAATTCCGGTGCATCTTCTTCTAGGCGTGCCAAATCTAGGCGATGACCCTCCGCAGTAACAGCATTTTGCTCCAGACGCTTAGCTAGTTCGTCGTCACTGAGTCCATCCCGAAAATATTCGACGAGAAGCTCGTCGAAAGTCTCGCCAAATATTTCTTCCAAGTCACCTATCGACTCTTGGAAGATATCAAGCCTTTGGAAAAGACGATCCAGTACAATCTCTTCGATCGTATCCTTGGCGACGAAACTGACGATATGAATTCGATCGGCCTTTTGGCCGAGCCGATCGATTCGTCCGATCCGTTGTTCGACCTTCATCGGATTCCAGGGCAAGTCGTAATTTACCAGAACACGAGCGAATTGAAGATCTATGCCCTCGCTGCCGACCTCGGACGAAATCAGGATCGATGGGCCGTCTGGGTTTGCGAAACGCTCGAGCTCCGCATGCTTCTCATCACCCATGCCGCCCAGTATGACTGCACATCCTATTTTGTCGGCGCGCAACCGACGCGCTAGATAGTGAACGGTGCCTCGATAGAAGCTGAAGATGATAATTTTCTCATGGGCATTCTGGACAATACGTTGCCTGATAAGTTTCAATAGCTCTTTATATTTTGTGTCTCCAACCTCCAGCGCCGAGCCTATTTCCGGCGCAAGATTTGAAATGTCCACTTCGTCGTCTTCGGTGTCTTCTGAGATATATCCAAGATCTTCCCACAGTAGCTCGGAGAGGCTGTCATTTTCCTTCCAACCTTGGATCGCCGCTGGAATTGAACTTGCCAACTGCCGGAGCCTGCCGATGATCATCAAGGTCTGCGCGCTGGCTGAGTGCAATGCCCGCGCCCGAAGAGCGTTCTTTATTCGCTCATATACTTCACGTTCTGTCTGAGAGAGCGCAATACGGACCACCGAAGCGTTGCGAATGACACGATTTTGGATAACATCTCGTTTGCGAGTACGCGTTAAGACATCGCCCAACAAAGAACGGCCTTCAACAATGCGCGCGATCCGAGTGCGTTCGCTGGCTTGGCGCAGATCTCCTGTCTCCAACGCGAGTTGCCTAAGGACAGAGTCCTGAGCGAAGAACGGGCTTTTCAAAGCCTCCTGTACCGCCATTTCAAAACGCACGACGTCTGGAGGAATTCGGAGGATGGCATTCAACGCTTCCGTGATCGGTAAATTTGCGCGTCTCATTAGATTGAAAACGTCCAAATTGGCGTATCTGTCCGAATCTAAAAGAGTAAGCAACTGAAAGAGATTTTCGCTGCCGAGCTGAATGGGTGTCGCCGTTAGCAACACAAGGTGAGACGCCGCGGTAGCCAGAAGGCTGGCCAGGTAGTTTGCAGCGGTAGCCGGATTCCGCAGATAATGCGCTTCATCGATAATCACGAGGTCAAAAAGCTCGCTTCCTTCGGGCGACTCGTTCTGGCTCAAAAATGACGCGAGCTGCTGACGAGAACCGCGCGGTCGTTCGGCCTCGTCTGCCTTGGGCCTCCGCGCGCGTAGCGATTCTATGCTGCCTATCAATACAAAGGCCGTGGTCGTGTCGTCGACGGCTCTCCCTAAATGCTGCTGTAGCTCTTTGGCATCGACAATCGTTGCGTCTATCGAGAAACGATCCCGCAATTCGGCTTGCCACTTTTGCTGCAGCATAGAAGGACAAACGACCAGTAGCCGGCGACATCCAAATCGAGCTTGGAGCTCTTTCCACACGTAAATGGCTTCGATTGTTTTTCCCAGACCGACTTCGTCCGCAATGAGGATGCGGCCGCTCGTCGAGGACACTAGCTTGAGCACGGGCTTGAATTGATGCGGGTAGAAGTCCGCGTGCCCGGTGCCCATCGAATAGAACACCTCCGTCAAACGACCACGCACTTTCTCTGTGAGGATGGCGCGGTGCAGCTGGTCCGGGCCAGCAAAGCGAAATTTCGCGACCGCTTCCGCACGCGTTTCAGTTTCGGGAACGAGTTCGAGCTGCTCGCACGGGCATTGAGCCATCTCGCCACTCTTCAATCGTACTAACGCATAGCTGCGACCAGCGTGTCGAACGACCTCCCCGGTGGTATGGCCGGCTTTCGCAGGATCGAATATCGAGCGAACAAAAATTCCAGCTAGAGAGAAATCGATCTCTTGATCAGATCCGCCGATAGTCGATGAGTCCGCCATCCGCAAATGCCGCTTCGCTCTCGAGATGTCGGGTTCCAATGGTGCGATGTTCTCGGCGGCCCAGATAGATTGATGGCGACTCATCTTGCCAGTTTGACCGTTCGGCGGGTCCGTGCCGACAAATGTCGAATGGGGTCGGGGGCGAACGGAAATTGGCCTAAACGTTCCGACCAGTGCTGCTCTTATGCACCCGCTCGCGTTGGTGCACCAGCGACGTCCCTACGCCCTGCTATATGCATTCCACGACGCTCATTGCATGCGAGCAAAAAGGCCTCGTCGTCATCCTCCGGTTTCTTGGCCGGATCTATCATCGAACAGAGACCGAACATCTTGCTACCATTTTGCTACCCAATCCGGTGGCAGCCCATGACACAAGCCGGCACAGAACGGACAAGATTGTCGAAATAGCGAGATAAAACATGACCTTGCGGAACAGGGCAGGACGGGCCGAAACGGGTGCAGCCGCATTTCGAGTGCGGTGCATTCGACCACTCGCTGTGGCAATCGTAACTCTAAGATTCCAGATTCAGCGATCCCTTCGCACTTGTTTTCGGCAGGTCGCGGATTTTCAGGAGGCGCGATTGCTTGCCAGCTATGCCGATCAACGCCCGATGCCGCGCGGGGATGAACGGGATGCGAGAGTTTCTGCTAGCTATCCGCTAGCTAGGCCCAAAGCCCTGCGAGTGCTCGCAGGGCTAAGCCATTGAAAATCTTGGAGCGGGCGAAGTGATTCGAACCCTCGACCCCGACCTTGGCAAGGTTGTGCTCGATCCTCCCGGTTCTCGGAACAGAGACTGAACATCTTGCTACCATTTTGCTACCCAATCCGTTGGCAGCCGATGACACAAGCCGGCACATGACGAACAGCTTCGCAAAAATATCAAGACAAAACAAGACGTTGTAGGACAGGACCATACGGGCTAAAATGGGTGGAGCCGCATTTCGAGTGCGGTGCATTCAACCACTCGGCCACCTCACCGCGGGGCCGAACAGACAGTTTCAGCCACCCATCGGTCGGGACGAGTTCTAGGCGAGGATGGATTGCGTTCCTCGGCAACAGGACGACGGCCGAGCCGCTCGCCGGGAGATGGCATGAGGGCGCCGTGGCAACACGGCCTCCCGAGCACGCCCGGTTCAATCTCCCGTAGGATTTTCATGTCCGTTGGATTGTTCGAACTGATCCGACTTTGTCATGACGCAGCCTATCTTGGCGGGGCCTGATGTTTGCGCGGTCTCCCACCGCTCAATCAGGATGTCGAGACGGCTGATAATGCGGCGGATGTCTGGCAATCCATTTACGAGAAGGACATTGCGATGATGGAACGATGCGACATCATCAGCGCCAACCTCACGTATTCGGTTGCTGTGGTCCGCGTCGCACCCTCGCTGACTTGCCAGCGTCACTATAATGCGGATCGGTGGCGGTCGGCGGAATGATTGGAAAACTCTGGGGTGCCGTCGCAAGCTAGAGCCGCGCCGCAGCCAAGGTGCTTCTCCTGTCCAAAAATCGGCTTTCAAACGGCTTGGTCGGCGGACGGCTTCTTTGCGGCTGCCTTTCCTCGCGCCAGAAACTCGACGCCGATCTGATCGCCGTCAACACGCACCAATTTGCAGCGGCGATATGCGAGACCTGTTGACGAAAGAAGCAGAAAAAACTCCCCGAGGTCCAGCCCTTGGAGAGAGCCTTCGATGAGCAAGCGCGCGCCCGTCTGGGACGCGTCGATCATCTTGCAGTCCCGACGCCAGGTCCCGTCAATTTCGGAAGCTGCCATGCGAACGCGTGGTGTGATGTAGTTGCCGACATCTCGCAAGGCGACTAGGTGGCGACCTCTGGGCAGCGGGATCGGTTCATCGAACTTCCGCGACCAACTAGCCATCGTCATCACCTGTAAAGCCGCCGCCGGGGTTGAGGTCCGGCGACGGCTTCCCAGAAAGGTGGGCATGATACGCAGCCCGGCGCAAACCGCCCTGAGAAGGCAGCCGGAGTTATTTCAGGGAGGTATTGATCGAGGTGAAGTTTGTATTCAGGGTTGTTCCGAGACCGTTGACCGCCGCGATGATGGCAAGCGCGATGCCGGCTGCAATCAGGCCATACTCGATTGCCGTGGCACCTCCCTCGTCGCTCAGAAAGTTCAATAAAGTACGCATGCTGCTGCCTCCATTTTCCTGCCCTGCCCCGTTGTCCGGCGGCGACCGTAAGCTCCTTCTTGAGGGCTTTCTTTCCAAGTCGCGAGCCATGACCAACATCTTCGCCGAGCGGTCGGCGGAAAACCGTGAAATCACGATGGGATCACGCTGGCACGGATGGCGAACAGAACGCGGCCCAAGCCTGCATGAGCGGCCGACGCTTCTCTAGCTGATCTCCCCTCGCATACGCTCGCTCAGTCTGCGACCCGATAGCATGGGCGAGCGCGATCTCGCCAAGGTCGCGACCGAAGTCGGTTTCTTCAGCGAGCCAGTCACGGAATGAAGACCTAAATCCGTGCACGTTGAAACCGGGGCGAAGCTCCTTAAGCAACAGTTGCATGGCACCATGCCCAAGGTTGGCCTTCTTGCCAATGAGCGACACGAAGATCAGGGCGCTATCGGCACCACGTTTGCCAAGACATTCCAGCGCAGCGCCCGTAAGGGGAACGCGATGTTCCCGTGAGGCCTTGACCCGGCCGGCGGGGACGATCCAGACGGGTTGCCCGTCAACTGTCGTGATCTCGGACCACGTCGCGCCCAAGACTTCGCCGGAGCGGGCCGCCGTGAGGATGGTGAAGCGCATGGCCCGGGCGTCCGGCCTATCCATCGCCGACAACTCGACCATGAGGGCCGGAATGTCTTTCGCAGCCATACTCGGATGATGCACGACAACGGGCTTGTGACCGCGAACGGTCCGGGTCTCGCCGAACCGCAGTATGGTTCGAATGCGTTTGCGCATGCGGCCCGCCGTGGTCGGGTTGTCGGCATAGACCTTGACGGCGGCGGCGATCGCGGCGGGCTTGACGGCGGCCACGGGCAGGGCGAGCAATGCCGGAACCTTGGCGAACGTGCTCCGATGATTGACGGCCTCAGGGCCCGTCACGCCATCGCGCCAGTGCGGTGCCGCTTCGGCGAGGTATTCGGACAGCAAGGTCCCAAAGGTCTCCTGCACGGGCTCGCTGGCGGCCTCAGTGATGGCTTTGGCAATCATCATGGCCCAAGGGTCGCGGCCCGCCTTCCTTTCGACCCTCATCGCATGGTGACGCGACCGGGCCTCATCGGCGCTGATGAGATCGAACGGCCCGAGTGACTTTTCCGTGACGCCAAACTTCACGGTCCAAGAGCCTTGACCGGGCGCGCGGACCCGCAGATACAGACCCTTGCCATCGGCATAAGTGCCCGCCGTCTTGAGGTACTTCTCTGGCCTGTCGCCGAGCTTAGCTGTTGCCATGGTGCAGTGCTCCAATATCCACGCCCTTTCCACGTTTTAGGCTGGATACGGGAGTACATCAAGAGATACCAAATTCTAGGCTTAACGAGAAGTGGCCGCGCTTCAAGGCTTTTCTTGCATACTGAGGGATACCTGACTATATGAGACGCAAGGTCGCGTCGGTCCTTTTGGCCGGGCTTCCTTTTTGGGCGCTATGGCGCCCTTTCGAATTCCAGGTTTTGAGCGTGATCCGGAAAAGTGGGTCCCGGTTTTCCCGTGAGATCGCGCTCCAGCCATTGTCTGATGCAAAAGAAACAACATGAAACTTCGCAACGTCGCCATCATCGCCCACGTCGACCACGGCAAGACCACGCTGGTCGACCGCCTGCTGCAGCAATCCGGCGTCTACCGCGACAACCAGCGCCAGGTTGAGCGCGCGATGGATTCCAACGATCTGGAGCGCGAGCGCGGCATCACCATTCTGGCCAAGGCGGCGTCGGTGCAATGGAAAGACACCCGCATCAACATCGTCGACACGCCGGGCCATGCCGATTTCGGCGGCGAGGTCGAGCGCATTCTCAACATGGTGGACGGCGCGCTGGTGCTGGTCGACGCTGCCGAAGGTCCGCTGCCGCAAACCAAATTCGTGGTGTCGAAGGCGCTGCGGATGGGCCTCAAGCCAATCGTCGTCATCAACAAGGTCGACCGCTCCGACGCGCGCCCCGTCGAAGTCATCAACGAAGTGTTCGATCTGTTCGCGGCGCTCGACGCGTCAGAGGAGCAACTCG
>Ga0182024_10014179_pt1 | contig 15435 bp, 12 predicted proteins | sample P32metaG_FD_120480 | JGI IMG/M metagenome (GOLD analysis project Ga0182024, IMG submission 120480) | Permafrost microbial communities from Stordalen Mire, Sweden - P3-2 metaG (Illumina Assembly) | ecosystem: Environmental > Terrestrial > Soil > Wetlands > Permafrost | place: Sweden: Stordalen... | reverse complement strand
TTCAAGCTTTGATCGCGTTTTTGGACTGGGGAGGTCCTCATTTTGGGGGCTCCTTACCGCCAGTAGTGGTGGCGGTACAAGTGCCGAAGGTTAGAAGGCGGATACGCTGACCATGGTCGCGGCTTGGATGGCAGCTTCCAGGGTTCTGCCGCCCAAAATCTTGCCAGCGCTCGAGGGGACTACCAGGATGTCGTCGGGCTGCATGGCCATGTCGGGGATCTTGGCTTGCTGGATCTTTTTTAGTTGGACCGGGACGTCGGTCACGCCGGCGGCGTTGTGACGGAGGATATGGGCGCCGCTCATTTTAGCGGTGCGGTTGGTGCCACCGGCCATGGAGACGGCTTGCATCACGGTTAAGGTGCCGCGGTCTATCAAGATGCCGCTGGGTCGTGCGACGTCGCCGACAACGTAGGCGATGTCGGCCTTCTGCACGATTATGGTGTCGCCGGGATATATCTGAATGTTGTCTTTGGCGTTGTCAGCCAGGCTGCGGGTCATCGGAATGGTGAAGGAGTTGGTCGGGTCGCTGCGATGGGTGACTACGATGCCATGGCCGGCCTTTTCGGTTAGGCCGCCAGCTACGGAGATCAGGTCAAAAAGGTGCTGCTGGCCCAAAACTGGATAGACGCCTGGCTTGAAGACTTCACCTAGTATGCTAGCGCCGGCGGCGGAATATTCGTCAACGAACAAGGCGACGTGCGGTTCTTTAAGGTAGTGTCCGTCGGTTAGTCGGGCTTCAATTAGTTCTTGAGCTTCTTCAATGGTCAAGCCGGCCACGTGGACGTGAGAAACCAAAGGGAGATATAGGTCGCCGTTGGTGGCGACACGCGCCTTGGTATTAAGTTCAGGGACATTGTAGACCGACATTTCGACCAAGTCCCCTACGCTGAGCTTGAGCGCGGGGTCAGCGCTCGGCTTAGGTTTCGCGTCGGAGGAAGCGCCGTCTGGCGAGGCGGATGTGGTGGGCGGAGGTTGCGAAGGCGACTGCAGCGCGGTGCGCGCGGGCAACACGAGCGAAAAAAAACATGAGGCGCCCAGAATGATCCAATCTCGGACTATCACTCTAGCCAGTCGATTCGGTCTGCGGATTTTCATGTGCCTCGAGCAGCCAGATTATATCACGCAGAAACCGGGCCGCGCGGAAAGAGCTGGCGAGTCTCTGCAAATGGGCGGAGTGCCGGTGTGTAGCGCCAGATCAACGATTTGAAATGGATGGGGACTGCGGATGGTACACGGTCGCGACGGTAAGCGGCCCGTGATGTTCTTCTGCTGACCGTAGGAAGCGCACCAAGGGGATTCGCTTGCGTTGAGCGCGGAGGAGAGCCGCAGCCAAGGCGGAAGTAAACTCCCTGGTCAGGTAGTCCAAGTCTCCGCGAAGCCACTTGATGGTATAGCTGCGAAAAACGGTGAAGACGCCGCGCGGATGGCCATCGGCGGACATCAAGTCCATGTGCAGCGTCCAGCCACCCGCCTGCTTTCCCGGATGCCGCCGCCAGCCGTATTCGAGGGTCAACTGCGGGTCGTCCGCTGGATAAAGGCCATCCTCTTCTTCCGGTTCCTCCGGCCGAATGGAAAATTCAAAGCCATCGTAATCGCTATTTTGAAACGCGGCGCGGAGGATGCGGCAAGTGTCTTGCGCCGTCCCGGCGAGCGCCAATTCCTCGGCGCCACGGCGCAGCAGCAGGTTATTGGAAATTACGGCCTTCTGCTCGAAGGTTCGCCGCGCAACGCGCCGTAACTCGTCGACTTCGCGGTATCCAAGGCGCTGTAATCCAAAGAAAATGCCGAGGCCGACAACGACTAGTACCAGCCAAATCGATTTGGGATACAGCAACGGCAAGCTGATCAGCGCGAAACATGCCGATACGCCGTACAGCACAGCAACCACTTTGCGCTGAGAGAATCCAAGACGCAGGAGCTTGTGATGGATGTGCTCGTCATCTGCGCCGAAGAGCGGCTTGCCGTTCAAGAAGCGGCGTACGATGGCGAGCGAAGTATCCAGAATCGGCAGCCCAAACGATACTACCGGAATACCCACGGCCACCGCCGTGGGTGCTTTCTCGGAGCCCACCAATGCGACCGCCGCCAGCAAGAAACCGATGACCAAGCTGCCGCAATCACCAAGAAATATCGTTGCGGGATTGAAGTTGTAACGCAAGAAGCCCACGATCGCGCCGGCCAGCGCAATCGACACCCATTGCGAGAGCACGTTGCCGCCAACCAGCGCGACAACAAAAACCACCAAACTGCAAAACAGTGCCGAGCCCGCCGCGAGTCCGTCCAGACCATCAAGCAAATTAAAGGCATTGGTAATTAGCAAAACCCAGAAAATCGTCAAGATCAAGCTGAGTGCCGTGCCCAGCGGTCGCTCGCCAAAAATTAGGTGGAATCGCGCAACGCGATATCCGTCCATAAATAGCCATGCGGCGGCCACGGCTTGCAGGCCAAGTTTGTGGTATGCGCCAAGTGGACGGAAATCGTCGAACAGGCCTATCGAAAAAATTAAGAGAGTGGGCCCGAGCAGCCCGAGGAATGTCAACAATGGAAAATAATTTTCAACATGCAGAGCGTAAGAGAGGATTTCCCAGCCCGTCAACACGAGCACAAACGCGCCCAAAATGGCGACCCCGCCGAGGCGCGGGATCGGAATGTCATGGATATCCCGGGCGGAGGTTGGTCCGGTCACCCACCCGCGGCGCCGCGCTCCGTCGCGCACCAGGCGACTGAACACAGCTGAAGAAATCAGAGACGTCACGAACACCAGAAGATAGTTCATCGCCTACGCACCGCACTTACCGACCATTAAACTGCCGCAACCTGTACTCGCTGTCGGTGTCGCTACTCGTAGGGGCCTGCATGTGTGTACTGTAAGTTGTAGACTCCCCCAGCAAATACGCGTAGACTGCCAGCAATTCAGATACCATTTTTTGTGACGTGAAATTGTTCTCTACGCGCGATCTTCCCTCCTGGCCCATCTCTTCCCGCAGATGGCGATTTTCCAGCAAAATGGAAATCGCTTTCGATAGTTCCCCTGTAGATCCGGGGGTGACTAAGAGTCCTGTTACTCCATGTTGATTCACCCACGATACACCGGTTGTCAAGTTCGATGACACGACGGGCTTTCGGCAAGCCATCGCTTCCAGTTGCACCACACCAAACATCTCGGCATTTGTTACCGACGGCAATGCAAAAACTTCACAGGCATGGTAATAGGATGGAAGGTCGCGCGCTGACACTTCGCCGAGAAGCGTCGCTCGGTCCTGCATGCCAGATTTTCGAATCAACTCCTTTAATTCCGATTCAAGCGGACCAGTTCCGACGATCCATAGCCGTGCCGCGATATTCGCCATCGCACGAATCAGGAATTCGATTCCCTTGTAGGATACTAGCCTGCCGACGCACAGCACCGCCGGCAGACCATCGCGAAGTTGCTGCGCTTTCCTTTCTTGCTCGGGGTCGAGATCGAACCGGGAGAGATCGATGCCAAACGGCACCACGCGGCATTTGTCCCGGTGCTGGGAGACGAAGGGCGACACGTCCATGTGGCACGGGGACGGAAGGATGATGCACTTCGCCCGGCGATAAAACGCCTCCAGAAATGGTCGATACACTTTAAGCAGGCCTTTTTGTCGCACGATGTCGCTGTGAAAGTGGGCCACGATCGGGATGGAGCGATCGGCGCCCATCGCCGAAAGCTCGGCCAGCGGATTCGGAACGTGCACGTGAATCAGATCGGCGTCCAATTTCTTCACCCAGCTGGGATACGTCGGCGCGATCGACAGCGAAAACAGCTTGCCCAGACTCGCTGCGCGTATGATCGTAAATTTGCGATATTCCTTTTCGGTGCGGAAGCGTGTGTTAGCGACCAGTACCCGGAACTCCACGCGGTCGCAGAGATTTTCGCAAATCTCCTTCAGAACGGTTTCCATTCCACCGGAAACAGGATCGTAGAATTTTCCGAGCTGCAGAATTCTCACAGCGACACTGTTCCCGCGGCTTTTGAATCGACGCTCTCCGCAACGATCGATTCAAACTGCCGCGCCAGATTTTGGGGAGCGAGGTTTTCCTCAATCCATTGATGCGCGCGGCGCCCCAGATTCGCCCGCAAGTTCGCGTCTCTTCCGAGCGCGATCATGCAATCCGCGAGCGCGGCGGAATCGAGATGAGGGAAAAGCAATCCAGTGATCCCATCCTGAATCACTTCCGCTGGTCCCCAGCGATTGACGCCAACCACCGCGATGCCGCAGGCCATAGCCTCGAGTACGGAGCGGCCCAGGCCCTCCGGCCCGCGGTTCGATTGCACCAACACATCCAACGCCGCCAATACGTTGGGAACGTCTTTTCGGAATCCCAATAACTTCACGCGATCGCGCAGGGGAGAAGACTCAATTCTCTTTCGGACCTGCCTTTCGTAAGATGACCCCGCTTGGGTGCTATAGGGATTCATCCCCACGATTAGAAAAAATGCGCCGGGAACGTGTACGGCGACTTTTTCGGCCGCGTCGAGAAAAATGTCAATCCCCTTCAATGGCGTGATGGCACCAATCATGCCGAACCAGACGTCAGCGGGACTCTTCAGCACATCGGACATTGGGCGGTTGCCCGGCCGGAAGACCTGGAGATCAACGATGTTGTAGACCATTGCACGCCGCAGCGATCGCGAAATATAGCGCTCCACTTGCCCTTCGACGTATCGCGAAATGCATATCGCCAGATCACAGCGCTTGGAAAGCATGGCCAGTATTCGGCGCGACAGCGCACGATCCTCATAGCCGTCGCGCATATACCAAATCAATGGCAGGCGCTTCGGCCGCGGCGTCAGCGCTCCGATGATGTGTGCTTTCGTGGCATTGGTGAAAAAAGCCGCCGGCTGAATCTCGGCAAGCACGCTCGCCACGCGCCTAGCAAACGGCTTCAGGCTCGCAGCGGCGCGAAGCAGTCGCCACGCGCCCGGCTGCGTCGAAGTCTCGCCGGTAGACGCCAGAGCGACCGGCCACGCCAGAGTCAAAACCTTCGCTCCCGCTTCTTCGGCACGTTCCCGAAAACAGCCATCACCGGGCACGATGAGGTGAAATTCGTAACGGCCGCGCAGAGCGGCGACGAGCTCCAACAGGCTAATTTCCGCGCCGCCCAGCTCGCTGATAGCGCATAACACGGCCAGCCTAGGCAGAGCCATAGCTCGCCCCACTGTGGCGCTGCCAATGCAGCAGCACAAACAGCGACCATACTTCCGACCACGAATGGAAACGATCGCCTCGCTTCCATCCCGCGAGCAAGCCTGCGCCGTAGGAGGGATCGAGTTCCAGCGGCTCGTACAGCGCACGAGTCCCGATCACGTCAGCAATCGTATCCAGTAGCGATCGGCGCAGCCAATGCTGCCACGGCAACGTGAAACCCATCTTCCGCCGATGGGGGATCGGTTCGCCCAGTAGGTCTTGCAGGATGCGGCGAGTTATCCGCTTTCCGCGTTTGCCCTCAAAATGAAATTCGGGAGGAAGCGAAAGGGCTGCTTCCATGAGCCGCAGGTCCAGCAACGGCACGCGTAACTCGACCGAATTCGCCATGCTGAATACGTCCGCGTCTCTGAGGAGCTGATTGCGGGCATAAATTTCGAGCTCGAGCGCCGCAATTTTCTGAAAATTGTTGGAGAGGCCGGCGATGGAATCTTGCGCGCGCATGGCGAGCGCGCCACCCTGGTCTCGCTGCCAGCGAATCGAGCGCTGCAAGAGGTATGCTTCCGCGGTGCCCCGCAGCGGACCGGCGTCCGCCACCTTTTTCCATTGAATCGGGTTCCGCGTCCCCAATTTGGAAAGAGCGCCCGCGACGGGACGAACAAAATTCCCATAACGCAGGAGCTGCGGGACCTTCGCAAAAGTAGTGTAGCCGCCGAACAATTCATCGCCGCCGATTCCGCTCAGCAGAACTTTCAATCCGAGCGATGCCCCGATGCGCGAAATCAAGTACGTGTTGATGCCGTCCACCGTGGGCTGGTCCATCGCCGACAGAGCCGCGGGGAGTTGTTGGCGCAGACTTGTCGGCGTAAGTGTGACGACCTCGTGGCGGTGCGGCACGGCATCGGCGATCTGACGCGCATATGGGAGTTCTGAGAATTCCTCCTCCGGGAAAGCGACTGTGAGCAGTGTGATCGGATCTTTCGCGAGCTTCGAGCCCAACAGCGTCAGCAGGCTTGAATCCACTCCACCCGAAAGAAACACTCCCACCGGCACGTCGCTGACGAGCTCGGAATTTACCGCGTACTCCAGCTTCTCTTTGATCCAGCTGACGGCATCTTCAAAATTGCGCGGCGGCCCCGACTCCTGATCGCGTTGCTCCGTCAAAACGCGGCTCAGCGACCAATACTCCGCGTCCGTCGCCTCGCCATCCGCGTTTATGCGCAGCAGCCGGCCCGGCTCGAGCTCATGAATTTCGCGATGAATCGTGCTCGGCCCAATCACCGCGCCGTAGCTCAGAAAGGAGTTCACGGCCTCGGGATTCAGCGTGACGGGGCATGCTTCAGACCGCACGATCGCTTTCACTTCCGAAGCAAAAATAAATTCGCCGGCCCGGGAATGGTAGTAGAGCGGTTTGATGCCCATCGGATCGCGAGCCAACAATAGTTCCCGCGCGGGACCATCCCAGTACGCGAACGCGAACATGCCTTCGAGCTTGGCGAGGGCTGCCTCGCCCCAGCGCACCAGAGCCTCGAGTAAGACCTCCGTATCGCTGGAACTCGTGAATCTTTCCCCAAGAGCCTCGAGTTCGGCGCGGATTTGCCGGAAATTGTAGATCTCGCCGTTGAATATCAGGCATGATCCCGTTTCCCGGTGCCACATCGGCTGCGCAGCACAACCGCCCAAATCAATAATCGAAAGGCGCGTGTGCCCTAGGACCAGCGCATTTTCCGCGAGCAGAATCTCAGCGAGGCCGTTGCCGTCCGGACCACGGTGGTGGCTCGCGGTAATCATCGCACGCACGGCGGCACGCGTTCGCTCGATTCGCCCGCTGCTCAGCATTCCCATGATTCCGCACATGCGCGCGCCTTTACCCCACCGCCGGGAAAAACCGGTCGAGCGCTTCGCCTAACTCGCGCGCGCCTCGACCCCAGTTCATCTCACTCTCGATCCACTGCCTGCCGTTACGGCCAAGCGTTTCCGCCAGTACCGGCTCCTGCAAAACGCGCAGGATTTTGCCGGCGAGCTCGCCGGCATCGTTGGGATTCACCAGAAATCCCGTAATTCCATCGCGAATCGCCTCCGGCACGCCACCCGAATGGCCTCCGATCACGGGCTTGCCGCACGCCGACGCTTCCAGAAAAGCGATCCCAAATCCTTCCGCCAGGACGCCGCGGCGGCCGCGTTCTTCCCTGCTGCACATCACGAATACGTCGCACGCGTTGTAATAGAGCGGAAGTTCCGCGTCGGGTACGAAGCCGGCAAAGATAACGCTTTCACGTACGCCGAATTTGCGAGCTAGCGAATCCAGGTATCCAAAATCGTCCCCGCTGCCCACGATCACATACGCGATGTTGGGCACCGCCTGGACAACGCGCGCCAGTGCCGCCAGAACCACATCGTGTCCCTTATAGCGATTGGCTTTGACGATGCGTGCCACCGTTAGTAGAACGGGCCGGCCCTCTACGCCAAGACGCCGCTTGAGTTCGATTGCGTCCTGCCCCGGACGAAACAATTCCGGATCAGCGCCAGGCGCAATCTTCGCGATGCGCTCGCGAGGCACGCCCTGCGACGCGATGAATTCGCGCGTAAAATCACTGATCGAAATCACCAAGTCCGCTTCCTCCAAGGCTGGAATGATCCTGGACCGTAGCCATTTGTCCATAATTTCGAGCGCATAAGTCCACACCAAGTAGGGCACCTGATACCGCCGCTTCAACTGTCGCGCCGCCATGGCTGCGTTAATATGGCCGCAATGCAGAATCAGGCCTCCTTCGCTTCGCGCCATAAGCTTTTGCACCCGACGATACATCTGCCACAATTGAATGCTGCCCCGCAAGCCTGGGACGGCTGACCACTGCGCAAACCGGGAAGCGGAATACGATTGCGTGCGATCGAATTCATCCGCGGCCGGATGTTGCGGAGCGATCAACGTCACGCGGCTCAGGTCAAACCGCTGATAAATGTGGAACAGATAACTGGAGATACCGCCGACAACCGGCGGAAAATCGGGAGTCATGAGCAGGCCCGGTCGGAGGGGCCGCGGACTTCGGTCAGCGTCCGAGATGTCCGTGTCGACGGCTTTTTGTCCCGGGGTCGTCCGCATAATTATTGGAATTGCTGCGGCAAGTGGCCCAGCGAATGCGGAACGTCCGTGGTTTGCCGCCGAGACATCGCGATTACGCTCATGACGATGGTGAATACCAGCACGGTTTGAATGAATGTTGCAACCGTATTATCGAAATCGCGCTCGACCGACATGGCGGCCTGTGTGGCCACCAGGCAGGTAATTGCAGCGGCGCTGAAGCCCGGGAGATGTGCCTTCCAGCCATCGAACAAGCCCAACACGACTCCCCACATCAGCGCTCCGATGGCAATGTAGAGCACGCCGCCGGCATCGTAAAGGTCGCCCGGCATGGACGGGGCAATCGACGCAACTGGCTGATCACGAATTGTAGGATTGTCAAAGGCCCAGATGCGCCCTCCAAATTTCAGTGCTTCGTGCGCCGCCCCTTTGCCGGTGAACAGCAGACGCGGAACAACTCCTCGAATGAGAGGTTCGATCAATACGTTACGCTCCGAGTAAGGATGCAAAGACGGAACCAGCGCCACGGTCAGCAACATCGAATCAAAGCCATGAAACCGGTGCAGCGACTCCGCCCACGTTCCGGTGATCCAATCAAACGCTCCGGCCCGCTGCATCTCGTTCTCGACCTCCTCCGCGCGCACGTGGTCCCATTCCATTCGGCGGGAAACTCCGACAATCGAGGTGAAAATTAGAAAGCTCGCCAGGCCTGCCGGCAACAACTTGCGCATGGGTGGCCGGCGGCCCGCAAAGATCGCCGCAATTAGCGGTATCAATAACAACGGCGCGAGGTTTTCACGATAAGGGCTGCGCCAAGATCGAACGACCGCGGGAAGCAGAACGACTAGCCGCGTGGCTCCTACTCCCCACCAAGGCTCCGACTTGCGAAAATGGTCCCACCACACGATCGCAGCCGGCACCACGTACAGATCGGCGAGTAGGCTTAGAGGGGTAATCAGTACCAACGGCAGCGGGCTCGCGCCTTCGACTAGATAGAAAGTGATCGATGCCATTACCGCCATTGGTATAGCTGTGGTCTGTGCTCGCTGGACATCGAAAGACCGCGCCACCATGAACGGACCAGCAGTCGAGCGTCGCCTCGCCAGTGCAAATCCAAGTACAACCAACATCCAATATAGGCCGCAATAGGCGAGCGTGAGATTGATCACGCGCGTAGATAGCGCCGCCAACCGCATGGTCCCGTTTCCCCATTCCACAGCGTTGTACGACAACATTGCGAAGCGCAGCAGGATATCCAAACCAAAGCCCATCCATACGAATCCGTACGCGGATTTAAGGAGCGAGGGCCATCCCTCTTGCGTCCATCCGGGCGTGAAGCGGGCAGAGATGATCCAGCACGCGGCCAACGCCCCGAAAATCAGCCATGACGTCGGGTTGGTGTCGAGCCCGAAAGTATTCAGCATTTTTTAGATGATACATTGCTACGCGCGCCGCACACATCAGTTCGTCAACTTCTGCCTGACGCCGATGCGTTCCGCCGAACCGCATGCCGCACCATCGTACGCCTGCACCCGGCCTTTCACTTGCATCGACACTTGTAAAATCCACACCTCGCGATCCGGAAACTTTGCCAGGGACGTTGGCAATCTTAGTCGGGTGACGTGGAGTGGTCAACAAACATATGAGGCAACTGCGATTCTTGTTCGCTTTGAGAACGCTGGCGTTACCGCGACCAAACTTTACAGTACTGGCACTCAGCGCCTACAGACGCGAGGTTTGTGAATGCCGGCCGTTCCGGGATCAGGCGCGCTCACATACCAGGCTCGCGGGCATGCCCCCAATCATTTCCGCGCTGCCAGCAACCGCTCGAAGAATTCGATGTGCTGGCGCGCGATTACCGGCCATGCGAATTTCAGTGAGGAAGAACTCGGCGACTGGGACTTTGCGAGTAGCGTCGTCGAGGAAGCCAAGCAGGGTGAGTTGCGGATCGCGATATTCGAGCCAGTGACGAAGGTCGGCGTCGAGCAGCGTCGCCTCACCTTCGCGAGCGCGTGCCAGGCGGAGCTGGCGATGAGGGGCAAGAAGACGCGTTATTCTTGGGTTGGCCAGACGCAGTGCGCCATAGGGCAGCAACCCATCGTGCTTTTGGATGGTGGCACACAGTGGAAGTAGGCCTTGCACAAATGGAGTACAATGCGTCTGGATCATGGCCTCATCCGGCGCATTTTTCGATTGAGTGCATCCCGCGTGCCTAAACGGAACAACATCGCTTCAGCTTCTGAGTCGACCGTTTGAAGTTGCCAGGATCAGCGCCGACCGGAAGCCGATCAAGCGCTCACTGTTTTCCTGAACTGATTGAAGGATTGGATATTCGGGACGGCCATGATTTTCTGGTGCGCGAAAAGCCAGAAAACTTGTGCGTCGTTCCCATGTGGGCAGGCGCCCCCGGGCATGTGGAGCAGTATCCGCTGGCCGAGTTTGGTGGGAATTCCGTGATCCTCGGCTATGAGATCGAGGCGTTTCGCGTCCGTTACGGAGCTTAACCGAGGGGCATCTCGCCCAGGCTTCGTCTCTTTGATGTACGCGTTCTCAGCTACGTGATGATTCGCATAAAAACCGCCGTCCGCCACTGTGGAAAGGCCGCAGGTATCACGCCGCTTCGAGTTGCGGTGCTCGGCAGTGGTGCGGTTACGAATGTTCTCTACCGCCCTGCGCTACAAGAGATCCGGGATGAAATCGAACTGATGGGCTTGGCCGAACTGAAGCAGCAAAGTGCGGCGCAATCGCTGGAGGAATTTCCGTCGGGGAAATTTTTCACCAAATACCACGCGAATGCTGGAGGAGCTTCATCCCGATGCGGTCATCGTGGCCGTGCCCCACTTCCTGCACAAACCAGCCGCGTGGACGCGAAGATCCGCACGGAATTCAGGTTCACTTCGCGTTTGTCTCTGGCCAAAACTCTCGAGGTGTTGGGGAGCCGGTCTCGCGTCACACGGGACCGGCGCGCTGATGGACGCATCTAGATCAAATCACGCCCCGCTGCGCATCGGCTTCGACGAGTGCGCTGTGCGGGGTCGTTCTGTGCGGATGCTTCTGTGCTGGAAGAGTGGAAGAATGTCAATCGCTACAAGGCAGCAAACGCGTATCAGACGCCGGTAAGCTCGGATGTGGAATATCCTCCAAGGGTGGTCCGTACTTGGCGAGGAAAACAGGAGCAAAATGTGGGAGTCAGCGACGCCAGCAATGTTCCCTTTGTTGCGACGGAGTTACAAAGGCTGAAGCCGCAGTCCATTCTCGAGATCGGTGTGGGTTTCGGAAAATGGGGGGTGATTGCGCGCGAATATCTGGAAGCATGGGAAGGCCGCTTTCGCCGGGAAGAATGGAAAGTCCGCATTGAAGGAATCGAGATCTTCGAGGACTATCGAAATCCCGTCTGGGATGCGGCCTACGACCAAATTCACATCGGTGACGCCACGCAAATTGTGAACACCCTCGGCCGGTTTGATGTTGGGCTGATCTGTGACGTAATTGAGCATATCGACAAACCTACTGGGCGCGATTTACTCAATCAACTTCTTGTTCACTGTCAGACCGTGATTCTGACGACGCCCTTGAGTTTCTGGCCTCAGGGAGAAGAGCACGGGAACGCCCGTCAGAAACACGTTTGCTTGTGGCGGCCTGAGGATTTCCGTGGCTACAGCGGGCACATCGTTGAGTTAGGATCGACGTTCGCCGCTGTTATTGGAACCAGTTCCGCCAACCATGTGCAGCCTAGGCTGCAGAAACGGCTGGACCATATCGGCGCGCGCCTCTTGTTGCGCGCTCTGATGCGACGGATGTTGTTGAAGATGGTTGGGAGGGCTCCCAATCCCTGGACATGACGGCTTTGCGCAAAATCCGAGTTGGGTTTAATGCCTCGATTCTTTCGAATCCGGATGTTCGCGGCCTTGTGCGATATACCACGGAATTGTTGCGCGCGTTATCGCGTCGCGAGGATGTTGAAATCGTTTTGTTTTCCCCGGAAGAACTTTACGCCCCACATCTGGAGGGTATCCGCGCCAGCAGCGTGGTGTTTCCGGCTCTTCGCGAGACGCTGTGGGTCGACCTAGCTTTGCCAAGAAAACTTCGGGAATGGGACATCGAAGTCTTCCATGCCCCGGCCGACCGCGGAATCCCGTTGCTCAAGCCGTGCCCGCTCGTGGTGACGGTTCATGAATCCTACGAAAGGACAAACTGGCGAGACTTATACCCGAAGCTCAAGTCCCGGCTATGGTATTGGAAATACGAGATGTCGAACTATTGCCGAGCGGACGCCATCCTCACGGTTTCGGACACGACCCGCAGGAAGCTCATCGAACTTAATGTCACTCGAGAGCAGCAGTGCCGTCGGATCTACTTGGCACCGGGGCGAGAATTTCGGCCTGAACGTGACACCGGTGACGCCGAGGTCATCAGCAAGTACAGCCTCTGTTCGCCTTATGTCCTTTATGTAGGCGGATATGACACGCGGAAAAATGTCGGTGCCCTCGTGCAGGCATTTGATTCAGCCCATCTTCCAAATTACCGGTTAGTGATTGCTGCCAGAAAGCAATGGGAATATCCGGTCCTGCTGGAACGGTGGAAGCAACTATCCTGTTTCCCGAAGCTGGACTTACTGGAGGTTCTACAACGCGAAATTCCCGCTCTGTACCGGCAGGCGGGGTTTTTTGTGAACCCATCTCTCTGGGAATCGTTCAGCTTTCAGCTGACCGAGGCGATGGCTTGCGGCACTCCCTTGCTTTGCTCAAACCGGACTGCTATGCCGGAAATCGCATGTGGCGCTGCGCAATACTTCGATCCGGAGAACCGGGATGAACTTGTGTGCTGGCTGCAGCGCTTTGCCGCCGACAGCCAACTGAAAGCGCGACTTCGCCACCAAGGATTCGAGCGGGTAAGAGCATTCTCGTGGGACGCGACTGCCGAGCAGACCGTAGCCATCTACCGCGCTGTCTTAGGTAAGCAAGCCCTGCAAGAGCTGCGGCATTAGCACGCAGAACAAGTGCGTGATCCGAAGTCAGCGTTAGGCGGTTCGACGCGGCGCTTTCTGCGTTACTTGGCGAACCATCATGCGGTAAAGGAGCGAGTCACGTTTCTTTTTGCATTCCAGCCCCGCAGCGTCAATTAGAGTATCTACTTGCGATACTTGCACGCACAAGCGCTGGCCGAGATCAACGTCTTGCGGCAATCGGAGAAGGTTGAATTCTGTGCAGAGGATTGGCGCGAATTACGGGTGCGTAGTTTTGGGCAAATGCCCGACCCGGCGACCCTGATGGCGGGTTATCCGTTGCCATCGGCACTTGGATTCGCGGGATTGAATCGACCGGCTTTCTGATAAGAATCATCTTGAAGATGGCAAACCACAAAGTACTCGTGATCGGACCGTTGAGTCAGGGCGCTCTGGCCGAAAGCTATGCGCGGGCCTTCGAACGCCTGGGCATGGAAGTGATCCGGTTTGATTCCGAGCGGGCGCTCATGCAGGTGAGCCGTTTTTCCGGAAACCGCCTCCTACGCCGCGCCTTGCGATCGGCCCTGTGGAACGCGGTCAATCGCAAGGCGCTGGAAGTCGCCCAGAGGGTTTGTCCGGCGCTTATCTTCGCCGTGAAGTGTGCGTTCTTTCATCCCGAGACAGTCCAGCAGATCCGGAAATCTGTCGGTGTGCCCTTCGTGAACCATTATCCCGATCATCCCTACATCGGTATTCGGTGGGACCCGAGGGAAGCTTCCGCGCTGCGCCGCGATCTGATCGAAGTGCTACGGCAGTACAGCATCGTCTGGATGTGGGAGCGAAGCTTAGTGGAGCGGCTCCGGCGCGACGGCGTCGAGGCCAAATATCTTCCCTTTGCGGTGGACCCTGAGTTGTTCCGGCCGCAGCCGGTTCATGAGGGATTGCATTGCGACGCATGCAATAACACCCACGATGTGGCTTTTGTGGCGATCTACAGTCGCTTCCGCTGCGCGGAAGTTGCCGCGGTCCGGCAACACACGATCGCGATCTGGGGCAACAACTGGCCGCGGAAGTGGAGAACACTTTCGGGCCAGCATCGAGTTCACGCACCAGTCTGGGGCAGCGCTGTCGGCGACATTTATGCCAGGGCTGTAGTGTCGCTGAATGTGCTCAACGCGGAAAATCTGGGCGGACCCAACATGCGTACGTTTGAGGTTCCCGGCAGCGGCGGGGTAATGCTGGCGCGTTATTCGGCGGCCCAGCAGGAGTTCTTTCCGGAGAATGAAGCGGCAGTTTACTATCGCACGCCGGAGGAGTTGGACGACAAGATTGAATGTTTGTTACGTGATCGCGGATTGCGCATGCGTATCCGGAAGAATGCAACACGGCTGGCGGCGGCGCAAACCTACGATGTTCGCGCCGCGCAAGTGTTGCGCGAGTGCGGCTTGACTGTTTCAGCAACCAATCGAGCTAGACCTTGGTCTAACCCGCCCAAGGAGCTTGACTAAGTGAGCAGCCAAATGCGCATTGCGTTTGTCAGCGGCCAGAGCGAATGGTGGCGCAAGCAGCGGCTGGCGGCGAAGTATCTCAAGATGCGCCTCGAAGGCGTGATTTACCCGGACGTTTACTGCCTGGCGCTGATGCTCTCCGACAAGTTCGATTTTCTGCTGGAAGATGAAAGAATTCCCGCAGGCAAGTACGACTTCATCTTTGCCGAGCTGGGTGCTTCGGAAAGCCAGCTGCGCTACGTCGAATCGCTGGTAAACGCCGGCGATCCCCCGGTGGCAGTTATCCCAGGACCTCCTGCTATTCTTTCCCGCGAACTGACGGATGCGAAGCTGGTGCGTGTTAAGCGCATCTTGTGTGGGGCGCGGCAAGTATGGGCGTACTCTGCGGAGCTGCAGACGTTTTGCGATGGGCTGATCGGGCAGGCGCGGGCGATCGTGATTCCCTGGCCATTCGATCTGGCGACCACGCAGCGGTTGGCGCAAAGCTCTAGGCGCGATTCTGGCAGGCACAAGATTCTGGTGCAAGCGCCGATGAGCTTCCATGACATTGTGCAGAACCATCCCTTTGTGCTCAAGGGTGTGCTGCTAGACGTTTGGCAGGAGCTGCCGAGTGCGTTGCGCGAGAAAATTACATTTCATACGTTTACGTACAACTCCACTGACGCGGAGAAATACAAGTCGTCGGAATTTGCCAAGGGGTTGCCTTTCGTGCTGGAAGGCAAGCGC
>Ga0182024_10014178_pt1 | contig 15435 bp, 11 predicted proteins | sample P32metaG_FD_120480 | JGI IMG/M metagenome (GOLD analysis project Ga0182024, IMG submission 120480) | Permafrost microbial communities from Stordalen Mire, Sweden - P3-2 metaG (Illumina Assembly) | ecosystem: Environmental > Terrestrial > Soil > Wetlands > Permafrost | place: Sweden: Stordalen... | reverse complement strand
GTCCTTGACCTTCACCGTGATCGGCTGGCCGTTGCGAACCACCGTTTTGATCGGCATCTCGTTCAACTCGGCAACCGCATCGGGCGTGTGAACGTCGCCGGGCGTGTTGTTGATCAGGATCGGGAACTCCTGCATCCCCATTTTGGCCGTCCCGGTCGGCAGGATCACGCTCTGGTTGTTCAGCGCCGTCGACACTTCATTGGGGGAAACGCCCCAGGAGTATAGTTTGTCCGGGTCCAGGTCCACCTGGACCTGCTTCACCTTCCCGCCGTACGGCCACGGCACCATCGCGCCGGGAACGGTCGCCATATCAGTGCGCAGGAAGTTGTTGGCGATGTCGAACAACTCCTGCTCGCTGAGCGAATCGCTGCCCAGACCCAGTTGCAGGATCGGCACGTTGCTGGCGCTGAAACGCAGGATCAGCGGCGGGGTGGTCCCCGGCGGCGCCTGGCGGATGGCGGCCTGGCTGATCGCCGTCACCTGCGCGATCCCCTGTTCCACGTGGGCGCCGGGTTGGAAGAAAACGCGCACCACGCTCATGCCGTTGATGGTCTGGCTCTCGACGTGCTCGATATCGTTGACCGTGCTGTAGAGGGCGCGCTCGTAGTTGCTGATGAGCCGCCGCTCCATTTCTTCCGGGATCAGGCCCGAATAGTTCCAGACGACCGAGCAGATCGGGATGTCGATCGTCGGGAAGATGTCGGTGGACATGTTGGTGATGGCCACCACTCCCAGAATGACGATGAGCATCGCCATCACGACGAACGTATAAGGCCTTCGCAGTGCGAGTCGAACGATCCACATAGAGCACCATCAAACACAACAAGGCAGAATTCCGAAACGTAGATTGCGGGGAGTAATCAAATGGCGGGCCAATGGCGCTTGCAGATGGGTTTGGCCGTTCGCAGCAGCGGGCTGAGCGGCAAATCACGGTCTATTGTCTGTTGCAATGGTTGCATGTGATAAGTATAGGCCTGCTCCTGCTGACCTCGTCAACCGAGCGCAGCCGTTGCGAGAATGGGCATCGGACCATCCACCCGGCACGAATTGCGTCCCAGCGCTGGAGGTGTTTGAGTTTTTCGTGGCACGGGCGTCCCGCCTGTGTATTCGTGCGGAAATCACAGCCGGGACGGCCGTACCACGAAAAAAGTCACAAGCTCTACGCCCGCAACTGGGCGCCGAAGCGCTCGCGCAGGCTGGTGACGATCTGGTCTGTCGTCTGGGCGACCTCTTCCGCCCTCAGGGTCCGCTGCGGGTCGCGGAACACCAGGTGGAATGCCAAACTCTGGTGCCCCGCGGGGACTTGCGACCCTTGATAGCGGTCAACCAGTTGCAGCGAGGTCAACGTCGGCCCGGCGACTTGTCGAATGACTGCCAGAACGTCACCAAAGGCGACGGTCATTGGCACGACGAACGCCAGGTCGCGCGTGACCGGCGGCAGGCGCGGAATGGCTAGATAGATCGCGGCGCTTCCCTGCTGCAACGCCTCCATCTCCAACTCGAACCCGAACAGCGGGAACGGGAGGCGGTCGATGCGGAAGGCGGCTGGATCGAGTTCTCCCATCCATCCCGCCACGCGGTCCCCTCCCTCGCCAACCAGCACCTCGGCGGTCCTGCCCGGCAGGTACGGTGCGGCATCAGCTCGTCGCATGGCGTACGGCTGGCAACGAACCGCGCCGAGCAGGTCCTCGACCCACCCCTTGGCGACAAAGAAGTCGACCTTCTGCCCGCCGGCCCGCCAGTTAGAGCGATCGACCGGTCCGCCCGTTATGCCGCCGACGCGCCACCGGCCGGAGAGCGAGTCCCCGCTCGACGGGGGGTCCGCCGCCGCGACCGGGGCGAACGTCCGGTCCACTTCGAACAGCCGCACCGAGTCGGCGCCGTAGCGTATGTTTTTGTCAGCGGCCCTGGCCAGCCCGGGCAGAAGGCTCCGCCGCAGGACCGACATCTCCGCGCTCTTTGCATTTCGAATGACCGTCGGGGCCGGCGCGGGACCCAGCCAGGGGGTCATCTCCGGCGACTCCAGTGACGGGCTGCGGCACTCGTAGAACCCGGCGGAAACCAGGTATTCGGTAACCGCCTGCCGCAGCCGGTCCGGCGCGGCCCGCAGGCCCAGAGTCAACCCGCCGTGCTGGGGGACGACCGGGACCTGGTCGTAGCCCAGCATTCGCGCCACGTCTTCGATCAAGACCACCGGGTCATCCGCATCCGAACGCCAGGTTGGGACCTGGACTTCCATTTCCTTGCCGCACCGCATTTCCAGCCGCTCCAGGCAGTCGCGGGCAGTCGCCTCGTCCACCGGCATTCCCAGATACGAGCTGATTCGCGCCGGGTCGAGCCTGAAGGTGCGTGGCTTGATTGGCTGCGGATAACGGTCGACGATGGGACCAACGACCGCGCCGCCGGCCATTTCGGTGATCAGGTGCAGAGCACGCCCCAGCGCGCCCTCGAGCATCAGGTTGGGGTCCGTGCCGCGCTCGAAGCGATAGGACGAATCCGTCCCCCGGCCGTCTTTGCCCAGATCAACCTGTCCGACGGTGTGGCGAATGTTTACGCGCTCAAAGTGGGCCGCCTCGACCAGGACATCGGTGGTCAGTGCCGTCGTCTGGGATTCGGAGCCGCCCATGATCCCCGCAAGGGCGAGCGGGCGCTCGGCATCGGCGATCACCAGCGGGGGCTTCCCCGGCGCGTTAGCGGCTATCGTCTTGCCCGTGAGCAGTTCCAGCCATTCGTCCGCCGCCATCCGTCGGACAACAATCCGGCGGCCCCGTATTCTGGCCAGATCGAACGCATGGAGCGGTTGTCCGTACTCGTACATCACGTAGTTGGTGACGTCCACCACGTTACTGATCGGCCTCATTCCAGCCAGTAGCAGGCGTGCCTTGAGCCAGGGCGAAGACGGGCCGACGCGCACGCCGCGAATCGCCCCGCACATATACCTTGGGCACAGGTCTGGTTCGCTGATCTCGACTTCGACCGGGGCTGGCCCACCGGTTGGGGATTTCGACAGGGTTTGAGGGTAGCGGAGTTTCAGCCGGTACAGCGCTGCCACCTCGCGGGCGATCCCGATCAGGCCGAGGAAATCCGAGCGGTTCGGCAGGACATTGACGGTCACCAAGTATCCGGAAACGGGGACCGCCTCCGGCAGGGACGCGCCCAGGTACGTCTCGTCGGTGACGTGGTGCATCCCCGATCCCTCCGCCAACATGCCCATCTCACCGTCGAGACAGACCATCCCCACGGACCGGACACCATGGAATGACCCTTCCTTGATCTCACGCCCGGTCGGCAACATGGTTCCCGCCGTTGCAACCGGGACGCCCCACCCGACGCGGACTTCGTGCTCCGAGGCGCATACCACGGAGACCACCTCGCCGCGCTTCATTTCGATCTGGCAGACGTACATCCCATCGGCATCCGGGTGAAGTTGCTTTCCCCGCACGAAGCCGACGCGCACGGCCTCTAATTCGCTGCGCAGGTCATGTCGTTCCTCGATTTCCAGGCCGACCTTGGGAAGGGCCTCCAGAAGCTCCTCGTGCGAGCACTTGGGCTCGAGATACTCCAGGAGCCACGATGTATTGATGGTCATCGGCATACGGAAACTCTAGAACTGCGACAGGAATGCCTCTTCGTTGTCATACATCAAGCGGATGTCATCAATCCCGAATCGGGCCATGGTGAGCCGCTCAATCCCCATTCCGACGGCAAATCCCTGGTACTCCGCCGGGTCGATGCCGCCGTTGCGGAGCACCTCCGGCCGCATCATCCCTGACCCGAGCAACTCCATCCACCGCCCCTTATAGAACACGTCCACTTCGGCGCTGGGCGTGGTGAATGGGAAGTAGCTGGGCCGGAACTGGAGCTGGATGTCCGGTCCGAGGACCGCCCGCAGCATTTCGCCAAGCGTCCACTTGAGGTTGGCGAAGCTGACGTCCCGGTCGATCGCGATCAGGTCCAATTGGTGGAAGATCGGGAAGTGGGTGGCGTCGGTCTCGTCCCGGCGGTAGCACCGGCCGGAAGTCATCGCCCGAATGGGCGCTCCTCCCGCCATCCGCATCGCCCGCACCTGGAAAGCGGAGGTGTGGGTCCGCAGCACGTTTCCCGTCTGGGTGTAGAACGAGTCGTGCATCTCCCGCGAGGTGTGCCACTGCGGCGTGTTGAGTGCGTCGAAGTTATACCATTCGGTCTCGACTTCGGGGTAATCGTCATACCGAAAGCCCAGGCCCTGGAGGACGGTTTTGACCTCTTCCATGGTCCGCATCAACGGGTGACGCCGGCCGATCCCTCGACGGATGCCCGGCAGCGTCACGTCCACCCCGTCCTTGATGGCTCTCCCCTTCGTCCCGACAACGGCCTTTTGCCCCTCGAGGGCCTCAAGAATGCGGTTCCTGGCCGTGTTTACCGCCTCTCCGAACGCGGGCCGTGCCTCTTTCGGCATCCCGCCCAGGCTCCGCGAAAGCTGCTTGATCTCCCCGTTCGCTCCCAGGTACTTCACGCGGAGCCGCTCCACATCCTCCAAGGTGCCGGCGCGGGAGATGGCATCGACCGCGGCGGCTGCGATAGCGGCGACGTCCACTTGGCCAGTAACGGAGGGCTTGTCCTCCGCCGAGTCAGTGATCCGTTCGATCACTCCTTGTGCGAGCAATTGCTGAGCGTCGCCGTCATTCAGTTCCGCAACCTGGCCCGCGCGATATTCGCCATGACCGGCGGCCCCTGGCGCCGGCTGCCGGGCCGGGGCATAAGCGGAGAGAAAACGAACCTTCATCAGACCTCCAACGGGACAACAAAAAACGCATAGTCCCGGATAATAGCGTCTTCCAGGTGTCGCTCAACTCACCACGAACTGCATTTCCACGACTCGTCAAGACCAATCTTTTTCGTAAAAGACCTAATGCCAGGCGATCGGCTTTCGGAAAGCTTCTTTCGTAGTCGGTCGCAGGGTTCGATTGTCGCATAAAGCAGGTACGGGAGGCGTTGAGTCAGTGCGCGCCACGCCGAGGGCCACGACAACGTCCGCGTGGACATCATTTCATGGACGACAAAGTGTTAATCGATTCTTGAACATTGGGGTTCTGGAGGTACTCGGTCAACGCTTTTTGCAGCTCGGTGCTCTTTTTGCATTCCGTCATCTCATCGTCGTACACGTTTAGAGTAACCGGGAACCCGTCGGGCGGGAGGTAGGCCCGCAGTAGAATCCATGAGAAGGAAGGCTTTGCCGCTGGCGAGAGGACGATCCGCCACTCCTGCCCGATGTCGACGGTGAAGCCTGGAATGGCAGAACAGGTGACCCGCTTGTTGGTGAACTCCTCGATTCCGTCCATGAACTGTTTCAAGACAGCGAAGGCAGACTTCCAGCCTCCATTTGCTTTCCGGGGTCGTTGCTGGGCCTGACCTTGCTTCAGCGTTTTCAAGAATGGGTTCTCCATTAAGCTGCCTCCTCATGTTAACGACACACAGACGGCGTGGTGATCCGAGCAATTCCCCATTGGAGGGTGCACGCGGAGCGACGACTCAAGAAGTTGTAAGGGGCCGCCCGTCATCAGGCGCTTTGTGAGCATGATCTGGTCTAATGTCTGCCAACCAGACTGCCTCTTCTTGTCCCTGGGGTACGTACCCATGGGCCTGCTTGCAACATAATTGTTCTGAAGCGATACTTCATAGTCATCGGGCTCTCCCATTCGCCTCCACATTGGATTATATGCGTACATAAGTTGGTTGCTCGGGCGGATTACCAAGGCTCGTTCTCGGACCGCGTACAGTCTGTCGGTGCGCGGATCGCCTACGAACGGTCTGGCGAACGGCTCGCAATTGAAATCGCCAAGCAGAATGACTGCTTCCGCGGACGTCGACGTGAGACTTAGAAAGTGCATCCCTATCTCCTTCGCGCTAGTGACGCGAAGAGCTTCCGCCGCGCTCACCCGCCTCTTGTAATCGGATGTCCAGTGGTTCACAACAATCCAGACGATATCCGTTAGTTTCCTTCCGAGCTGAAACTCAACGGCAATCCACTTGTGCCGCTTGCCGTTTTGAGGCGAGTCCTTCATTTCCCCCGAAATCGTGCGGGAAATGCGTCTGAACTTATACAGGATCACGAGTCCTGGCTGTGGCTCATTGGGCTTGGTGGTACTCGGCACATCGCTCCAGACGACCGCGTAAGTTCCCGGATCGAGTATTTGCGCCAGGTCCCTGGCTGCCTGCTCCGATCCGACTTCGCACAGGCCCACAACATCCGGTGCTTGATTGCCTGCCGCTTGCCGAATCGTACCGGCAAGATTGCTGAGCTTCGAGGTATAGCCGCGTTGAGTTCGCGGCCCGCGCTTTGAGTGGGCCGAAGGCTCATAGAGATTGTAGCAATTCAGAAAGGCCAACTGTAGCGGCATCTGTATACTTTCGAAGTCGATCGTTGCGTTGGATTGCCACGGCACGTCCCATCACGGTTCATTCGGCTCACGCCTTTGAGATCCTAGCATTGTGCCGATGGACAGGCAACTCCGTAGCCGACAGGTTCCCGTAGTCGGCATTTCAGAGAATCGCAAGAGGACGTCAGTTCGGCTCGACAAGCGTCACCGATCCGACTAGCAGCGTGTCCCTGGGCCCTGCCGAAGGGTTGGCCGGGGTCGTCACGGCGGGGCCGCTCATACCGGCAAACGGGTTTTCGACTTGCACCGGCGCCCCGGTCGCCGTTCGAACCTTAACGGCCTGGAGCATTTCCCCCCGCCGCGTCTCCCGCCCCAATCCGTTCGACGATCGCCCTGGCGATCGCGGCGGAATTGGTCGCGGCGGCCTTGGCGAAAGCGGCCGCATCGGTGTCCGCGGCGGCGTCCGCCGAGTCGCTGATGCTCCGGATGACCAGGCACGGCACGCCCATCGCCCGGCACACGTGGGCCACCGCGGCCCCTTCCATCTCGACGGCATCCGCGCCAAAATCCCGGCGCAGCTCCGCCTTCCGCTTGGCCGAGGCGACGAAGACGTCGCCGCTCACGACAACGCCGCTCCGTACCGCCGGCTTGCGGGCCACGCCGCCGGAATGCACCTCCTGCAACACCAGTTTCTCGGCCGCCCCCTGGGCGAGCGCCAGCAGCCGCGGGTCGGCTTCTTCAAAGATCGGGGTCTTTCTGCCGGTTTTCGGGTCGGCTACAAGATCAGGCGTGAAGCCGTCGTCGGTGACCAGGCCGAAATCGTGCTGCGCGGTGCGCGTGGCGATGACGATGTCCCCCGGCCGCTCGTCATCGGCGATGCCGCCAGCAATCCCGGTGAACAGCACCTCGCTGGGATGGTAGCGCTCGTCGAGCAGCGCCGCCGCCATGGCGGCATTCACCTTCCCGATGCCGCTCTCGGCGACCACCACCTTCCGGCCCCTCAGCGTCCCGCGCACGAAGCTGACGCCGCCGATTGTCTCGGTGCTGCGATTTCCCAGTTGCTGCTCGAGCATTTCCACTTCGACGTGCATCGCCCCGATGATCCCAGTCACCGGCGGTGGAGCAGGCCGGGTGGCGGGGGATTCGGCCAGGGCCGGGCAGGCGAAGAGTGAGACAAGCAGGCAGATGAGGTGTTTCATGTAGTCAGCCCTTCAGGTCCTCGCGTTGCCAGGCGCGGACCCAGTCGATGATGAAGTCGTCGGGCAGGCCGGTGTCGTCCAGGTCGTTGCCGCCCCATCCGCCGCTGGGGAGGGTGAACATGATGTAGGCCGGGACGTTGCTGACGCGCGGGTTGGACCACGTGGCGACCAGCGAACCATTGCAATAGAAGGTCAACTTGCCTGGCTCCCAGAGCATGCCAGAGGTGATGAAGCCGTCCTTGTCGGCGCGGACGTATATCCGTTCGCTGCCGGTCGACTTGTGGTTTTTCCCGTAGCCGTCCCAGTGCATGGCGATGTTGTAGCGGTTGGGGCCGAAGCGGGTGAGGAACTCCATGATGTCGAACTCCATGCCGCCGTCTTCGGTGGCCTGGCGGTTTCGCGCGCCCGGGCCGCGGTCGGGCATCATCCAGAACGCCGGCCAGAGGCCCGGAGCGGTGGCAAGCTTCATGCGGGCTTCGAAGTAACCGTAGCGCTGGGTCCATTTGCCGTAACTGGTCAGGAAGCCGGTGGCGTAGTCGGTCTGCGGTTTCTTGGGGTCGTCGTTGGCATGCCCGCGCTGTTTCTCAAAACGTAGTTTGGCCACGCCGCCGCCGACGATCACGTTGGCTTTGCTGAAATGGCTCTGTTTGTCCCAGAAGTCTTCGCCGTAGATGTCCCATCGCGAGTGATCGATGGCGGTGCCGTCGAAGTTCTCGTCCAATGTCTGCACCCATTTGCCGTCGCTCGGGGGGCGCTTACCGAGCCAGTCGGGCACTTGCGCCGGCGGTGACAAGACAGCACGGATCGAATCGACCAGCACTTCCCGGCCGACATCCGCTGCGCCGATCTGGATGGCGACGCCGGTGGCCGCGTCGCTATCGAACTGCGAGCCGGACTTGGGCTGGCCGTTCCAGATCGACGTTCCGGCGAAGGGAATCACGATCTCCTGCTCCGCGCCCGCTGCGGCCGGCGCCGCGGCAGCCACCCATTCGGAGTCGCCGCCGGCACTTTCCACGCGGGCGCGAAGGGTGACCGGCGTCGCCCCGGTGTTGCGGGCATGAACGGTCACCTGGGTGTAGTCCGACAAGTCCCATCGGCCAATGGCGGGCTTGAGCCGGGCGCTCGTTTCGCCGCTGTCGGGCAGCGAGATATGCAGAGACTGCCGGCCCTCGCCGAGGACCAGCGTTGCTTCGGCCTTGCCGCGGTCGAGCTGTTTCGCGGCGTCGATGCTGGTTCCCGCGCCCAGCAGAATGCCGTCCTTCGGCTTGGTCCGGACCTGCTCGGGAGCTGGTGCGGGCCTTTCGCCGGGCGAACCGCCGGCCTCGATCGCCTCGATTCGGAACGATTGGCTGGCATCAGATTTCCCCAGGAAAACCAGCACCTGGGCGACCTTGGCCGGATTGAGTGCGTAGCCGCGTTTCCCCCAGGAGTACCCGAAACGCACCTGGACGGTCTCGGTCGCCCCCGGCTTAAGGTCAGAATGTTCGGCGTTCCACGGGTTGAGCTTCCAGTCCGCATCGCCGTCGACGCGCAGGCAGGCGACAATGGGTGTTTCCCCAGTATTGGTCAGCCGCAGGTCGATATGGCCGAACCTGGCCAGGTCCCATGCCGCCCCGTCGGGCTTGAGGGTGATGCCGGGGTAATTGTCCTTTCCGGGGCGGATGGTCACATCGAGTTTCCCGCCGGCCGGGTCGGCGAGGCGCTTGAACGTTACCTGATCGGACGACGCGAAAACGCGCTGCTCGGCGGCGTCGCTCGAGAAGGTAATCAGGGGAAGGTTTCCCGTGTCGGCGGCCGCGAGCCGGTGGACCATGCAGGCGGCCAGGGCCCCGCACAACAAGATTCTCGAATATGTTCGTGGCATAAGATTCGACCTGTAACAGAAACGGCTCCACGGCCGGCAGGCACACGAGGGCCCGCGGTCCGGGATGGAGACGGTCCAGAAGCCAGCATGACCAGACACGCTGCATTATCAGGTGGAGGCGGCCTTGTTGACAGGTTTTGCAAGACCGTGGCGACCCCCTCGTGATCGTAGCGATTGTGCATTAAGGAATCCGCGCATCATGATCCGTTGCTAACCTCAACTCACCCCGCAGCGCCGGGCGCAAACGAGAAAAGCCGCCGATCCCCCCGGATCGGCGGCTTGGGGTGTGAGGATACAAAAGGCCGTGACGCGTTTCAGGCGATGAGGCCCGCGAGCTTGCGCTTGGCCGACACGGCGGCCAGGAGGGCCAGGGTGGTGATTCCCGAGACCGCGGCGGAAGGCAGTGGGACCGCCAGGGGGGTTTGGCCGCCGCCACCGGGGAGGGTGATGGTGCCGCCGCCGGTACTCGTGCCACCGCTGCTGGTGCTGACGGTTTTCGGGGGAGTCGTGGAGATGATCGTTCCTCCGGGATTCGACGGAGTGTCGCTGGGGCCGGTCGAGCCACCGATCAGCGAAGGCGTAGCGGCAGGGATCACCACACCCGCGCCGGCACGGTCCTTCTTGCCATGACGGAAGCCCCGGAAAGTGGCGACGACCGATTCGCCTTTGGGGTTGTCCAGCAGGTCGAAGGCGCTCAGGTCCGACGGGGCCCCGGTTATCTGGAATACGAAGGTACTGCTGGCCCCGGCGGCGATGGCATGCCGGTTCGACCCGGAGTCCATCGCGCCGGCTTCGTACCTGCCGTACGGCTTGATGGCCACGCCGTGCTTGCCGACTCCTTTGAAGCCGTGCTTGCCGTCGTTGGTGATGTCTTTGGCTTTCTCGCCGCCTTCCAAGTCGAAGGCCAGGCCATAGAGATAACCTTTGCTCGAGGTGTTGTTCATCACAACGGTGAGCAAGTCGGTGCTGCTGTCCATGGTGGCGGTGCCCGAGAACCTCCCCAGGCCTCTGACGTTGGTGCTGCTGGTGAAATCGACGACGCTGGTGCCCGCCGACGCGACGGAGCTGGCGGCAAACGAGGCGCCCAACGCCATCGCGGCGATGGCAGCCAGTTTGCGATTTGGACGGAATTGACAGGCTTTCATATGGCACACTCCTCTACAACCGGCTCGTGAGCCGTGCCGTCGCTGCAAGGGTTCGTTTGCCAAAGGCAATTTCTGGCCCGCACAACGGACGATTGAAATGTACACCACGCTTTAGCCCCATGCGGGTTGAGCAAGCTGGGTTGGACCTACCGGATGGCTAACCGCCAGCGGGGTATGAAGGCGGCAACGTTTATGACGATGAGCGAGGTGGTCCCGCCGGTCTGCCCGCTTCAGCGGGCAGGCATGAAGTCGGCAACGTTTATGACAAGGAGCGAGCCTGGCGGGCCTGGCGCTGGGCGGGCCCCACATGACAGAGGCGCGTCTGAGGCGCGTCTTATAAGCCGCAAGTCCAGCCTTTTAAGACCGTTATCAAGCCGCCCCCTTTTCTGCGCCGATACTTCGAGTAACGTGAATGAACCCCAGCCAATCATTGACGCGTCGCCGGATTCCCTGCTCGAACGCATGGCCCAGATGCAGGGCCAACTGGAAACTTTGCGATCGCAACTGCACGAATCGCAAAGACTGGCGACCATAGGCACCATAGCCGCGGTCATCGCCCATGAGTTCAACAACCTGCTCACCCCGATCGTCAGCTACTCTCAATATGCCTTGAGCAGTGCCCAGTCGGCAACACCCGACATGGAGTTGGTCCGCAAGGCGCTGGGCAAGGCCTACCAGTCTTCCTCCAAGGCCGGTAAGATCTGCAGTTCCATGCTGGGGCTGGCGCGCGGGGAATCGAGCTTCGGGCGGGTCGAGGTCCGCCGGCTGGTGGAAGAGACCCTTGGCGTGCTGGCCCGCGACCCGCAAAAAGACGGCATCGCCCTGCGGGTGCAGGTCCCGCCCGGGCTCAGCGTTACCGGCGACGCCGTCCAATTGGAGCAGGTCCTGCTCAACCTGCTGATCAACGCCCGCCACGCGCTGTTGGGACGGGGCGGGTCCATCACCATCAAGGGAACACAAGCTCGCTCAACCGGAGCGGAGGCCGCGCCGGCAGGCGAAGAGGTTTGCATCCAGGTGGTGGATACCGGGCCCGGCATCCCGGAGAAATACCTCTCGCGGATCTTCGAGCCTTTCTTCACCACCAAGGGGACCAGCCGCAAGGGCGAGACCAGGGGCACTGGCCTGGGCCTGGCCATCTGCAAGGAAATCATCGAGCACCACGGGGGACGCATCGAAGTCGAGTCCGAAGTGGGGCGCGGGACAACCTTCACCATCCACTTGCCCGTCATCGCCAACGCCGAAACGGCCGCGCCTGTGTCATCGTTGTGAAGTCGCTGGAGTCGACGGCAAACCACTTCGGCACCCGGGCGACATAGCGGGGACTCACTACATCAAGAACCTGGACTGCGGTTAAGTCAGCGGACCAATTCATCCCAACCGGGGCCAGAAATCAGCCGGGCGGCTTTCGCGAGCGGCCGATAACCGCCCGGCCGAAGCGGCGGTTGATCGCGTCCACCGCCGAATCCAGCCGCCGTTGTTTCTGGGCGGCGGGGTCGGGGAAGAGGTCGAGTTGCCCGTCGGCGGCGCCGAGGCCGCCGGCCGACACCCCGATCAGGCGGACGGGCTGGAAGCCGGCCTCGCACCATCGGTCGAACAACTCCCGGGCGGCCGACCAGACCGCCGCCGTCGAATCGGTACGGGTCGGGAGGGTGGCACGGCGGGTGATGGTCTGGAAATCGCCGAAGCGAATCTTCACGGCGACCACCCGCGCCCGCAGCCCGTGGCGGCGGAGGCGCTGGGCGACCTGCTCGGCCTGCCCGAGCAGCACGGCCCTGACCATCTCGGGGTCCGCCAGGTCGATGCCGAAGGTCTGCTCCTGACCGATGCTCTTTGCCTCGGCGTCGGTGACGACGGGACGATCGTCGATGCCAAACGCCAGACGGCGGTAATGCTCGGCGTCTCCGCCGACAGCGTTGGCCAGGACGTCGCCGGGCAGTCGGCGAAGCTCGCCGATGGTCCGCACGCCGATGGTCCGCAGCCGCTCGGCGGTCTTGGGGCCGATGCCGAAAATCTTTCCCACCGGCATCGGCGCCAGCAGGGCGTCGGCGTCATCGCTTCGGACGACCGCCAAGCCGTCGGGCTTGCACATGTCGCTGGCAAGCTTGGCGAGGAACTTGTTGGGCGCGACGCCGACCGACGCGGTCAATCCCGTCGCCGCGCGGACCCTGGACTTCAGATCGGCGGCGATCTGCTCGGCCGGGCCGAGAAGGCGCAGTGACCCGGTGACGTCCAGAAATGCCTCGTCGATGCTGAGCGGCTCGATGCGTGGCGTGAACTGGTTGAAGACTTCGAAGACTTGCTGTGAGGCCTCGCGATAGCGGGCGTGCCGCACCGGCACGATCGCCGCGTGCGGGCAAAGCCGCTTGGCGGTCGCCATGGGCTGTGCCGAATGGCACCCGAAGGCACGAGCCTGGTAAGACGCCGCCGCCACCACGCCGCGCGGGCCGTCATACCCGACCAGCACGGGCCTGCCGCGGAGCGAAGGATCGTCCAACTGCTCGACGGACGCGAAGAAGGCATCCATGTCCACGTGCAGGATGGAACGACCGCCGGTCGCGTCGGATTGGGGACCTGACATTCGTAAAGCTCACTCACGATGAGAGGGCCGCGACGGGCAAAACGATGCTCCGACAGATGATTCGCGCCGACAGGACCGGATTAAAGACCGCCCGCCTGGTCCTGCGGCACCTGGAAGCGGTGACTGCGTCACTGTAACCCCCCGGCAGCATTCATCATTCAGCATTCCCTCTTACCCACATCCTGCCCACGTCTCGAATCACCAGGCGGTCGGCATTTACGCCGGCGGCGGCGAGCATGCGCTGCATCGGCTCGGCGACGGGCTCGTAACTGAGCCGGAACGTGCTGTGGTGCATCGGCAGCACGTAGCTCGCTTCGACGTGGTCGGCCATGGCCATCGCCTGCTCCGGCGTGGCGTGGGAGGCAACGTACGGGTCATAGGCGCCGATGCCGACTATGGCCAGGTCCACCTTCCCCACGCGTTTGAAATGCTCCTGGTAGGCGGTATCGCCGCCGTAGAGGACGCGTGTCAGCGCCGGGGGCGGCGCGCCGGCGGCGCTGACGCCGGCGCCCGACTCGATGAGATAGGCATTGAACCCGCGGTGACTGTCGTGGAAGGTGCGGGCGCCCCAGTGGCGTACCTCCTCGGCCGTGATGTCCACGCCGCCCGGGCCGGCGGCGCCGACATGGGTGCGTTCGCCCCAGCGCAGCTCGCGCACCCGGCGGAAGCCGAGGTCGCGGATCAAGTCCTGCGTGTGGTGCGCGGTGACCACCGGGATGCGCTTGGGCAGCCGGGCCAGCGTGGGCCGGTCCAGGTGGTCGAAGTGGGCGTGGGAAATCAGGATCAGGTCGATCCTGGGCAATTCGCGGACGGACAGGGCCGGGGCGATGAGTCGCCGCGGCCCGCCGGTGAAAAGCCCCAAACCCACGCCCACGCGGCTGGAAAGGACCGGATCGGTGATGATGGTCATCCCGCCCGGGCCGCCGATGCGGAGCAGGACGGTCGCATGCCCGAGCCAGACGGCCGCCAGCTCGTGCGATTCCCAGTTAGACAGATCGGGCTTGAACGGGGCCGGCGGGGGCACGCTCAGGCCGTCCAGAAACCGCAACCTGCCGCGGCTGCGGCCGAGTTGATCGGCCAGCTTCAGGGTCAAAGGCCTTTGCTTCGCCCAATCGGCAACGCGTTTCCACCTGGTCAAAAAAAGTGCTCCAATTAGTGTTGCGACTCCGCCGAAACCTCTCCTTCACTGTAGTGCCGGCACGCGCGCAGGTCCAACTAAATGATCGTGCGCGATTCCGCGCCACCGCATGACGTTTCGCCGCTGGCCCGTAGGGCCGCGTCGCGATTGGATGTGCGCGTACGCGCGCACATCCATTTAGTCCATGTGGCGCTGGCAGACCACCTTCCCGGGCGATTAGGCCCCTTTCTGAAAACTCGTCGCTCCTTGCGGCGATCCCGGAAATGCCCCGGATGCGATGGCGGATCGCGACGAAGCGACTCAACCGAAAGAGTCGTTGAGGAGCGAGAACGAAGCAGACGGGAGCAGATGGGGCGTTTCCTCACCCGCCGCGGCCCATCGAGTTTTCAGAAAGGGCCTAATGCACGCCCGGATTTTGACGGAAATGTTGCGATTAGCTGCAAGCGGGAGGTGCCGGTCAAACTTCCAATCTTCCCGCCCAAAAAGCTCAAACTTCGGCCTCATTTTGACGTCTCATGCTGAAGTTTGATTTTCACCCGCGCCAAGGCCGCTTTTGGGGCGTCTTGGACACTTTGTCACCCCAATCTTCAGCTCAGAAATCAAACTTCGGCATTGGTGCGATACATACCCCCCGGGCGCCGGCGAACGCCGTCGGTCTCCGCAAGAATCGCGAAAGCTCACAAGTCGGCAACGAGCAGAACCGACAGGCAAATGAGCCGTCATGACAATCGAATATTGCAATGTATAGATTTATTGTGCTGCGCCGGCTTTGCTCGCGCAGGGAACTGCCTTCTCTCGCTGAGATGCGGCGGGGAGGGTACATGGTTCCTCAGCAGTCAGAAGGTAACACAGGGGACCGCGCAACGAGGCGAGTATGAAATCCCAAATCACCTTTCCAATGGCAGCGGTATTCCTTTTCCTGGGATCCTTGTCGTGCAGTCATAACACCGCCGTTTCACGGCCTGCACGAAGGCCCGCGCCAACGGAGCGGGCCGCTGCCGAACCTGCCGGTGGCGGCGAGCTCGGCATGGAGTTGCCTTGACTTCGAGTTCGCTCGCCCGACACACGGAATCGAACAGGAGCCCGGCGTCTACGTCTCACGCAATTTGCCGCAACCGTTGCGAGCGCCACATTATCGGCCGTCGTTCGGTG
>Ga0182024_10014177_pt1 | contig 15437 bp, 8 predicted proteins | sample P32metaG_FD_120480 | JGI IMG/M metagenome (GOLD analysis project Ga0182024, IMG submission 120480) | Permafrost microbial communities from Stordalen Mire, Sweden - P3-2 metaG (Illumina Assembly) | ecosystem: Environmental > Terrestrial > Soil > Wetlands > Permafrost | place: Sweden: Stordalen... | reverse complement strand
TTTGCGAAAGACCTTTCTGAACGGCCTCCACGACTCGCCGGCGAAGGTCTTCTTGGGCTTCTCCCGGCAGCGAGCGAGCATCCTGTTTTTCCATGCTCGACACACTACCACATTACTCTCTAATTGTCACCTATATTATGCTCCGATTAGTAATAGCAGCAAGATGTGAGGACCCGTGATGGTCCTCAGAAATCAGGAACGCACGGCCGGCTGGCGTACCGAAATCACCGAAGCGGTGTAACGGTCGCCCCGCAGCAGCGATACGCTATATTCGACAGGCACGTTCTGCTCGTCGTAGGTTGCCTCTTTTATAATCAGCAGCGGACTTCCCACTTCCGCTTCGAGTTCGCGCGCTTCCACCTCGCCTGCGTTTACGGCGCCGATCGACTCTTCGGCCCACTGTAACTTGCGATTGTAAACATGCTCGAAGACGTTGTAGAGCGACTGCTTCTCCAGGTCCTGTTTCTCCAGGCCGGCAAAGAGCCTGGCCGGAAGAAAGCTGGTCACCACCGCAACAGGTTCTCCACTCACGAACCGCAATCGCCGCGCGCAATAAACGCGTTCGCCCGGCGTGAGTTTCAGTGCTTGTGCAACCTCCAATTCCGGATCGCGGACCTCCATGTACAAGAGTTTTGCGGAAGGTTGGAGACCCCGCCGTCGCATTTCTTCGCTAAAACCTCGTAATTGCTGAAAGTTCCATGGAACCCGTCCGGATCCGATGACCGGACGCTTCCCCTTGGCGACAACCAGGATGCCTTCGGAACGGAGTTTCTGGAATGCTTGGCGAACCGGCATTTTGCTGATGCCAAGATGACTGGCGATTTCGCCTTCCGAACAGAACGTCTGGCCTTCTTTGAGCTTTCCCTTCTTGATCAAGGCGCGAATCTGATCGACGATTTGTTGGTAGTAGGGAGTGAAACTGTGGCTGTCGAGGGCGAGTTGGAGCTTTTCGATGGGAATGGGAAGGAAGGAAAAACGCGATGTCTCCATGGGAACGGCTCCTAGGACGTTAGACGTAGACACATAATATACTATGTATTTATGTTATGAAGTTTAGCGGAGAGTAATGAATCAACCCGAGAAATAACCCGCCGATGTATGCAACTTAAAGCACACATATTACATGACTTAACTTTGTATCCGAAAAGGATTGTGGACCGTTCTTAAAGCACGCGTGAATAATTCCCTTGACACCATATTCGCATATGTAGTTCAAGCGCCGCTGTACGGTATAACTTCGTTATCGGAGACGTAACATATGCAATCGCTGAAGACCGTCCGCGCTCTCGGCACAAAGCTCTGTTCTGCGTTGCTCGCCACCTTATTAATGACCGTGGTCTTGGCCCTTCCCGCTCATGCGCAAGTGGACTCGGGAAAGGTGATCGGCCAAGTGCAAGACAGCTCAGGAGCGGTGGTGAAAGGCGCGAAGGTAAGCGCCACCAACGTGGACACGGGTGTAACCCTTGAAGTAACGACAGGATCCGGCGGCGAATTCGCGGTGACGGAACTGGCGTCTGGAAACTACACGGTAACCGTGGAGCGGACGGGGTTCAAGAAAGCGGTGCAGCCGGCGTTCAAACTGGACATCAACCAGGTTGTTCGTGTGGACGTGACGCTGGTGCCGGGCATGGTGTCAGAACATGTCGAGGTTTCGGCGGCCGAGCCGCTGGTGGAATCGCAAACCTCGTCCGTGGGCGAGGTGATTGAAGAGACGCAGGTGCATGATTTGCCGCTAAACGGACGCGATTTCGTGCAGCTTGCGTATCTGAGCCCGGGCGTCAATCAGGGCGAGGTTGGCGCGGTGCAACAAGGCGGCATTCCCGAGAACGAGCGCGGGAACGGCTCGATACACGTAAATGGCTTGATGGCGACAAACAACAATTTCCTGCTGAACGGCTTCGACAATAACGAACAACAGATCGGCTTCGAGGTGTTGCAGCCGCCGGTGGAAGCGATCGATGAATTCAAGGTGCAGACCAGCAACTTCGGAGCGGATATCGGGAAGGGAGGCGCGGTGGTCAACGTGCTGATCAAGTCCGGCACGAACAATTTCCACGGCAGCGCCTTCGAATTTCTGCGCAACTCCGCGCTGGACGCGAAGAATTTCTTCGATAGCCCGACGTCACCGATTGCGCCGTTCAAACAGAATCAATTCGGGGGAACGATCGGCGGTCCGATCCGGAAGAGCAAAACTTTCTTCTTTGTCGATTACCAGGGTACAAGAATCCGCCAGTCCCAGACGTATATCTCGACGGTGCCGACGGGGGCGGAGCGCACGGGCGATTTCTCCGATTTGCTGGGGACCGATGCGCAAGCGAATACAACCGGACAGATTTTTGACCCGCTGACGACGAATCCGGTTACCAACGAGCGCACCGCGTTCGCGGGAAACATCATCCCGGCGTGCGCGGGATCGACACGGAGGAGTGCAACAGGCGGGAGTTGCCTGGATCCTGCAGCGCTGAATGTGATGAAGCTCTTCCCGCAGCCCAATATTCCTGGAGCGGGCAACGCCAACAATTTCCTTTACAATCCGGTGGCAAGCAACAATCAGGACTCTTTCGACGTTCGCGTGGATCACCAGTGGGGGGCCGACAGCATTTCCGGAACGGTAAGCTTTGGAAACGTCGATTCACTGCAACCGGATCCGTTTCCTGGCGAGGCCGGCGGAGGATCTTTCTCCGGCAACATCCACAACAAGGCATATGTGGGAGGAATCAGCTACGTACACTCATTCTCGTCGACTAAGACGAATGAACTGAAGATCGGTTACACGCGTTACGTTGTGGACGCGGTGCCGTTCTTTTCCAACGTAGCATTGGCCACGCAAGTGGGAATTCCCGGCATTAACGTCACCGGAGATCCAAATACCGGAGGCCTGCCGAACATCATGATATCGGGGTACAGCGCGGTGGGGAATCAGGATTGGTTTCCGGAAAACCTGAAGGAAAACAACTACCAGCTTAAAGACTCCTTCACGTGGACGCGCGGGCGGCACTCGTTCAAACTGGGCGGAGACCTCATCCGGCGGCAGCATGGTTTCTTCCAAGCGCAGAACCCCCGCGGCGATTTCACGTTCGACCAACAGTTCACCGAAAACATCAACGACACGACGACGGATCCCGGCAGCGCGCTGGCCAGTTTCCTGGTTGGCAATCCGATCTATTCGTTCCGGGACGGACTTAGCGGGTCGTTTGGGATGAGTTGGTGGGAAGTTAGCGGGTACTTTATGGATGATTACCGGGTCTCGCCGAAACTAACGCTGAACCTTGGGTTGCGATACGACGTTTATACTCCGATGGTCGAGGACCACGACCGGCTGGCCAATTTCGATTTTGGCACGGGTGAGTTCGTGGCGCCTGGCATGCCCGGGGTGAGCGACACGGGAAATGTGCAAACCAACTATAAGAATTTCGCTCCACGCGTGGGATTCGCTTACACTCCGTTTAGCGATTCAAAAACGGTGCTGCACGGCGGCTACGGGATTTTCTACAGCTTGCAGGCGGACCAGAACGACGCGGAACTGGCCTACAATCCCACCGGTCTTTTTGGCAATCAAACCATCCAGTTCAACGCGAATTCCATACCGAATCTGCAGCTCTCCACTGGTTTTGCCACTCCTTCGGATCCGAGCGGCAGTCTGCCTGCTTCCAGTCTGAGCGAGCCTAGTGGCCGCGCGAGTGCAATCCCGTTTCACAATCCTACGCCCGGGATACAAGAGTGGAACTTCAATGTGGAGAGGCAGCTTGCGAAGGACACCGTGCTGCAAGTGGCCTACGTTGGGGTACACGGGGTGCACCTTACATATCTGCGGAATCTTAACCAGGCGACCCAGCCGCTGGATTCCAATTTCGAGGTTTGTCCGACGCCGAGCGATCCGTATTGCGCGGATGGGCTTGCTTCGAATTTTGGCAGGCCGTACTACAGCACGGTCCCGGAGATTGGTCCGATTCGCACTTCCAATAATGACGCCAGCATGATTTCGCATAGTTTGCAGGTGCGGTTTGAAAAGCGGTTCTCTGCGGGATGGACGATGCTGGCCGCATATACGTACCAGCACAGTCTCGGCGTCACCGATGAAAATGAGGCAGTTGGGCCTGAGCCGCAAAATACCTACGACATGCGAGCAGAGCGCGGGAGCATCAGCCCCGATTTCCGCCACCAGTTCACCGACGCGTGGACCTATGAATTGCCCTTCGGCCCAGGCAAGCGCTACTTCAATTCCAACGGTCCGGTCCGCTGGCTCGCCGGTGGCTGGCAGTTAAATGGAATCGTTACCCTGTATTCCGGCCAGGCGATTACCCCGCTGCTCTCCTTTGACGACACCAATACCGGCTCCGGCGGGGCCCGACCCAACATTTATGGAGATCCCAATTCTTTTACGAATGCCACCGAAGCAGGGTGTCCTTCGAATTCGCGGTCGCTGCAATGCTGGTACAATCCCGTGGCTTTCGGTCAGACCAGCGCCACCACCTTCCTGTACCCGGCACTCGCACCAGGGCAATCGTTCGCGCGGTTGTATGGCGACGCCGGCCGGGGAATTCTGCGTGGTCCGGCGCAATACAACACAGACTTCTCGGTATTCAAGGTGTTCCATTTGAAGGAATCCCTGAGCATGGAACTACGCGGTGAGGTTTTCAATCTCTTCAACACTCCCGAGTTTGCTCCTCCCAATCCCACCGTAGATATTCCCGGGCTTTCCGGCTCGATTACCAGCACCGTGAACTCCTCGCGGCAAGTGCAGATCGCCGCGCGATTCAAGTTCTGAGGGAACCTGTTTTGGGCTCTCTCCCCCAAGAGGTCACATGAATCGTTACAAGAATGGTTGGCTGAACGGAGTGGTATTCGCCTGCGCGCTACTCTCTTCGGGATTGTTAGCCGCCGCGCAAGATACAAAGCCGCCAGTCACTTCGAAACTTCCTGCCGTTCATCTGGACGGCGGGTACTTTACCGCCGATGGCAAGCGCTTCCTGCCGGTGGGCGCGCATTGGGTACCGGCGAAGGCCGCGATGCAATGGCCGGTACAGTGGGATCCGCAGGACATCGAAGCTGATTTCGCAAAGATGCACGAACTGGGCTACAGCGTCACACGGTTTGATATGGTGTGGGCCTGGTTTGAGCCGCGTCCGGGCGACTACAATCCAGTGGCCTTTCAGCAGTTGGACTACCTCGTCACCCTCGCGCACAAGTACAAAATCTATCTAAATCCGAGTCTCTTCATCGGCGGTGAAGTAGGCGAAGCCTATTGGGACGTGCCGTGGAGACTTGGCCGGCATCCGCATGCCGATCCGGAAATGTTGCGGCTGGAAACGAATCTGGCGGAGGAGTTCGGACGGAGGTACGGTACAGAGACAGCGATTATCGCGTGGGATCTGACGGATGAACCTCCATTTTGGATTGTTGATGGCCAGACGACGGATGCCATGGCGATTAACTGGACGCGACTTATCGTCGACGGAATTCGGAAGCACGACAAGCTGCACCCTATCGTTGTGGGGACGAGCGGCCAAGAGGTAACGCACGGGCCATTTCGCGCCGATACGATCGCGCCATTCGTCGATTTCTTCAGCGTTCATCCATTCACACTCTACGTTACGGACCTGTTCCCCGATCCCCTGCTTTCCGCGCGAGGGACGTACGGAGCGGCGTTTGAGATTACGCTTTCGCAAGGTGCGGGACGGCCGGTGATGATTCATGAGATGGGCGGGTCAACCGCGCAGTTTTCGCCGGAAAGAGTGGCGGCGTACGACCGGGCCCAAATGTATTCGGGGATTGGCGCGGGGAGCATTGGCGTGGATTTGTGGTGCTACACCGACGCGTCACCGGAGCAATTTCATAAGGCGCCGTATCTGCGCACACCGCAGGAAACGGGCTGGGGAATGACAACGTGGGACCGCAAGGACAAACCGCTGGCGCGAGAGTTTAAGAAGTTCTCGCAAGTAACCGGCCAACTGGATTTGACCGGGCTTGCCCCTGCAGCGGCCGAGATTGGCATCATCATTCCGGATGAATGGGCAAAGACCCATGGAGACTTTTCGCATTTCGGGCTCGCAGGCCCGGAAGCCGCGCCCTACGTTTCACTGGCGGATGGCGACGCCATGCCGGGCAAAGCGCCGCCCGACACCAGCGCCGCCAATCACTGGCTGATGGGCTCCGCGCTGACGTCTTTTGTACTGGGCCGGCGCGCGGGACTCAAAGCCGATTTTCCCCGTGAATATTCTGACTGGGGCAAGCACGCAATGGTTTTTCTTCCCTCGCCGATCACCAGCACGAGTGATCCATTCCTGGTGCACGTACACAGCGATTTCTACGCCAAGGCGCGCCAGTATGTTGAGAACGGCGGATTTCTCTATGCCTCGCTGGCGTCCGACGGCGCGATTCCGGAAATGGATTCGCTGTTCGGGGCGCGAATGGTGGACCGAGCGGTGAGCACGGAGGTGACGTTGAAATTCGTTGAGTCCTTCGGGGATTTCAAGCCGGGCGACACCCTGCACTACACCGTGCCGTCGGCTTCGATTGAATCCTGGGGAACGCTGCTCGAAGTAAGCAGCGGCAAGGTAATCGCGGTGGATCAGGACGGCCACCCGGCGCTGGTCACGAACCAAATCGGGTCCGGCAAGACACTGTTGAGCGCCTATCCGCTGGAACACTATCTGGCGGAGATGCCTGCGGCGTTCGAAAAACCGGAGGAGACCTATCGTCTATATGCGGCGTTCCGTGATTGGGTGGGGGTGAAACCGGCGTTCCGGGTGGATAACCCGTCCGTCGAGTTGTCAGTCCTCGGTGGAGCTGCGCGCGGCTACACGGTGGCCGTGAATCATAGCTTTGAAATTCAGAAAGTAACCGTGCGCTCCGGAGCTTCTCTTCACAGCGTCTCGCAGGTCGGGCCGGATGGCCTGAAGTCGCTGCCGATGGATGGCTCCAGTTGGCCGCTGGAGATCGCACCATTCGACGCGGTGATCGTGGAGTGGAAACGATGATTGCTGGGGTGGACATCGGCGGGACAAAAATTGCCGTAGGCATGGTCGATGACCAAGGGAAGGTCCGCGCACGCCTGGAAGCCGGAACGGCTGCGGATCTGGGATACGCGAGAGCTCTGGAGCGAACCACAAAGATGCTGCGAGACGCAGCCACCGGCGCGGGAGCGGAGATCACCGGAATTGGTATCGGATCTACAGGGCCGATCGATCCATTCACCGGAGAAATCGGAGAGGTGAATTTCTTCCCGTCGTGGAAGGGCCAGAACCCAGTGAAAGACCTGGGACAAGTTTTCCAGGTATCGGTGGCGATCGAAAACGACGCGGATGCGGCAGCATTGGGTGAAGCCAGTTGGGGCGCCGGGAAAAACAAGGCGCGGTTGATTTACGTGACCATCGGGACGGGAATCGGCGTGAGCGTCGTCCTGGACGGAAAGATCTATCGCGGTGTGGACAGATGCCACGCCGAAATCGGACACCACGTGATTGATCCGTCTGGCCCGGAATGCTGGTGTGGATTTCATGGTTGTTGGGAATCGCTCGCAGCGGGGCCCGCGATGGTTGGTTGGGTTCAGAAGAATGCACCGCAGGACTATCCCGGCCTGGCCAACGTTACAGCGAAGCGAATTTGCGAATTGGCGCGCGAGAACGATGTGTGGGCGACGCGGGCCGTCGAGAACGAAGGCCGCTATCTCGGCTATGGGATGGCAAACCTGGTGACGATTTTCGCGCCCGACGTGATCGTGCTGGGGGGCGGTGTTATGGAGAGTGCGGAACTTTTTTTGGGGAAGATACGCGAGACCATCGCGTCCAGCTGCAGATTTGTTCCGTATGAAAAGACGGAATTGGTGCTGGCCTCGTTGGGAGAGAACGCAAACCTGATCGGTGCGGCTCGAGTGTGGCATCACAGGTTCGGCTCATAGGGAGACCGTCGTGCCATCTGATTTTTCGGTGCTAGAAGGCGAATATTTTCGCGACCTGATGGACCAACCAAGGGCGTTGGAGGAGACCGTCGCGGGACTGGACGTACCCGCGAGGCTTGGAAGTGTGGCCGCGCGGGCACGCAAAGGCGAGTTTCGAACCGCGATTCTTACGGGCATGGGATCTTCGTTCCATGCGCTGCAACCGCTGCAATTGGAGCTCATTCAGCAAGGGATCGTGGCTATAACTGTCGAGACGTCGGAGCTGATTCATAACCAGGGTAAGTTGCTGTCGCCCGACACATTGTTGGTCGCTGTGTCACAGTCCGGGCAAAGTGCGGAAGTAGTCCGCTTGCTGAAACTGAATCAAGGAAAGTCGCCCCTGATTGCGATCACGAATACAGCGGACAGCCCTTTGGCAATCCAGGCGGACGCCGCGATTCTGACCCGAGCCGGAAAAGAGTTCTCCGTTTCCTGCAAGACCTATGTCACCGCGCTGGCTGGATTGAAATGGCTGGGCGACGTTATTTGTGAGTGCGATCTACGGCACAGCCGCCGGGAACTGCTGGACGCGATTCCCGCCGTGCGCGAGTACCTGGGCAGTTGGAAGCAGCATGTGCAGGGATTTCTAGAACTTCTTGACGGCGTCCGCCACTTATTTCTCGTCGGAAGAGGCGCATCACTCGCGGCGGTGGGAACCGGCGCATTGATCATCAAGGAATCTACCCATTTTCATGCCGAAGGGATGAGCAGTGCCGCATTCCGGCATGGACCGTTCGAGATGCTCGGAGACGAAATCTTTGTCCTGATTTTTGCAGGCGCTCGCAACACCCGGGATCTGAATACCGGTTTGTTAGCGGACATCAGCGAACAGCGAGGCCGGGCTGCATGGGTCGGAGAAGACGCCACCTTTGCACCTTGCGTGCTTCCTGCGGCGCCGCCCTCGATCGAGCCCATCATGGAAATCTTGCCGGTTCAAATGATCACCCTGGCATTGGCGGTACGGGCGGGGCGCGAGCCAGGGCGCTTTTCCTTGGCGACGAAAGTGACGACGAAGGAATAGAGGCTCCATGACCAGTTCCATGCCACGAAACCGCACTATGGTTGGGATCGTATTCCTGACGTTTTTCGTCATGTCGCTTTTGACGAATATTCTTGGACCGCTGGTACCGGACATCATCAGTAGTTTTAGGGTCAGCTTGACGGCGGCAGCTTTGCTTCCGTTCGCGTTTTTTATCGCTTACGGCGTCATGTCCATCCCAGCGGGCTTCCTGGTGGAACAATTTGGCGAGAAATCGGTGATGATCGTGGCATTTCTCGCCGGCACTTTGGGCTCACTCAGCTTTGCCTTCCATCCGACTTACCAGGTCGCGGTGGTTTCGTTGTTCGTCATGGGTTCCGGCATGGCCACGCTGCAGACGGCCATCAATCCTTTATTACGCGTGGCCGGGGGCGAGGAGCACTTTGCGTTCAACTCGGCCTTTGCTCAGTTAATTTTTGGGTTGGCGTCCTTTCTGAATCCCTACCTGTATTCCTACCTGGTGCTGAACCTCGGTTCAGGAGCGAACCAAACGAATCCACTGTTGGCGATTCTGAGCAGACTGACGCCTCGCGAGCTTCCGTGGGCATCGATGTACTGGATTTTTGCCGTATTCACCGTGCTGATGATTGGAGTGCTGCTGCTTACCCGCTTCCCCGTTGTGGAACGAACTGAGGATGAGCACGCCGGTTCTCTGGCAATGTACGGAAAACTGTTTCGCAAACCCATGGTCTGGGCCTTTTTTCTATGTGTATTTGCATATGTAGGTTCTGAGCAAGGCACTGCTGACTGGATCTCGAAGTTCCTGTCGCAATATCACGGCTACGATCCGCACACCACCGGAGCCACGGCCGTGGCGTGGTTCTGGGGGCTGCTGACCGCGGGATGCTTTATCGGCATGTTCTTGTTGAAGATTCTCGATAGCCGTCATGTGTTAATCGGCGCCTGCTGTGGAGCCCTGGCGTGTTTGACAGTGGCTTTGTTCGGGCCGGCGAAAGTGTCTCTGATTGCCTTTCCGGCCATCGGACTGTTCGCGTCGATCATGTGGCCCATCCTCGTTTCGCTGGCATTGAATTCCGTTTCCGAGCATCACGGTTCCTTCGCTGGAATTCTCAGTACCGGAATCATGGGAGGCGCGGTCGTTCCAATCATTATTGGTCGCATCGGCGATCGCTACGGCCTGCGCCCCGGAATTTCGTTCTTGTACATAACGTTTGGCGCGGTTTTGAGCGTGGGGTTCTGGGCCAAACCACTAATCACGAACGCCACCATCAGCCGTAAGGACCCAACCACGGTTTCGCATTCCTAGCTCGCGGAAGAGGAGACGATTCGATGTTCGTAAAAGCACTTTTTCGGACGCTTTTGACCGCAAGTATTTTGCTGGTGCCAAGCCTGTTATCGGCACAGTCCACGCCGGAGCAAAAAGGGGCAGAAGACGTGCCTTACCTGAATTTGACGTCCCCGCGGCACGTTTTGCTCGATGCACAGGCCTGGGAGGGTGACGAATTCCCGCACACCATGTGCGTCCTCGAGCTCAACCGCGGTGGATTCCGCTACTGGGGCTGGTATGGGCTGAATGAAGGGCGAGGAATTGGCCTGGCGCGCAGCAACGATCTTGTGACCTGGACGAAATTCGAAAACAATCCGCTTTGGACCAACGCGCGCTGGCCTTCTGCCGTGGCTAAGGCCGACCCGAAGCACAAGAACACCCTCTACTTTGCCATCACCCGCGATTACGACACCACCAGCAGCCACATTGTGCTGGCATCTTCTACAGACGGTATTCACTTGAAGGAAGAAACGGTTCTTGTCCAGGGAGTGCCGGACCAACGCAATCAGAACCCGAACCTTTTTCACGATCCGCGCTCGGGACGTTTCTATCTCACCTTCTATCGCGGCAACGATCACGATCATTTCGAACTCATCAGTAAGAGTGCGAAAACGGTTCAGGGACTGGACGCCGCTCCGGAAAAAGTGTTGATCAAGGCCACCGATACCATCGCTGCTCCAACCCTGCTCTATGTGAAGCACGCCATGGATGCCTCCGGCAAGAAAACGGGACTCTACTTTCTAGCCACGGAAATCTATCCGCACCGTTACACCACCGATCCTGAAGGTGAATGGCAGGTCAAGGTCTTTTCCGCAAGCGCGCCGGACGGGGACTTTCAGGAAGTGAAAGGAAACCCCGTTTTGCGCGGACAGCGAGCGTGTTTGTTCCAGCACATTTTTAACGACCGGTTCTACGGTTACGACTGCCATCTGGAAGCACCAGACAAGTGGGTGCTGGAAGAGGTAGAAGCGGCGTTGCCATAACCCCGAAACGCCAGACACCACTAGGCCTTTACAAAGCGACGAAAAGGAAACTGGACATGCGTACAAATAAAGTCATGGGCCATTTTTTTCTCTCAGCAGTGGTCCTGATGGCTCTTTTGGCGGCCACGGTCCGGGCCCAGGTGGCCAATACGGGATCCGTTCTTGGCACAGTTACGGATTCCACCAGTGCCATCGTCCCAGGAGTCTCCATCACGCTCCGCAACCCCGAGAGCAATCTGACCTACAAGACGGTGACCGATGAGGCGGGCGAGTTTCGCTTCCCGACGGTGTCTCCTGGGTCGTATGAGCTGACTGCCGCAAGCCCGGGCTTCAAGAAGATGGTGCACGCGGCTTTTGCGGTGCATGCCGCCGAACCAGCCAACGTGAACGTGGTCCTGCAGGTTGGCACCGTCTCAGAGCAAGTCACGGTCACCGGCGCGCCCCCGGTTGTGAACACCGTTACCGCGAACGAAGGAAACACGATCACCGGACAACAGGTAAACTCCCTGCCCCTCACCAACCGCGTCTTCACGCAGTTGATGTCGCTGGAACCAGGCGTCTCCATGCCGGTCGTCGTCGACCCCGGCTTCGGGTCGAACTCGTCCATCAATTTTTCGGTGAATGGCGTTCGAGACGACGAGAACAATCTGCTGATTGACGGCGTACGTAACGCGGACACCTTTGGCGGCAACGCCTTCATTACCCCGAACTTGTTCGCGGTTTCGGAAGTCCGTATTGAGAACAACGACTATACCGCCACCGCAGGCCGTTCGGCCGGCGCCCAAGTCAACCTGATTACCCGTTCCGGCACGAATAAATTCCATGGCGACGGCTTTGAGTTCTTCCGCAACAACAGGCTCAACGCCGAGAATCTTTTTTCCACCAGTTCCCCAGAGGACCGCCACAACGACTTCGGCTACGACATCGGGGGGCCTATTAAAAAGGACCGGCTCTTCTTCTTCTGGTCGGAAGAGTGGAGGCGAATTGTTGTGAATTCTGGCCCGGTTATTACCGTAGCCCCTACAGAACTTGAGCGCGAAGGCAACTTCAGTGAGAGCGTGATACAACCAATCGATCCCACCACCGGCCAGCCTTTCCCTAACAATACTATTCCGCAGGGCCGCTTGGACCACAACGCACTACTTCTCCTCGCGACATACTTTCCACAACCGACGCCCAACTACAGCCTGGATAATTTGTACAACTTCATATCCCAAGCACCCAACTTCACCCGTTGGCGTGAAGAATCGATGCGCATCGATGCCAAGTTGAATGATAAATGGAGTCTCTTTGGGCGTTATACACAGGACACCAACCTGCTCAACAACCCCTACGGGCTATTTGGCGAGAATTCTTTCCCTTACGTCGGAGGATCGACCCAGAATTTCCCTATGTACAATTGGGCCGTTCATCTCACATACGCTGCGCGCCCCACTCTTTTCACGGAATTTGCCGTTGGCATGTATTTCGCAAACGACAAATCGCTGATCAACAGCCCGCTCTCCAGCAAAAATCGGGCGCCTGGCCTCACTTTGCAGCAAGTATTCCCGCTCGACGAATTGGATCGGATTCCCACCACGTATTTTGGATATCCCTATGCGGGAATCGTCGAGCAGTGGTATTTCCACAACGACGCGTTCAGCATTCCTTTCCAGAGCGACACCACTTGGATTCATGGTCAGCACACGATTCGCTTCGGGGCCGTCTACACGCCCGAGGGCAAGAGCGAACTGGCGAATCCATCGGACAACAACACCAACGGCTCCTATACTTTTTTGGGCAACGTCACCAACAACCCGCTTGCCGATTTTCTGCTGGGCGACGCATCCAGCTACTCGGAGACGGCGCTAGACCCCTTCGGCAAATACCGCTGGTACAACCTCGAACCCTACATAGAAGACCAGGTCAAGTTGCGGAAAAACCTCACTCTGACTGCGGCCCTGCGTTATGAATTCTTCCGGCCGGATCATGAGTTGCACAACATGTTGGGTGGTTTCGATCCGGCTCTCTACGATCTGGCTGATGCTCCGACGGTCAATCCCGACGGCTCGGTCGTGCCAAACACGGGCAACCTCTTGAATGGAATCATCGTAGCCGGGCACAACACCTATCCCGGGGCCAACAGTTCACCGTACGGCCAAGGGCTGTTTCCAAGCCACAAGGATGCCCTTGCCCCTCGCCTGGGTTTCTCTTGGGATCCTTTCTCGAATGGCAAGACCGCGATTCGCGCCGGATACGGAATTTTCTACGACCGCTGGGGATCATACAGCCAGTTCGGTGCGTACAACCCTCCCTTCAACAGCTCCGTCAATATTTTCAACACTTCCCTCGATAATCCCGGCGGAGCAGCAGGCACCCTTTTTGCCTCGGGTTTAAACACGGCGCTGCCGCCATGGAAGTATCCCGCCGTCCAGAAATGGTCATTGAACGTTCAGCGCGAAGTCGCGCCTGACACAACCTTTTCCATAGGGTACGTCGGAACCAAGGGCTCCCACCTTCTAGGCTTTTACGACATGAACCAAGGCCAACCCAATGCCCAAGTGGCAAACGGGAATATCAGTCCGGATTACCTCCGCCCATACCAAGGCTTTGGACAAATTTTTGCCTATGCCACCGTCTTCAATTCTAACTACAACGCTCTCCAGGCCTCGCTCATCCATCGGCTCAAGAATGGAGTTTCCTTCCAGGCGTCCTACACCTACTCCAAAACCCTCACCGATAATCCCGGTCCCAATGGCACCGCCTATAGCTCCACCTGGCCGCAAGACAGCTACAACTTCCGCGCCGAATACGGTCCCGCGGACTTCGATCGCACCCAGATTCTTAGCTTCAACTATTCCTGGGAATTGCCATTCTTTAAGAACGCGCATGCCGCTACGAAAGCGTTCCTGGGGGGCTGGCAGGTTTCGGGCATAACCGTGGTTCAATCCGGCGCCCCGCTCACGGTGACTTTGCCTAACGACCAGGCGGGAGTAGGAAGCTATAACCAGCGCCCGGACGTGGTTGCGAACCCTTTCCAGGCCGGACCCGTCGCCGCCAATCCAGGCTGCGTTGCGCCCTCGCAGGTCCACAACATGGCAGCCTGGTTCAACCCGTGTGCTTTCGCCCTGAATCCTGTGGGAACATTCGGCAACGAAGGTTCAGGGGTTATCCGCGGACCATATTTCCAGGATTGGGACATGGGCCTCGCCAAGAATATTCCTCTGCGCGAGTCCGTGAGTCTGCAATTTCAATTGGAGGCTTTCAACGTATTCAACCATCCCAGCTGGGGTCAGCCTAACCTGACCTGGACCAGCGGTTCCCCACTCGGCGCGATTACCAGCGCAACGTCGCCGAGGCTTCTGCAGCTGAGCCTGGCTTTGAAATTTTGAGCGGGTTATCCCGAACGAAATCAAAAGGAACGCGCTATGTATTAGTTCTGCCTCGGAGGGGGTGAATTCCCGCGAGCAAAACCGCCACCCCTTTCGCCTCGCTCAAGGGCGGGTTCTCCGCCCCGTTTCAGGAGGGAACTTCTGTTTGGCTACAGTACGCCTCAGCAGCACTGTGGGGATATCCTCCGCCACCCCCTCCACCGTGAGCATTCGCTCGCTTAAGATTCCCGTCCTCCAGTCGGATCGGCCGTTCAGTTGCGCGGCGAGGTCTCCGCAGATGCAGACCGCCGCCCGATGTCCTTCGACCGCCTCTTCTTGCGAGGCTTTTGACGTCTTAAGGAGGATATCCAAGAACGTTTGCTTTTACAGAAGGCTGCGGAGCCCCCTCGTTGGACTGAAACGTACAAAGTTTGCCGTTCGAACCATAGTAGAAGTCGCCGTAGATTATCGGGAGTATGAAGGTTCCGCATCAGGGGCACAGTAGCTGAGTTCACGAGAGCACCTGCCAAAGAAGTAGGTACTCGTTCCCGCAAGAAATCCATTACAATCATGTGGTTGCATGTGGGCGTGTAGCTCAGCTGGGAGAGCACCTGCTTTGCAAGCAGGGGGTCGCCGGTTCGATCCCGGTCACGTCCACCAATCTTTTCAATACTTTAGCGGGGACATCCTTTCCATCACTCGCAAGTTGGTTCATGTTTTGGTGCACACCTGCCCCAAACACAGTCGCTCTTTGTACGCGGTCGATGGATTCCAGAGCGCGGCGTTTGGCGTCCATCCGGATCCGGCTATAGTGTTCCAGCATCCGACGGCTGACATG
>Ga0182024_10014176_pt1 | contig 15437 bp, 15 predicted proteins | sample P32metaG_FD_120480 | JGI IMG/M metagenome (GOLD analysis project Ga0182024, IMG submission 120480) | Permafrost microbial communities from Stordalen Mire, Sweden - P3-2 metaG (Illumina Assembly) | ecosystem: Environmental > Terrestrial > Soil > Wetlands > Permafrost | place: Sweden: Stordalen... | reverse complement strand
GCGATCTTCTTCCACTGCGGCGGCCTCGATCTTTACCCGAGAAACCCATGAATATTCGGCCCTTTTTGCAAGCTTTAGGATGTTGCACCTATGTTTTTACCCACTGCAAACCCGGATGAACCTCCCATTTATGCTGCCCCAGCAGGCTTCCTTCTCATGGTTCTTTGCTGGCTTTTCTGGCGAATGGACTCCCGAAACCGAGTGTTATTGCATCGCTCTTCAGATATGTTGAAAGCCATCGAAAAGTCCATTCCAATTGACATTGTGCCGGAAGATCAGCAACTGTTTATTCAAATCGAAGCAAAGACCAAAGTCTTGGAGGAGTCGAATCGCGCAATTTCTCGATGGAGCTTCCGACGTTGGTGGCATGCCCCGCTCACTTTTTACCGCATGTTTGAGTGGATATTCATCGTATTCGGCGTGGTGGGTTTCTTCATAATGATCGCTGTGCTATTCCTCCCAGGTCAGCAATCTTCTACAAGTCAAATGCCACCCCAACAGAACTTTTACATCGGCGGTCAACCCGTGCCTCCTACCCTTGAGCATGCACCTAACGTAAAATGAGCTGTACTAGGCGAAGGATGGCAAAGATGACCAATCGGGAACTCCTGGAACGAATATCGGCGAATCCCATGGTGATGGTAGGCAAGCCGGTCATCACGGGCACTCGCCTCACCGTCGAGTATATCCTCAATCTACTGGCGCACGGCGCTTCGCAGACTGGCATTTTGGGTGAGTACAAGAACCTGGTGCCGGAGGACATTCAAGCCTGCTTGTTGTTCGCGGCAAGAGCGCTCGAAAGTTTGGAATTCGTGGGAAATCAAGGAGAGGCACCGGAGATTCTTGATGCGGCCAAGGAGGCTGAACGGCGCATGCAGGCGTATGAGCGCGGAGAAATGAGCGCCAAGCCGTTGGATGAAGTCCTTCGATCTTTTTCCAAGGAACGACCATGAACCCCATAAGTGATTATCAACTCCTGCAAACCCGCCGCCAATTCTTCGGCCGCGCCGCCACCGGCATCGGCGTCGCCGCCCTGGCATCGCTGCTCGATCAAGACGCCGCCAGCGCCGATGCCCCCGCCCGAACCGCCCGGCCCGGCATGCTGCGGACCACGCATTTCCCCGCCAAAGCCAAGCGCATCATCTATCTGTTCATGTCCGGCGGACCATCGCACATCGATCTGCTTGATTACAAGCCGGCCCTGCGCCGCCATCACGGCGAGGAGCTGCCCGCTTCGATCCGCATGGGCCAGCGCGTCACGGGCATGACGTCGGGACAGCGGTCGTTCCCCTGCGTCGCCCCGATGTTTCAGTTTCGCCAGCACGGTCAATGCGGACGCTGGCTGAGCGAACTGCTGCCGCACACCGGGGCCATCGCGGACGATATTGCCGTCATCAAGTCGATGCACACCGAGGCGATCAATCATGACCCCGCCATCACGTTCATCCAAACGGGCAGCCAGCAACCGGGCCGACCCAGTCTCGGCGCCTGGCTCAGCTATGGGCTGGGCACGGAAAACGCCAACTTGCCCGCGTTTGTCGTCATGACGTCGCAGGGCAGCGGCAATCGTACGGATCAGCCGCTCTTCTCCCGGCTCTGGGGCAGCGGCTTCTTGCCGAGCGAGCACCAGGGCGTTCGCTTCCGGTCGGGCCAGGGCGATCCCGTCCTCTATCTGTCCAATCCGGATGGCATCAGTCCGCAAACCCGCCGCGGCATGCTCGACGGCCTCGGCGAATTGAACGAGCTGTCGCGGCAGGAGTTCGGCGATCCGGAAATCGCCACGCGCATCGCCCAGTACGAGATGGCCTTTCGCATGCAGACGTCCGTGCCGGAGCTGACCGATCTGAGCAGTGAGCCGCGCCGCATCCTCGACATGTATGGCGTCGAGCGCGGCTACGATGACGGCGGCTTTGCCCGCAATTGCCTGCTGGCCCGGCGCATGGTCGAACGCGGCGTCCGCTTCGTGCAGCTCATGCATCGCGGCTGGGACCAGCACGGCAGTCTGCCCTCGCAGATTCGCGGCCAGTGCCGGGACGTCGATCAGCCCTGTGCCGCCCTCGTCCAGGATTTGAAGCAGCGCGGCCTTTTAGAAGACACGCTGGTGATCTGGGGCGGCGAGTTTGGCCGGACGGTCTACAGCCAGGGCCAGCTCACCGCGAACAATCATGGCCGGGACCATCACGGCCGTTGCTTCAGCATGTGGCTCGCGGGGGCCGGCATTCGCGGCGGCATCGAGCACGGCGAGACCGACGATTATTGCTACAACATCGTCCGCGATCCGGTGCACGTCCACGATCTCAATGCCACGGTCCTGCGCTGCCTGGGGCTCGACCATACCCGGTTGATCTATCGCTTCCAGGGCCGCGATTTCCGGCTCACCGACGTGCATGGCGAAGTGGTCAACGGGATCTTGAGCTAAAACAGTAGCCGCATTCGCAAGAATGCGGGCGAAGCGAGCGATGCCCGCATTCTTGCGAATGCGGCTACGGGAGAGAGTCCATGCCGGCCATTGAATTCAAGGTCAAGAAGCCCATCACCGTGGATCAATTCCTGGATGTGCTTCATGCCTCGACGCTCGCTCTGCGCCGCCCCGTGGACGACCGTGAATGCCTGCAGGGAATGCTCGATCACGCCAATCTCCTGGTCACCGCCTGGAGCGGCGATCGGCTGATCGGCGTGGCGCGTTCGGTCACCGATTTCCACTTTTGCTGCTATCTCTCCGATCTTGCGGTCGCGGTGGACTTCCAGCGGCAAGGAATCGGCAAAGAGCTCATGCGTCTCACGCAGGCAGAGCTTGGCCCACGGTGCACACTGATTTTGCTGTCCGCTCCGGCCGCGGTCGATTATTATCCGCACGTCCAGTTCGAGCATCATCCACAAGCGTGGATTCTCAAGCCGGGAGTCGTCCTCAAGTAACCTATTTCAATTTGTGCATCAAGAACCACTCATACAACTCCGCCGTGCCGTACGCCCGATCCCAGGAGTTATGGCCCACGCCCTCATACTCCGTGTAGCGTGGCGAAGCCCCGGCCTTCTTCAGGGCCTCGATCATGCTGCGCGATTGCTCGACCTTGACGGCCTTGTCCGCGTCGCCATGGAAGCACCAGCAGGGCACGTTCTTGATTTTCTCGGCCGTGCTCGGGTTGCCGCCGCCACAGATCGGCGCGATCGCGGCCCAGCGTTCGGGAAACGCCGCGGCCAGGCTCCAGGTGCCGAAGCCGCCCATCGACAGGCCGGTCAGGTAGATGCGCTTGGCGTCCACCTTGTAGCTCTTTTGCACTTCGTCGAGAATGGCCAGGGCTCGCTTGGCGTCATCGGAGTCGGCCTTCCAGGTGCGCTTTTGCGACTGCGGAAACACGGCGATGAAAGAGAAGTCCTCCTTCATCTTCTTGATGGCGTTGCCAAGTCCCTGTTTGGCCTGCGCTTCGCCGTCGGTGCCGGTTTCGCCGGAGCCGTGCAGGAACAGGATGAGCGGAAATTCCTTGTCGCCCTTGTAGTTCCTGGGCACGTAGACGACGTACTTGCCGTCGCCTTCGGGACCCTTGTAGAGCTTGGAGATGAAGCCCGTTTCCTCGCCGGCCTGGACCAGGTTCGCGGTGAACAATATCAAAGCGCCAATCGTCACAAATCGTCGCATGGTTTTCTCCGTTTTGAGTGTGAATGTGGTTCGCCCGTTTAGCCGCGACGCGACGTACTCGGAGCGGAGCGCGGGGGACTCCCGCGCTCCGCTCCGAGTACGTCGCGTCGCGGCTAAACGGGGTTGCACTTGTTGTACGCAACCCTTGACAAAATCGCCAACTGTGGCAGAGTGAAATCATGCTGCCCGCTCCCTTCAGCAGGTCCCTGGTTCTGACCGGCCCGACCGCGTCCGGCAAGACTGGGCTCGCGATCGCGTTGGCCCAGAGGATGAACGCCGAGATCATCGCCATGGACTCGATGACCCTCTATCGCGGTATGAACGTCGGCACCGCCAAACCCAGCGCGGAGGAGCGCCGGCTCGTCGCCCATCACCTGATCGACGTGCTGGAGCCGTGGGAATCGTGGGGACCGGTTACAAACCGGTCCCCACAGGAAACGGCCAGCGTCGCCTGGTGGCTGGAGCGCGCCGCCGAATGCTGCCGCGACATCGAAAGCCGCGGCAAGCAAGTGCTGTTCGTCGGCGGCACTCCGCTCTACTTGAAGGCCCTGATGTTCGGTCTGTTCGACGGCCCCGCTGCCGACGCCGACCTGCGCCATAGTTTGACGGAGGAAGCCAGGCTGTTGGGCGCCGCCGCTCTGCATGGCCGATTGCGCGAGGTCGATCCCGTCGCCGCGGAGCGGATCCATGCCAACGATGTGCGCCGTGTCGTCCGGGCGCTGGAGGTGTTTCAGCTCACGGGCCGGCCGATCAGTTCGTGGCAAACCGAATGGGATTGGCGAGCGGGGGGCGTAAGCCCCCTGAGTGCGACGACTACTCACTCAGGAGGCTTACGCCCCCCGCTCGCCATGGTCCTGGATGTACCGAGAATCGACCTGTACGAACGTATCAATCGTCGCGTCGAAGAGATGTTCGCCGCCGGCCTGGTCGAGGAAGTGCGGGCTTTGCGAGAAACAGGTCGCCCATTCAGCATGGAAGCTAGCCAGGCAGTTGGCTATAAAGAAGTATTCACGTATCTGAGCGGTGAGGCGAATTTGCAAGATACGATGGAACGGGTGAAAATGCGGACGAGACAGTTCGCGAAACGGCAGATGACCTGGTTTCGTCATCTGCCCGGCTGCCAGTTGGCGACATCGGAATTGACATGGAAGCTCTGGCAATTCAAAATGGACGTGGCGGAGTAACGAAGGACGAGGGCTCCACAACGTGAGCGCAAAGATCATCACCTTTCAGGTCCTGGAAGGCATCGACAAGGGCCGGATATTCCGCGAGCTGCCTTTGCCGGTCACCATTGGCCGTGAGGAAGGCAATCTGCTTCGGCTCAACGACGAACGCGTCAGCCGTTTCCATGCCAAGATCCAGATGGACAGCGACGACATCATCCTGACCGATCTGGAAAGCACCAACGGCACACGCGTCAACGGCACTGTCGTGCAGATCCGCCGGCTTCGTTTCGGCGACCGCGTGGCCGTGGGGCGTTCGCTGCTGCTGTTCGGCTCCAATGAGGAAATCGCCTTGCGCATGGCCGCCCTGCATATGCCGGGCGACGGCTCGAGCGGCAACGGCTCCAAGGACGACCTGCCCGGCGACGGCCCCGGCACCATTCAGGCGGCGACCGTCGCGGGCCAGCCGGATTTCAACATCGACTTCGATCTGAACGTGAAGGAACCCGTGAACGCGACCCGCAGTGCCTTCTTCATCGGCAAGAAAGCGCTGCCGCCGCTGCCGCAAAAGCTCACCCCATCGCAAGCCGCTCGCCTGGCCGAGATCCTCGACTTTCTGCACAACGGCCTGACCTCCGCGACGGAAAATATCGAAGCCAAGGAAGACGGCACTCAGGTTACGCTCGGTTTTGCCGACTGGCAGAAGGTATTGGCCGTGCAGATGCTGCTGTCGCGCTATCTCCGCGCCATCGCCGAGCCGGACACGATGGGCAATGATTGACCCGTTTAGCCGCTCGCCTCTGGCGAGCGCGGTTCGTCGATGGCCCACGCCGCTCCGCGCTCGCCAAAGGCGAGCGGCTAAACGTGATTTCGCGACTCATCGGTTTCCACCGTCGGCAACGAGCGCATCGTCACCAACTGCGGCCACCACGCCATCGCGCCAACGACAACAACAATCGCGCCAATTCCGCCCACGACCACCGACGGCACAGTACCCCACCAATCCGCGGTCATGCCCGATTCGAAAGAGCCCAGTTCGTTCGACGAGCTGATGAACATCAAATTGATGGCGCCGACCCGTCCGCGCATGGCGTCGGGCGTCAGCACCTGCACGAGCGTCTGGCGAATGACGACGCTGATGTTGTCCAGCGCCCCCAGCAGGGCGAGCATGGCCAGCGATAGCCAGTAGTTCGCGGACAACCCGAAGACGATGGTGCAAACGCCGAAGCCCGCGACCGACGCCAGCAGCGAAGGCCCGGCCCAGCGCAGCGGCGGACGATGGGCCAGGGAAATGGCCATGAACAGGGCGCCGACGGCGGGGGCCGCTCGCAGCCAGCCATAGCCCACCTCCCCCACCTCGAGGATGTCCCTGGCGTAGATGGGCAAGAGAGCCGTGGCCCCGCCCAGAAGCACGGCAAAAAGATCCAGGGTGATCGTCGCGAGCAGCAGCTTCGTTTTCCACACGAAGCGCATGCCCGCCAAAAGCGCCTCGAGGGAAAAGGCCCCCGTCGCGCGGTAATCTCGAGCCGGGCGAACCCAGAAGAGCAGTACGATGCTTGACAGCGAGCAAAGGGCCGCGACCAGAAACGCCGCCCAGACTCGCCCGGTCAAGGCCATCACCAGCCCGCCGAGCGCCGGCCCGGCCACGTTGGCGAACTGCCAGCTGCTGCTGTTCCAGGTGACCGCGTTGCCGATCGCCTCGCGCGGCACAATTTGCGCCATCAGTGAGCCGCGCGCCGGAGCGCTGAACGCCCGGCCTATCCCGGAGAAAACCAGGCACAGATAAATGAGCAGCACTCGGCCGGTCAAGACGTCGGCGAGCGGCGGCCCCTTTTGTTCCGTCCGCAGTTCGAGAGGCGAGCGCGCGACCAACGGCTGCGGATCGGTGGCCGTCAGCAACAGCAGCCCCAGCGACGAAAGCATCACCAAACTCTGGGCGACCTGCAACTGCATGCGCCGATTGACTCGATCCGCGACGTGTCCCGCCGGCAAGAAAAAGAGCAGCACCGGGGCGAACAGTACCAGGCCAACCATCCCCAGGGCGGCCGGCGAAAAGGTGCGATTCCACAGTTCCCAGCCGACCGCCATGAACTGAATCTCGGCGCCCATGATCGACAGAATGCCGCCGGCCAGGAAATGGCGATAGCTTGGCACCCGGAAAGCCGCATAAGCATCGTGGCGTCCTTGCATGACCTCTCCTGTATTTACCCCGAAGGGGTTACATCATAGGCCTGCACCGTTGTCGGCTTCGGCCGTTTGATGTAACCCCTTCGGGGTAAAACACCGGTCGTCTCGCGTCCATCCCAGGGTTGCGAGTACGCAACCCTGGGCTTTGAGATCGAACCCCTTTGGGGTAAAAACCACTGATACATGCCCCAAAAAAACGTTCACGGCGTTGCCCGGAGGGGTCGAAGCTGCCCGGCATTGGCGAGCGGGGGCGATGCCCCCTGCTCGCCATTCGACGTCCGAGCATACACCGCCCGGCAAATCGCCCGGCCTTCGCTGCGATACTTTCGCTCGAAGTTCGTGAGATAATCCAGTTCGTGCTTCGGCTCCGAGACTTCCGGCGGTGGCAGAGCTTGCCAGCATTCTTGTTCCGCAAGCATCTGCTCCATGACGGCGAAATAATCGGCGACGTCGGTGGCCAGGTGCAGTTCGCCGCCGGGCCGCAGGACGCGCCAGCAGGCCTGGGCAAAGTCGCTCGTAAACAGACGGCGTTTGCGATGCTTGTTCTTCCACCACGGATCGGGAAAGTAGACGTGCATCGCGTGCACGGCACATGCTGGCAGACGATTGAGCAGCAGCCGGGCGTCGCCGCACGTGATGCGAACGTTGTGCAGCTTGCGCTTGGCCAGGCGATTAGCGACATATAACGTGTATTTTCGCTCGATTTCGATGCCCAGGAAATTCGTGTCGGGATGTGATGAGCCGGAGGTCACCAGAAACAGGCCCTTACCGAAGCCGACTTCGATTTCGATCGGATGATCGTTGCCGAAGAGCTGGTGCAAATCCATGGGGACGGAACCCCCATGGCTCGGAGTACCTCGCCCTGGGGCTTGGGGGGTATCCAGTTCGAGCAGGTAGGGCCGAAGTTCTTCCAACGGCAAGCGAACGGCGTGGCGCACGGTCAGCCTCCCGGGTTCTTCATGGGAATGCCGATGATGTCGCCATGAAAGACCATGGTCGATTCGACGAAGCCCTGTACGTGAGCGATGACCTGCTTGCGATGCAGCTTGACGACCTTGGACACGAGCACAAAGCGCTGGCCGGGATAGACGGAAGCGCGAAAGCGCACCTCCGCCATGCCGCCGAAGCCGACGAAATCGCAATCGAGCAGCTTGTGCTTCATGATGTGAAAGGCGCTGATCTGGGCCGCCGCCTCGCACATCAGCACGCCGGGCATGAGCGGAAAGCCCGGCATATGTCCCTTGACCCAGAATTCGTCGTGGCGAACGTCCTTGTACCCGCCGACCATGGGCACCGTGGTATCTTCGAAGATGATGGCGTCGATCATCTCCATCTCGAAGCGCTGCGGGTTGATGGCGCGAATGGCCTCCTTGTCGGCGATGACGTGCGTGTGATCCAGTTCGGCCGGGTTGAGATTGAGTGGTGGTGGCATGCCATCCTCGTGTTAATTGCAGGTAATAACTTCGCGCATCTGCTCGAAATCGGTCAGCAGCACATCGGGCCGCGTGGCCGGGGCCTTGAGCTGCTCGCGGGAAAACTCCAGCGATTCCTTGTCGCCGGCGTAAAGGCCGGTGCGCATGCCGAGCTTGCGGGCCACGGCCAGGTCGTTCGTCAAGCGCGAGCCGATGTGCAGGATCTGCAGCGGGGCGATGCCCCTGGCCTGCGCGGCCTGCAGCACCGGGCGAAATAGTCTTTCGGATGGCTTGCGCGATTTCTGCACGAACGACAAGGCACAGAACTCCGGCTCGATGAGCTGATTGAGCGGCGTGGCGCAGCGCTGCTGTCCCAGCCCGCGCTGAAGCTGCAGCAGCGTGAAGCATTGGCCGTCCGCAATGACGCCTTGCTTGACGCCGCACGACGCCACATGCTCCATGGCCGACGCCACGCCCGGATAGCAGGCGGTGCCTTGCATGCTGACATGGAAAAAGTAGGCGATCTTGCGGGTGTAATCCGTCATGGAGCCATACGTTTCTTCGTCGTACTTGTATTCCTTTTGCAAGAGCCGTTTGAGCACGCCTTCCCAGATGTGCTCCGACTGGATCTCGGGATGCTTTTCGCCAAACGACGGAGCCATGCGCAGATCGTCGAAGATCTTGCCATGAATCTCGCCCATGTACTCGCTGGGTTGGCCGGGCTTGCGCGACATCGACCCCCACATCTTGAACTCCTGCACGGTCTTCTCCAGGGCCAGGTCCATGATCAGCTTCTGGGGATGGCGGAAATAGAGTTCGCCGCCCGAGATCGAGAGCAAGGTGCCATAGATGTTCCAGGTGACGAGCTTGATCTGCGGCATGGCGGCGAGGTGCGGCTTGGCCCTGGGCGTCCTCGGTTCGGGCGGCGCCGGCCAGACCAGGTTGCGGCCATCGAGCGAGCGAGCATATTGTTCCAGCGTGAGCGCCATGGTTGTTGCTGGGAGTAGGGGAAACGTCTCCAATCCATTCGGCCGCCGGCGGGGATGTGCGGCGTATGATACATGATACCGTCGAGCGACGTTCTCGAACAGGCTGGAAGGATTTCGACTCGCTGGCTTCCTCCGGACAACCCGGGGAACTATAATCGCAGTTGTTGGCCCCAACGTGCGGCCCCCGCGCTCGCCAGAGGCGAGCGGCTAAACAGGAGACCCCATGCTTCGCAATTTTTCGTTGACCTTGATCGGCGTGATCCTCGTCGGCGCCGATGCGTCCGCCCAGGGCGACAAGCAAGCCAAGCCCGAAAAAATTGGGCTTTGGAACAAGAAAGCCCCCATCGGCGACGGCAAATTCCAGGAGACCGAGGTCTGGATCACGCTCCATCGCCCCGAGAAGCCCAATGGCACCGCGATCGTGATCTGCCCCGGCGGCGGCTATGGCGGCCTCGCCCTCAACCCCGAGGGACACGGCATCGCCGCCTGGTTAAATCGCCACGGCATCACCGGCGTCGTGCTCGAGTACCGCATGCCCGCGGGCCGATCGTTCGTGCCGCTGCTCGACGCGCAGCGGGCTTTGCGCACGACGCGCGCGAACGCCAAAGCCTGGAACCTGGACCCCGAACGCATCGGCATCATGGGCTTTTCCGCCGGCGGCCATCTCGCGTCCACGGCCGGCACGCACTTCGACGCCGGCGAACCGGACTCGCCCGATCCCGTGCAGCGCGTCAGCTGCCGGCCCGATTTCATGATCCTCATCTATTCCGTCATCACCATGGGCAACAAAACTCATGGCGGCTCACGCGGCAATCTCCTCGGCAAGAACCCGGACGCCAAGCTCGTGGAACTTTTCTCCAACGAAAAGCAGGTCACCGCCAAGACGCCGCCGACGTTCCTGGCCCACGCCAAGGACGATGGGGTGGTGGTTCCCGACAACAGCAAGATGCTGTACGACGCCCTGCAATCCAACAAAGTCGCGGCGGAGTATCTCGAACTCGCCTCGGGCGGACATGGACTCAACGGCTACAAGGGGCCGTCGTGGGACGCCTGGCAAACGCGTTCGCTGGCCTGGCTGGCGGAGATGAAGCTGGTGCCGGCGGCGAAATGACTCCACGCCGCGGGGTGAGGTACTCCGAACCCCGCGGGTCAGCGCAACGGGATCATGATCCTGCAAAGCCTGACCCGCGGGGTTCGGAGTACCTCACCCCGCGGCGTGCTATGCCAGCAATTGCCGAATCACTTGCCCATGCACGTCGGTCAATCGAAAATCCCGCCCCGCGTAGTGATACGTGAATCGTTCATGATCGAACCCCAGCAGCCACAGGATCGTCGCGTGCAAGTCATGCACGTGCACGCGATTCTCCTCCGCCCGGAAGCCGAACTCGTCGGTCGCTCCGTAGACCTGGCCGCCCTTGACGCCGCCGCCCGCGAGCCACATCGTGAAGCCCCAGTGATTGTGATCCCGGCCATTGATGCGGCCCGCGTTCGCTCCCGGCGTGGGCAGCTCCACCGTCGGCGTCCGGCCAAACTCGCCGCCCCAGATTACCAGAGTGCTGTCGAGCATGCCGCGTTCCTTCAGGTCGTGCAGCAGCGCTCCGATGGCCTGGTCGCATTGCCCCGCCAGCCGACGATGGTTCACGGCCAAATCGTCGTGATTGTCCCACGGCTGACCCTCGCCGTGCCAGACTTGCACGAAGCGCACGCCCTTTTCCAGCAGCCGGCGGGCGATCAGCAGTTGCCGGGCATGGACGCCGGGGCCGTACATGTCGCGAATCCGTTGCGGCTCGCGCGTGATGTCAAATGCGTCCTCGGCATCGCGCTGCATGCCGTAAGCCAGTTCGAAGGATTGAATGCGGGCCTCGAGTTGCGGATCGCCGGGCCTTCGTTGCAGATGGCGCTGGTTGAGCTGCTGCAGGAGATCGAGCTGCTGGCGCTGCTGGGCCCGGCTCACGGCGTCGTTGCGGATGTTCTCGATGAGCCGATCCATGGTCGTGTGCCGGGTGTCGATGTAGGTTCCCTGAAAGACGCCAGGCAGGAAGGCGGACTGCCAGTTCTGCGTCTCCTGAATCGGATAGCCGTTCGGGCACATGGCGATGAAGCCGGGCAGATTCTGATTCTCGCTGCCCAGCCCATAGGTCACCCAGGAGCCGAGACTGGGCCTGATTTGCCGGGCGTCGCCGCAGTTCATGAGCAAGAGCGACGGTTCGTGATTGGGCACGTCCGCATGCATCGAACGAATGACGGCAATGTCGTCGATATGCCTCGCAACGTTGGAGAACAGCTCGCTGACTTCGATGCCGCTCTGGCCATGCTTCTGGAAACGAAAGGGCGAGGGAAACGCCGCTCCGGTGCGTCGTTCGGTTCGCAGGTTGGGCATGGGCAGTTCGCGGCCGGCATAGCGAGCGAGGGCCGGCTTCGGATCGAAGGTATCGACGTGCGAGGGGCCGCCGTTCATGAACAGATGGATGACGCGCTGGGCCTTGCCCGCGAAGTGCGGCCGGCGCGGCGCCAGCGGCGAGGCGCCGAGGGGAGTGCTTTGCGTGGCGTGCAGCAGGCCTTCGGAGGCCAGGAGGCTTGTCAGGCCGAGGGCGCCCAGGCCCATGCCGGAGCGGCACAGGAGATCGCGGCGGGTCAGGGTGGGATACAAGTGGTTCATCATGATTGGATTATATCCGGTGCGGGTGAAATGCGCATTCCCGTTTAGCCGCTCGCCTCCGGCGAGCGCGCAGCCCCGGCCACCCACCGGGTGCCCGTCCAAGTCAATCCCACCAGATCGAAAGAAGTCCATATTCCTGGCGGCCAACGCCCAGGGCGGAGTCCGGATGCCCGACGTACGCCATGAGCTGAGCGTACAGGTTGAACCGACGCATGGTGACGAGATCGACAATGCTGACGGCGACGCCCTTGCGAAGCAGCGCGGCGCACTTGGCGACGAAGGAGTCCCGCGCTTCGGGGCGATCCTTGTTCGCTGGGCTGACGAATTCAATCGCGCCGAGTCGCCGTTCACGCTCGACATCGAAGATGCGGACCTCGTACTCATACTCGTCGGGCGGTTCCGTCTCTACCGAAACCGCCGGAAGGGTGGCGGTCCAGGCCGCCGCCGTGTCGCCGTTGCCGTTTCCGCTTGACGCTCCCGCTCGCGGCGCGTCGGTCGATTCCAGCGCCCCCAGGTCGATCTCCATGAGAGTTCCCAGGTGGACGCGCGGCTCGGCAACGAAACCGGGCGGGAGTTGCTTGCGTAACTGCTGGACGATGCACGTCGGCCACATGGCGTGGAAGCCCTCCCACGACGATTTCTTGCTCACGGGTGGTCGAAAATGATCGCGTAACGGCATGGGAAACTCCTTCGCCACCATTGTACGATGAGACGGGAGTTGCATCGTATATTCGCACTTCGTATGCAGTCGCCGCGATGTCGATCTCCATTTGCGAGCCGGCGTCAGCACGGTGGGGAGGGCGGTATTTCGACCTCTTTCATGATTATAATGGATAGAGGGCGGGCAAGCGGGGACTTACGTCTCGCGCGACGATCCTGGCAATGAGCGCCCTTGACGGCCTTTTTGCGTATTGTTAACAACGCGTTTGCAGGTCGGCCTTTCCGGGCTGACTTCTGCGTCAGGCTGGAAAGCCTGACCTACCATCGAGGCGGCCCATGTACCGACGCATCCTTTCCCCTGGGTTAATGGTGTTCGCTCTGCTGCTTGCGCACAGCGCCCAGGCTCAGAATCCTGCGCCCGCGCCGCAGCTGAACGTGCCGATTTCGAATGAGTCGCTGAATTCGTTTTCGTCGGTGCTGAAAGATGTGCTGCTGCAGAAACTGCCGGCCTCGCCGGTCTTCGAGCAGTACCGCAACTGGGGCCATCAGGCGACGGTGCCGACGCTGCAAGGGGTGCGGATCGTCAACAAACCGCGCAATCACGGCAACTGGCAGCACATCCGGGCGACCTGTCCCGACTTGCGCAAGGCGCTGGACCTTCGGCTGCACGATCTGCAAGTGCTCCATGGCGAGAAGGTCACCTTCAAGATGCACCTCGCCCTTCCGACGACGGTGGAGTTCCAGCAGCAAACCTGGCAGAACGGCGTGCTCGTCTTCAACGGCAAGGGCCGGGCCAGGCTGCGGATCATCGCCGATCTGAACCTGGAAAGCGAAATCAAGCTGGACGACAAGGGCGGACTGCTGCCCGATGTGGTGATCCGCTTCAAGGTCGCGGACGCGCGGGTAGCCTATGACAACCTGGTGGTCGAGCACCTCGGCCCGGTGGGAGGCGACGCCGCCCGCATCATCGGCGACGCTCTGCACCGGGCCGTGCAACGCTGGAAGCCGAGCCTGGAACGCGACGTTCAGGAGAAGGCCCGCGCCGCCATCCTCAAGGCGGGCGATTCACGCGAAGTGCATCTGAGCCTGGCCAAGCTGATTCAGGCGAAGGGAAAATAGGAAAAAGGGAGAAGAGAATGAAGAACGAAGAATTAACAATCAAGAACCAAGCACCGAGTGCCCGTTCTTGATTGTTAATTCTTCGTTCTTCATTCTTCATTCTCTTCTCCCCTTTTCCCCTTTACCCTTCTCCCTTTCTTCTCTCTTGCCATTTTGCCGAGCGCCGTTATGATTTCCTTGGACGGTGGGTGTAGCTCAGTTGGTTAGAGCGCCAGATTGTGGATCTGGATGTCGCCGGTTCAAGTCCGGTCATCCACCCTTCGACCAGGGCCGGAAGCTCGTGCAAAATCGGGTGTTCCGGCCTTCTTGTTTTCTGGGTCAGCATCGATGAACCACATTCACGATAACCTTGCCCTGGAACAGATCCGCAGCCGTTTGCGAATCGAGCCGGGCCATCTCCGACATTTGCGGAATTCTTTCTACAAGAAGCATCGGACATCGCAAGAGGCTCTGGGCCAACTTCCCGAAGTCCAGCGGGCGGCCTTTGACAGCGAAGTGGCTTTTCACGCGCTGAAACTCCATGGCCGGCACGATTCGCAACTCGATGGGGCCAGCAAACTGCTGTTCCGCACGACGAACGGCCAGGTGATCGAAAGCGTCATCCTCCGCATCGCCACGGGCCGAACTTCCCTGTGCGTGTCGTCGCAGGTTGGCTGCGCCGTTCGCTGCCGGTTCTGTGCCACGGGTCAGATGGGCATGGCCCTGAATCTCAGCCGCGATGAGATCGTGGACCAGGTCATCCAGGCCAACCTCCTGCTGCGCGCCGAAGGCCGTACCATTCGCAATGTCGTATTCATGGGCATGGGTGAGCCGTTGCTCAACGAGGCCGAGGTCCATCAAGCACTGGATGTGCTCTTGTCGCCGCAATGCCTGGACCTGTCGCCCGCGCATGTTCTGGTCTCGACGGTTGGCATTCCCGACGCCATGGTCCGCTGCGCGGAGCGGTACCCTCACTTGGGGATGGCCCTCAGCTTGCACAGTGCGAGACAGGCGCAGCGGGAGCGACTTATTCCGCTGGCCAGGCGCTATCCCCTCGACGTGCTGCGCAAGGCGATGGAAAAAGTGGTGTCCATCCAGCGACGCCCGTTGATGATCGAGTATTTGCTGCTGGACGGCTGGAACGATACGGACGAGGACCTGCAGGAGCTGATCTCTTACCTGCGCGGGCTGCGGGTTTATGTCAATCTGATCCCTTATAACCCCATTCAGGAAGCGCCCGACGTGAAAGGCGCATCAGCGGAGCGGCGGCGCTCCTTCGCCGCGGCCCTGAATGCAGCGGGTTTCACGGTCACGGTTCGCTACTCTCTGGGAAGCGACATCGCGGCGGCCTGTGGTCAACTTGCCCGAGGACACGGCGAATGAGTTGGTCGCCCGTCCAGGAGTCCGCTTCGGTGTTTCCACGAAAAAAGGCAGATCAGCCGGGAAAGCTGATCTGCCCTGCAAGTGTTATAGCGCGGTTCAGCGTGCGACACGATTGTTATTGTCCAGATCGATGCCGCTGAGATCGAGTGGTCCGGAACCGAGGCCACCCATCATCCCCATGCCGCCCATGCCCATGCCGCCCATGCCCATGCCACCCATGCCCATGCCGCCCATGCCGCCCATGCCCAT
>Ga0182024_10014174_pt1 | contig 15438 bp, 14 predicted proteins | sample P32metaG_FD_120480 | JGI IMG/M metagenome (GOLD analysis project Ga0182024, IMG submission 120480) | Permafrost microbial communities from Stordalen Mire, Sweden - P3-2 metaG (Illumina Assembly) | ecosystem: Environmental > Terrestrial > Soil > Wetlands > Permafrost | place: Sweden: Stordalen... | reverse complement strand
TTGATTCCATCGACGATCTGCCTTTCTGTTTCAAATTTCCGCGTCGCGGACAGCTTCATAATAATCTCCTGAAATTCCGACTTCAACCGAGACTGTCCCGTCAGATTCTTTTTGTTTTGGGACAGTACGAGTAGCCGCTTTCGTGGAGTCGAGAGAGTGGCGCGGTGGTTTAGGTGGGACCCATCGGTTGCCGGCCCTTTGGTTTGCCCGGTCAGGACCGTCCCTAGTCGCGTCGCAAGAAACCGCGAAATCTTGGCCGGTAAATCAGGGGAATTGCGATGAACGACAACGCCCTGCACCGACTTCGCTCCACTGGGCTTCGCAAAGCGGGCGAGCGCGAGCGTTGGCGTCAATACGCCGCGCGGCTACCACTACGGCGCGGCAAAAAGATCGTCGAGAAGCTGGGCGTGACGTTCGGGATCGGACTTCTGGCTGATGATCTGGAAAATCGGGAAGAAGAAGCGGCCGTATTTTGGCGGGATGGCGCGGTCGTGCGTGGCCAGGGCCGTTTCGATGGATTCCTCCGTGGCCGGAGTGACCAGCTCGATGCGGCCGACGAAGACTCGCACGAATTGCGCGGGAGCCGGCTGGATGGAGAGAGGAAGGACGGAATCCACGAAGGAGCGGGGCACAATATAGAAGAGGCGGCTGCCCTCTTCGAACCAGGAATCGCGCCAGGTTTCGAGCATCGCGCGGGCTTCGTCGCGAAACAGTCCTTGCGAGACAAGAAGGTCTTCGAGGTCCTGGTGCAGCGAGTCGGAAGTGCCGGTGAGGGAGGGCGTTTCCAGAATGGCGTGGTCCTGGGGCGAGGTGACGATGCGATAGCCGAACTTGTCGCCCCGGCGTTCGAAGAGCAGCACAAGGGGAATGGGTTGGCCGGTTAGATTGTCGAGTTCGATCGCACCCCGAGACAGCACCTTGGCGGAGAGAGGCGGTGACATTGTGGAGACGCCGCGGTAGAAAAGAAACTTTTCGCACTGATTGCCTTTGGGTGTTTTCACAGAGAGCGGAGTCGCTGAGGTTTCGCGAGCAGCGTAATAGTGGCTACCGGCGTCTTCGCGGGGAAAGTCCGAGCCGAGATTCGGCGCGACGGTGACCGAGTCCCAGCTGATGCTGCCGTTGTCATGCGGCTCGTAGAGGGCGACCTCGGAAACTGGAGTAGCAGGCTGAACATCAGAGACGTGCGGATACCACTCGGTGATGAGGCCTTTCGAGAAGGAGACGTACACGGAGAGCTTGGTTTCGCGCGCGCTGTAGAAGTAGATGACAGGGGTCTCCATGCGCACAGTGCCGCGGAGAGTGCCCTTGTAGGTGGCGCTGCGGAAGTGCTCGACAAAGCCGGGCAGATCTGGCTGCGCCACCTGGGTTTGCATCGGCACCCAATCGACCGGCAGCCCGTCGGGGCCGGCGATGCTGGTGAAGGTGCCCCATTCGTGCGCGGCCAAACCCGGATCGGTGAGCACCTGGTGGCTGTGTAGAGGAATAGCAATCGTGAGCGTGCCCAGTGCGACGGCGAGGAGTGAAAGCAGCAGCAGCGGCCAGCACCCTGCCGTCGCAGCGATTGCGGCGAAGCGGGTTTCCGCAGTGGGCAGCCTCACGGTTTTGTCTCCCCTGTAGCGACGGGCTTGGTCAGCGTTTGGGCGATGGTTTCTCCGCGCTCGCCGATGAAATGACTGGAGAGGTTTTTTGCGAGAAGAGGGTCGGTTTTCGCGCCGGCCATCGCTCTTTGCACGTGGTCGCGATGCTGCGGAGCAGGCCCGGAAAGAGTGAGGAGGGCGGCTGCAAATTCCATTTGCGGATCATGGCCGGGAAGCTGGATGGCTTCCTTCACGAGGGCGTAGCCATCGATCCCGAAAGCGGGATTTTGCGAGTTCTCGAGCCATTGTTTGTAGGTTTCAGCGAGATATCCCACATCAAAATAGTAAAGAGCGGGCGCCGCACCGGACTGCACAGACTTTGTGCCGGCGGTAAGCTTGGCGAGGAGTTCTTTTGCGGCGGCTGAATCTTTGCGCGCGTAGAGAGTCGCACGGCGAAGTGTTTCCATGTGGACGATAACGGTTGAGTCCGCAGCGAGGATGGCGAGAGTATCCGAAGCGAGCTTCGAGGTGTCGTAGCTCTCGCTGCCGGTGAGGTTCCAGCCGTGACTGATCCACGGTAGGGATTTTGCAGAGCCGATGTCCAACGTGTGGCAGATCAGCGGCGGTCCGGCCAAGGCGGCTCCAGCCACCACGATCAGCAATGCCAGCAGGCCGCTGGCGAAACGACAAACGCGTAGAGAACAAGTTCTCATAGCATGCTGCTCCTTTCCTTTTGGTGCGTGCTGCAGATAAGTTCTAACGTCTACAAGGAAGACGAAGGGGAGGTGGGGAGTGTTAACGAGCTACTTTGGTTGGTCCTCGCGGCCGGTCCACGATTGTTCCCAGTGACGCCAAACAGAGATGTCACCGAGATCGAACGCGTTCCACCAAGAATCGAGCATAGTGATATCGAGGCGAAGGATACCTTCGCGGGTGACTCCAGGCGGAATAGGCACGAGCGCGGCGAGGCGATCGTAAACGGCGAAGCGCTCGGCAGTCGTGACACGCGGGAGGAGGTGCCAGAGCGTGAAGGCATCACGGGTGCGCGCCTCGTGCAACACAAGGTCGAGGGCGGATTTGCGGGTAGAGGGAGCCAGCTCGACCGAATCAAGCTGTGCCAGCCCGGAACGGAAGGCGTCGGAGGCGTCCTCGAAATACGGCGTGCCGGGGCCAGACTGTGGATGCGTTGTGCAAGCGGCGCCGGCGGGGATGAAAGACTCGCGGGCGTTTCGACGAATGCCCACCCAGCCGAGCGTGGTGCGCAGAGTGCCGCTGCCCGAATCGTCGACGTGCAGCGTATACATGCAACCGAGGTCGACGGCAACGGCAGAAGGTGTGTCCACGACGAATTGACCCGGCGGGGCCCAGATCGTGGCGTGAATCGTGCCGCGATCCAGGGCGATACGCTTTCGGCCGCTTGCGGATTGCAGCAGCCGCAGGCGAGTCATCGGCTCGACTTCCAGACGACCGATTTCCGCAACAGCGACGCTCGCTTTGGAGGTCGCGTCTGTTTCCAGCGCTTCACCGAGTCCGAGCCGCCTGCTTTTGCTTCCGAGGTTGGCGTCACCGCTTCTAGCTTGCTGCGATGTGAGGGTTACTTCGACTTCCCAACCGTAGCGGGCGGTAGCCGGCGTTATCGTCGAGCGCGACAACCACAGCCCACATCCAATCGCTGAAACCACGAGCAATACTGCCGCGAACCTCGGCGTGTAGGCTCTTAATGCGATTCGAGACCACCATCCCGATGGCGGAGCCGGAAGTTCGATCGTCGGGAATGGCGGGGCTGGCCGGTGGTGCTGAAATCGGCTGAGCACACGTTCCAAACGCTGAATCTCTGGATCCGGCTGGCCGGAGCTATCCCAGAGGTAGTCGCCGTGGGTAGCTCGCTCTTCGTGTTCCGGTGCCATCTGCGTCAACCCATTTTCCAATGCGCGCGTTCTTCGCTGCGGTTTGCCAGTATGCCGCGCTGCGCTAGTTTGTCTCGCAACTGCTGCATTCCCCGATTCAAATTCACACGGACAGAGCCGTGCGAGAGGCCTGTCTTCGCCGCGATCTCCGGACCGGTCATGCCTTCCACCAATCGCAGAATCAGAGTCTCGCGATAAGCTTCGGGCAAGCCGCGAACGCTCTCCAGAATCTCTGCCGTCTCTCTCCTTCGCCCTAGCTCACTCGGCGCGGCATTTGCGTCAGCAGCCGCCCACTCGTCCGGGCACTCGATATGTACGCGCGGCTGGCGGTAATAGTCCTTGGCGATATTTCTGGCAATCGCGGCCAGCCATGCGCCGAACCGGGACGGCTGGCGCAAGCCGTGCAGACGGGGAAGCGCGCGCAAGAATACTTCGTGAACGAGATCTTCTACTTCGGCTACCGGAACCCTGGCCAGCAAGATCCCATGCACCATGCGCGCGTAACGTTCGTACAATTGTCCAAATGCGTCGCGACGGCCCTCCTGCGCGGCCTTCACCAGAGCAGCGTCGGAATCGTCCCGAACCATCGGAGTTTCGGTCACCGAAGGCGACTCCAGAATCGCGTTACCGAGGTCGAGCCCGCTGGCCACGTTGCGCTTCGGCCATCACGACCCAACCTCCACCAATATAGACGCGGTCATCCCGCTGAGTGTTAACCGGTCCCTGCGCTGTAACGGGTCAACTTGTCCTGACGACTTCTGGCCAAGCCGTCATCGGCTCCATCGCTCGATGCGTCTAGGAGAGCGTATCATCGCCCTGCGTTGGGATGCCTTTTATATTGGGCACTACGAGCGCGCAACACTATAATGCCTATTATATCGGCCATACAAAGACCATTATATAGGGCATTGGCTTGACTGCAGGCCTATTTGCCTGATATGTTAGGCATCGATATGCTGTCCTTAACTGAGATCGGCTCGAGCATCGTCTCGGCACGCAAAGCCCTCGGACTGAGTCAGAAGGACCTTGCCAGAAAAGCCGGAGTCTCTCGATCTACTCTTGAAGCTCTAGAGAACGGGCGTACCGGCGAGCTCGGGTTTTCCAGACTAACCAGGATTCTCGCCGTGCTCGGCCTCGATTTGGCGCTGCAGGAAGAAAATCAGCAACGTCCGACTCTCGACCAACTGCGCGCCGAGGATCGCGATGCTTAAGGTGTGGACCGACGCCGAACCAGCGGGACTGCTGGACCGATTCGGCGAGCGCGGCAGTGCCTTCGCCTACCTACCGAAGGCCGTGCCGCAACGCGCGGTGTCGGTCACGATGCCGGTGCGCCTCACCTCCTGGGACGTCCCTTTCGGACTTGTCCCCATCTTCGACATGAACCTGCCTGAAGGCGCGCTCCGGGAACGTCTCCGCCTCACGTTTGCCAAGGCCACCGGTACGTTCGAGGAGCTCGATCTCTTATCCATTGTGGGCCGCTCTCAAGTGGGCCGCATCCGGTACACCGGCGAAAACGAACAACTCGACCAAGCCGTTCCGTTCCAATCCGTCGAAGAGATTTTGCGTAGCGGCCGAAGCGAGGAGCTGTACCGCTGCCTCGTTGAGAAATTTGCTACGTTCTCGGGCATAAGCGGTGTCCAGCCAAAGATTCTGGTGCGCGATGAAAGTGCCCTTGATCTCCCCCTCCCTGCCGAAGGCCGTCTCTCCCAAAGCTATCGGGGTGCCACGCATATCGTAAAGTTCTGGGATCCCAAAGAGTATCCGCAACTCGCCGCGAACGAATATTTCTGCCTCCGCGCCGCCGAGCGATGCGGCCTCGATGTACCACAATATCGACTCGCCGAAGATGCTATGGCCTTGGTGGTGGACCGCTTCGATCTCCGTCCCAATGGCACTTACCGCGGATTCGAGGATTTCTGTGTCCTCAACGGAAGGACGTCCGACCAAAAATACCGTGGCAGCTATGAGACATCTGTTCTCAAACGGTTCGAACAATTTGCCCGCTCGCCAGAGTTGCTCAAGGATCTGGAGAAACTGTTTACTCTCATTGCGCTCAATTGCGCGATCCGCAATGGCGATGCGCATCTCAAAAACTTCGGCGTAACGTACGACGACGTCCTTGGGGAGGCCCCGCTTGCCCCTGTCTACGATCTGGTGACCACCACGGTCTATCTTCACAAGGACGCCATGGCCCTTACGTTGAACGGCACGACCGCTTGGCCGGCTGCAAAGACCTTGCAGAAATTGGGCGAAACCCACATGCGGGGAACTCCCGCCCAGATTCGCCAACTCTTTGAACGCATATCGGACACTCTTTCTCAAACCTCAGCCGACATCCAGTTCTATATCAAGGATCACCCGGCCTTCGCGTCGGTCGGCGAGGGAATGCGCAGAGAATGGGAGAAGGGCAGGCAACATTCGCTCACGCTCATCTAGACCATCCGACACTGATATGGAAACCTGCGTGCCTTTTGGGGGCAGTCTGAATCGCGCGCGATTGTCACGAATTGACGAACCGCAAGCGATCCCATTACTGTCGGGACGACGGAGAATCGGTGTTGTCGGGACGTAAGTTATTTTAAAAACCGCAATTCCCTGACTGTCTATAACGGGTCGGCGGGTTAGGCATTCCACTTTACCTTCGGCTGCCGCCTTCTCCATTCCGCCCTCGCCTCGTCCAATTAAATCTGAAACGCGGGATTCGGTTTGCCGTAGTTCTTCTTTGGATCAGCCATGTAGGCACTGGCACGACCCTACTTGCGCGAAGCAGCGGAAGGTCGACACGTTGCTCGTCTGGAAAACGGATAGGCTCGGCAGATCGCTGCGGCATCTGGTGAACACGATTGGCGAACTGGACGCGGCAGGCGTGGCGTTTGTTTCGTTGAAGGACAACTTGGACTTCACCACACCAGCAGGGCGGCTGATGTTTGGAGTAATCGGCGCGATGGCCCAGTTCGAGAGGGACCTCATCCGCGAGAGGGTCCGGTCTGGAATGGCAAACGCGAAGCGCAAGGGCGTGAGGCTGGGACGAAAGCGTGTGCCACGGTCCAGCGGTTGCACACGGAAGGGTCGTCGTTTGAGGTGATCTCGCAGCTAACAGGCTTATCTGTCGGGACCGTGTCCCGTGCTGCGCAGCGGTCCGTAGCACCGTAGCGACGGCTACGGGTAATGGATGCGAACTCTACTGCACAGTGAGAGCTAGGTTTTGGGTTTGGGTGGTAGTGCCGGATTTGGCGGTCACGACGATGGTGTAGGCGCCGGCTGGGGTGCCATTGGTTGGAGGTGCGTTGGAGTTGCCGCCGCAAGCGCAGAGCGCAACCGCCAGCAGTGGTGCGAACCGCCATCGAAGTCTTGGGAATTGCTGGGCGGATGCTACCTTCATAACGGTCAAGCATCCGAGAATTGCCAGGGCCCACAGCCATGGAGCTGGGCCGGTGGGATAGAACCAGACATTGGACCGAGCGGTGGTCGTGACGGTAGCGTTGAAGGTGGAGGCAATCGACGCACTGAGTGGAACGGTGGCTGGAACGGAGCATGTGGCGCCGGTGGGAGCGCTGGCGCAGGTGAGCGTAGCGGTGCCGGTCATGCCTTGGCCGCCGATGGAGAGGGAGTAGGTGGCGGTTGCGCCGGCATTGATCATGGCGGAGGCAGAGCCTCCGGAGGCTACGCCGAGGCCAATGCCGGATGGTGAGCCTGTGGTTCCGGTGCCCGTAAGTGCGACGGTTTGGGGGCTGTTTGCGGCGTTATCGGTAATTGTCAAAGTGCCGATTTGGGTGCCGGAGCCGGTGGGAGTGAAGGTGATTTGGACGGTGCATTCGTTGGTTGGGGCGACGGGAGCGCCGCAGGTGTTGGTGGTGGCGAACGGACCGGAAGTCTGGAGAGATGAAATCGTCAACGGGCCAGTGCCGCTGTTGGTGATGGTTATTTGCTGGGCGCCGCTGGTCGTGCCGGTGGCTTGAACAGGGAAGGACTGGGAAGTCGGCGAGAGGGTTACCGCCGATGCGCCTGCGTTACCGCCGAGCGCGACGGTTTGCGATGGAATAGTTCCGCCGAAGCTGACTGTTAGGGAGCCGGTCCGGGGACCGGTGGCGGAGGGCTTGAAGACCACGTTGATGTCGCATTTTTGTCCGCCAGGGACGGCCACCGAGCAGTTGTCAGTTTCTGAGAAGTCGTCGGTGATCGCTACCGTGGGTGAGGTTGGTGCATCGCCGAAGTTGCCTACCTGTACGTCTACCGGGGCACTGGAAGTGCCAACGTTTTGACTGGTAAAGGAAAGCTGGCGTGGACTGACGATGGGAACAGGGGCGCCCAGGCTGGGCGCGATTTTCAACAGAACGTTGAGCCCTTCGCCGTTGTTGGCTCCTACTCCTTGAGCTAGAGAAAGCGGGCCGACCGAATTAAGGGTAGGAGGAATCGTTGAAGTACCGAGGATGTATGCAGATCCGTTTGCATCAACAGCTATCCTGGGTGCCGGGACGCCCACCTCGATGATGCCCGAGGCGTTGTTTCCGAAGAATGTGGACCATTGTAGTACGCCGGAGGTATCGAACTTCAGGGCAATGTTCGCTGCGCCAGAAGTGCTTGGGAGGTAACCTTGTATGGGCTGCAGGAGGATGGGTTGGAAAGTGGCCGGGGAACTGCTTATGCCTGCCACATAGGCCGCACCCGTTGGGTCTACCGCGACGGAAGCAGCTTGCGAGCTCAAATCGCAGAAGGTATTTAGATAAATGAGACCTGAGCCGCTCGCATTGAGCTTGGCAGCGTAGCCTCCAGTTGTGTTGGAGGCGGAATTCCCGCATGGCTGGTTGGGGGTGACGGGCAAGGAACCCAATGAATAGCCCGCAATGACCGCCTGGCCGTGAGAATCAAGGGCTAGGCCGAAGGCAAGGGTGTTGTTTTGTCCAGAAGTGCCAAAGTATGTGGAATACACAAGAGCGGTTCCGCCTGGATTGAGCTCCATCACGAATGCATTGGAATCACCCGGAGTGGTGGCCGGATTGGATGGCTGATAAGACCCTTGGGTGGTCGGAAAAGTGGAAGAGGAAGTGGAACCGGCCACAAATGCGTCGCCGGTTGAATCTACCGCGATGCCAGCCACGGAATCGGCAATGCCCGGAGTATCGATGTAGGTGGCATAGTCTAAACCGGACGCGTTCGGAGTTAGCTTTAGCACAAACGCCGAGCCCGCAGTTGTCTGGAAGGCTCCCACGGTCACCGGAAGCGGCATCCAACTGGACACAGCGAATGTCGGGGAACCACTCGAGACTTGCAGGCCGGCAACATAGAGTGCTCCAGTGGAGTCTACAGCTATCTTATTTGGTTGAACCAAGGGGTACGGAGCAGATACAGGCTGAGCCATCGGTTGCTGTAACAGCGTCGAATATGCGACGGTCGCGCCGTCGGGGCTCAGTTTTGCAGCGTAGGCCGCGTTGCCGGCGGCGTTCGCAGGAGTTGTGCCGCTGAAAACGCCACTGGTGAGAGGGAAGGCAGCGAAGCCGGCCGGCACTGGAAAATGGGCGGTTCCACTTACATATGCCGAACCCAGGGAGTCCACCGCTATGGATTGGCCCATGCTATTGCCGAGAAATGTGGAATAGAGAATGTGCGAGCCAGTAGGATCGATCTTTACGACAAAAGTTTGCGCGATTTGGGGTGTACTTGAGGTCGGACGGCCCGCCACGGCAGGGAAAATCGCGGCAGTTGTCGAGCCTGTTAGATAGACGCCTGTATTGTCGGCAGCAATGTCCATAGGGTTATCAAAACAGGTTGCGCAATTGCTGGTGATAAAAGTCGCGAAGATCAGGGCAGGATCAATGACCAGCGGATGTCTGCGGTCGTACTTGCCCAGAGCAAACGATAGACTTCCGTGGTGTAAGGAATAACTTGTCGGGACTACGGTCGCGGGCTCGCTGCCTTGATATGCATAGGGCTTGCGCAGTCGGACTAGTTGGTTGGCGCCCGTCTTGATGGCGACATCCCCTTCGCGAGTCAGGGAGGGCGTTGCGCCTTCAACCTGAAGATGGATGGCGTTGGGATCAGCGCCGGGTGCGGCGATGACGTCGTATTCGAGTTGGCCGTCGCGGAAATAAAAAATCAGATCGATGCCGGGATAGAGATTGGAATATCGGACCTTGGCAAATTGAGGAATGCGCGTGTGCCAGAGTTTGGGATCGGAGCCGGAGAAGTAGTTGCTAATGCCGGGTAAGATTTCGATGCCGATTAGGTCAGTTTGCGGATTGGCGTCGCCGAAACGCAGCGTGAAGTAACGTGGCTGCGGGTTAGCGCGGCCAGATTGTTTCTTCTGGGATTCGCGTAAGACGACGGTGGCTCCGGTGCGGGTGAGAAATAGCGAGTAGCCGGGGCCGTGGCTCAGGTAGAGAACTTCGGGATCCTCCTGGCCATCGTTGCGTTCGAAGAGAAAATGACTCCGCTGGAGTTGGGCGCTGGCGGGAAGGGATGGCTTGACAAGCAGGGAGGCTGGACGCGCAACCTGCGCGGCCGACGAGAAGGGATACGGGGCCGTGTCGAAGACCAGAGTGTGCGCGGCTTGAGAATGAGAGCGGGACAAAGCGAGGCGATCAGGCTGGGAGTTGCTGAATCCGCTGGGCGCCATCGCAGGGACCGGACGGCCAGTCCAGTGGGTGTGGCGGAGGGCGATACCTGCCGAGGCTATGACGAAGACGGAAATTGCCAGGGAGAGGGTGCAGGAACGCCGCTCGATTAACGCGGCCATTGTGTCGCCTCCGAAATGCTGCCAAACCATGTGCGGATTCAACAGCGGAATCGGCACGCACGATCTGCGGAAAGACGGACTGGCCGCTGCGGAAGAGACCAGAAAGGATACGTAAGTATATCATCTCGAAGGATTGAGGTGCTGTCCAATAAAGTAAGGAATGAATTAATGAGGTGGGCCTGCCATCCTGCTCGGCCGGCACGACACTGCGCCATGTGGATTGCAGTGGAACCAACAGAATTCCGCACACTTGTTCATAATTGGAACCAGCGATGGGTCATGCATCATTTCGAGCGGACTGCCCCGCCGCAGGTCCTTGCACGGGGCATGAAGGCATGAATACAAAAGTCGATTCTCACCATACCGAAATCAAGACAGTAGGCCGCAGCGGCCAGATATCTCTCGGGAAGCGTTTTGCGGGCAAGACGTTGCGCCTGGAACGATTTAAGGATGGACGCATCGTGCTCACCGCTGTGGCCATGGTACCCGAAAGCCAGCTCTGGACCCTGGCAGAGCCAGATCGCTCCAGGATTGAACGCGGTCTGGATTGGGCGGCGAAGACAAATCCTGCCGAAACGGATCTGGATGCGCTGTTGAAGCGACAGACAAGAAAGGCGTCGCGTCATCGTGCCCGCCGTCCATAGTCGGATTCGTCTTGACCTGAACAATCCGGAGTTCCAGGAAGTGCCGTTTCGGCTTGAGATCGCCGAACTAAAACAAGTGGTCGCATCGCTGCGACGGCTGCGGGAGCTGGGGTGGATCGAGTTCTACCGCCGTAAGGGATTCCATTGGGAGGCAATTGAACATCTAAAAGCACTGAATGGTGCAAAGGTACACTCACTTCGTTTGAGTCAGAAAATTCGCGCACTCGCTTTTCGAGACGGGGAGTTTCTACGCTTCGTTTCGCTCCACCCGGACCACGATTCTGCCTATGAGCGATAGCTCCCCCGCGAGCAGACATAGCAGCCACGTATGGCGTGGCGGAACGGCAATTCGGATATGAACCACGGTGAACCATCCCCGATCGGCTGTGGCAAGACAACGCGAGGCCGACATTGCCTGCCTTAACGAGGAGCGCAAAGCGCATCGCAGTCGAGAAGAACCGGCAGGACGGCCAGCGAACGCGGCTGTTTCGGTTTAGAAAATAGCGCGCCGGAACGAAGCGCAAAGATTGCGCCGATCGCCAACGTGATCGTAAGAACAAGTGCGCTGGCGGCGATCGCTTTCCGTCGTTGGGCGCTCGCTCTCTGCCACCATGTCGGGTTTGGCAGCCGTTTCGAACGAGCAATAGCAAGAATAGATTGCATTGCGGCCGGGCAATCGAGCCTGATTGGCCCACTGGCGGACATCTTCGGCGGTTTACAAATGGTCCTTCCTCGTTTCTGGATGAAATCGGTACGCGAGACCAACTGATATATGTAGTTTCAGGGTTCATGGCATCGACCAGCTTCGCGACGCATCTTGTCGATAACGTTCTCCGCGTCGTCAAATGGTATTTCGCGTTGTACGCCGGTTGCCCGCCTTATTTGTTTGGTTCTCGCGGGTTGAACACCACGAACCTCTCGCGATTATTCACGAATAACTTCTGGAACAGCGCCGTCGGCAGTAGCCCGTCTCCAATCTGCTCTCCAGCTTCAGCGCCGCTCAACGCCACCACCACCTCGTGAAACTGGTGCGGCCCCACCCTCAAGGCGTGCACCCGCCCCACCGGCAATCCCATTCGCCCGCCACCGGTAATTTCCTGACCATTTGAATAAGCCCCCAGGTGCATCGCCTCCGCCGCCACCCGCAGCAGCACCACCGAAGTGGCTCCCGAGTCCAGTATCAGTCGCAGCTTCGCGCGATCCTGTCCTTGCACTTCCGCAGCCACCATCATTTTTTTTCCGCGCATCTCCACCGCCACCCGCTTTCCACTTATGGAATCTCTCAATTCGTTTCCCCGTTCGATTCGCAGCGAGCGCTCGCGGTAATCCAGCACATAATTGAAGTGCGACAGAAAATCCTGCCCCGCGATTCCCGCAATTTGTCCGTCGAGATTGCGCAACTCCCGCAAATCTTCAACGAGCACCACAAGGTTCGTCACCTCAGCGGACCCAGCCGCCAGCGTGCGCATGGCCACGCAGTTCAACGCTTGCGCCCCGACAAGCGTGCTTTGTAGAACTTCGCCCAGCGGCGCTAGCTTCAATCTCTTCGCCACCGCAGGGTCCACGATGGTGGTATCGGCTCCCGTATCCAGAACGAAGTCAAACGGTCCTTGCGCGTCGGCCATCAACGCCACTACCACTACCGCTTCATGCACCACGCGAAACCGTATCTCTGCTTGCTTCACCTCTGGGTGCGCCGCAATGCTGTGGCAAAGCCCGTAAGGGTGCAATAGAATAGCGCCAGTCGAATGACGAACCCTGCATACCGCGCATTGTTCATATGATCCTCGCCGCTTCGGGGAGGACCTTAGGCGCGCGTGACCTGGCCAGTACTGAAGGCTCGCTGATGCTTCTGACAAGTTTGCGTGATGGAATCGTGAGGCGCTGAGTGACCCATTTTTACCGCTTCGATGACGTCCAGATCGACGTTCGCAATTTTCGTATTTCCAAGGCGGGAAAGGTGCTGCAGGTCGAGCCGAAGGCGCTGAATCTATTGGTCTATCTGGTAGAAAATTGTGGCCGTTTAGTGGAAAAACGCGAACTACTCGATGCCATCTGGAACGACGCTTTTGTTACCGAAAATGTTCTCACCCGCGCCATCGCCCAGGTGCGCAAAGCCCTCGCCGACGATCCCAAAAACGCCCGCTATATCGAGACCGTCCCCACCCTCGGCTACCGCTTTATCGCCCAAGTTCAAGTCGAAGAAAACAATCCAGCACCGTCCGCTAGGCCAGCGCCATCAGAATCCGTTGGCCCACCCGAGCTCGCCGGAACGCGACCCTCAGCGCGCCCCGGCACACTTCCTGCTCCGCAGAGGAACGACCGGCGCCTGCCTTCGTTTGCATTGCCGATCCTCGGCGTTGTGGCTTGCGGTCTGCTTGTCGCGCTCGCTTTCAGCTGGCGCCCACGCCTCCAGTATTACCGCCCCGGATAAGTCACACAAATCACCACATCCCCCGGACTATCCATCTACCCAACGTTCTCGCCGGACGGCACCGCCATGGCTTACTCCGCCGACACCGGCAAGGGCTTCGAGATCTTCGTCCGACAAGCTTCGCCCGACGGCCAGGAAGTGCAGATCACTTCCGACGGCAGACAAAACCTGCAGCCGACAGGGTCGCCCGACGGCAAACTCCTCGCCTACCATTCTTATTCGCGAGGTGGCATCTGGCTGATTCCCGCGCTCGGCGGCATCGCCCGTCAGCTCACGGACTTCGGCGCCCACCCGGCCTGGTCACTCGATAACCAGTGGATCGTGTTTCAGTCCAACCCAGTAACTAATATCAGTAGCAATAGCGATGCCCCCAGCTTCTCTCGCGGTTCCACGATTTGGGTCATCCACCCGGACGGCACCGGAGCCCGCCGAATTACCTCCCTCGGAGTTCCGCCCGGCGGCCACGGTGATCCTTCCTGGTCCCCCGACGGCAAACATATCGTTTTCGCGACCGACGACGACATCCGCTCGGAAGTGTGGTCCATCGCGCCGGACGGCACGGGATTGGCGCGCTTGTCAGCACCTGAGACCCATCAATTCCTAGTGCACGATCCGATTTATTCGCCGGATGGCAAGAGCGTGGTTTTTGGCGCGCGGCACGCGTTGTGGCAGATCCACGTTTCTCCGCAAACCTCTGCGCCTCTCGGTCTGCCGGTCCAGATCAGCATTGCCAGCGACCGTCACATTAAGAATTTGGCTTTCTCCCGGGACGGCAAGCGCCTTCTGTACTCCGCCCCAGTGCAGACCAGTACCATGCTATCCGTCGCACTTTCGTCTGCGGGGCAGCCTATCGGCGAGCCAACGATGCTACGACCCGATGTCGGCTGCCGCAGTAGCCTCCCGTCCTTTTCCCCGGACGCCTCGCATATCGTTTTTTTTCCTGCCGCGCCGGCTCGCCAGCCCAAATCTGGCTCATGACTTCCACCGGCGCCGATGTTCGCCAGCTTACCTCTAGCTCCGCCAGCTACTCCGCGCCAGCCTGGTTTCCCGATGGCAAGCACATTCTGTATTTATCGATCCAAGAAGGCCATTCCAGATTTTTTTCCATCGATAGTGAATCTCGCCAACAGCAACTGGTGGCCGATTTACCCGAGCGCGTGGACCGCTTCGCGGTCTCTCCCGACGGCACGCAAATCGCCTTCGCCGTTTGGAATATCTGGGTACACGACCTGGTCACTCGAAAAAACCGCCAGCTCACTTTCGATCCGGAAGTTCTCGCCTATCCCCAGTGGTCTCCCGACGGAGAATTTATCTCTGGCGACCAGCAGCACGGCGCGGACACCAACATCATGCTCGTTCCCGCCGCCGGCGGCCCTGTCAGCCAACTCACTTTCGACCACGGCAACAATTGGTCCAACGGCTGGTCGCATGATAGCGACAAGATTATCTTTGCCAAACGCCCAGCCGGCGGCTTCTGGAATGTTTGGACCGTTTCGCGTTCCACCAAAGCCCAGCAACAGCTCACGCATTACACCAAGCTCAACACCGGGATCGACACTCCGGTAATCTCTCCCCACGGCGATCAACTGGTCTACGAATATCTGGAGACTACCGGCAACATCTGGATGCTCGACCTCGACCAGGCCCAATGACCTCCCGCCCACATCGCTTCGCCCTCGGCTCCCGAATACATCCTCGACAATTTTGAGCCGACCGAGCGCATTGCCATGCTCGTACTCAACCGCGATTTCGGCGAAACCGTCCAGCGCATTTACCAGCGCACACCTGCAGCGAAGGATGGGTCAAGGATGAGCCGGTGGCGAACTATCCGGCGGGAAACGTTCGAAGCACATTGCAGGAGCCAACAGACTTCATCGTTCCGACTGCGGCAGGATACTTCTTGGTCCCCTCGATCGATGCACTGACGAACGAATTAGCTGTCTGACCGAGAAGTGTCGAAACAACGCGAAGCAAGACCTGAAGTTAAAAACGCAGCGTAAATTGTTGAATCGAGAGGCGTGTGAGCGGCCTGAGACATAGGTAACACATCGTACCGGACACATGGGTAACACTTCCTCCCGGTTTAAGGGAGGGAGAGATGCCTTGGAAGGAGTGTTCGGTGACGGACGAACGAATGCAGTTT
>Ga0182024_10014173_pt1 | contig 15441 bp, 11 predicted proteins | sample P32metaG_FD_120480 | JGI IMG/M metagenome (GOLD analysis project Ga0182024, IMG submission 120480) | Permafrost microbial communities from Stordalen Mire, Sweden - P3-2 metaG (Illumina Assembly) | ecosystem: Environmental > Terrestrial > Soil > Wetlands > Permafrost | place: Sweden: Stordalen... | reverse complement strand
GGCGTTCAGGCGTGTCGTGCGCTACGTGAGGAAGGCCATCGCGTCGTCCTCGTCAACTCGAATCCCGCCACGATCATGACGGATCCCGAGATTGCCGACGCGGTCTATCTGGAGCCGCTTACGGCGCAATCGATCGAAGAGATCATCGCGCGCGAGCGCCCCGATGCGTTGCTTCCAACTCTGGGCGGGCAGACCGGCCTCAATCTCGCCGTCGAGCTCGATGAGGCGGGCGTACTTGCGCGCTACGGCATCGAGCTGCTCGGTACGCCGATCGAAACGATTCGGCTCGCCGAAGACCGGGAGCGCTTTAAGCTCAAGATGCAAGAGATCGGCGAACCTGTCGCGGAGAGCGCGATCGTCACCGATATCGAGCAAGGGGTCGCGTTTGCGCAAACGACAGGATATCCGCTCGTCGTGCGCCCCGCTTACACGCTGGCCGGCACGGGCGGGGGTATCGTTTCGAACGACACGGAGCTGCGCGCGATGCTCGATGCGGGGCTGAACGCGAGCCTCATCCATCAGGTCCTTCTCGAGACGTCGTTACTCGGATGGAAAGAGATCGAATACGAAGTGTTGCGTGACGGCAGCAACAACTGTATCGTCGTCTGCAACATGGAGAACTTCGATCCGGTAGGCGTTCACACGGGCGACTCAATCGTCGTCGCGCCGTCGCAGACGCTCTCCGATCTCGAGTATCAAATGTTGCGCAGCGCGAGCATCAACGTGATTCGGGCGCTCGGCGTACAAGGTGGCTGCAACATCCAGTTCGCGCTCGATCCGTACAGCAGCCAATACGCGATCATCGAGGTCAACCCGCGGGTCTCGCGCAGCTCCGCGCTGGCGTCCAAAGCGACGGGCTATCCGATCGCGAAGATTTCGACGCGTATTGCGTTGGGACAGCGGCTCGACGAGATCGAGAACCCGGTCACCGGCGTTACGAAGGCCGCGTACGAACCGGCGCTCGATTACGTCGTGGTAAAGATTCCGCGCTGGCCCTTTGACAAGTTTCCGTTCGCCGACAAGGCAATCGGCACGCAGATGAAGTCGACCGGCGAAGCGATGGGTATCGGCCGAACCTTCCAGGCAGCCTTGCTCAAAGCGGTGCGTGGTCTCGACCTCGGTCGCGAAACCTTGACCGGGCCACTTATCGAGTGGAGTGATGGCGAGCTCGAGGCGATCGTCGCTCGACCGACGCACGAGCGCCTTTTTGCCGTCTGCGAGCTGCTGCGCCGCGGCGGCAACGATCCGGTCCCAGCGATCGAGCGAATCCACGAGCTTTCCGCCATCGACCGGTTCTGGCTCTACGAACTCGCGGAACTCGTCGGAATCGAGCGGCGCGACGAACGGCGCAACGGCGCGGTGGCCTTTCGAATGGTGGACACGGCGGCGGCGGAGTTTCCGGCCAAATCGCCCTACTACTATCTCTCGCGGGGCGAGCAAGACGAGATCCGCCCAACTCCCGCGCAAGCCGTCGTCGTGGTGGGAAGCGGCCCCATTCGCATCGGTCAGGGCATCGAGTTCGATTACAGTTGCGTGCACGCGGCCTGGGCCCTCAAAGCGGCGGGCCGATCGCCGGTCGTCGTCAACAACAACCCGGAGACCGTGTCGACGGATTTCGACATATCGGACACGCTGATGTTCGAGCCGCCGGGCGCGGATGAAGTCGAGGCCGCATATCGTGCGACAAACGCGAGCGGGGTCATGCTCGCCTTCGGTGGACAGACTGCAATCAATCTTGCGGGCGAGCTGAGCCGGCGTGGGGTGCAGATCCTCGGGAGCGATCGAAGGTCCCTCGATATGGCCGAGAATCGCGAGCAGTTCGATGCCGCGCTCTCGCGATTAGGCGTCGCGCGACCGCAAGGAAAAGCCGCGCGCAGTTTCCGTGAAGCCAGAGCGATCGCTCGCGAACTGGGCTTTCCCGTACTCGTTCGTCCCTCGTTCGTCTTGGGCGGCCGCGCGATGGAGATCGTTTATAACGAGGCGCAGCTCGCCGCGTACGCGGAATCCGCGCCGCCGATACTTCCAGAAGCACCGCTGCTGGTCGACCGGTATCTGCGCGGGCTCGAGCTCGAGGTCGATGCCGTTTTCGATGGCGAGGACGTGCTGATTCCAGGCATTTTCGAGCACATCGAGCGCGCCGGCGTTCACTCCGGCGACTCGATCAGCGTCTACCCGGTGCAAATCATCGGACCCGAAATGGAAGAGCGCATCGCCGGCATAACGCACGCCATCGCGCGAGAGCTCGGCATTCGAGGCCTGATCAATATCCAGTTCGTGCTCCACGATGAGAAGCTGTATATTATCGAAGCCAACCCCCGTGCGAGCCGTACCGTTCCGATCATCCAAAAGGCCACCGGCATCAATCTCGTCGCCGCCGCGACGCGCGTCGCGCTCGGCGAGCGGCTGCGCGATATGGAGTGCGGCATCGGCCTCGTTCCTCACGTTCCGTACGTCGTCGTAAAGGTGCCGGTCTTTTCGTTTTCAAAAATGCGCGGGGTCGAAACCATCTTGGGCCCCGAAATGAAGTCGACCGGCGAGGTGCTGGGAATCGACGATTCCTTTGGCGGAGCGCTGCGGAAGGGTTTTCTCGCGGCCGGCATCCGGCTGCCGGGTACCGGCGCACGCATTCTGGCTTCGATCGCCGACGAAAGCAAGGAAGAATCCGTTGCGGTGCTTCGCAGGTATTCGGCGCTGGGGCACACGCTGGTGGCGACGCCCGGCACGCACCTGCTCTTGGAGGCGGCCGGTATCGCGAGCGAGCGGATCAACAAGATTGCAGACGGGTCGCCGCACGTACTCGATCTCATCGGTTCGCGCGCAGTCGACTTGGTTATCAACGACGCGCAAGGACCGAGAGAAATATCCGACGCTTACAAGATTCGGCGCGCCGCGGTCGAAGCGAGCATTGCGTGTTTGACGAGTTTAGATACCGCGCGGGCGCTGGCGGAGGCGCTCGCAAGCAAGGCGGGGCCGCCGCGCAGCCTGCAAGAGTATCGGAACCGCGCGTCTTTATCCTCGGTGGCAACGCTAACACGCTAGCCGGCGCGAGTAGCTTTCGCGCCGCGACCCAATCCGGTAAGGCGGCCGGCATCGTTACGGCACGCCTCATTCCGGTGGCGTGGACGCCTCGCGGCGTTTGCGTCGGCGACGGACGTCAGGATGTCGGTATTCCGGCCGACGGCATCCCCGAATGGATCGATCGCACGTTTCCGGCCGAGGACGAACACGCTTTCGTCGCCTCGTTACGCGATATCGAAATGCTCACGCGAATTGGATGGGAGACTCCCTTCCCCGAAGTCCTCGACCAGCGCGCCGTGCTCAACATCGAGGATCTCCCGGAGGAAATCGTCGAGGGGCTCGCGCGTCCACACGGCGATCTCGTTGCGTGCGCGGTGTGCCGCTCGTTGTGCGTACGTGACGAGTTCGTCTGGAAGGATCGCCAACTGTGCGCTTGGGATTACCACGCGCAAGTCTTCGGCAAACGGGGTCCGTGGCACGAAGGCCTTTATGAGGAACGTCATTTCGAGAGCGTGCCGTCGTGCGCGTACGTGGCAGCCCCATTGCTCGAAGAGCTCGGCTCGCAAGAAGTGCTGGCGATCGGCGACGTTGCGCAAAGCCACGCACTGTCAATCGTCAACGCGACGATCTCGGGCGAAAGCTCGCGCACGTACATGGCCGTCAAAACCGAGTCGGGCTTCTCCGTGCTCCGCGAAGTATGACCAACCGCGGAATTCGCGAGCTGGCGACGTTCTTCGTTATTCTTTTCCTTATTCTGGCGATTCGCCAAGCTTACGTGCAGTTGGTCATCGCCTCGGCAATCGCGCAGCGTCCGAGTAATCCGCGTCATGCCCTGCTCGACGCGAACCGAGGGCGCATCGTCGCGAGCGATGGGACGGTCCTCGCGCAGACTCAAGGCGGAAAGCGCGAGTATCCCTTGGGCGCGCAGACGGCTGCGCTGGTCGGCTACGTTTCGCAACGCTACGGCACGAGCGGCATCGAAGCGGCATTCGACCGCGCGCTCACGCCTCCGGACGCCAGTGGCGATCCAATCGCGCAACTCGAACAAATTGTAGGCGCGCTTCGCGGCTCTACCGACGTCGCTGCAGGCGCGGACATCGTCACGACGATCGTTCCGGCGATCCAACAGGAACTTTACTCAGGGTTATCGCGCTACAGCCGGGCCGCGGGTGTCGTCCTGGACCCGCAGACCGGGGCCGTCCTCGCGATCGCAAGCGTGCCAAGCTACAATCCGAACGACCTCGACGCGGAGTTTCCAACGCTGCGCGATGACGCGCGGGCTCCGTTGCTCGATCGCGCGCTCGACGGTCTCTATCCGCCAGGCTCTACGTTTAAGATCTTCACCGCATCGGCGGCGCTCGACAGCGGCACGGTCACGATGGATTCGCATTTCGAGGATCCCGGATATCTGCAGATCGGCGATTTTACGCTGCACGACAACGAGAGCGAGGCGACGGGATACGCCGGCCTCACGACTGCATTCGCCCTCTCGAGCAACGTAGACTTCGCGCAGATCGCGCTCAAAATGGACGTGGAGACGTTTTATGCCTACCTCGACCGCTGGGGCATCGGAACTCCGCTGGATTTTCAACTACCGGCCGAGCCGGCTCGAGTACCCCCGAAGGCCGAGATCGTCCCCGGTGAGTTGGCGCAAATGGGTTTCGGCCAGGGCGCCCTGCTGGTGTCGCCGCTGCAGATGGCGTTGATCGGCGCGACGATTGCGAATGCGGGGGAGGAGCCGCGCCCATACGTCGTCCGCCAAGTCGTGCGCGACGGCATCCCCGCGAGCGTCTCCGCTACCGCGACCCTCGCAAACCCGGTATCGAGCGATACGGCCGCGAAGGTGACGAACATGATGATCGCGGTGGTCCAGCGTGGAACCGGCACGCCGGCCCAACTGCCGCACGTGATCGTTGCGGGAAAGACCGGGACGGCGACCAATCCGCTGGGCCGATCGCACGCATGGTTCGTCTGCTTCGCTCCCGCGCTGAATCCACGGGTCGCCGTAGCGATCGTCGTCGAGAATGTCGGGTACGGCGCGACCTATGCCGCACCAATCGCGCGTGACGTGCTCAAGACGGCGCTGGAGAACACGGGGAATTGATCGAGGAGCGGATATTCAATAACCGATACCGTCTCGACCGAAAGCTCGGCGAAGGCGGCATGGCGATCGTCTATTGCGGTACGGATATTCTGCTGCGCCGGCGGGTTGCGGTAAAGGTCCTTCGCGAGCAATATGCAGCCGATGCCGAGTTCGTTCGCCGGTTCTATCAGGAAGCGGAGTCGGCGGCGAAGCTCTCGCATCCCAATATCGTCAATACCTTCGACGTCGGTCACGAGGGCGAGACCTACTTCATCGTAATGGAACTCGTGGACGGCCCGTCGCTAGCCGAGATCATTGCCGCGGACGGATGCATTCCCGAACCCGTGGCAATCGATTATGCGGCACAGATCGCCAGCGGTCTGGCGTACGCGCACCGGCAGGGTATTCTCCATCGCGACATCAAGCCCGCCAACATTCTCGTGACCAAAGACGACGTCGTGAAGCTTTCCGATTTCGGAATCGCGCGCGCGGTATCTCAACAAACGATGGCCCTGACCAAGCCCGGACTCGTGATGGGCAGCGTCTACTACATCTCGCCGGAACAGGCGCAGGAACACGAGCTTCACGAGACCTCCGACTTGTACAGCTTGGGCATCGTGCTCTATCAAATGTTGAGCGGCAAGCTGCCCTATACGGGAGAGTCGGCGGTAACCGTCGCGCTCAAACACATCGGCGATCCGGTCCCGGTAATCGATGTTCGTTCGAGCGGTATCAGCCCGGCGTTGGCCGCCATCGTCAATCGTTTGCTGCAGAAGAACCCGCAGCGGCGCTTCCAATCGGCAAGCGAGCTTGCCACAGCGCTGCGCGAAGCTCGCGAGCGCCCCAGCATCGCGGGGTATCGCATCGCCGACGATGCGCCGGGCCATACGCCGACCGGGCGCGGCCCACTACCGCCGCGACGTTCGCCGATGCCCGATCGGTCTTACCTTTCCGAAGCGGAAGAAGAACCGCCGCGTTCGGCCCGAAGGGCGTGGGTCGCCGCCGCGTTGGTGCTCGCGTTGATCGGCGCGACGGGACTCGGTTACTTCCTATTCGCCCGGCCGTTGCCGTCGCTCGGAACGGGCATCGTCGTCGAAGACTATACGGGCATGACGCAAGCGGCGGCGCAACAGGCCGTCGTTAATGCGGGCCTGCGAACGCGTTTCACCAAGAGCGCAAGCGAGACGGTTCCGCCCGATCACGTGATCCGTCAATCCCCGCCAGCGGAAACGAAGGTCGAGAAGAACCAGGTCGTAGAGCTGGTCATCAGCAACGGAAAGCCGTTGCTGGGGCTCGACGACGTGCGCGGTTACAGCGCAAACGATGCCGCGAGAACTCTGCAGCAGGACGGCTTTGCGGTGACGCTCGTGCGCCGCTTCGACAATACCGTCAGGGACAACGTGATCGATCAGGCGCCGAAGCCGGGAGCGAAGGTTCCCGAAGGCAGCCGCATCACGTTGGTCGTTTCGGACGGTCCGGCGCCAGTCATCGTTCCCAACTTCGTTGGAATGAAAGTCGAAAGCGCGCAGTCGAAAGCGAGCGAACTCGGCGTAACTTTGGACACGACGCAGAACGTGCCGGGGATGCCGCCGGATACCATTGCGTCGCAAAGTATTGCGGCGGGCACAAAGCTCGATCGAAATGCCACCGTTCACGTCGTCGTCAATAGCGGCGCGCCGGTCAGCACCGCGCCGCCGGCAGGCACCGGACCGCTGGTGAGCCTTCCGAGCGTGGCCGGCCTGGAATACAATGCCGCACTCCAGGCGCTCGTCGCGGCCGGTTTTCAGTACAGCGTACGCTACGTCGCGCAGAACACGTACAACGGGAAGATCGTTGCCCAAGATCCGCCGCCCGGTCAGAGTCCGCAAGGAACCACCGTCACGATCACCCTCTCGGTACTGGGGCAAGTCCCCGATACCGATGGAATGCTCAAGAGCGAGGCGATCAAGACGCTGTCGGAAGACGGCTACTCCGTAGCGAAATGGGAGTATACGACGACTGCCGGCGCGGACGGCAAGGTCGTAGGAACCGATCCCCCGGCCGGGACGACGCTCGCGCCGGGCTCGTCGGTCAGCGTCACCCTCAACGGAACGCCGCCGCTATAGGCTCACATGCACGGTAGCTCGTTCCGAATCCTCGGCATCGATCCGGCTTTGCGCATCACCGGCTACGGCGCGATCGAGCGGCGAAACGGCACGGTCCACCTGATCGAGGCGGGTGTCGTCATGCCGAGCGTCCGCGGAACGCTCGAGGAGCGTTTAAACGAGCTCCACGCAGGAATCACGGAAGTTATTTCGCAGGTCGAGCCGGCCGCCATCGTGATCGAAGAACTCTACAGCAGCTACAGGAATCCGCGTGCCGCGCTCTTGATGGGGCACGCGCGAGGGGTGCTCTGTTTGGCCGGCGCGCAGGCGGGCATTGCCGTGCACACGCTCGGACACGCGCGGGTGAAGCGGGCGCTCGTGGGTTCGGGAAGCGCTCGAAAAGAGCAGATCAATGCGATGGTGACGCGTTTGCTTCGTCTGCGGCACGCGCCCGAGCCGCACGACGTCTCCGACGCTCTGGCCCTGGCGCTCGCGTTCTTGAACGTAATCGAGAGTCGCATCGAGCCGGCTCGTGTTCGCTAGAATCTCCGGCGCGCTGATCGAGCGCAGCGGCGACGCCGCGATCGTGGAAGCCGGGGGACTGGGATACGAGATCGTGCTGCCGCCTTGCATTGCCGAAAAGGTTCCGACCAAGCCCGGCGAGCGAGTGATTCTCGAAATTTACGCCGTCGTTAATCTCGACGGCAAGAGCGGCCGGTTCACGTATTACGGATTCACCAATGCCATCGAACGCCAGTTTTTTGAAGCCTTGCTGACCGTCGCGTCGATCGGGCCGCGCTCCGCGGCGCGGGCGTTTTCGCTGCCGATGTCGACGATCGCCGCGGCGATCGCTCGGGGCGACCACGACCTGCTGAAGAAACTTCCCGGGATCGGACAGCAAAAGGCGCGCGATATCGTCGCAAAGCTGCAAGGGAAGGTCGCGAAGTTCTTACTCATTCAAGATGCCCCGCTCCCCGCGGCAGCCTCCATTCCGGACTTCGCGGATGAAGCGCTTGCCGTACTGATTCAGCTCGGCTACAAGCGCAGCGAGGGCGAAGCGATGATCCGCCAGACGATCGAACGCGAGCCGCAGCTCGATCAAGCGGAGCAGCTCTTGGCGGAGATATACCGCTCCAAGTCGGCGAACCACCCGCCATGAGCGAACCGAAGGCGCGCAAGCGGCTGTTGGGCCCCGCGGACGTTTCGCCGGAACCGGCGCTCGAGCGGGTGGTCGATCCAACGGACACGCTGGAAGATGAAGTATTTGGTGCGAGCCTGCGGCCGCGTTCGTTCGAAGAGTACGTCGGGCAAGAACGCGTCGTCGAAAATCTGCGCATCGCGATCGACGCCGCAAAGCAGCGCGACGAACCGCTCGAACACGTGCTATTTTACGGGCCGCCCGGCCTGGGCAAAACGACGCTGGCCGGACTGATCGCTCGGGAACTCGGCGCGAACTTTCGGCCAACCAGCGGCCCGACGCTCGACAAACCGAAGGACCTCGTCGGCATCCTGACCTCGCTCGAACATGGCGACGTTTTCTTTGTCGATGAAGTGCATCGCTTGGGGCGCGTGGTCGAAGAGTTTCTCTATCCTGCGATGGAGGATTTTCAGATCGACTTCATCGTCGATCGGGGCGCGTATGCCAAGACGTTGAAGCTTCCGCTCAAGCGGTTCACGCTTGTCGGGGCGACGACGCGCGCCGGCATGCTGACCGCGCCTTTGCGCGAACGCTTCGGCATCGTGCACCATCTCGATTACTATGCCGACGCGGAGCTCGAGCGCATCATCATACGTTCCGCCGGGGTCTTGGGGGTGCCGATCGACGACGACGCGACAACAATGATTGCGGCTCGGAGCCGCGGAACCCCGCGGGTAGCGAACCGCTTGTTGCGACGCGTCCGCGACTTTGCCGAAGTGCGCGCAAATGGCCGAATCACGGCAGAAGTTGCCGACGACGCGTTGAGCCGCGAGGGCGTCGACGAAGTGGGTCTGGATCGGCTGGATCGCGCGTTTCTTCAAACGCTCGTGAAGCAGTACCGCGGCGGGCCCGCCGGCATTGCCGCGATCGCCGCCTCACTCACGGAAGACGCGGAAACGCTCGAGGACGTTGTCGAGCCGTATCTGCTCAAAGCTGGTTTCATCACTCGAACGGCAAGCGGGCGCCGGGCGACGGCTCAGGCCTACCACCACCTCGGCCTCGCGGGCGCCCCGCTCGCGCAAGAGCGGCTCCTCTAACCAGTGGGCGTTACAGGCCACTAGTGCGGCGCAGCGCGTTTCTGATGATTGCCGCCGTGCCGCTGCTGCCCGCGCGACGAGCGCTCGCACAAAGCGATGCGGATCCCGCCACGAGCTCGAACCGGCCCGCACTGCGCGTGTTGCTCGGACCCGGCGACGCGTCGACGGCCAGCAATGGCACGTTTGCATTCCAGGGGCGCTTTTACCGCGGAAGCTTCACGCGCCTGGACGACGGCCAGATCGTGAATCTCGTGGATCTCGAGGCGTACGTCTGCAGCGTCGTTCCCGCGGAGATGTCGCCGCACTGGCCGCCGGCGGCGCTGGAGACCCAGTCGATCTGCGCGCGCACCTACGTCTTGCAGCGCAGCGATCCACGCCGTGCCTACGATCTGGTGCCGTCGGAGTTGGACCAGGTTTATCGCGGCATCGAGGGCGAGTCGCCGAACGCGACCGCAGCGGTGAGCGCCACGGCGGGACGGGTGCTTCGCTATAACGCGGCATTTGCGCAGATTGCGTACTCGTCGTGCTGTGGCGGACACACGGAGGCGTCCTCGGATGCCTGGAGCAGCCTCCCGATTCCGTATCTCGCAGGCGTCGTCTGCACCTCATGCAGCGACTCTCCCTACTTTCGCTGGAGCACGTCGCTTACGCTCGACCAGCTCGCGCAGTCGTTTGCCGTACCGTTGGCCGGCTTGGGCGTGCTCGACGATTTCCGAATCACCGCGCGCGACCCCAGCGGGCGCGCTCGCGCATTCGAACTGCTGACCAGCGCGGGCAGCACGGTCGTGCAAGGGAGTGCGTTTCGCCGCGCGATCGGCGTGCGCACGCTGCGAAGCTTGCTCATCATGGGGTTGCAACGCTCGCAGGATGCAACGGCGATGACGATCGACGGCGGCGGTTTGGGCCACGGCGTCGGCCTGTGTCAATGGGGTGCGCATGGCATGGCGCTCGCCGGAGCCGGCTCGCCGGCGATCTTAGCGTACTACTTCCCAGGGACGGTCGTCGAAGATCTCGAGCGATGAGCGGTACGCGGCGGCGTACGATTACGAGCTGCCCAAAGAGCTGATCGCACAGCATCCGGCGCCACGGCGCGACGAAAGCCGGCTGTTTGTGCTCGATAAAGGCGGCACGCGCCATCTTCTTTTTCGAGACCTCCCGAGGCTTCTTCGCAACGATGACGTGCTGGTCGTCAACGAAACTCGCGTGATCGCCGCGCGCCTTTTTGGCGAACGTATGCGTGGGGCTGCGAGTGCTGAACTGCTCCTGCTGCATCCCGCCGGCTCCCGACGCTACGATAGCCAAGCATTGACCTGGCTCGCGCTGGCGCGCCCCGCGCGGCGCCTACGCAAGGGGGATCGCGTCAGGTTCGGTGAGTTCGGCGAAGCGACGGTAACGAAGGTGCTGCCCGACGGCATGCGCGAGGTCGCGCTCTCGCTGCCGGCGTCGTTGGAAGTGTTCCTCGAGCGCGCCGGCAAGATGCCGCTGCCGCCCTATATTCGCAATGAGACGGCGGAGGCTGCGCAACGATACCAGACGGTCTTTGCGCGCGTTCCCGGCAGCGTTGCCGCGCCGACGGCGTCGCTTCACTTCACGCCCGAACTGCTGATCGAGATCGAGGAGGCCGGGATCGAGATCGTGCGTCTCACGCTCAACGTGGGGCTTGGCACGTTTAGGCCGGTAAGCGCGCAGCGGCTCGACGAGCACGTCATGCACGCGGAAGCGTACGAAATCGATGCGAGTGCCGCCGACGCCATCGAACGAGCCCGCAACCGCCGGCGCCGGATCGTTGCGGTAGGAACGACGGTCGTCCGCGCGCTCGAGGGCAACTTCCAGCGCTACGGTTGCATTAAAGCCGGGCAACACATGACGGACATCTTTATTCGTCCGGGGTTTCGTTTCCAGATCGTTGAGGCGGTGGTTACGAACTTCCACCTTCCGCGCTCGACGCTGCTCGCGCTGGTGAGCGCGTTTGCCGGCCGCGAGCGCGTCCTCGATGCCTATCGCGAAGCGATCGCGCGCGGATACCGGTTCTACTCATTCGGGGATGCCATGTTCCTAACAGACAGATATGGGAAGTAGCGCTCCAGAGAGGCCGCTTATGAAAATGATGCGATACGTTACCTTCGATGCTCCCTGCGGACCGGAGGTATTAAAGATTGCGCAGATGCCGGCGCCACAGCCGGGGCCCGACGATGTGCTGATTGCCGTCGAAGCGGCCGGCGTTACCCACGCCGACGTTATGCAGCGGCAAGGAGACTATCCCCCGCCGGCCGGCGCGTCACCGATCCTTGGACTCGAAGTTGCGGGAACGGTCGCGTCCTGTGGTGAGCGAGTCACGCGCTGGCGACCCGGCGACCGCGTCTGCGCGCTGACCAACGGTGGCGGCTACGCGCAGTACGTTGCCGTACCTCAAGGCCAGGTGCTACCGGTGCCGGAGGGGTGGAGCACGATCGAGGCCGCATCGCTTCCGGAGAACGCGTTCACCGTGTACGACAATCTCTTCACGCGCGCGAGGTTGCGGAACGGCGAATCGGTTCTGGTGCACGGCGGTGCTAGCGGAATCGGTACGACCGCGATCATGTTCGCGACGGCGCTGGGCGCGAGGGCGTTTGCGACCGCCGGCAGCGCGGAGAAATGCGAGGCGTGCGAGCGGTTGGGAGCCGCCGCCGCGATTAACTATCGCACCAGTGATTTCGTCGCGGAAATCGAGCATCTCACGATGGGCCGCGGAGTCAACGTCGTGCTCGACATCGTTGGCGGCGATTATATCGCTCGCGATCTGGAGTGCCTGGCATTGGACGGCAGAGTTACGTGCGTGGCCATGCCGCGTGGCCGGCGCATCGAGCTCGATTTCGGCCGGCTCTTTGCGCGACGGGCGGCGATTTTCGCATCGAGCTTGCGTCCTCGCACCTCAGAAGAGAAGGCGGCGATCGCGCGCGAACTGGAGGAGCGCATTTGGCCGCTGCTGCCCAAACGCGATCGAATCGTTCCGGTGATCGACTCGGTTTATCCCTTCGAACGTGTTGCCGACGCGCACGCTCGAGTCGAAGCGAGCGCACACATCGGCAAAATAGTGCTTACCTGGTAGTGCTTAAATCATCGGCTTTACGCCTTCGCGACGGGACGAAAAACCAGTTCCCGCGAGACGATGGGTCGGCAAGGAGACCTCCAAACGCTGGGCTTTCAAAGCACGGCGTCAAAGGTACGCGCGAGTTCCTGCGCAGGTCGACGGTTGTTTGTGCCCAGAGATCGGGGAGCTCTTCGATCAGTTGGGCGAACGAGCAGCTGGTCTGCTCGTATGCCGCATCCCGAGCACGCGCCGTTCTAGCTGAGCTCTGCGCCGGACGACGCGTTTCTCATGGAGCCGACGGCCTTCGTTGGTGGAGAGATCTAGCCTGGAAGCATGCCTGCGGTTTTGACCGGAGCCGGCGCTACAGCGGCGAGTGAGCCGCCGATCGGCGACGTGGCCGCGCAGCTGTGGCACGCGGCGCCGAATAACACCGAAGGCCGTGGCGTTCAGTGAGCAGGGAGCGCACACATGACGTTGAAACCCTGGCCATTATGTGATAAAGCAGCTGCATCACCGCAGCATTCCTCGCGGGATTCGGTGGATAGCAGCTGCCGATTGGCGTGGTCGAACTCGAAAAATAAAGAAGGAGTACTTACTAATGAAAATCTCTAGCCTTGTCAAGTACGCATTGGCCGTGGCGACGGGCGCCGCTCTGCTCGCGGGGTGCAGCAATAACGGCGGATCCTCTGTCGCACCGTCCGCCGCGACGGGTATGTCGGGCATCGGGCACATCGGAAGAACAGTGATCGAGCACGGTCTTCTGGTCACCGCGGAACACCCGAATCTAGGCGTGCGCGGTCCGATCTCGCCTGACAAGAAGCATCACAAAAAGAAAAAGGCGGATCAGTATATTTCCAATTTCAGCGGCAGTTCGCTCGATGAATTTGATTATCCGAAGAGCGATGCGTCGATCGGAACGATCAGCGGCGTCACGGACGCTCAAGGCGAATGCACCAACGTGCTTTACGGCGTCGGGAAGAAGACCTTTTGGGTAACGGCTTCGGGCTCGGACGCAATTGACGAGTTCGATGTCGGCGGCAGCAGCCCGATCAAGACCTTGACCACCTCGGCTGGCGAGCCGGTGGGATGCGCCATCGACCCGTCGACCGGCGACCTTGTTGGAACGATCATTGAGAATGGCGAAGTGGTCACCTGGGCGAACGGTACCGGAACGGGCACCGTGTCGCAGACGCCGTTGATCGAAGCGTTCTTCGCCGGCTTCGACAAGAGCGGCAACCTCTACGTCGACGGCTTCAACAGCGGCGATGTTTTCGCCTTAGTGGAGCTCAAGAAGGGCAGCGGCTCGTGGGAAACGCTCTCGACGAGCAACACGGTCGAGTTCCCTGGCCAGGTTCAGTTTGATGGCACATATGTAACCGTTAACGATCAGGACGCTCACGCCATCTTTGGTTACACCTGCAGCGGCACGACCTGCACCCTCGAGCAGACCGTCGCGCTCACGGGCTCCAGCGACTGCGACCAAACCTGGATCGCGAAGGGCTACGTCATCTGCCCGGATGCCGGCAACAACGACGGCGAAATCTTCAAGTATCCGGCGGGCGGCAGCATCGTTGCTACCCTCACGGGTTCCTTCGACGAGCCGCTCGCTGCGTCGGCCGAAGCAAAATAGTAGAATCTACCTAGTAGAATAGTGTGTAGTGCAGCGCGGGCTCGCTTCGGCGAGCCCGCGCCTTTTTACATCTTGCAGCATCCGAACGTAGTTCGCTGGGGTTTCAGGTGGGTCAATTTTCAACCGGCGGGGTGGGTCAATTTTACTCCGGCGCTAACACGGGTATTTCTCGATCGCGCCCTCTGCGCCAAAGCCGCTTCTGAGTATAGCTCCGAAAACGACGTTACCGGTGTCTACTGCACTTCGAAGAATGCCCTGTTCTGGGGCTGGTGATCATTCCCGTAAGCGCTCCTTTTTGGCACACTTTGCGGAGTCTTTGGATTCAAGGCTTTCGCGTTACGCGCGTTCGACATGAGTCGCCCACCGAGTATCTGCACGGGCGCGGCGCGCTACGGAGAGAAGCGCTCCCCTTGTCGCGATGGTACGCAAAGCGTCACTTCCAGTTAGTGGTAGATTCCTTGTGACATCGATGATGGTCCCGTTGCCATAAAGAAGAGCATCGGAATCGAAAGCATCGTATTCGCGCGCGAGGCGAGGAACGCCAGGCGTCGAGCTTTGGCCTTTTCCTCGTCGGTGGCCGCAACGATACCCAAGAGCTTCTTTTGATTTGGCCAGATCACGCCCCACACGTTGAGCAGCATGATCGTTCCGAGCCACGCTCCAAATCCGATTGGAGCCATCACACCCTGGAAGGTGAACGCGGCCAGGAACCCGTTCATTCCGGCGGGCCCGGGAAAGTTCGCCAGCAACGCGGCGCCGAAGATCCACGTGACGACGGCTCCCCAGCGGAAGTAGAGAAGCGCCCGCGGCATGATGTATTTTGTGATCGGGCCCGCTTCGCCGGCCGCAGTCGCTTCTTTTACCGCCGCGGCGTTGACGAAGTTGAAGAAGTAGAGCAGACCGATCCACATGATGCCGGCCATGATGTGAATCCAGCGAAATATCCAATCGTTCGAGCTGCTCATGCGCCGGCCCCAATTGCGTGAGAAACGATCGCTCTTGCGATCGTCCAGAGAATCGCGGTCAAGACGAAACCGCTGATGATGGTGCCCCAGAGCGAGTCCAATGGATTTTTCAACGTACCCTCCTCGGATTCGTGGTGCGATGGACCCCAGGTTGCGCGTCGTGCGGCCGTGTCCTTCTAGGCGCGATCGAGGCACTCAACGGACTGCGGTTGCGTAACGATGGTCTTTGCGTGGGTATACCAGACGAGCCCGGGCGGAGCCGCACGCTGCTTACGTACGTGCTTGCGTAGCGTATAGTCTACGGCGGCCGACGCGGCGGCCTGCGCCTTGGAATAAAAGGCGGCAAGGGATGCCGC
>Ga0182024_10014172_pt1 | contig 15441 bp, 15 predicted proteins | sample P32metaG_FD_120480 | JGI IMG/M metagenome (GOLD analysis project Ga0182024, IMG submission 120480) | Permafrost microbial communities from Stordalen Mire, Sweden - P3-2 metaG (Illumina Assembly) | ecosystem: Environmental > Terrestrial > Soil > Wetlands > Permafrost | place: Sweden: Stordalen... | reverse complement strand
TGTTGCTTTCTACAATTCGCGCGTGACGGGCAGCCCCATCGTATTCCCGCATTTCATCGAACAAAAGATGATTACCACGGCGATTTTTCTCTGGCAGCATGACAAGCCGCCCATTTCCTATGCGAATCCGCAATTTGAAGATTTCTATCACAATTTTTTGCCCGGCCTGTATCAAGCAAGTTGGCCCGCCGCTGTAGGGCAGTGGTGGTACAAGGCTGGAGATTTTTGGGAGTTTTTTCTGGGGCCTGCGCTATCGATCCCATTTCTCGCGCTGCCGTGGATTTTGAAAAAACCGCGTAATCGCCTGCTTCTTGTTGAGGCGGCGCTGTCCGCATTGGGATTATGGATTATTGTGTATTACCACGCGCATTATGCCGCGCCGCTCATGGCCACGCTCTTTGTGCTCATGATGCAATGCATGGTCGTTCTCCGGCGACTGCGGTTGTTTGGCAGGCCGGTTGGCGTGGGATTGACGCGGCTCATTGTTCTTTTCAGCGTGCTGATCGGGCCGATTTATTTTCTGCAGACGGTGATTGCGCCGCCGAATGCTTTATTCGATTGGCTGCACCGCCATCCGGTGCTGCCGCTATCGATCGCACTGCTTGGAATATTTGCGTTCAGAATAGCCACGTTGCTGTCACGACGTCCCGCGAACTGCCAATGGAGATTGCTTGGCGCATCTCTAGAATTTCTGCTGATCCTTTGCATCGTGCTGCAACTCTGCGAAATGCAAAGGAATCTGTACGCGGATGCGTTTCCTTTCGTGGATGACGTAAATGAGCCGTTTCGAAAGCCGGTCGAAAAACAGCTTACGGCGCTTCCCGGTGAACATCTTGTCCTGGTGCGCTATTCGAAAGATCACAATTCCGGCGAAGAGTATGTGTACAACGAAGCGGCCATCGATCGCGCGAAAATTGTGTGGGCGCGCGAAATTCCTGGCGTGGATCTGAAACCGTTGCTGAGTTATTTTCGAAACCGCGACGTGTGGGTGTACGAGCCGGACGAAGATGATTCTGTTGTGCATCCGTACAGCGAGTCGTCCGAGCCTTCAAAGTAAAGTAGCGCGGGCTACAGCTTGCGGGGGTTGGGCCTTGCAAAGAATGACCCCCGCAGGCTGTAGCTCGCGCTATTAAAGACCTATCCAATTTCAATCATGTCGGAATATTGCCGGATAACAAATCCGGGCGATTTCGTTTGGTCTTTTCCAAGGCTTTTTTCTGGCGCCATTTGCGAATTTCTTCGTGGTTGCCGCCGAGCAAAACTTCGGGCACGGTGCAGCCGCGGAATTCCGCAGGCCGCGTGTAATGGGGATAATCCAGGAGTAGGTGACTGGCGACTGGTGATTGGTGACTGGTGGAAAAATCCGCTTTGTTGCTGACATCGTCGACCGCGCTGAACGATTCATTGATTGTGGAATCTTCGTTGCCTAATGCGCCGGGAAGCAGCCGCGTGACCGCGTCGAGGATGAGCGCGGCTCCCAGTTCGCCGCCGGAAAGCACATAGTCGCCGATGGAAAGTTCGTCGGTGGCGAGATGTTCAGTGACGCGCTCGTCCACACCTTCGTAGCGGCCGCACAGCAGGATGATTCGATCGAGTTGCGCGAGGCGGCGCGCTGTTTCCTGGCGAAATAATTTTCCGGACGCGGAGAGAAGCACAATCGCTGTGCCAGCCTGTGCGATTGGCGTCTCTTCACTCGGTAGGGGCACGGCATGCCGTGTCCCTGCAGGGTGAAGAGACGCATCATCATTTGAATCACCATCCATGTGTGCGCCGAAGAGAACTTCTCGGCCCAGCAATGATTCCACGGCCTCGAACAGCGGCTCAGGCTTCAACACCATGCCTTCGCCGCCGCCGAAGGGGCGATCATCGACGGTGCGATGACGGTCATGGGCAAACGCGCGAAGGTCGTGCACACGGACATCGGCAATGCGCGCCTCGCGCGCGCGGCGAACGATGCCGTAATCCAGAGGCCCGGCAAAAAAATCAGGAAAAATTGTGACGATCTCAAACTGCATGGCAGGAACAGTGTAGCGCAGCCGAGGTCAACTGCGATTCAAATCCAGCAGGCCTTCAGGCAGGGTTACGTCAATGCGTTTCGCTTTCACGTCAATGCGCGTGCAAAAGTGCGCGGCGAGCGGCACGAGGACTTCTCCGTTGTTCGTATCAACCGCAAGCAGAGGCACGCCTCCCGGGAATTCCACATCGCGAACCGAACCCAGCGCGGAGGCAGCGCCCATTTCCCAAACTTTGCACCCCACAAGATCGCTGACAAAATAATTTCCAGCCTCGAGCTTGGCGCGCTGTTCGATCGGAATCTGCACTTCCAATCCACGCAGGGTCTCCGCTTCATCCATCGTATCTATATTTGCAAAATGAAAAATAGCCTGCCCGCCGCGGCTGGGCGAAAGCCAGCATCGCTGCACGCCCACACGTCGAGGCGCGCTGCGCCCGTCGGCAAGCCAAGCTTCGCGTAATTTGGGAAGACGTTCAGGAAAGTCTGTGAGAATTTCCGCAGCGACTTCGCCGCGTAAGCCACGAGGACGCAGAATCCTCGCCAGCGTTACACCGGTGAATTCTTCTGGTGGCAATTTATTCGAGGATTTCAAGCGTCAGGCGTTTCTTAATCTTCATCCCGGCGGCGCCGAGAATTGTGCGGATGGATTTTGCAGTTCGTCCCTGCCGTCCAATGACTTTGCCTAAATCTTCGGGATGCACACGCAATTCAAATACAGTGACTTGCTCCCCATCCACAGATCGCACTTGAACTTGGTCGGGATGATCGACCAATGCCTTCGCAATCGCTTCCACAAGGTCCTTCATGGGGCCCTCCACCGTTTACAGACGCAGATTCAATTTGAGTTCGTAGTTGTACAGGTCCCGAGGGCCAGGGGAACCTTTGTCAAACCACAGCGAGCGGTTTAAGCAATATTATGAGCTGAGAAAAAGCTGCGCACCGTGTCACTGGGTTGCGCACCGACGGACAGCCAATATTTTACGCGCTCAGCATTCAGTTGAATTAATGCCGGCTTCTTGAGCGGATCGTAGGTTCCGACGACTTCCACAGTCCTGCCATTACGCGGTTTGCGTTTGTCGAGCACCACGACACGATAAAATGGTTGCTTCTTCTTTCCAAATCTAGCCAAGCGGATTGCCAGCACGTTTCACTTCCTCCTGACCCTGGATTATAGCTGGTTCCGCCTGTTTTCGATACCCCGTAGGGCTAGAAAATGCAGCTCACTTAGGCCCTGCTAAGAGAGATGCCGCGCAAACCCCAAGGTTTGTCTGGGAAATGGAGGCAAGGATTATGCCCGCTCGATGCAGAGGAAGGAGTCCTACGAGACTCCGCTGAGCTTACCGAGCCCTTTCAAGCGGCCCTGGGCGGCAAGGGCACCATATTGTTTCATCATTTGGCGCATTTGCAGATACTGCTTCAGAACTTGGTTCACTTCCTGAACGGACGTGCCGCTACCGCGGGCGATGCGCTTGCGCCGTTTGCCGTCGATCAGGTTGTGATCGTTTCGCTCGGAATTGGTCATCGAATTAATGATGGCCTCGATGCGTTTCAGGTGCGATTCGTCGACATGAACATCTTTCGGAATATTTGCCAACGGCCCCACTTTCGGCAGCATGCCCATGACTTGCTCGAGTGGTCCCATCTTGCGGATCTGGCGCAACTGGTCGCGGAAGTCTTCGAGTGTGAACTCGCTGCGGCGCAGCTTGCGTTCGAGTTCCGCCACTTGCTTCGCGTCCACGGACTGCTCGACGCGCTCAATCAGCGAAAGAACGTCACCCATGCCAAGGATGCGGGAGACGATGCGCTCCGGGTAGAATGCGTCCAGCGCGTCATATTTTTCGCCCGTGCCCACGAACTTTACCGGCGCGCCGGTTACTTTGCCGATGGAAAGCGCCGCGCCGCCGCGTGCATCGCCGTCGAGTTTGGTGAGCACGACGCCCGTGATGCCGAGTTTCTTGTGAAATTCTCCTGCGGAGCGGACGGCGTCTTGCCCGATCATGGCGTCCGCCACGAACAAAATTTCCGCCGGCGTTAGATCTTTTTTCAACGCGCACAGCTCATCCATTAGTGTTTCATCGATGTGCAGGCGGCCGGCGGTGTCCACGAGGATCACGTCATGGGCGGAAAGTTTGGCTTCGCGAATCGCGCCGCGCACAATTTCCAGAGGCTTGTCGGTTCCAGTTCCGGGCCAGACAGGTACGTGGATCGCTTTGGCCACCTGCAAAAGCTGCTCGCGCGCTGCGGGACGGTACACGTCGGTCGATACTACGATGGGCCGGTGACCGTGGGCGGAGAGCCACTTGGCCAGCTTACCGGTGGTTGTCGTTTTTCCGGAGCCTTGCAGGCCGACGATCAACCAGACAGACGGCGGACGCGAAGAGAAAAGCGGTTTGGCGTGTTTGCCGAGAAGCAGCGCCAGTTCGTCACGCACAATCTTGATGACCTGCTGGTCGGGAGACAGTTGCAAAAGGACTTCGGAGCCGAGCGCTTTATCGCGGATGTGCGTCAGGAGTTCGTCGATGACGCTGACGTTCACGTCGCCTTCGAGAAGCGCTTCGCGAATTCCGGCGAGGGCTTCCTCCACATGTTCTTGCGTGAGTTTTCCCTGTCCGCGCAGGTTTTTGAAAACTCTCTGAAGCTTGTCTGTCAGGTTCTCAAACATTGGGCGTTGTCCCTACGATCGAATTCGCATTCGCTGCCAAACCGAAGCTTTATTCTAGCAGGCCGGGCGCAGACTTGCTGCGTGGTATGGAATTAAGTGGCGCGGCTGAAGTCCGCGCTGCTTCATGCCCATCAAATCGCAGCAGCAGGATTGGTTTGATGGCCGCGGTCCACATGGCGTAGAGCTTTGGTGTGGGATGCAGGCCATCGGACTTAAACAGATCTCCCGGCAAATTTCCATTAGCGTCGAACATGGGCGTGGCGATGTCGATGTATTGCACGCGGTTTTGGGTGGCGGAGTAGTCCTGCATCAGCTTGTTTGCCGCTTTCATTCGCGGCCACTCGCTCCAGCGCAATTTGGACGGCTTGATGGCCAGGATATAAATCCAGGTATCGGGCAACGCGCCGTGAACGATGTGTACGAATTTGCGTAAATCGGCGGCGACCATTTCAGGAGTTTTTGGCGAGCCTTGGGCAAGATCATTATCGCCTTCGTAGACGACGACTGCGCGCGGACGATAGACGACCACGATCCGATTTGCATATTGATCGAGATCGGAAAATTCCGACCCGCCGAACCCTCGATTGACCACATCGAGGAGCTTCATGTCCGAAACCAGCGAATCCCAGAATGTGAAGCTGGAACTTCCCGCAAATACAATGGAGCCGGGCTTGGGGGGATGTACCTTATCTTGCTCCTCGAAACCCCGTATTGCGGGTTCCCACCCCTGGGCCGATACTTTTGGCGGGAAGACATGCAAACTGAGGCAAAAAAGCAGTATTGTATATATCCCTGCCCTGAGAATGCTTTTTCGCGCTGCGTCTCGGATCGACCGTCGCATAGGCTGAAGACTATACCTGGCTGGCGCGAACATCAATGCTTAGGCGGATAGAATGCGCAAAGTTTGGGCCACGTTTGCCACGATAGAAAAATTTTCAATTCGACGAAGTTGGGCCATAGCGCTTTGCTCCCTGATTATGGTTTCCGCTGTATTTGCGCAATCGGGAAGCCTTTATGTGGATTCTCAGGAGCGGTTTACGATTCAAGTGCCGCCAGGATGGGTGGCCAGACCGTTTAATGCGGGCGGCGTTTCGGGCGTCACCATAGCGCATATTGGCGATGCCTATGTTCAGATTTTTCTTCAAAAGGGAATTGACCCTGCGAGTTTTCTAAAAGCCCTGAATAACGGAGTTCAGGCGAATCATCCGGGATATCAGGTTTTGGACCGCAGCGTTAAGGATGTAGCTGGTCAATCCAGGATGTACATTATTGGGGAGTCACCTACATCGGCGGCTGCTCCCCACACTCAGGTATACCTGGAAACTTTTTCCGTGAATGGCTATTCCTTCGCGATCATTGCCTCGGCATCCGATCTAAAGTCTCCCAGTAAAGAGAAAATGGCGGACTACCAAGTGGCGCAAGGAATGATTCAATCGCTCACCTTGAATGGAGTGGTTGCGCATAATTCGAACGTGCCACCGCCGCCTTTCGCAAAAGTGCCTCCCCCGGAAATCAAGACCGCTCCGCCAATGGATAATTCAACGAATTTGACAGAGGACCAGAAAAAGATTGCAGCACTGGACGCTGCATTAAAGAGCGGCGCTATAACCAGCGAAGAATATATTGCCAAGAAGAACGCGCTTGTCTCCGAACAATCGGCGCAGCAGGCGCATTTGGCGAAACTAAAAATCCTGGATGAAGCTTACGAAAGTGGAGTTCTTACGAAGGAGGAGTATGAACGCAAGAAGAGAGAACTAGGTGTGGATGCCACGCCTCCAGCATCTCCAAGGGAATCTGTTCCAGGGCTGGCCGCAACTTTGGAAACGGCGTCACATCCTACGCCTTCACCTGGAGAACTCACTCCAACACCTATTCCAGCAGCCGCTTTAGCCCCAACACCTACTCCAGCGCCGGCAGCGCCTGCACCAAAACCTGCGGAAGCGCCCGTGGCGAAATTCGAGCTGATACCCGCCGCGCCTGTGCCTGTGTCGTGGATCACGCATAGCGATCCCACGGGGTTTGTTGTCAATCTTCCCGCGACTTGGACGATTGGCGAGACTCAATCGAATGGCCAGGTTTTCCTCCGCGGATCGCGCGGGGAAGAAATTATGATATGGCCATTGCGCGTTCAAAAACCTCAGTTGAATTCGCGCGATACCGCTGTACTCACCCAATCTCTAGCCCTCAAATTCGACGCGCTGATGCCATGGGGTCCCGTTCAAAACATGGGAAATGTGGCGAGGGCCGTCGGGGTCGGGAGCGAGCGCAGCGGCGCGGCTATCCTGAGTTGGGCGGATAGCCCGAATGGGGCTTCCGCTTATTTTTGCGCGGTGGAAGCGCCATCGAATATTTACGAAAATTCCACGGATTCTTTTGTAGCAATTTTAAAAAGCTTTCACGTCGTCTCGAATTCCGCGATCAAGAATTTGCTGCCCGCCGCGAGTGCTGCGGGAAAAGTAATCAACTTTGTGGACTGGAGCGATCCGCACGAAGACGCATTCCGTGTGGCTGTTCCGCAGGGCTGGCACGTGATTGGCGGGACGTATCGCCTGAGCCCCGCGGATGTGCGTTACGCCGCTGTCATGGACTCGCCGGATGGGCAGCTTCGCGCGTCGATTGGGGATTCGATGGTGGGGGCATTTACGCAGCCGACTCAGGCGCTGACCACGGCGGGGTTGACGGAAGGCAATTACCAATTGCTGGACGATGGAAGCAAGCTGGAAATTTTGCAATACATGTCCGGGCAAAAATTTGGAAGGTCGTATGTGGATTCGCTGGTATCTCGGCAATGCAGCCATCCACAATTTACGTATGGCGCGCCGCGCGAAGATCTGGCATCGATTTTCAGTCAATCCGCGAAAGAAGAAGGTTTCACGGACGGGTTTCTTACGGCCGGGGAAGTTTCTTTTTCATGTAGTTTGGATGGCAGGGTTGCAAACGGGAAATTCATAGCGGCTACACTGCGCGTGGGAAATGGCGAGTCCCCGATGTGGTTTGTCTACCGTTTGTATGGTTACGTCGCATTGGCCGGCAGGGAGCAGGATGGGGAGAAGGTCCTGACGCAGATTCTGCAAACACTCAAGTTCAATTCCAAATGGCAGGAATTGAAGAAGAGCACGGCTGACCCGACGGTGGAACAGGACAATCCATTCTCTCAGCAGATACAACAGCGTGCGGAGGAAGACATTATCGACGATCAGCGGCAGATTACCGAAATGATCGCCAGAAGTTACGAGCAGAGGAAGCGGGTATATGACGCGATCGATCACAAGCTGGAAAATGCGGTTCTGGGCACGGTGGAAATTGAGGACCGCGAAAATGGAACACGGTATAAGATCAGCGACTTCGGCGATTATCACTACATGAGTAATGACGGCTACATTTACAGCGCGAATGCACCGGGCGCGTCGGAATCCAGTTTGCGCGAACTGCTGACGCTGCCTCCCGGCATGTAGCCTTCTTTCCATCACGGCAACTCGAAATATTTCCGTTAGTTGCAAATATTGAGTTGTAAACCGTTTTTGAAGTGCGGCTCCGCTGTGTGAGAATATCGGAATCGACACGGCATTCATTGAAATTAAAAAGTAAAAATAAAAGGGAGAGAACGTCTATGAAAAAGCTGGTTCTACTGATTCTGCTGGCATCCGCGGTAAGTTTTGCGCAGCAACCGGGCGCTGCCTCCGGTTCCAAAGCGAAGATTCTCACTCGCGCTGAATTCGATGCGCTGGTTGCAACGCCGGGCCGCGTCCTGCTGCTGGATGTGCGGCGTCCCACGGAAATTGCCATGAACGGCGGCTTTCCCGTATTTCTCAACATTCAGGCGGATGACCTGGAAAAACATTTGGCGGAAATTCCGAAAGGCGTACCGCTTGTGCTGATCTCCAATCACGCGCACCGGGCCGGAATCGCTGCGGACTTGCTGGAAAGCAAAGGATTCAAGATTGCCGGGGCAATGGGCGCGCAGGTTTATGAATCGGAAGGCGGCAAGCTGATCAAGTTCGCGCCGGAGAAGCCCGCGGCGAACGTCGAGAAATAGCGCTGAGTTCATAAAGTTTTAAAACATTTCATGCCGGACTTGGGTGTTGAATAGGGTCCGGCATTTTTTATTTGCTGATGGCGTCGATTTCCTTATTGTCGAAATTTTCTTCGCAAACGTATTCCGAGATTTGCCAATCCTTATGCAACTTGAATTGCTTCGTGCCGGTCCACGGTTTCGTATAGGCCTTCGGATCGTCGAATGTGAAATCGATTTGCAGAATATCAGGGGCGGTGCGATGGATGCGTTCCACCAGATGCAGGTCTTCCGTGTGCGGATGACCTACCTGATCAAGCCAGGTCTTATCGTTAAAACCAATTGTGTCGACAACCAGTGTATTACCTTCCCACTTTCCGATCGAGTCGCCCATCCAGCTGGGATTTAAATTTTGCGGATGAGGCCGCCCATCCGTCCAGATTTGGCGGATAAAGTGGCCGAATTCGTGAACGATGAGGACGCGGTCGGGTACGACCAGAATTTCCATGGGGAAATTGAAAAGGTAAATGCGCGGTACGCCAGGCGGATAACACTTCAAGGTTGTATCGTCGGATTCGCCCGTGTAACCGCCGGTGTGCGGCGCCTTGGTGGATTTATATTTAGCTTCGGCCCATGGCGTCATGGGCGGTTCCTCTTTGCTGAAAACGAATCCGCCTTCGCCGGCGCTGCGGCTGCCAATGCGCGGGAATTGTGACCACACCCCGAGCAGATCCGCGCGTGGAGAAGCAGGCGCGGACAATTTTGCTGCTTTCGATTCGTCGGCATTTTGAGCCAGCGCAAGAGCCGGCAGGGAGAAGGCCGCGAGAAGTGCAATAATCAATCCCCTGGAAAAAGTTTGCATCGGCTAACTCCTGGCTAATGTTCTTACAAAGTGTGATTCGTCCCGGTAAATAGCGATCCGATCTCTCGCCAGACATGGTTAATATTCGTCGCCCTCGCGCGGCTTGAGTTCCTTGCCGTCGGCGAAAATTATTTTTTGCAGGCGCATGACTTTCGAGCCGTCCTTCAAGCGATTTCCGATGATGGTGACCTGATCTCCCGGCTTCAGCGAATCTCTCGTCCAGCCCGCTCTTCCGAGGTTATTCGGGCTGTCAGCCTCGATCAGCCATTGCTCGATGTTCCCGCTTTTATCTTTTGCTTCGAGATGAATCGCGGAATGCGGATTGATAAATTCAAATTTTGCGATCGTGCCTTTCACCGATGTGGGCTTGGACAAATCGTAGTTTGAGGAGCCGTGATGCGCGGACACTTGCGCGCAAGTCATAAGCAAAAAGAACGGCAAAGCGAGAACGTACACAGACTTTTTGTTCATGGCTGTCTCCGGCGGTTCAATTGAAATGTTGCAGAGCTTCGCGCTGTTGAATCTATTTCGCGTGAACTCACCCTTCAGATGATTACCTTATATCAAATAATTGGGGTGAAGTAGCCCGGCTTCAGCCTGTGGGGTTTCGTCCTTGCAAGGACCAAAATCCACAAGCTGATGCCTGTGCTACATAAATGCTAGAGAGTCGCGAGAAATGTTCCGTCGCGCTCTTCGATCAGAAGATTGTCAATCAGGCGAACATTGCCAATTCGCGCAGCTAAGAGTGCGAGGCATTCGCCGCGAAGGCGCGTCATGGGTTCGAGTGTTTCCGCATCGACGAGTTCTACGTATTCTGGCTCGGCGAGATGTTCGGTTCTCAGAATGTCGCGCATCGCGGCTGTAAGGCGCAGAGCGTCGCGCTCTCCGCGCGAAATGGAATTACGCACGTTGTCCAGCGCTCGGAAAAGGATCGTAGCGGCACGGCGCTCTGCGGCATTCAAGTACGCATTGCGAGAAGACATTGCGAGGCCGTCCGGCTCCCGCACAATCGGGCACACCACAATTTGCGAATCGAGATGAAGATCGCGCCCCATTTGTTGAATGATCCGCGCCTGCTGCGCATCCTTGCGGCCAAAAAATGCCTTTTGCGGTTGTACGATTTCCAGGAGTTTCAATACGACTGTGGTGACACCGCGAAAATGTCCAGGGCGTATTTTCCCTTCCAGGCGGTCCGAAAGGCTTTCGACGTTTACCCAAGTGCGAAATCCCGGTGGATAAATTTCGGATGGGTCAGGCGCAAATAAATAATCAACGCCCGCGTCTTCCAATTTTTTGCAGTCCTCTTCAAACGCGCGGGGATATTTCTGGAAATCTTCATTGGGGCCAAACTGCGTGGGGTTTACGAAAATGGAAGCGATTACCGGCTGGCATTCGGATAGGGCCCTTTGCACGAGCGCCAGGTGGCCTGCATGGAGCGCGCCCATGGTGGGGACGAAGCCTGCGGAGCGGCCTTCGGTTTTTGCCTGCCGCGTGGCCTGCTTCATCCAATCGATGGTATGGATGATTTCCAAGGAGATTTTTTTTGTAAATGTTTTTTAAATTTTAAAGTAGTGGCTTCAGGTTTTGGGTTCAGTCTTTGCTAGGACTAAATTCCACACGCTGAAGCCTATGCTACTTAAATCAAACGCGAACTGCGGCTGCTTGCTCGCGGTAGTACATGATTAGGTCTGTCGATACGGGTTTTACTCCGAGCTGGCGCAGCATAGTGGTGACTTGGCCGCGATGGTAGCTGGCATGGTTTGTGAGTTGATGCAGGCTCTGCCAGAGTGGATTGGAAAATTCCTCGCCCGTAAAACCTTTGTAGCGGATCACCCGGTCCAAATCCTGCTGCGTGAGTTTCGAGATGTAATCGATATAGTAGGCGTCCATTTCCTCCAGCTTGGCGCGAACGGAGGCGAGGTCCGGAAATCCCGCGCCGGAAACTAGAGCCGTGGGAGATCGTCCCTGAATACGTTCATTCCACACGTATTCTGCGCCATACAGATGCGCGGCCGTATCGCGCACGGAACTGAAACTCGATCCGAGGTTGCGCGTGAATTGCTCGTTCGAGAGCGCGGCGCAGGCGTCCAACAGGCGACGATCGGCCCATTGATTGTACTGGAACAAAAAACGCAAAAGTTCAGGCGTAACCATGGAAATCCTCCGCAGCGGATTCTAATACATGATTTGGAGATGCGCGCTTATTTATGGTGCTCGGAAAGAGTGCCGATTTTTTCGGCTCGCTTGTGATACGACTCTTCATCGGAAGGGAAAGATCCCTGTTGCACGTCGCGGCAATATTCCGCGGCGGCGCGAGAGATAATTTCTCCCACGTTGGCGTAGTTGCGCACGAATTTCGGTTTGTGGCCGAAGCTCATGCCCAGAAGATCATGAATCACGAGGATTTGTCCGTCGCAATCCGGTCCAGCGCCAATGCCGATTGTGGGAATGCGCAGTTCGCTCGTGATACGCGCTGCAAGGTCCCTGGGGATCGATTCGAGCACGATGGAAAAAGCGCCCGCGGCTTCCACGGCATGCGCGTCGCGAAGAATTTGTTCGCCGGCCTCGGCGGTTTTGCCCTGCACGCGGAATCCACCGAATGCGTTTACCGATTGCGGCGTCAATCCGATATGCCCCATCACGGGAATCTCCGCGTCGACGAGGCGCGAGATCGTGTCCATGCGGCGTTCGCCACCTTCCACTTTGATGGCCTCCGCGCCCGCTTCTTTTACGAAGCGCATGGCGCGGCGAACGGCTTCCGCCGGTTCATCGTGATAGCTGCCGTAGGGCATGTCCGCCACGAGCAGCGCGCGCCGCGTGCCGCGCCGCACAGCTCGCGTGTGGTGCAGCATATCTTCGAGAGTGACGGGCAGAGTGCTGTCATATCCCAGCACCGCCATTCCAACGGAATCGCCTACGAGCAAAACGTCCACGCCCGCTTCGTCCAGAAGCCGCGCGGTCGGATAGTCATACGCCGTCAAACACGTAATTTTTGCCGCTGAAGAATCTTGTGTGGATATCCGCGCCTTACGTTCGAGGATGCTGGGCACAGTAATCTTACCGTTGCCCGCAGAAGAAACCACGCTCATAACCGCCTCCGGTGCCGCTCCTTGAATTCGGGATGCAGCCCAATGACGACCATTCTATCAGAAGGGGCGGGAGCGGGCCAGCGATGCGTTTTCGTTCGCCAGACTTTTAAGGTTGAGCAGACGACCAATTGATTCCCATAACTCAGCTGTTTCCTGTTTGGAAGACCGTGTTACGCTAGTGCCAATAAAACAGAAAATACTCCGTCCCGCCGCGTCATAGGGTGTGGACGCGTCCACCGCGTTTGCGGATTAACATGGAGGCACTTCCGATGATCAATGCACGAAACATTCTTAAACGGTCGCTGCGATTTTATATTGGGATTACGTTTGCTGTGTTTGTGCTACTAGCCTTGCCTGCCGTTTGGGCGCAGTATCCGCTGCAATATCCGACGACTCCGCAGATTATGAAGGACGGGACCGCAATCCTGGTCGAGGACTATGCGACGCCGCCTCTTTCGAGCGCGATGATGGATCACCCGTATCCGCCGCCCATCGATTATCACGGGCAACTTGGGCGCGTAGTCTCGATGCGCTCGGAGCCTGCCAATGCGCCGCTGGCGTCCACACGCTTTTTCGTCGCGGACATGAATGGAAATCTTTATATTCTGGATAAGGCAACGAAAAAGTTTACTCCGTACATTACCTTCGCCGAAATTTTCCCAAGGTACAGCACGGATCGCCTCACGACAGGCGTGGCAGCCATTGCCTTCGATCCGAATTACGCGAAAAACGGGAAGTTTTATACCGTGCACACGGAAGATCCCTCCAAGCCGGGCGCCGTGCAGCCCACCAACGCCAAGATGCCCAGTTTGAATCTCAACGGGTACACTCCGACGCCCGTAGTGAAACCTCCGGTGGGCGATTTTCAGAATGAATCCGTGCTGATCGAATGGACGGATACAAACATAAAAAATTCCACGTTCGAGGGAACCGCGCGAGAAATACTGCGCGTCGGCTTCAGCACAGTGATTCACCCAATGGACGATATTGTGTTCGATCCACTCGCCAAACCGGGCAGCGCGAATTATGGAAACCTTTATATTTCGCTCGGTGATGGGGGATCGGGAGAAACTCCCGGAGCCATTCAGGGCATTCCGCAATCGCTCAGCGCGCTGCAAGGCAAAATTCTGCGCATCACTCCTGACCTTGCGCTAAGGCCGACTGACAAGCTCAGCGAGAACGGACGCTATCGCATTCCCAGCACCGGGGCGGACGCGAATCCGTTTATTTCCGTGGCTGGAGCCAGGCCGGAAATTTTTGCCTACGGACTGCGCAATCCGCACCGCATGGATTGGGATCCTGTCAGCAATCTGCTGCTCGTGAATGATATTGGGCTGCATTCGTGGGAAGAGGTGAACATCGTCACGAAGGGCGCAAATTATGGATATTCGCAGCGCGAGGGGAACGAAGTATTGATTGTTCCCGGAGGCGGCAAAACTGGGACGCAATCGAGTCCTGAGGTTCCTTTTCCGCAATCGGATCTGCTCACGGTTGAGGGACTGGAAAAGCCTGTCGCACCGGTTTATCCGGTGGCGGTTTATAGCCATGAGGAAGGCGACGCGATTGGGAGTGGATTTGTGTATCGCGGCAAGCGCATGCCGCAGATGGTCGGTAAATATATTTTTACGGACATCACCACTGGACGGCTTTTCTATGCCGACCTGAATGAGATGATCGCCTCGCACAGTGTTCGCGGCAAGCAGGCGGCGATCCACGAAATTCAGGTGATGTACAAGAACCCGTATGATACGGCGGAAAAAGCGCCGGTGAAGCGGCGGATGTATGACATTGTTGCGGATACTTTCGCGCATAAAGACGGTGTGATCGATCCCGCCACACATCAAGGCGTGTTGCCGGGGGCTGCTACGGCTACTGGCGGCTGGCGCGGCAAGACGTTCATCCCCGGCAAGCTCGATCCTTATGGAGTGGCTTATGGCGGAGGCAGGGCGGATGTGCGCCTCTCGATGGGCGGCGACGGCGAACTTTACGTTATGAGCAAGAGTGATGGGATGATTCGAATGCTGGCGGCGTTGGTTACGCCTCCCGCCACAGCAGCGGCTTCAAAATAAATGGCCGCAAACTGAAGGACAGTTTTTTCTCTGTGGTTCTCTACGCTTTTCTCTGTGTCCTCTGTGTTAAAGGTTTTAGCATTGAAACCAAGGGCTTTAACACAGAGGACACAGAGAAGTGCGGAAAAACACAGATAAACCTCGACCTCACAAACATCTATAGGTACGCCAAATGAACTTTGAGTCTCAAGATTCCCATCCTTCCGTGTCCAAATCATAAGCTGTTACTGATTCCCGTCCTGCGTCGCAAACACACAATAAAGGGTCCACAAGGTCCTTTAAACTCATAAGACCAAGACTGCGCGAGTTAGTTTTGGCTGACAGCACGGAGCCCTTTAGATGCTGATACCTCTTCGTCATGAAAACATGCGTGGGCGCCGGTGGCCGGTGATTACGTTCGGAATAATTGCGCTCAATGTCGTTATTTTTCTTGCTACGCATGGAGCGATTGACCGGCAGGAACCCGAACTGGGGCAGGCGAAAATCCACCTCATATTGCTCGCAGCGATGCATCCCGAGCTGAAAATTCCTGAAAAAGCGCAGGACTTTGTTGCTTCCGTACAAAACAAGAATGCCGCGCTATGGCAGGAAGCAAAAAATCCGGGCCGGAGTATTTTTGATGCCTGGGACGCCAAAATTCGCGTGCAGGATGACTCGTATGCGTTGCAGCAGGAGATGGATGCGCTCGGGGACGATTATGCAAAGCTAAGCGCAACTTCCATTTTAGGCAAAT
>Ga0182024_10014171_pt1 | contig 15441 bp, 13 predicted proteins | sample P32metaG_FD_120480 | JGI IMG/M metagenome (GOLD analysis project Ga0182024, IMG submission 120480) | Permafrost microbial communities from Stordalen Mire, Sweden - P3-2 metaG (Illumina Assembly) | ecosystem: Environmental > Terrestrial > Soil > Wetlands > Permafrost | place: Sweden: Stordalen... | reverse complement strand
TCATAGAACAGACTCGCTTGATCGCCGCTCCGTCGACCCATCATGACCAGCCTCCGACCTCAACGCGTCGGAAAAGCGGAATCACTGTTCGTCCCAAACCTCAAGTCTTTTTCGACACCATCGGCCCAAAGCGGACATCGTGGTCTCTTATTCAATCAATTTCGTCGGCGCGGGGGAGCAGCCAGAGTACGAACCATGAAGCCAGGTCCCTTAGCAAATCTCGTGTTTCAGTAAAGCTCGTTCGGAATGCGTTGGCTGTATGCGATGTCGAAGGTGGCACTGTCCGTCTCCGGGTAGCGCGCGGCGGCGAAGTCGCCCATCGTCGGCACACCTTGGGGCCGACCGCCACTACCTGTCTTCCAAAAGTCTGACCTGACTAACGCCTTCGGGCAATGATGAAAGGCTTCTTCGACCATCACGAGCATTACTGTCGCCGGCTCCTTGCCATTGACAGCGAAGCGCTGCTTGAGATCCGCATCGACGCTTATTCGCGCGCGCCCGTTCACCCGATAGCTCTCATTCGCGCCGGGTACAAAAAAAATCAGCGCAATTCGAGGGTCCTCAATGAGGTTCTTGAGACTATCGATCTTGTTGTTGCCGCGCCGGTCGGGTATGAGCAGCGTCCGGCCCTCATCCGCAACCTCTACGAAGCCAGGCTGATCGCCCTTTGGCGAGCAGTCGAGACCTTGTGGGCTCCCGGTGGCAAGAACCAAAAACGGTGAGGCTGCGATGAATGCGCGGCCAGCCGCGTTGACATGATCAAGTTTAAATTTGACGACCCGCTCTAACGGTTATGCGTAAAGCTCTGCCAGAGCCTCGACGCTCGTCACGGTGCTGCCTTCAAATCCGGTCATAGCAATCCTCCTTTCGCTTAAAGTCCTAACATTTCGCCATCAATGTGAGTGGTACTGTGACAGGATTATACAAATATAAGCCGCGATCATCGGCATTCGCTCCGGGATTCGCTCCCCGCTCCGTGACGCCCTGAATCTCGTCAGCCTGCTGACGGGAAGCGCGCTGGACACCGTTCGCGCGTTCCTTTCGTGTATTCTCGTAGATGCTAAACGCTTCCGCGAAAGTGCTTGCGGCTGCGAACGCGCGCCCAAGTACCATTGCGTCCTCAATAGCGACGCATGCGCCCTGACCCAGAAATGGTGTCATCGGATGGGCGGCGTCACCGAGCATAGTAACGCGACCTTTGGTGTATTGCTGGAGCGGCTCCCGATCGCGAAGCCCCCACTTGAACAGCTTTCCCGGAGAGATTGCACGAATGAGATCCAATACAACGGGATGGAAGTCGCTGTACAGGTTCGCAAGTTCCTCTATTGCGGCAGGAATTGCCCATCCATCCCCAGTCCACCTTGGTTCGCGCGCGACTCCAACCACGTTCATGACTGTCCGGCGGCGCAACGGATAGTGCAGCAGCACCCGATGTTTGCCGACAAACATGGCAAAGGGCATTTTCGCGACACCCGAAGGTACATTCGCCATTGCGAGCAGCGCACGAAATGCCGCTTGCCCCGTGTAATTCACCCCTTCATCGCCGAAAACGCAGGCCCGCACCCTCGAAGCGGCGCCGTCACAGCCGATCAGGACATCACTCGCGATCGAGTTGCCATTGGTGAACGTCGCCATAACTTGCCTGGAATCTTGCGTGAGAAACTCGAATCTGTGGTCGAGGAACACGCAGTTTGAGTCGTTTCGAAGTACCGCATCAGCGAGCGTGGCGTGTAGATCGGCACGATGAACCTGGTGATAGGCAGCGCCAAATCTTTCGACATAATCCGTTCCGCTCGCCCTGACTTTTATGACTTCACCGGTTCGGAAATGGCGTATGAGATAAGGCTCGGTAGACCCTGCTTCTTTCGCAATCCGCTCACCAACCCCGAGGAAATTGAGTGCGTGCATCGCGTTCGGTGTGATTGTCACGCCTGCGCCGATCTCCCCGAGTTTTCGAGCCTGCTCAAAGACAGAAACACGATAGCCAAAATGCTGAAGGGCAAGCGCCGCGCTCAAACCGCCAATACCGCCCCCCACTATGGAGATGCGCGAGACTTGCATCGAACCCTCGGCGCTTCGGGTTGTTATCGGATCGAAGTCTATCGCACTCGCTGCGCCGCTTCTGTGAGGATCTGATAAGCTTCGCGAACGGTTGGTCTGGCCTTCGCAACATCTGCGCCGACGCTTGCGAGCGTTGCCATCATCGCCGACTGCTCATCGCGGGGCAGGCTGATAAGCTCGCCGCCGCCATCTATCCATGCCTTACGCTGCTCGGCATACATCGCAAGAGCCACCGGATTGATCGCCACCGAAACTTCGGCGCCGTCCCGATCGACGATCTCCTGCAAGTCCTTAGGCAGCGAATTGTACCATTTCTGGCTGACTTCGAGCATGATGAAGATGGCAGGCTGATTGATCTCAGTGACGTACTTCGCGGTGTCGCCAAAATGCAGATGCACAAAAGGCCCGATGCCGGCGACAGCGCCATCGATCGTGCCCTGTTGCAGCGCCGGCAGCACGTCACCCAGGGTCATAGCCACGGGTGTAGAATTGAGCCGATCCAACGCCACGGTCTGGAATTGCGAGGCGAAGATCCGAATCTTCTTTCCACGCAAATCGGCGAGATGGCGAATGGGCGCTTTCGAGACGATTGAAGACGGCTGAGAAAGCATGAGGCCGACCCCATGCAACCCCTTTGCGGCGCCGAGGCCGAACATCAGCTTTTGTACATCCGAGTCGGCGGCGATCCGCTGTCCATGCTCAAAGGAATCGACAAGACCCGGAGCCGCCATCACCTCGAATCGTTCGTCGACACCGACGATAAATTCGGGCGGCATCGCCGCGGCCTGGATTGAGCCAAACTGCACACCTTCGATCTGTCGAGGAACCGAGCCTAACTGGCTTGCGGGATAGACCTCGGACTTGATCCGGCCGCCCGAATCCCGCTCCACGGTTGCGGCAAAGTCTTTGATGAATTGGTGCGGAGCGTCGTTGATGGTCGCGGTCGTAACCTTCATCACGTAGGGTTTGTCTTGAGCCCAAGCCGCGCGGACCGATAGCGACAGAAGCGCGACGATGACGGCGCTCAACCGTACGGAGTTTCCTGATGTCACAAAGCGCATCCTATCCTCCGGGTGACGTGGCTTTAAGCGAATCGTCTGCCGTCTTACTTGCGAACCGCGCTCCGCTATTGGCATAGTGACCTTCGTGCCCGATAACGCAATATTGCTAATCGTTGTTTTGGAAGATAGATTTTGTTGTCATGGACAGCCGCTTTCTCGAAAGCTTTGTGATGGTGATCGATAACGGCTCGATCGCCGAGACTGCACGGCGGCTCAATATCACGGCGGCTGGGGTGGCGCAGCGCATCCACGCGCTGGAGGCCGAGATCGGCACGCGACTCATCGCCAGGTCCGGCCACCGGGTGAAGCCGACCGAGGCCGGTATTGCGATCCTGGACCGGGCCCGCGAAGTGTTGGCCAACATTCGCGATCTCGAATCCGCCGCGCTCTATGGTCAGCTCTCGGGACAACTCCGATTGGGCGCAACGGGCTCAAGCACGTCGGGGCTGTTGCCTAAAATTCTGAAACTGCTTGCGAAGCGATATCCGCAGATCGAGGTCTACATCGTCAGCGCCAATGGTGGTGAGCTCTATCAGAGGATGCTGACGAGCGATCTCGATGCGGCGATCATCCCTCAACCGTCATTTGCAATTCCCAAGGTTTTTGACTGGCGTGTTTTGCGCGAGGAGAAGCTAATTGTCCTGGCCGCCGCCGGAACGCATAACCAGGACCCCCATGACCTTCTGGCGACGGAACCCTTCATCAGGCCGCGCCGCGACTCTTGGCTCGGGCGCATGGTCGAAGGCTATCTCCGCCACGCCCGCATTCGGCCCAAGGATCGGTTCGAACTTGATACGCTAGAGGCGATTACGGTCATGGTCGATCAGGGCTTAGGTGTCTCGCTGATTTACGATTGGGCACCGCCGTGGCCGGAAGGGCTTTCGCTGCAGAAACTTCCACTTCCCGAGAATCGGTTTGGCAGGCAGCTGGGGCTTCTTTGGAACAGAACATCATTACGCGTTCGGCTAGTACGCGCCTTTCTTGAGGTTGCCGTGGAGGCGCTCGCACCAAAATCGGGAACCACTCGGAAAACGGCTAAAACAACGCGGCACAAAACAATCAAGCCGGGAGAGGAAAAGCACTAAGTGGCGGAGCGGTCGCTATTGGCCCGGAACTGCCTCGATGGCGACCGGTCGGCGCGGCAGCTTTTTGGGGTAAAGCAGCCGTGCATTCCGTGAGATGGCGCGGCAGAAATCGACCCAAACCGACCTAATCGACCCTTTTGGCATTGGTCATCGTTTGCTAGCTCGTCTTCGGCTTGTTCGGGATGAAAAGGTTGGAATATGAACGCTACGCCTATGCCGGGAGTGTCTCTTAAGGTTTTGCAACAGATGGACGGCCCGATGCCGGGCTATGTGACCGTGATTGTTGAATTGAAGGTTGCCGCGGGAACCGTGGTCGGACGGCACAGTCATCCAGGTATCGAAACAACGTATGTGGTCGAAGGCTATGCCGAACTCATCGTGGATCAGCAGCCAAGTCTGGTTGTTCATGCCGGGGAAGCGTTTCAAGTGCCACCGAATACGGTTCACAGCGTAAGAGTCGGCGACAAGGACGCGAAAGCTTGTTCAACCTTGGTTGTCGAAAAGGGAAAGCCTCTTGTTATACCGGCTTAACCAGGCTGCGACGTATTCGGAGTTCCGGACTTACAACATGTCCGTTAGCGGCCCTGAACCGAAGTGCTGCGAAGTCCGCGATCTGGCCGCTATCGGGGGCTAAGCGGACCTAACGCGGACATGAGATTGCGGTAGAGATTGACCGTGGCGACCCTCGAATCTTTAGCTCTTTACCTCCAGGGCGAAGCCCTGGGATAGCGAGGGGCTCAAACCGGAATACCCCCGCCCTCGCGCCTCATCACCCGCGAAAGCGGGTGATCCAGTAACCGCAGAGCTGCGGATTCAACTTTATCGCCTGTGAGTACCGGATGCTCCGCCGTCGCGGAGCATGACAGCGCGAGGGGTGCCGGCGCGTTGGCTACCCATACGTCTTCAGCACGTGGCGGGCGATCACCATCTTCATCACCTCGGTGGCGCCTTCGGTGATGCGGAAGCTTCTTTGCTGGCGCCACATCTTTTCGATCGGCAGGTCGGTGGTGAGCGCGATGCCGCCGTGGATCTGCATGCACATGTCGGCGGCGCGGAACGCCATCTCGTCGGCGAAGAATTTGCAGACGTAAGCGTCCTGGCGGGCATCCTCGCCGTTGTCGAGCCGCGTCGCCGCCTGATAGACCAACAGCCGCGCCGCCTGCAACTCGACATACATGTCGGCCAGCATCCATTGGATGGCCTGGCGGTCGGCCAGCGGCCGGCCGAAGGTCGAGCGCTGCTTGGCATAGCGCGTCGCCAGTTCGAGGCAGCGCTCGGTGACGCCGAGCGCGCGGGCGCCGTGGCGCACCCGGCCGGCGCCGAGCCATTGCTGGGCGTGGCGAAAGCCTTCGCCTTCCTCGCCGACCCGATGGCTCGCCGGCACGCGCACGTTTTCCAGCACGATCTCCCAGGGGTCGTCGCCCATCATGGTGCGGTACTGCGTGGCGAGTTTTACGCCCGGCGTATTCATATCCACGATGAAGCAGGAGATGCCGCCGTGCGAACCCTTGGCGCGGTCGGTGGCCGCCATCAGCTGCATGAAATCGGCTTCGGCGGCGCCGGTGATGAAGCGCTTGACGCCGTTGATGACGTAATGATCGCCGTCCCGCACGGCGACCGTGCGCATGCCGCCGGGATCGGAGCCGGCGTCCGGCTCGGTCTGGGCGAAGCAGGCTTTCTTCTCGCCGCGCACCGACGGCAACAGATACTTCTCCTTCATCTCGCCGGTCAGCGAATAGAGGATGGCGCGCACGCTCGGCCCGGCGACGCCGCCCATGCCGCGGGCCGGCAGCGCCACAGTGCGCGACAGCTCGGTCTCGACGACGGAGCGCGCCAGCACCGAAAATCCGGCACCGCCGTATTCCTCGGGAATGTCCATTTTCCAGAAGCCGAGGTCCTTGGCGCGCTTGGTGAAGCGCTCGTAATATTCCGGCTTGAGCTTTTCGTTGTCGGTCGTGGTCTGCCGCTCGATCGGAATCATCTCGTTGTCGACGAAACGCCGCAGCGCGTCCTTGAAGATGCGCAGCTCCTCGGGAAGCTCGAAGTCCATCAGGGGGTTCTCCTTAATTCCGCCCCCGCTGCGCGGGGGCGGATGATGTCCTCGCGCCACACGACGCGCACGTCGACGGCGACCGCGCCCGAGGCGCGCACCATCAGCGGGTTGATCTCGATGTCATCGATACGCGCGCGGTGATCGAGATAAAATTTTCCGAGCGCCAGCGCGGCCGCTGCCAGCGCCTTGCGGTCGGCCGGCGGCCGGCCGCGATAGCCGGCGAGCAGGCGGTCGAGCTTGAGCCCGTCGATCATGGTGCCGACGTCGGCCGGCTCGACCGGCAATAGCCGCAACGCCACGTCGCGCACCAGCTCCACCAAAATGCCGCCGGAGCCGAGCAGCAGCAGCGGGCCGTACAGCGGATCGGAGCGGGCGCCGACGATGGCTTCGATGCCGGAAACCATTTCCTGCACCAGAAAGCCGTCGATCCGCGCCTCCGGATGCGATTTTTTGGCCGCCGCGACCAGCGCGGCCGCGGCATCGAGCACGTCGCTAGTGTCGGCGAGATCGAGCATCACGCCGCCGGCTTCGGTCTTGTGCACGATGCCGGCCGAGCGGATTTTCAGCGCCACCGGAAAGCCGATCGCCGCGGCGGCGTCGGCCGCCTCCTGCGCGCCGGTGACGATGCGGCCTTGCGGCAGCGCGATGCCGTAGCGTTGCAGCGTCGCGTCGAGCGTCGCCGGCGTCAGATCGCTCGGCGGCGCGGGCTCGGCGGCAACGGCCGGCGTGCGGCCCGCGCGCTGCGCGTGGAACCACAGCGCATTGATGGCGCGCAGCGTCGGCTCGAGCCCTTGCAGGAACGGAAAGCCGACCTGCTCCTGGACGGCGATGCCTTCCGCGGTCATCTGATGGATCATGCGGCCGAAGGCGATGATCGGTTTATCGGTTGCGGCGAGGAGCGACGCCAGTTCGTGGCTGTCGTTCCACATGCCGCCTTTGCCGGGCAGCGGCGACGCCCAGGCAACGATATCGACATCCGGATCGCGCGCCACGATCGCGCATTGATCCGCTGCCGCTTTCAGTGTCGTCGGAATGCCGACGTCGAGCGGATTTTTCGGCGCGATGCCTTCCTGCATGTGCGGCAGCAGCGCCGTGTTGGTCGCGGCGCTGAACTCGGGGACCACCGCGCCCTCGGTCTCGGCGTAATCGAACAACAGATCGACCGTGCCGCCCGACGTGGTGACAAAACCGATGCGCGGCCCTTTCGGTACGCGGCCGCACTGGAACGCCAGCGTGGTCTCGACGAGATCATCCAGCGAGCGGCAGTTGACGATGCCGTAGCGCTCGCACATGGCCAGATAGGCCGCATAGTCGCCGCCGATCGCGCCGGTATGCGAGGCCGCCGCGGCGCGCGATTTCTGCGTGGCGCCGGACTTGATCGCGAGCACCGGCTTGCCGGCCGCCAGGGCGCGCGCGGCGGCGCGCATGAAGGCGGCCGGACGCCGGATGCCCTCGATGAACAGCGCGATCTGTCGGGTATGCGGATCGTCCACCGCGAAGTCGAGATAGTCGGCGAGATCGAGATCGGCCTCGTTGCCCGACGACACCGCATAGGAGAAACGCAAGCCGCGGTCGGCGGCGCTTTTCAGCCAGAACTGCAGCGTGCCGCCGGACTGGAACAGCGCCGCGACGGGACCCGGCGGCACGCTGCACAGCTCGGTGTTGGGATAGGCGAACAGCCGTTCGCGATAGGAGAACGAGCCCATGCAGTTCGGGCCGCCGACACGCAGCTTGCTGGTGGCGAGGAAGTCCTTCAGCCAGACGCCGCGCGCGCGCGAGGCCTCGCTGCCGCCGTCGCCGACCGCCGCCGCATAGACGGTCGCCGACTTGACGCCGGCCGCTTCGGCGTCGGTCAGCACAGCGGCGACGTTCGGCGCCGGCACGATGACGATGGCATGATCGACCGGCTCGGCCACCTCGCGCAGCGACGGCGCGCACGGCTCGCCGTATACCGTCGCTTGCCGCGGATTGATCAGAACGATGCGGCCGCCATAGCCGAACTGGCGCAAGTTGCCGTAAATCTGGCTGGCCCATCGCGCCCGCTCCGAGGCGCCGACAATCGCCACCGATGCGGCGCGCAACATGCTCGCCGGCGACCGCAACACGCTGTCACTGCCCGTCACGCTCGCTCTCCCCCCGGCCCGATATCCGACTTGCTTTCCGTCATCCTGAGGTGCGAGCCGACGGGTCCGGCCCGAAGTGGCCGGCCCGATGACAGGCTCCGCGAGCCTCGATGGAGGATGGCCGGGGCGCCTCGACCGCATCCTTCGAGGGCCGCTTCGCGGCCACCTCAGGATGACGGGCAACAACAGGCGCTGTTGGTATCGTATTTCGCCATGGCGGGCTATGCTTGCGCCGGCGGCGTTGCCCGCAAAAATGGAGTAGCTCGCGCATGCGTCTTGATCGACTGGAAGGAACGCCCGACGCGCGCGTCGCCTGGGGCAGCGACATCGCCGCGCAGATGCTGCGGCGCTTCGGCATTCGTTATATCAGCCTCAATCCCGGCGCGAGCTATCGCGGCTTTCACGACAGCATCGTCAATCATCTCGGCAACGAGAATCCCGGCATCATCCTGTGCCTGCACGAGGACCATTCGGTCGCCATCGCCCACGGCTACGCCAAGGCGACCGGCGAGCCGATGGCCTGCGTGCTGCACTCCAATGTCGGGCTCTTCCACGGCATGATGAGCCTGTTCAACGCCTGGTGTGATCGGGCGCCGATGTTCGTGCTTGGCGCGACCGGGCCGGTCGCCGCCGACAAACGCCGGCCCTGGATCGACTGGATCCACACCTCGCGCGATCAGGGCGCCTATATCCGCTCCATCATCAAATGGGACGATCAGCCGACGTCGCCGGACGCGCTGGTGGAATCCATGACGCGGGCCAATCTCCTGACGCGCGCGGCGCCGACCGCGCCGGTTTATATCTGCCTCGATGCCGGTTTCCAGGAGCAGAAGCTCGAGCATGAGCCGGAATGGCCGGACGTGGCGCGCTTTCAGCCGCCGTTGCCGCCGCGGCCGCCGCAGCAGTCGGTCGACCAAGCCACGGCGCTGCTCGGGGCCGCCGAGCGGCCGGTCATCATGTTCGGCCGCGGCTCGCGCCAGGACCAGTACTGGGCGCCGCGCATAAAACTTGCCGAGCGGCTCGGCGCCTGCGTGGTCACCGACCTCAAGCAAGGCGCCACCTTTCCGACCGATCATCCGGCGCATTACTGCCCGCCGTTCAACGTGCTCGGCAAGGATGCGCGCCAACTGCTGTGCCAAGCCGACGTCATCGTCGCGCTGGATTGGGTCGATCTCGGCGGCGCGCTACGCCAGGCCAAGTCGATCGGCCCGGTGACGGCGAAGATCATCGCCTGCTCGCTCGATCAGAACCTGCACACCGGCGCCAACATGGAGCATCAGGCGCTGCCAACCGTCGATGTGGCGATGGCCGCGACGGCCGACGTGGTCGTGGCCGAGCTGAACGCCGCGCTCGGGTCGGGCCGCAAACATCCATGGCAGGTGAAGGTGGCGGCGAAGACCAAGGCGGCCAACGGCGCCGCCGTCAGCATGGAACAGGTCGCCACCGCGTTACGCGACCAGTTCAACGATCCGGAGAACGTGACCTTCTGCACGCTCGGCCGCGGCTGGCCGTTCGACCTGTGGCCGTTGCGCAACGGCATGGCCTATCTGGGCAAGGACGGCGGCGGCGGCCTGGGCTCCGGCCCCGGCCTGTCGGTCGGTTCGGCGCTCGCCCTGCAGGAGGCCGGCCGCTACGCCATTGCGATGCTCGGCGACGGCGATTTCTGCATGGGCGCGACCGCGATCTGGAGCGCGGCGCACCATCGCATTCCGCTGCTTGTTCTGGTCAACAACAATCGCTCCTATTTCAACGACGAGCTGCATCAGGAGAACGTGGCGCGCACCCGCGGCCGCGAGGTCAAGAACCGCTGGATCGGCTTGCGGCTGGAGGACCCGATGCCCGACATCGCCAAGCTCGCCGAGGCGCAGGGCGCGGTCGGCATCGGCCCGGTGACGAGCGCGGCCGACGTCAAGCCGGCGATCGAGCGGGGCGTCGATGTGCTCAAGAAGGGCGGCGTCTGCGTGATCGATCTGCATGTCGACCCGCCGGCCGAGCGCCAGGCCAGCCACGCGCTCGGCCACCGCGCCACGGGAGCGTGAGCACAAGCAGCGTTTCCCGGATGCGGGCCGGCTATCCGCTTAAGCCCGGGGTGAGCGCCGATGCATCCGATTTGCGTCGCTGAATCTTAGCCCGTCCTCATGCGGCATCCGGGCGCACACGCCGGGCGCGCTCGATGCGCTGGCGGCGCTCAGGAGAATGCAGGGCCTCCCACAGATCCTTACGGCGTTGCACGTTCAGCCAGAAATCAGCGCTGTTACCGAACACGCGCGCGAGCATGAGGGCGGTATCGGCGGTTATTGCGCGCCGATCATTGCAGAGTTCGTTGACGTGCTTGCGCGGCACGCCCATTGCCTCCGCGAGGCCTCCTTGCGTGAGGCCATGTGGTTCGATGAATTCCTCGACCAGGATTTCGCCGACGCTCGCCGGCTTACGCTTGGTCATGAGCATGGTTGACCTCACCGATAGCTGTGATTGTCGAGATACACGTTGGACGCCTCGCCTCTGCCGCCGTGCCAGCGGAACACCAGCCGCCACTGCTCGTTGACCCGGATCGAATGCCAACCGCTAAGAGCGCCCTTCAACTTCTCGAAATGATTGCCGGCAGGCACACGAAGATCGGAATCTGTGGCGGCGTCATCCAACATTTGCAGCCTGCGGAACAACCGGGCCTCCAAATCCGCCGGAATTCTCTTGGCTCGGACATCCTCGATAAAAAAGTCGCGCAGCCAAGCATCCCGGAACGAAACGATCATGCTGGTGTCCGCTCGCTTTGCACCAATGTACCACCCGACGGGACATAATGTTAGCCCTCCGCCCGGGATAGCTCACCGGGCGACACGCGCGGTAGTTGGCGGCGATGCGGCCAGTTTTACGCTAAACTGCCTGGAGACCGTGGGAACACACTTCCTCTCCCTTCTGCAGCGCGCCAACTCCGCACCGCGTAGCGCGTCGAAGACGCGAATAAACGCGCTTTTGCCGCGCTGCGCCCGGGAAACAAGGGCGCCGTAGAAAATGTCCTGGCTGTTCTTCGCGTTTTCCGGCCCGGTGCTGTGGGCGATCTCGGTGCATTTGGACAAGTATCTGGTCGAGCGCTATTTCAAGCACAACGACGTCGCGGTGCTGCTGGTTTTCACTGCGTTTGTCGGCGTCGTGATGCTGCCGTTCATCTGGCTCTACGAGCCGGACGTCGTCGCGCCTGGCCTCGGCAGCGTCGCGCTGATCATGCTGGCCGGCATCTTCTACATGACGGCGATGCTGCTTTATCTGCAGGCGCTGCAAACCGAGGAAGCCTCGGTGGTGGCGCCGTTCTTTCAGGCCGGTCCGCTGTTCGGCTATGTGCTGGCCTACCTGGTGCTCGGCGAGACCTTGACGTCCCGCCAGATGGCGGGCGGTGCCATGATCATCATCGGCGCCTTGATCGTTTCGCTGCGCTTCGGCCCCAGCACCCAGCGCTTCAAGGCGCGCCTGGCGGCGTTGATGCTGGCCTGCGGCTTCATCATGGCGCTCAGCTCGCTGATCTTCAAAATATTCGCCATCAAGGTCGACTTCTGGACCACGGCATTCTGGCTGTTCGCCGGCGAGGCCGCCTTCGGCGCCGCGCTCTTGATGGTCGGCTCCTATCGACGCCAGTTCATGACGCTGCTGCGCACCAATACCGCCGCGCTGCTGGCGATCAATGGGTCGAACGAGCTCATCAATCTCGGCGGCGGCCTGGGCAATCGTTACGCGTTGACGCTGGCGCCGCTGAGCCTGGTGCAGGCGATCGGCTCGACGACGACCTTGTTCGTGTTCCTGTTCGGCGTCGTGCTGAGCTTGTGTTGCCCGGGCTTCGCCCGCGAGACTTTGTCCGGCCGCGAATTGGCGCAGAAGGGCATCGCGGCCGCCTTCGTCGCGGCCGGTGTTGCCTTGGTGACACGCTGAGCCGTGACTCGTCGGCGGGCTCGCATCGCACCGGGGCAAAGGCTATCGCGACCGCATGCGCCGGAATAGCATCTGCCGTCGGGGCGACGACCGGAACCAGGACCGTTACAGATGGGGCAGGGGCTGCGACGCGTTCAAGCGCGATGGCTGCTGGCCGCGAGCCTGAGCGCATGCGCCGCGACGACGGCGCGCGCCACCGATGAAATCCAGGTCTATAACGCCGAAATCGCCGAGGTCGGACAGTGGACCATCCAGCAGCATCTCAATTATACATTCGACGGCCGCGCGACGCCGGATTTTCCCGGCGGCCTGGTTCCCAACCATAGCCTGAACGGCACGCCGGAACTGGCCTACGGCATCGCCGACTGGTGGGAGCTTGGTTTTTATGCGCCGTTTGCGGTCAGCGGCGGCGGCCAGTTTCTGTCGAACGGCGGCAAGATCCGCAATCTGTTCGTGTCGCCGCATGCCGCCGAGCGCAACTTTTTTTACGGCGTGAATTTCGAGTTCAGCTACGAGACGCCGCCGTTTTCGCAAACCCGCTACGGGCTCGAGATTCGACCGATCGCCGGCGTGCGCAACAAAGACTGGGAATTCACCGTCAATCCGATCGTCGATGTGGGCTTCGGCGCGCTCGGCGAAGCCGACTTTGAGCCGGCGCTGCGGCTGGCGCGCAATCTCGGCCAGGATCGCTTCATCGGCTTGGAATATTACGCGGACTTCGGCGAGATCGGAAATTTCCTGCCGTTTGAGCAGCAGTCACACCAATTGTTCGCCGTGACCGATTTCAAGCTCGGCGTGTTCGACGTCGAGCTCGGTGCCGGCTATGGGCTCACCCCGGGGTCCGACCGCTTCGTCACCAAGGCGATCATCGGCTATGCCTTCCCGGCGCCGGGCGACAAGGCGGAATCAAATTCGAACAGCCTGCCGGCGTCGCTCGCCACCAAAGCTCCGCCGCGGCAGGCGACACAGAGCGCGCTGTTCTCGGACATGTTTTCCGCGATGCGGTGACGCCGGGCTTGCGGCGACCACGGTGCTTCTGGAGCATGATCCGGAAAAGTGGAAAGCGGTTTTCCGAAAAGATCATGCTCAGTCAAAAAGCTAGAGCGCCAATCGATTCATCCGAAACGATTGGCGCGCTAGGGGGCGAAGCGCTGCAGCCGGAATGGCGCAATATCGTGGTCGGTCACGCCGCGCGTGGCGAGGTCGGCTGTGATCTCGCCGATGACCGGCGAGAATTTGAAGCCGTGGCCGCAGCACGGCGACGCGATGACGATCTGCGGATATCCGGGCATGCGGTCGACGATGAAGGTGTCGTCGGGGGTCATCGTGTAGAGACAGGTCTGGGCGCCGAGCAGCCGGCCGTTGGCGGCCGGCAGGTACTCGGCCAAGGGGCTGCGGATCGCCGCTTCATCCCGCGCCGAAACAGTGACGTCGTAATTGTCGGCGGTGACGGTCTCATCGCGGTGGCCGTGTTTGGCGATCTTGATTCCGAGATTTCCGTAGCCGGGAAACCCATAGTGAGCGCCGTACCGGCTTTCGAGAATGAAAACCGGAAAGCGGCCTTCAGCAAACTCGGCCGCGTCGCTCGGCTCGAACCAGCCGACGACCTGGCGCGTCACCCGCAGCGGCAGGCGAAGCTCCGGCACCACGCCGCGCAGCCACGGCCCCGCCGCGACAATGGCGCCGTCGGCTTCGATCGCCGCGCGATCGGTCCTGACGCGAACGCCCGCGCCGCTCGGTTCGAGCGCCACCACCTTTTCGCCGGTGCGGACGTTGGCGCCGGCAGCCCGGGCGATGCGGACGTTGGCCGCGATGGCGCGCTCGGCTTCGAGGTAGCCGCCTTCGGGCTGCAGCACGGCCTTGTAGTCCGGCGGCAGCCGGAACTGCGGATAGCGGTGCATCAGCGCATCGGCATCGAAAATCTCAGGCTGCAGGTTATTTTGCTTCGCGGCCGCCAGCGTTCCGGTGACGATCTCGCCATGCTGCGGACCGATTTCCAGAATGCCGGTGATGTGCAGGAGCTTTTGTCCGGCGAGGCGTTCGAGCTCGCCCCACAGCGCGTAGGCGCGGCGCATCAGCGGCACGTACGAAGCATTCTCGAAATGCGCCAAGCGGATGATGCGCGTCGGGCCGTGCGAGGAGCCGCGATGGTGGCCGATGTCGAACTGCTCGATGCCGGTGGCGCGGACGCCGCGCCGGGCGAGCTGACAAAGCGCGGCGCTGCCGGTGGCGCCGAGGCCGATGACGACGACGTGCGGTCCGCTCATGGGCCTTTCTCTCGGTGCGCCTCACACCGGGGCGCCAGCGTTGCTCGGCCCCGCAATGACGATTAAACGTGTCTGCGACGAAAAACTACGCCGTCCATGGAGCGCATGATGACCGACTGCAGGACCGGAGCCGAGCACCTGAAATCGCTCCAGGACGGCCGCACCGTCTATATCGACGGCGAGCTGGTTGCCGATGTCACCACGCACCCGGCGTTCCGCAACTCCGTGCGCGCCGCCGCCGCGCTCTACGATTTCCAGGCGCGCGACGAAAATCTGGAGCTGATGACGTTCCGGCCGGACGGCTCCAATCGCCGCGTCAATCGCGGTTGGCAGATGCCGCGCAATTACGACGAGCTGGTCAAGCGGCGCCAGGCGCTGCAGGCCTGGGCGGCGCAGTCCTGCGGCTTCTTCGGCCGCTCGCCCGATCATCTGTCGTCGTCGCTGGTCGGCCAACTCATGGGCATCGAGGTGTTCCGCAAGCACGGCCCGGCACGCGCCAAGGCGCTGGCCGATTACTTCGATTATGCCCGCCACAACGATCTGTTCATCGCCTATGTCATCATCAATCCGCAGGCCGAGCGCACCAAGGATTGGAGCCAGCAGGCCGAGCAACTGGTCGCCCGCATCGTCGACGAGGACTCGACCGGCATCACCATCCGCGGCGCCAAGATGCTGGGCACCGGGTCGGTCATGGCCAACGAGGTGCTGGTCGCCAGCATGCAGCCGCTCAAAGCCGGCGAAGAGGACATCGCGTTCTCCTGCGCGCTGCCGATGAACGCCAAGGGCCTGCGTATCCTGTCGCGCAAGTCCTACGAGGCGCACGCGGTGTCGGTATTCGACGATCCGTTGTCGTCGCGCTTCGACGAGAAC
>Ga0182024_10014170_pt1 | contig 15442 bp, 11 predicted proteins | sample P32metaG_FD_120480 | JGI IMG/M metagenome (GOLD analysis project Ga0182024, IMG submission 120480) | Permafrost microbial communities from Stordalen Mire, Sweden - P3-2 metaG (Illumina Assembly) | ecosystem: Environmental > Terrestrial > Soil > Wetlands > Permafrost | place: Sweden: Stordalen... | reverse complement strand
TGCCCGCCGGCTTACTGGCCATTACTCACAAACAGCCCGGGACTTGGAGCCAGGTGTTCGGCGCGGAAGCGGATGAGACGTTCCAGATGTACTACCAGGCGAAGTACGTCAACGAGATTGCAGCGGCGGGAAAAGCCGAATTCAAAATCCCCGTGTATATCAACGTCTGGATTGACTACCCCGCCGCCCAGGTGCCGCAGCGGCAAATGGATTTGCCGGGCATCGGCTATCCGAGCGGCGGCCCCGTGCAGAAGTTCGTCGGCGTCTGGCGAGCGCTGGCTCCGGCGATCGACCTGATTGGACCGGATATGTATTCCGATGACTCCGCGTTTTATCTGGAGACGCTACGCGCCTATCATCGGCCGGATAATCCTCTGTTCATTCCGGAAACGGGCAGGGATGACAGCTTCGCCAAATTCTTCTTCTACGCGCTCGGTGACGGCGCAATCGGCTTTTCTCCCTTCGGGGTCGATCGCACCGGCTGGAATATCCTTGGCGACCAGCCGTTCAAAGTTCACGCCAGCAACTTCGCGCTCGTCGGACCCATGAGCCGCGAGATCGCGCAACTGGAATTCGATGACAAAGTGCAAACCGCGATCGAAGAGCCGGGCGTCACCTCAAAGGAGATCGATTTTGGTGACTGGCAGGCAACCGTGGCCTTCGGCTTTCCCCAGCCGGACGGGCGCAGCGCCCCGGGCACCAAAGACGCCCACGCATCCGCGCTCGTAGCCCGCCTTGGCCCCAACGAGTTTCTCGTGACCGGCGTCGACGCGAGCGTCAATTTTCATCTGCCGGGCAAACTTCCCTGGATCCGCAGTGAGCTGGTTACCGCGGAGCAGGGGGTCTATGAAAACGGCGTGTGGAAACCTCTTCGCCTGTGGAACGGCGACGAGACGGATCGCGGCTTATGTTTCCACCAGCAACCGGAAGTGTTGCATGTTCGCCTGGAGAAGTTCTGATACCAGGGCCTGATGGGGACAGGAGGAAAACCGGGACAGAGGAAGGACCGACGGACGTCCGGGGCAAGCGGAAGCGATCCGCCAGCTCGTTCTGTCTTGGATACGCCCACGATCTGCCAGGAACTCGCAAACCGCGCGGCTAGGGTGTTATACTTTTATATAATAGAAGCGAGAAGTTTATGCACACTACTAGTCTGCGAAAGGTCGGAGGCTCCGTCATGCTGGCTGTACCTCCTGCGATCCTCGATCTGTTGCACCTGGAGGTTGGGGCAACGGTGGGGCTCGAAGTCGATGGAGAGCGCCTGGTCGTCAAGCCCAACATAAAGCCTCGTTACACCCTGGCGGAATTGCTCGAGGCCTCGGACTATTCCCAGCCACAGCCAGCGGAGGAACGGGAGTGGATCGATTCACCGTCTGTGGGTGGTGAGTTGATATGAACCGTGGCGATATCTACATGGTGTCGCTTGATCCTACCCAAGGCCATGAACAGCGCGGCCATCGTCCGGTCGTGATTATCTCTCCGACCGCATTCAACAACGCAACCAGGTTGCCGGTGATTCTTCCGATTACAAGCGGCGGTGTATTTTCCCGCCGTATGGGTTTCGCCGTCCCTCTTGCAGGCGTACGCATCACAGGCGTTGTCCGCTGCGACCAGCCGCGCGTGCTCGACATACGGGCCCGGCGTGGCAAGAAAATAGATTCGCTTCCCTCCGAAATCCTCGACGATGTGTTAGCCAAAACCGCGACTCTCTTCCAGTAGCTCTGACTACGGGTTGATTCGGCGGCGCTAACTCGGCGACGCTAAGCTACGTCTTTCCAAGCGGTGGTGTGGCGAGAGCCTCTCCTAAAGATCGACAATGCCGTTCCGCACCGCGTAGCGCACCAGATCAGAGGTGGAGCGGATAGAAAGCTTGCGATTGATGTTGCTGCGGTGCGCTTCCACAGTCTTTACACTCAGCTGCATGGCGACCGCCACGTCCTTGTTGCCTTTGCCTTCGGCCAGAAGCTGAACCACTTGCCGCTCGCGCGTCGTGAGTTGGGGAAGATCCTCCTTCCCCTCCGCTTTCGTATTGCGGCTGAGGTACCCCTTGAGCACAACCTCGGCTACATTTGGCGTGAAGAAGGGCTTACCCGCGGATACAGCCTTTACGGCGCTAATCAGGTCCTGCTCTGCGTCGCTCTTAAGAACGTAGCCTCGCGCGCCGCTTTCCAGTACCTCGCGAATGGTTTGATCGGTGTTATGGATAGTCAGAAGCACGACTTCGACCCTGGGGAAGGAGCGGCGAATCTCGCGGGTGGCGGTAAGGCCGTTCAGTTCAGGCATCGAAAGGTCAATGACGAGTACGTCCGGTTCGGTCTCCGCCACTGCAGCGACGGCCTCCCGCCCGTTGCTGGCTTCTGCAACCACTTCCCAGCCGGCCTCTGACCCTAACAAGTCGGAAATGCCGCGCCGCATCAATGGATGATCATCGGCCACTACGATTCGTAACTTACGCACTTGCGCGCACCTCCGCCGGAAGGCATGCGACAACGGCCATTCCGCCGCTTACCGAGCGCACATCGAGATAGCCGCCGAGTTCCTGCAGGCGCTCCCTCATGCCCGCGATTCCAACGCCGCCTTGATGCCCCTCGTTGAAGATGCGATGAGGCAAGCCGCGCGCCCCGCGGTCGACAACGCTGAGTTCGATGGTCGTGGGCCGCCGCGAGAGCCGGATATCCACGACCTTATTGGCGGAATGACAAATCACGTTGCTCAGGCTCTCCTGCACTACGCGGAAGATGACCAGCTCCACCATCTCCGGCAAGCGTCCCAACTGGGGCGAGATTCTGAGCTTGACGCGGATTCCGGTGCGCTTGGCAAACCCTTCCGTCAGCCATGAGATGGCAGGCACCAGGCCTGCCTCCTGGAGCAACGGAGGATGCAGCAGATAGGAGGCGCCCCGGATCTTCTGCGTGCATTGCCGCGTCAGATCCTTGATGTCGTTCACCATTCCCTGCAATTCCAAATCCTGAGCAGGCAGCTTTCTCTGTAACCGGCCAAGGCTCATACTCAGCAGAGCAAGATCCTGCGACGTGGCGTCATGCAACTCGCGCGCAATCCGTCGCTTCTCTTTTTCCTCCAGATGCATGAGCTCCAGGGAAAGCCGGCGCACCGAAGACTCGGCGCGGGTTCGCTCGGTGATGTCTACATAGAGCCCGTAGACGCCGCGCAGCCTTCCGTCGACGATCAAGGGAATACCGTGGATGTCCACGTCGATCCATACACCGTCCTTGCGCCGGCGCCGGGTCACCATCTGTATCTTTTCTCCGTGCAGGACGGACAGGGTACATCTTCTCGCCTCGGCGAGTGTGTCCTCAAAGGCGATCAACTCATCGAAGTTCCGGCTCACAATTTCCGCGCGCGTGTAACCGAACATGCGCTCGAATATCGGGTTGCAGTGTAACGCCCGGTGGGCGGAATCGAGGATGACAATGGCCACTGGACTGTGCTCAATCAGGAGCCGCAGGTAGTCTTTGTCAGAATCTGCGTGGCCGCTGGACGAATCCCCTGGAAGTAATTTCCACTGAGTCTTCATTTGATCTCCACTTCAAAAATCCTGCGAAATCAAACTACCTTGATGTACTTCGGCGGATAGAGCGCTGCGTGGACCCGGTAGAGTCTGCCAAGTCTCCTGCTGATCAAAGTTTTCGTCGGGAAGGCTTCCACGTTTTCCGATGAAGAATTCGTGAAAAGATACCAGATATCACATTACAGACACCGGGTGAGCGGAGCAAGGAATTTTACGCGCCCGGGAACGGACCGCCTGCGGGCTCGAACCATGTCTTTCGTGTAGGCTGGCCTTTCGCCCCCACGCAAACAGAGCCAGGGACAAACGGGCGGTACAGGAGAGTGAAGCAATGAAGGGAAACATCTCAGGGAGCGCGGCCATCCAACGGATTCTTTCTGCTGCAGCCCTTATAACGGCTGCGTCCATTTCGGCGGCACAAGCACCCTCTTCCCCTCTATCTCCGCTTGCACTCATGCCCCTCCCCAGCTCGATCACGCGCGGCGAAGGAGCCTTTACAGTTACGCCTGCCGGGGGCGGCCCTTCCACCTTCACTTACAACTACGGGCAGACGCATGATGCGCGGCTCGAGGCTGCGGTCAGAAGAGCACTGATCCGGCTTGGCCGCACCTGCGGGGGAGAAGTCCTCCGCTCCACCATCGATCATCCAACTCCCACGAATGCCTCACTCCTTATCAACGTTGCCGCGCCCGGAGGGCCGGTGCAGACGCTGGATGAAGACGAGAGCTACGAACTTCGCGTGACGTCCGAGGGAGCCACGTTGACCGCGCCCACCGATCTGGGCGCGATGCACGGGTTCGAAACCCTCCTGCAACTCGCGACCACTCAGCAGGGCGCCTGTGTACTGCCCGCCGTGACCATCCACGATGTGCCGCGTTTCCGCTGGCGCGGCTTCATGCTCGACGTAAGCCGCCATTTCGAACCGGTGGGTGCTGTGGAGCGCACACTTGACGGGATGGCCGCCGCCAAACTGAATGTCTTTCACTGGCATCTGAGTGACGATCAGGGCTTCCGTGCGGAAAGCAAGAAATTCCCCAGGCTGACCGAAGTCGCGTCCGAGGGCGAGTTCTACACCCAGGATCAGTTGCGCGAGGTGGTCGCCTATGCGCGGGCACGCGGCATCCGGGTGGTACCGGAGTTCGATATGCCCGGGCACGGTTCCAGTTGGATCATGGCTTATCCCGATCTAGCCCCGGGCAAGCCCATCAAGACACTTCCCGTAGTCTACGGAATGCCTACCGCCGTCCTCGACCCTACCCGGAAGAGCACCTACAAGTTCATCAATACCCTGGTAGACGAGATGGGCCGCATCTTCCCCGACGCCTGGTTCCACATCGGCGGCGACGAGGTGCAGGGAGAAGCGTGGCTCACTGATCCGGAAATTACCGCCTTCATGAAGAAGAAGGGCTACGACAAGCCCGCACAACTGCAGGCTTACTTCAATCAACAATTGGAAGAGATTCTCAAGAAACACGACAAGAAGATGATCGGGTGGGACGAAATACTCGACCCGGCATTGCCCAAGACGATTTTGATCCAGAGTTGGCGGGGCGAGGCATCGCTGTCCGACGGCGCCCGGCAAGGCTACCAGGGCATTCTCGCCGCACCGTACTATCTCGACGGACAAAAGAGCTCGGCGCAAATGTATCTCGCGGACCCGGTCCCAACGGACACTACCTTGACGCCAGAGCAGCAGAAGCTGATCCTGGGCGGCGAAGTGTGCATGTGGGCCGAGCAGCTGAACACAGAAACGGTGGACTCGCGGGTGTGGCCGCGAACCATGGCGGTTGCGGAACGTTTCTGGTCGCCGCAGAACGACCGTGACGTTTCAGATATGTATCGTCGACTGCGTATCAATGCGCTCAAGCTTGAAGATGTGGGCCTGCGTCACATCAGCGGACCGGAGACGGTGCGGCGCAATCTGCTGCTCAAGCGTGCCCCGGAGGCCCTGGATGTTCTGGCCTCGGTGTTGGAGCCGGTCGACTTTCATGCCCGCTCGGGCTTGCAGCATACGAATGGGTGGACGGCGCTCGACCGGCTGGTGGATGCGGTAGTAGCCGATCCGCCGTCGCGGCAGCAGGTCGCCGGGGAAGTGGAGGCGATCGCGGGCAACATTACGGTGCCCCCGCCGGCCGACCCGAAGCTGCAACTCGACCTCAGCGGTGACGTGCCCGAGGGGAGCGTTCCGTCTCGTGAAGCAGCCTTTCGCCGGCTACGTCAGCGATTCCTCTCCTGGCAAGCAGCCGAGACGCGCCTGCTGGAGGACGTGCAGCAGACCCCACGAATCAGCGACGCCGGTGCACGCGCAGAGCAACTGGGCGAGCTAGCCGAAATTGGGCTCTCCTCCCTGGCCTTTCTCGAAAGCCACACTGCGCCACCGCCGGGCTGGCAAGAGAAGCGGATGATCACCCTCGATGCCGCTGCACAGCCGTCAGCGCTGGTAAGGTTTACCGTTCTTTACTCCATGCGCAAGCTGGTGCTGGCTGCGGCCTCACCGCCGTTGTAGGTCCTGGACGGGTGCCCCATGTTCGCCAAAGCGTACTCCGGATTTCCTGTCGAGCTTGCTGGCGTTGGCGAACTTCATGCGGCTTTCCTTAATGAAAGCCGCACACGCGGATGGTTGCTGGTGCCCCGTGCAGGAAATCCGGATACATGGGCCGAAAACGGGTTTTTTCGAATGCTTTCACTTCACGTGCAACAAATTTGACAGGAAGAGGGTGACGTCATGCCGACTGTAGAAACACAACTTAAAGTCTCTCAAAAGCCAACAGTCGCACTCACCCTTGGTGACCCGGCCGGAATCGGTCCCGAGTTGATGGCCAAACTGCTAGCGCGTGGTGAGGTCATCGAGCGTGCCAAAGCGGTCTTAGTCGGAGACGCCTGGCTGTGGGAAGAAGGGCAGGCTATCGCTGGAGTGACCGTTGCCACACGTACCATCCATAGCTTCGAGGAGGTGCGCTCACTGCCGGAAGGCTCCCTGTTCTTTCTTCCCGTGGAAAGCGCACACAAGGGCGAAGTCCCGCGCTCCACCAGTTCCGTCGCCGCTGGCGCGTCAGTGCTCAAGGTCCTATCGATGTGCCTGGATGCAGCAGCGGCAGACCAGATCGATGCCATCTGTTTCGCCCCTCTGAACAAATACTCCATGAAACTGGCCGGCATGCAGTTCCCGGACGAGCTTCACTTCTTTGCTGACTATCTCAAGGTAAGTTCCCATCTCGGTGAATTCAATTCACTCGGCAACCTATGGACTGCGCGTATCTCGTCCCATGTTCCCCTGAAAGATGTCGCTCTTTATGTGACCAAGGCCCGAATTTTGGATGTGGTCAAGTTGCTCTACGAAGCCCTTCGCATGGCTGGGTTTGAGCATCCGCGGGTGGCCGTGGCTGGGCTGAATCCCCATGCCGGTGAGGGTGGTTCCTGCGGGCGGGAGGAGATCGACATCATTGCCCCCGCGGTGAGCGAGGCCAATGCGCTTGGATATCCCGTGGCAGGGCCCTTCCCAGCCGACACCATTTTCTTGAAAGCCCGCGATGGCCAATACGATGGCGTCGTCACCATGTATCACGACCAGGGGCAGATTGCCGTGAAGCTTCTGGGATTTGAACGGGGAGTGACGATCCAGGGCGGCTTGCCGATTCCCATCACCACCTCGGCGCACGGCAGCGCCTTCGACATCGCGGGGCAGAATAAGGCCAATGTCGAGGCCACCGTACAGGCCTTCCTGATCGCCTGCCGCATGGGTGCGGCCCATCGCTCTAATCGAGCAGGTCGGGTTGCTCCCTGACAATCAAGTCGTAAAGCGGTTGATATTGGAACCAGGCAACGCGTGGGTTACCAACCTGCTTTTGCGCCACCACGGCAGCTTCATGCGCAATAGGAATGGGCTTACCGGCTGCTTCTGCCATCAGCTGCGATTGGCAACTACGATCCATGGCGATGTAGTACCAGGCCGCCTCATCCACCGTGCTGCCTACCGTCAGGTTTCCGTGGTTCTGCATGATGACAGCCTTGCGCGGTCCTAACGCCTGGGCAATGCGGTCGCCCTCCGACATGTCGTAGACGACGCCGGTGTAATCGGCGAACAGGCTATGGTCTTCATAAAACGCACAGGCATCCTGGGTGAGCGGATCCAGCAGACGTCCAAGGCAGGACCAGGTCTTTCCATAAAGCGAGTGCGCATGGGCCGCCGCCACAACGTCGGGCCTCGCCGCATGCACACGTGAGTGGATGGCGAACGCGGACTCGTTGACCGGTCGATTGCCCTCCACGACCGCACCCTTTTCATCGACCATCACAAGATCTGACACGCGGATGTGCGCGAAGTGCATACCGAAAGGGTTGACCCAGAAGTGGTCCGTCAGTTCCGGATCGCGGACCGTAATGTGGCCGGCGACACCTTCCACGAATCCGAATTTCGCGAACAAGCGAAATGCGGATGCCAGGCGCTGTTTGCGATGCAGCCGCTCTTCACTCACCGTCTGGAACGTGGGCATAGGTGGCGTCTGGGCAATCTTGACTTCTGCGGGAGCTGTCGTAGCTGCCATGGTCTCAGGTCCTTTCTCAATCACCCTATTTTACCCCGGCTGCGTGTCCCCGGGAGCCGCCAGTTCGTTGCGCAAGATGTCGTCGAGGTCGCAAATCTTGTCGGTCACCAGATTCAGCTTGCGGGAGAGGTTCTGGATTTCCGCTTCGGCGCGGCGGTTCACCTCAAAGTCCAATTCGCTGCGCAGCCGGTCTTTCTTGTCCTGGCGGTTCTGGCTCATCATGATCACTGGCGCCTGGATGGCGGCCAGCATGGAGAGGAAGAGGTTGAGCAGGATGAAGGGATAGGGATCCCACGACTTTGCCCTGAGAGCCACGTTGATGCTGACGTAGATCACCAGGGCGATTCCGACCAGGATGATAAAGGGCCATGAACCCCCGAAGCTTGCAACGCCGTCGGCGATGCGCTCACCGAAGGTGTACTTCTCTTCGATCAACTCGTTCGCGTTGCGGCTGGCGCGAATCCGTACCAGTTGCTGCGACGCATGGAATTGATGTCCAAGCACCGTCAGCATATCCATGCCGGCCATCGGTTTGCGCTGCAGCAGAGTGGCGATGTCGTCGCGGCTGACCTCCACGCAGGTTGTCTTCTCAAGGGCGAGGGCGCTGGTCTGGTGGGGTGTTCGATCCAGCATCGAGGCAAAACCGAAAAACTCGCCGTGGCCTGGTTGGTCGACCACCACCTCCTGGTGGTCTTCGTCGACCGTGGTCACCTGGACGCTGCCGAACAACATAATGTAAGCGTGCATGCCCGGATCGCCTATCTTGTAAATGCGTTGCCGGGCGGCAAACACTTTGAGGTCGACCTGGGCAGCCAGCACCGCTATTTCATCATCGTCAAGCAAGGCAAAAAGAGGGACATGTTTGAGCTCGATTGGGTCACACGGCATAGTTCACCTCAAAGGCGCTGAATGGATTCTGAACGGAGCTGCGAGAGACGATACCATAGTCAGATGAGCCTCGTTCGTAGCTTGTCTGTCGTGATTTCAAGCGCGACCTGGGCGCGCTGCTCACGTCGTTGCCCACGGTAAACGACCAACCTTAGGACTAGGGAGCGAATGCCCGTAGAACGACCAGGGTCATATCGTCATGCTGCGGCGCGGCGCCGGCGAATTGGGTCGCCGCGGCGAAGACATACTCCAGCAGCTCTTGCGCCGTTTTCGCAGGGCAGCCGCGAATCGAGTCAAGCAGGCGGTCCTCGCCCCACTCCTCGTCCTCCAGGTTCATGGCTTCGCTGATGCCGTCAGTAAAGGCCACTAGCAGGTCGCCGGGGCTGATTCGCACAGAACCCTGCTGGTAGTGGACGTTCTCAATGAGACCGATCACTGTGCCTCCAGGTTCCAGGCGGGTGACCGCCCCGCCGTCGGCCGGATGAAAGAGCATAGGGGGATTGTGGCCTGCGTTTACAAAGTCGAATGTGCCTTGTGCGGGATCGTATTGGCCATAGAAGAAGGTTGCGTAGCGATTCGACGCGGAGGCCTCGTAGACCAGGCGATTGACGTTGGCCACGGCGGCCGCCAGGTTTTCCGGCGCGCGCGTTGCCTCGCTCCGTAATGAGGCCTGCAGGCTGGCCATCATCAAGGCAGCGGCTATCCCTTTGCCAGAAACGTCGCCGATGGCGATGCCAAGGTTTCCCTGCGGCAAAGCAAGAAAGTCATAGTAGTCGCCGCCGACCCCGAGCGCAGGCCGGCAATGACCCGCGTAGTCAAGGCCCGCGATGACTGGTAGCTTCTGGGGGAAGAGACGCTCCTGCACTTCGCGGGCGATCTCGACTTCGCGGTTGAGCCGCTCGCGTTTGGCCACTTCATCCGCGACCGCTTGCAGTAGATTGGCATTCTCGAGCGCCAGGCCGGTTTGTGCCGCGACGGACTTTAACAGGCGCACATCGGAGCCGGTGTAGGGTTCCTCCGACCGCTTGGGGCCGAGAGAAATAAAGCCCAGGAGTTTGTCTCGCACTGCAAGCGGTAGCAGCAGTTCCGACTGCAGCGTGGCCAGCTTACGCCGCTCTTCGTCGCCGATGGTTTGCTCGCGATACACCCAGGAATCGCGATCGTTCAGGAAGACCCGGGCGGGTTCCTTTTGGCTCTTCAAGACCATGGCCGTCCCCGTCTTGCTGGGGAACGCCACCGTGGGAAGACTGGCATAGCCCATGGCAAAAGCCGGTTGATAGAAGCCGTCTCCGCTGAGGAGAACCGCCACTTGCGGTACATGCAAAGTCTCGGAGATCCGGCCAGCCACAGTTTCGAGAAGCGATCTGGGCTCGACAATCGAACGCACCTCCTCGCTCAGCTCCGTCAATACATGTTCGGCGTTGTAGTTCTCGCGGAAAAAGCGGCGATCGACCCAGGTGCGCAGGCCATCGCCAAGCCTGCGGATGGTGAAGTAAGCCGTGATGCCGACCAGGATGACGATAATCTTTTGCGCGCGGTTGTGGTTAGCGTTGCCCGCCATCGTCGTTCCGGCAACGATGACAGTCCCAATTGCAATCATCTGCAGTATGCGTATACCGCCCTTGGCGAGCGTGTATTGCAGGCCCTGGCGCAAGGCCACGCCGACGCCCATCGCTTTCTGCACTACGATGACGTAACTCAGCGTGAGCGGAAAGAGGACGAGGGGAATGAGCACAATCGCAATCAACCAGGCAGGAAAGATCTCGTTCGGAGACTTGCCCTGGAAGCGCGCGTACAAGCTGACAACGATCGACGGAGTAAATGCAGCGATCGCGCCCCAATAAAGAAAGCGCAGTCTTCGCTTGGCATCGGGCGACCGGCTCAAGCCGAGCTTGATGGCCATGGCCGCGAAAAAGCTACCGATCAGGGCGAACGACAGAACCTGCTGAACGGGATTGAGCGGCGCGAGCATGTGGTGGAGCGCCGCAACCGATCCATAGTCGCTTAACCCGCCCACGTCCACGATGACTCCGAACCCCGCCAGGATGGCGAAGGGAAGCGCGCAAAGCCACCGCATGGCCCGCCACACCTTGTCGTGTGCACCTCCCGGGGGGAAAGGCTCGGGAAAGAAGCGGCCAAACAAGTAAATAAAGATGGGGAATGCCGCCGAGAGGGTGCTCTCGTAGAGCACGCCCGCTTCCCGCCACCCCGGCGGCCACCCATACACCACGAAAGTTTGCAGGATGTGGGGAAAGCTCAGCATCAACGCCAACAGGAGCCACGCAAGCGGATCGCGTGGACGGCGAAAGGCGACCCAGAAGCCGAGCAGCAGAGACAGAAAAGGCAGCAGGAAGCCGACGACAAAGTCACTCCCCACATCCCAGGATTCAAAACCCGACCTTGTCACGGGCAGAGAGATGGTTCGCTGTCCGCCGGTAGGGGCGTGTGCGGGGGCAATCGTCACCACCAACGGAGTACCGGCTTCGATTTTTGCAAAAGCGCGGCCAAGGACGCCTGTCCCGGTATATGCCGTTCCATTCACGGCGATCAGCTGGTCCGCATTGTGGATACCGAAGCCGGCGGCCTTCGGAGTAGCCAGGTCAATTCCGTTGCTCCCCGATTCCACAAAGAAGAAAGGAAAGTTCAATCTTTCAAGATGGATGAAGCCGGGGAGGTAAAAGACGCGGTAGAGCATATTGACCGCAAAAAGAACGGCCAAGAGGCTGTAGAGGAAGACGGGGCGTTTGGTGGGCACGGGCTGAAGGCGTCTCCTGGCGGCCAGTCCTAGCCGGGAACCACGATTCTATCTTGTGGCCGGGGTGCGCCCTATAAACACGGGATAATCAAATCCTGAGAGGTGGGAGCGTGGGAGTGACGCGAAGGGTTGTGCTGCTCGGTGCCGGGGGCCTGGCTTCCGCATTGGTTTTCGGAGTCCCGGTCGCCGGTGCCATGGCTGAAGCTCGAAAATTAAAGGTGATCGTAGCCGGCGGCCATCCTGGCGATCCGGAGTACGGCTGTGGTGGCACCGTCGCCCGGCTTACCAGTCTTGGCCACCAGGTGGTGCTCATGTACCTGAATGACGGAGCATGGCCTCCCACCGATGCAGCCACGAGGATTGCGGAGGCCAAAAAGGCTTGCGAAGTATTGAAAGCAACGCCGGGATACGCGGGCCAGACGAATGGCTACGCTATCGTGGACAATCAGCACTACGCGGAGTACGCCAAACTAATCGATGCAGAAAAGCCCGATGCGGTGTTTACCCAATGGCCCATCGATAACCATCGCGACCATCGGGCCATCACCATGCTGACCTACGATGCCTGGCGGCAGTCAAAGCATAAATTTGCTCTCTACTATTACGAAGTTTCTGATGGAGAGGACACGTTGCAATTCTCCCCGACGCACTACGTTGATATCACCGAGACCGAAGCGATCAAACGTACGGCGTGCTATGCCCACGCCAGCCAGACTCCTGACCGGTACTACGCCTTGCAAGATCAGGTAGCCCTGTTTCGCGGCGTAGAAGGTGGTTACAAACGGGCGGAGGCATTTGTGCTCCAGCGGCAAAGTCCTGGCGATCCCTTGCAGGCGATTATGCGATAACCTGTTTGGCGGGGAAATCTGATGTCCATGGACCTTTCTGAAGCACACGCGCCAATCGGCCACTTTCTTGAGCAGCCGGGAAACTTTGAGGTATGGCAGAAGTTTCGGCTCATTGATGAACAGCTCTCAAGATTTAACGAGCAGGGTTACGTGGCCGGAATCCAGGTTCTGGACGATCGGCAAGTAGAAATCTTGTGCTCTGAACTAGCCGGCCTGATGAAGAAGTCTCACCCCGCCCATCACCTCTTCCACGAGTATCACTCCAACGAGTCCAAGGATCCGAACTCAGTTCTCTTTCACGCGCTAGGAGCGTGGCGAACTGCACCCGGATTTCACGACGTACTCTGGAGCCCGGCCTTTCTGATGCCCGCATCGCAGCTGCTGGGTGGCCCGGTACGCTTCTGGCATGATCAGCTTTTCTGTAAGCCGGCGCACCATGGGGGCGTGGTCGCGTGGCACCAGGACTACTCGTACTGGACACGCACCGAACCGATGTCGCACCTTACCTGCTGGATTGCTCTTGACGACAGTGACCGGGACAATGGCTGCCTCTACTATGTTCCCGGAAGCCACCGGTGGAAGCTGCTGCCGGTGACCGGCCTTACCGGAGACATGGACGACATCATGACTGTGCTATCGCCGGAACAAAAGAAGGCTTTCCAGCCGGTTCCCATTGAGCTAAAGCGCGGACAGTGCACCTTCCATCACCCTCTCATGGTGCACGGTTCCTATGAAAACCGCTCGCAGAGGCCGCGCAGGGCAACACTAATCAACGCGTTCAGAGACGGAGTGCGGTCCGCATCCGACCAGGAATTGCTGGCGGGCGTTCCTCCCATTGCGCCGGGAGACAAGATGACTGGCCAATTTTTCCCCCTGCTGTTTGATCCAAGATCCGCCCAATATTGAATGCTGCAAAGGTAATGTCTTGCTGGCAGGTTGAGCTGCCGGACGCTGTCCGAAGCCGAGCAGAGAGGGAAATAGAGCCCTCAGCGGCTGAAGAGTCTGCGTGAGAACTCCCCATTGTGTCGTCCCCGTTCGACAAGCTCAGGGCAGGCTCTTCGGGACTCGATTTGCTTGAAATCCTTCCCGGCACTCCCGTGCCGGGCTACAGATTGTCCCGTCCCTTCGGGACTGATTGCGTCGGGTGACCTGCGGTTCTTTTCTACCCTCTTAAAGCCCACACGCTTCCGGGGAAAAAGTACCTCAGGGGCTTAAAGCCCTCGTCATTTGCGGCTTTTACGGCACGACTGAAGTCGTGCCCTGATACAAAGAGTTTTCTAATCGGCTCGGAACAAACTGAATCGGACATTGGTTTTGCAAGGCATCAATAGCCGGCAAGTGCCCTTGACTTCTGCGATCTGAGTTGATATAGGATGCAACTGGTATTGCACGCTATGCAATCCTTGTCGCCAAAGCTTCGCTAGTCAAGGTAGGAAAACATGTGTGGGAAACGCCTGTTGCTGCTGGCCACGCTCTTTAGTTTTGTACCGGTGTTCGCCGCCGGTCCCTCCTTTCATCCGGACACCACCTTCTCGGGCTCAAGCCTCACTGGCTGGCACACCTTTGGCCCGGCAGAGTGGCGTGCTGAGAAAGGCGAGTTAGTCGCTACCCCCAAACAGGGCGGTGGTTGGCTGGTGCTCGACCACTCCTACCAGGACGTTGGTGTCTACACCCAATTCCGCTGCACGGGAGGATGCGAAACCGGCGTGCTGTTGCGTGCGGAAAAGACGCCCAGCGGTATGAAGGGCATTTACGTAGCCCTCAGCGATCCGGATCTTCCAACCTACAGCGTTACCATCGACGCGCAGGGGCAGATCGTCGAGCGGAACAAGTTGAGGCGCGGCGGGGGACTTGAGCGGATCGCACCTCCACCCAGCCCTGACGCTCCGCGTGAATTTCATCCGCCGGTCTCGACCGTGACGCTGCCTTTTACCCCGCCGGATAGCAAGCTGCGCGCCGATGATTGGAATCAAGCCGAGATTCTCTTCGATGCCAATATCGTTCGTACATTCCTCAATAACGGTCGCGAGCACGGCGCCGTGGGCGACGAAGGATACGGACCTATCGCGCTCTACGTCGGAGGCAGTGGGGAAGTGCGTTTCAAGGACCTGGCTTATAAGGACCTGGGCTTGAAGGTTCGCCTGCCGGATAAAATTTCGAGTAACTTCCGCAAGCAGCAACTGAGCGACTTCTACTATTCGTGGAGCTCGGGTGCGGCGGACTTCAATCACGATGGAGTCCTGGATATCGTATCCGGCCCCTACATTTATTACGGCCCCGACTACACAAAATCGAGGGAGATGTATCTGGCCGAGTCAGTGAATCCCTCGACCAAGTTTGCCAGCGATGCGTGGATGGATTTTCCGGCAGATTTTACTGGAGACGGCTGGGCGGATGTGGTGACGGTGAGCTATGGCGCGACCAACGGCGGCGTTTTTCTGTATGTGAACCCCAAAGGAGAGGAGCGCCGGTGGGAGAAATATAAAGTCGTTTCCGACGTGCAAAGTGAAATCGCCGTGATGCGGGATGTGGATGGCGACGGCAAGCCTGAAATTGTCTACATGGGCGGCGGACAAGTCCGTTACGCAAAGCCAGATCCCGCCAATCCCACCGGACAGTGGATCGTGCACAACGTTTCCGAGAAAGGATATGCGACTGCCCACGGCATCGGGGTTGGCGACATCAACGGCGATGGCCGGATGGACATCGTGAATCCTTATGGATGGTGGGAGCAACCGGCGGCGGGCAGCAACCAGGAGACGTGGACTTACCATCCGGAAGTCTTTGGCCGCTATGGCCGCGGCATTATGGGCGGCAGCGTGATGGGCGTCTACGACGTGAATGGGGACGGTCTAAATGATGTCGTGACGGTGCTCAATCC
>Ga0182024_10014168_pt1 | contig 15445 bp, 11 predicted proteins | sample P32metaG_FD_120480 | JGI IMG/M metagenome (GOLD analysis project Ga0182024, IMG submission 120480) | Permafrost microbial communities from Stordalen Mire, Sweden - P3-2 metaG (Illumina Assembly) | ecosystem: Environmental > Terrestrial > Soil > Wetlands > Permafrost | place: Sweden: Stordalen... | reverse complement strand
GGCATCACCGGCGGCTCCTACGGCGGCTACATGACCCTGATGGCCATCGGCAAAGCGCCTGACGTGTGGGCCGCGGCCGTCGAAGAATACGGCATCATCAACTGGCTCACGATGCTGCAGCACGAAGATCCTTCCTCCAGCAATACGAAAAATCCCTGCTCGGCGATCCGGAAAAAGATCGCGCCATTTACGACGCCGATTCCCCGCTCACCTATATCAAGAACGCCAAAGCCCCGCTGCTGGTGCTGCAGGGCGATAACGACATCCGCGTCCCCAAGGAAGAAGCCGAGCAGGTGGTAAAAATCCTGCAGGACTCCGGCAAAACCGTGGACGCGCATTACTACGCGAACGAAGGCCACGGATTCGCCAAGCGCGAAAACCAGATTGACGCGATTCGCCGCACCATTGATTGGTTTGACCGCTACCTAAAAGGCTCGAAGTAGCGTCTAAGCCGGGCAGAAGCAGCCAGGGGTGCGAACGTGCGGTTTCTGCCTCGCGGTTTTGCCGTCTGCATTTGTGTAACGCTGCTCGCAATTGCGCCTGCGCATGCGCCGCGTCCCGCCGCCGCGCGCCAATCCTCGCCGAGCTCCACCGCGAAAATTCCGCTCGCGATCACTCACGTCACCATCGTCAGTCCGCAAGGCCCGCCTCAGAAGGATATGGCCGTGGTCGTCTCCGGTGGCGTGATCGAATGGATCGGCGCTGCGAGCGACCGCAAGCGTCCTACGCACAAAGATGAACTCGAGTTCGACGCGCGCGGAAAATTCCTCATCCCCGGCTTGTGGGACATGCACACGCACGTCGCCGGAATCAGCGCCGACCCCGCATGGTCCAAAAACGTGCTGCTCCCGCTGCTAGTCGCCAACGGCATCACCGGAATCCGCGACATGGGCGGCGACCTCCGCGCGCTGCAACAATGGCGCCGCGAAATCGCGTCCGGCGTGTTGCTGGGACCGCAAATCGTGGCTGCAGGACCGATGCTCGTGCCGGCGCCGCCGCCGGGCACGGCGAAATCCACGGACCCGTCGGTATTAGAGGTGGGAACCCCCGAAGAAGCCCGCGCAGCAGTTGATCAGCTGCAAAAACAAGGCGCCGACTTCATCAAAGTAATTCAATTGTCGCGCGAACCGTACTTCGCGGTCGCGGAAGAAGCGAAAAAAGACGGCATCACATTCGTCGGCCACATTCCCACGGCTGTCACCGCCAGCGAAGCCTCCGCCGCCGGCCAGAAAAGCATCGAGCACATCATCTATAGTTCCCTGGCGCTGGATTGCTCGTCCGCAGATTCAGAACTGCGCCGCCGCTTGCTGGAAGCCGCCGCGAAAAGAGACCGCTCCGACGCCGCCGTGTATGACGACGCGGACAAAACCTTTTCGCCCGCGAAAGCCGCCGCGCTGTGGTCGACTTTCAACCGCAATGGTACCTGGGTCACGCCCACGCTTTACTCCATCTCAATCGTGGCGCACACGCTCCAGCAGTCGCCCGAGCTATCTCTCAATGACCCGCTGCTAGCATACGTTCCGCTCGCGCTGCAAAAAGAGTGGCGTCCGGCGGGGGCGCCTTCGCAAAAAGCTCTGGCGGATGCCGTGTGGTGGGAGCGCCAGTATGAAAATGACCGCAAGCTGACGGGCGAGATGCATCGCGCGGGCGTGCGCCTGCTCGCGGGCAGCGATTCGCTCGATCGCTACGTCTTCCCCGGCAGCAGCCTGCACTACGAGCTGCGCGAATTGGTCGCCGCAGGACTCACGCCGCAGGAAGCCCTGCAAACCGCCGCGGAAAATCCCGCGGAATTCCTCGGAAGAAAAGATATCGGAATGATCGCCACAGGCCGCCGCGCCGATATGGTCTTGCTGGAGGCCGATCCGTCGGTCGAAATTTCGAACACGCAGAAAATTTCGGGAGAGGTCCTGGCCGGACAATTTCTTCCGCGAAACGCCCTCGATGCGCTGCTGGAAAGAGCCCGCGCAGCGGCTCCCACGTGGCGAGAGAGCAGCCCGCAACAATAATTTCGTCAGGCCAGCGAAACGCCGAACGCCGAGCGCGGCGCCGACGATTTCGCCAAACGCGTCTGGCTATCCCAGGCATCGCTCAGCCGCCGAATGGTTTCGCGCAACCGCACCGCAAGATCCACCACAGTCTGCAGTCGTTGCGTATCCGTCGCCGGTAACCGCGCGCCGTGAGAAAGCAATAGCTCCGCGTTTCCGAGAATGCCGGTAAGCGGGTTATTGATCTCGTGACGGAAAATCTCCGCCACGTCGTCCGGCATTTCCGCCCAGGGCGATCTTCCGGACGATGGAGACCGCTGCGCCCAACGCAAACGCCGCTCCACCAGGCAGGCAGCCAACGGAATAAATTCGCCGCGGCGCGCCACGAATTCCACTTCGCCCTCGGCCACCATGCGCAGAATCTCGGACTGCCGTTCAGCAGCGGCAATCAGAACCACCGCAGCGGTTTTCGTCAATTGCCGCAGGAGGTCAGAAAGCGGCGCGTCCTGAAACACATCATCGTCCAGCAGAATCGCGCACGGCGAATCTTGCGCCATGCGCTCGATTAAGGCCGGCAAAGTCGCGTCGACGGAGACCGTGCCAACGTGAGCGCAGAGCTTCAGTTCACGCGTAAGCTGCTCTGCGAGCCCGGCATCGGCAACGCACAGCAGCGCGCCTCGCGCGGCTGGTATCTCTTTACCTTCAGTGGGCATGCGCACGGCGTTGCGGTTCGGTCTCATGTTTCCCGGCCCCTCCCTGGACCGGAAATTTACACGCGCTGCTCGACTTCGCGGCTGCGTTGCAACCGGCGGTTCACCGCCAGCTTCAATTCTTCCACCAGAAACGGCTTCGCCAGATACGGCAGTTTGCGCTTCTCCAGAAATTGCATCGTTCGGGGCGCCAGCGTGTCGCCGGTGACAAACAGAATACGATCCTGCACCGGACTGCCCGCGCGGATGAGCGCTTCGTGGAACGCCGGACCATCCAGCCGCGGCATGCGCAGATCGCACACCACCAGGTCGTAGTGCATGCGCGCGAGTCGCGCCAATCCTTCCTGGCTTTCCAGCACGGCCTCCACCTGATGGCCTTCTTCCTGCAGCACGTCCACGATCAACTGCGCCACGCTGGGCTCATCTTCCACCACCAGGATCCGTCCGCTGCGCACTGGCTGAGAATCGCTTGCGAATTCCGGTGCTGCCGTCTCGCGCTCGTTCACGGGAATCTCGAGCACTGGCAACTCCACTACGAAACGCGCTCCGCCGCCGCTCTGGTTTTCAAACGTTACTTCCCCGCCGTGGCGCTTCACAATCCCGTAAACGATCGAAAGACCCAGCCCCGTCCCCACCCCCGGAGGCTTGGTCGTGAAGAAAGGATCGAAAATTCGCGACGCAATTCTCCGTGGAACGCCTGGGCCGTCATCGGAGATTTCAATAGCAATCCGATGGCCGTCAGCCACCCGCGTCTTGATTTTCACTTTTCCCTGCCCGCGCTCCTGCAGCAATGCCTGCTCCGCGTTCGTCAGTAAATTCAATACCACTTGCTGCAGCTGGTAGGGGTCCGCCATTGTTTCCGGCAAGTCGCTGGCCAACTCGCATTCCACCAGGATGTTCTCCACCCTCAGTTCGTAGCTGCGCAGCGCCAGCGTGCGTTCCACGATTTCGTTCAGATCCACGCGCGTGCGCTCCGGCTCGTTTTCCCGCGCGAAATACAGCAGGTTTTTCACGATGCGCCGCGCGCGCTCCGCCTGCTGAAATACCTTGCTCGCTTCCGAATACTGCTCCGGCGCGAGGCCTTGCCCCAGCAGCAGCTGCCCGTAACCCATGATGGCCGTCAGCGGATTGTTCAATTCGTGCGCGATGCCAGAGACCAATTGCCCAACAGCTGCCATTTTTTCCGCTTGCAGCAGTTTGGATTGAATCTGCCGTTCGCCGGTGACGTCGTAATACAGCTCCAGCCAGCCGACCGCACGGCCTTCGCGGTCCAGCACCGGGCGCGCAAAACGCTCCAGGATGCGCCGCGTCGGCCGCGTCATTTCCAATTCGTCATGGCCGGGAACTCCTTGGCCCTGTGCAAATGATTGCCATGGCGCATCAAAATTTTCCGGGATGCGAAAGCGCGGCGCCACGAGCTCCGTCAGGTTCTCGAACGTCTCTAGAGATTGCAATTGCCGGCGCTCCATGCCGAAATACTGGCCGAATCGCGCGTTGCAGAAACGAATGCGCCCGGTCGCATCCAGCAGGATCGTGCCGGTCTGAATGGAGTCGAGAACGCTGGTCAGTTCCGCTTCCACTTGCAGCCACTTTCCTTCCGCGCGGTGCACCACCGAACCTTCCTCGAGGCACAACAGCAGATTTTGCGCTCCTCCCAGAGTGGCGCGGAAACTGACGCGCACTGGAAAACCGCTCGCGAGCATGCCGTCGACGTTTGATATTGCCTTCGAGTCGGCCTGCAAGCCGCACAGCCGCGAAAGCTCCTCCGGTGCCGGCTGCGAAAGGAATTTCCCCAATTCCGCTTGAAGCAGCTGAGCTTCGTTGAAGCGTAGCAGCTCGCCGGCCCGGCGATTTGCTCGCTGAATGATTCCTTTTGTGTTGACCACCAGCAGCGCTTCGGCGCTGGTGTCAAACACAGCCGCAAAGCCTCCGTCGCTGAAAAGCGGATTCAGTCCGGCTTGTGACTCGACACCTGCGGAAGCCCACGACGAATGCGAATTCATTCGCACGGGCGCAGCGTGGGATCCGGCTTCTTTCATCGAACCACTCCCCGGCGGAGTGTGATCATCTGCATACAGAAAGGCAAAGGGCCGTCTGCCGTCGCGCATTTCAACTCGCGACCCGCGATATTCATATGGACGGATGGCGCTCCCACCAAGCCCGATAACGTGCACATGCTTAGCCCATTGCACTATTCGGACCAAGTGGCCTGCGCATAACTCTTTGTGTATCAGTGTGGTGGCAACGCGGAGGGCGAGAAAAAAAAGAAGAACTTCCCAGTTCGATACAGTCCTTCCCCTCTAGGGATTTTTTGCCGAGTGCAATCGAGCTGCTTTATCGCGTCTATGTCGCTACCAGATAATCCTACTAGGTCGTGGCTTCACAGTTTTCGGAAAAAATCGGCAGCAGCCCGATTTTGGTGGCATAGGCAATCTTGCCTGTGCTGAAAAGGCCCCACTTCCCGATGACATGCCGTCGGGAAACCGCAGTCATTTCGACTTTTTCGCAATCTCTTTAGCCGCGACATAAACGCCCAAAGTCAGCCCGGCTTCACAGTTTGCGGAAAAACACGAAAGCTGTCATTCCGGGGGCGTAGTTGGCCCGAGGAATCTGCTTTTTCCTGAGCACTCGCACGAACAGCAGATCCCTCACCCGCTGACGCGGGTTCGGGATGACACCCACTGCACTTGTTCGGCAAGTCGTTCAAGCGCTGCGGCTGTCAGTTCGGCTGGGCTTGCGCGTCGTACTGCTTGAGCTTGCGATACAGCGTGGTCTTGCCGATTCCCAGCATGCGCGCCGCGGCCAACTTGTCGCCTCCTGCTTCGCGTAACGCGCGCAAAATCGCGCGCCGCTCCAGTTCATCGAGCGGCAGCAGTTCATCATTTTGCGGCAGCCTGTCGCCGGTGCCGTATTGCAGATTCGTGGGCAGATCGCCGGCGTGCAGGATGGGGCCAGAACCCAGGGCGACGGCGCGCTCAATTGCATTTTCGAGCTCGCGCACGTTGCCGGGCCAGTCATAAGCCATCATCCGCGCGATGGCATCCTCGGAAATCGTGCGCATCCGGCCATTCGCCTCGCTGAATTTCTCCAAAAATGAATTCACCAGAATCGGAATATCCGTTTTCCGTTCGCGCAGCGGCGGAATCTTGATCTGCACCACGTTCAACCGGAAAAAAAGATCCTGGCGAAATGTTCCCTGCCGCACCGCCGCGTCCAGATCGCGATTCGTCGCGGCGATGATGCGCGCCGAGAGCGGTATGCGGTCCGTGGACCCCACCGGCCGCACTTCTTTTTCCTGTAGCGCGCGCAGCAGCTTCGCCTGCATGTCAAACGGCAGGTCTCCAATTTCATCCAGGAATAATGTCCCGCCGTCAGCGATTTCCATCAGTCCTTGTTTCGCGTGCAGCGCGCCCGTGAACGCGCCTTTGACGTAGCCGAATAATTCCGCTTCAATCAACGTGGGCACCAGCGACGAGCAATCCACAGGAATGAACGGCTTGTTCCGCCGCACGCCTGAAAAATGCACGGAGCGCGCGACCAACTCTTTTCCCGTGCCGCTCTCACCCAGAATCAGCACCGGATACGCGTGCTGGCTGACTCTTTCGATCAAGCGGTACACGCGCTGCATCTTCAGTGAAACACCGATCAAATCCGCGAAGCCGGGGCGCGTCCGCAGCGTCTCGCGCAACACGCGGTTTTCCTGATCCACATCCAGAAGGCGAATCATGCGGTCCAGCTTGCTGCGCAGTTCGGGGATGTGAAACGGCTTGGTGATATAATCCGCGGCTCCCAGACGCGTCGCCTCCACCGCGCTCTCAATCGTGCCGTACTGCGTGAGCACCAGTACCGCCGTCTGCGGATAATTGTTGCGCACACGCTTCAGCAATTCCAGGCCGCCGATCTGCGGAACGCGCAGGTCCGTGATCAGAATATCCACCGGCATCTGATCCAGGATCTCGAGCGCCTGTTCCGTCGTCGAAGCCGTGCGCGTGCGTAATCCCGAGTCCGTCACCACGTCGTGGCACAGACTCCTGGTTGCGTCCTCATCATCTACAATCAGAACTGTCGCCGAAATCGGGCGTTCCGCTGTGAACACCGTTCCTACCGCCATGGTATTCGGTCCCCTTTTCCTTTTTCGTTCCCGATATCGTTTGCAACACAAGCACCAAATGGGAACGATTCCGGATCTGCCCGATCTAACAGTGTTTAAGTGTCGATTCGGCAAAGAGTGAGGCGCAGAGTGTAGGGTCGAAATGGAACAATTAACAAGTCCGTAATAGTACGCAGGCGAATAAGTCTTTTTTCTCGTAGGTCGTGCAACGTTGGGAAGGCAGAAGTGTCAATGAGGGAAAATTGCACCAGCTGGCTTACAACTGGAGGCGCATCCCGGTCATCCCGGGACCGCTACCGCCCGTTCAGTGCCCGTCGAGCAAATGTTCAGTGGCCGCCCGCCGCGCTCGTCGCGCCCCTGGCGAACGATTTCGGCGCGGAATCGCCGGATAAATCGAGAACATATAACCCGTCGTTCGCTGAGCCCGCATAAATGCGTTCCGCCGCGCCGACCGCCACCAGCACCGGGAACGGGCCATCGCTCGCACGCGCTGCACCAACCGTTGTGCCGAGCGATGCCGAGTGCTTCACACGCGTCCACGTCGCGCCTTCGTCCCGCGAAATGTACAAGCCCGCCGCTTGCACCGAGACCAGCCATAAATCTGGCCGCGTCAGCAAGCCATCCGCGACGCCGCCCGGCAGCCCAGCCTGCGCCTTGGTCCAGGTATTTCCGGCATCGCGTGAAATGTACAAACCACTGCGCGCCACCGCGAGCAATAGATTGTCGCGCGCCCATTCGAGGCGTATCGCGCCGCCCGATTCGAGGGGAAGATCGTGCCAGGTCCAAGTGCGTCCGGCATCTTCTGAGAAAATCATCCCGCCCGAAGAGACAAGCCGGATCTGCCGTCCGTCATTCGATGCTCGCACCGAGCCAACCGGCAATTCGCCCGGCCCGAACGGCAACTCTGTCCACGACCTGCCAGAATCACGCGACACGAAAAGCCCCTGATCGGTAGCGGCGAACCAATCCGAGTCGCCGAAAAACATGTCATTCACGACCGGCCGAAAAGCGCGAAGTTCGCCCTTGGCGCGCGCGGAATCGCTCGCCGGATCCGCAGTCGAAAAATCCGAGACGACTCCTATGTGCGCCCAACTGTTTCGCCGCGCATCGAATCGCGCGAAGCCGCCGGAAGCGAGCGCAGCCCACCAGCGTACTGGCGATGAAAAAATCTGCCGCACCGCATCCCCGTTGAGTCCCACGCTCATCGGCAACCAGGTCTTGCCGCCATCTGCGGTCATCAGCAGTGCATCCGGCGCGTTCTGCAGAACCGCAGCCGCACGCTCCGGGTCCTGCAGGTCCACGGCCAGCGAAACAATGCGGTGATGATGGAAGCCCTCGTTCGAGGCCTGGAAACTCGCGCCGCCATCATCACTCGCGAGCACTCCGTGCCGTTCCGTCCCCAGCAGGACACGGGATTCGCCGTCACCATCGCGCGGCAGAATCGCCATCGAATTAATCACCCAACTCCGCGGCGAAACCCGCCGCCAGGACGCTCCGCCATCCGCACTCTTCCACAGTCCCTCGGTCGTCCCGGCGTACAAGATCGCCGGGCGCGCCGCGTCCTGGCGAATTACCGGTGTCCGCCGCGAAGAATACGGGATGCCTTCAAGTTTCTCCCAGGCCGCACCGGCGTCGTCGCTGCGGTAAATCCCTGAACAGGCGCTGGCAAAAATTCGCTGCGGATTCTCTGCGTCCGTCACCAGGCTGAGCACGTCGGAATCGTCAATCATCCCCGCGTGGATCGGAGCCCAATGCTCTCCGCCATCAGTGGTCTTCCACGGAAGATGAAACGTTCCGGCGTAGATTACCTGCGGATTGCGCGGATCAATCGCCAGCGAATCAAAATTGCGCAGCTCGGCATCGCCGGCAGGCGTCACCCGCTGCCAGGTCTCGCCCGAATCGCGCGACAAGAAAACTCCGTCCAGCGCGCCGGCCACGAGTATCGCTGGATCCGACGCAGCCTGCGCCAGCGCGCGCACCGCGTGGCCCGCAACTCCGGAATCGCGCCACGATTTGCCGCCGTCGCTGCTCAAAAATACCCCGCCGCCTTCGCCCGCAGCCTCGCGCGTCCAAGTCGCTGCATACAGCCGCGCGGAATCCCGTGGGTCCACAAGGATCGCCGTCACCACCGCGTTTTGATTTCCATCCGCCAGCCCGGCCGGTTCCCAATCGGCTCCGGCATCGCGCGATGTGAAAATCGCGCCGTCCGTCGTGCCCAAATACAGCACGTTGGGATGCGCAGGATCGCTCGCCAGCGCGCGCACGTCACCGCCTGCCGGGCCCATGGCCTGCCACACCTGCGCCTGCAACGGCGGCGCACTGACGCACGCGCACGCCAAGCCACAAAGCAAAATGGGAAACCACCGGAGGGACCTGTTGCGCGAAGTCATGTTCGATACGGGCCGTGTACGCCCGGCAAAAGATCAGCGGCGGAATTAGCGCGAAGTCCTGAATTATTTTCGATTCGAAGCACCGGGCCGCGCCAACTCGGGCGGAGCGCAGCAGCACGCTGCTTCCTCTACGAGACTTCTCTACGACACTGCTCGCCGAAATCCCACCGCCCGCGATTGCCGCCGGGCGTCCTGCTGCTTCCTTTCTCCCTCAGAACCTGCAATTAATATGATGCGCCATCCGGAACAAAGACGATATCCACTCGCCGGTTGTCCTTGCCCGCGCCCGCCTGCCCTGCCGCGGTGCGTATTTCCACGCGCGAGGCGTCCACGCCCTTCTTGTCCTGCAAATATTTCTGACCGCTCGCCGCGCGTTCGTTGGCCAATTTTGCAGCCCGCGCTTCGTGCGGATCCGCGTAACCCACCAGAACCACCTTCGACCTCGGATCGCTCTGCAAACGCACCGCGACATCGTCGAGATTACGTTTGCACACGTTGTCCGCGCCGGCGCTCCCCGGCGCGAAATCGCAAGCACTCACCTTGCTCGCTTGCGGCGGGGGTGGTGGCGCCTGCACCGTAACGGCCGCAGTGCAATCGCACGCGCTGTGCAATTCATTTTCCGCGCGTCCAGTCACAGTATAAATTCCCGGATCGAGGCCCGATGTATCGAATTGCACAATCGAGCCGCTGCCGATGACACGCCCGCCGTTGGTCTGCCACGTGAATCGAATGGCCGTCCCCGACGCATCGTTCACATTCGCGGTGATCTCCGCGCGTTCCCCGGCCAGCACCGTCGAACGATCCGCCGTGCAAGTCATGGTTGGCGGCGGAGGCGCCGGTTTTGGCAGCACGGTCACGTTCGCGGAGCAACTCGCACTTTTGCCCGCGCCGTTATCCACGCGCGACGTCAGCGTGTAGCTGCCCGCGCCAACGCCGGTGGAATTCCAGCGGACGTACGGTCCCGATCCATCAATCGAGCCACCCGTCGCGGTCCACTGATAGGTCAGCGGAAAGCCATTCGCATCCGTGGCGCTAACATTGGCCGTAACGTAATCCTCCGACCCTTCCTTCACCGAAGTCTTGTCCACCGCGCAGGAAGCCGTGACGACATCCGGAGGCAGCGGCTTTTCAGGCCAATGCGACACGCCCACCTTAATGATGAATCCGTTGCGGTCGCGATGATTCGACAGGTCCAGCGAATACCGGTAGCCCACGTCCATCGCCGCCCCGTTCCAGGCGTATAGCCGGAAGCCAATAATATTATCCACGGGATCGCGCGCGCCGAAGCTGGTGTTCTGAATTCCCTTGCCGATGTAAACGGTGCCGTCGTACTCCGTCATAATCTGAAAACGCTTCGTCGGAAAAATCAAAAGTCCGGCGCCCACTTGCATTTGATCCGCAAGGTTCAGCACGACGGTTTCGGGTGTGCCACCGATCGTCTCTGTGTAGCTGGAATTGCGCGTGAACCGATACGACCAGTTCGCCGTCGCGGTAATCCCTCCGTGAAAAAATGTCTTGCTGGCCTCCAGGCCCACTCCATAATTGAACTTTCCGTATTGCACCTGATTCGCCAGCAGGTCCGTCAGTCCAGTTTTCGTCGGAAGATAGAAGTCGTTGCGAATGGAAAGGCTGATCGGCTTACCCCGCCGCTCCGACAGCAACCCAATTTTGAATCCCAAATCCATTTCCCCGACGCCGCTGCCGTTGTGCGATGCAAACGGCGCATCCTCCACATAAGCCGGCGGAAAACCGGTGGATGGAATGATCGAGTTGTAAATCGTGTTCCGGTATTGCGGGTTCGCGGCGTTCACCGATGCCAGGCTCAAAAGACTCGGCGCTCCAACGTGAATGTAATCGTACGAGTTGATCTGAAAAAATATCGAGAACCAGCGGTTGATTCCGTAGCCCACCGAGGGCACCAGCTGTAGCGAGGTAATGTCTCCCGGCATGCGCGAAAACTTATTCAATCCCACGCCCAGAGACCAGCCGTGCTTGGGAAGCGTCTCGCCGGTTTCCAGCGTGAACAATCCCGGATTGCCGTCCAGGGCAGGCATCGGCGTAAAATTCGGCAGCTCGGAATCCTCATCCGCGGCCGCAGTCGCGTTCGATTTAGCCGCGCCGGAATTGGGTTTGGGCAGCGCCGAAAACGATGGCACTGGCACTGGCGATGACGGTGTCGCTGGCGGTGGCGCGGGCAATGTTGCCGCAACTGGAGAACTCGCCGCAGTAGTGCCTGCGTCGGACGCGCCGCTCGCTGGCCCAGAATCAGCCGAAGCTACCGCAGTCTTCGCGGTCGCATCGCTCGGGGACGACGCACTCGCCGTCGTCTTCGCGCCTGCGCTCGCGGACCCATCCGCCGCACGGGGCTTGGTGTCGTCGGCGACGGCCGCCGCCACAACCAAAAAGACAGCTACAACCAAGATAGCGGCACGTTCTGGCACTTTCAAAGTACGCCTCCTCAGCACAGCTACCGCCCCCCTGGCACCGCGCTGACGATAGCACCCATTCATTCCCCGTACGCAGCTAGATGAAAAAACATAGGACTCGAAGGGGGCCGAAAAGGGAGTACCGAGCGTGTCCGACTGGAACCCGCAAAACTGGCCGGATTATAATTCACGCCCGCCCGTTCCTGTACAGTTTTTTCTCAATCTTCGCCCGGCGCCGCTCCCGCTCCAAAAGCCGCCGTGAGTTCGCAGTATCCCGCCCGCTCAGTGCGCAGTACTCACAAACCCGCGCTCGCGCCGGCGCGCAAGATTTGCTATATTCACCTCAAGAAGTACCCGCTTTCGCCTCCAGCTGAAAGCGCCAAACTAAAATTTGGAGGAGTCTATGAAACGCTGGAGGATTTCCGTATTCACGTCCGTCCTATTGCTGTTTTCAGGCGTAGTAGCCCAAACCCAAGCGCAATCGCAGGATCCCGCTCCCCAAACCCAGGACGCGCCACCCGATGCCGCCGCTCGCGGCACCCGTTTCCTGATTTCCCTGCAAACCAGCATCTCTACCAAAGAAGATAAAGTGGGAAAGCAATTCCTGGCGCGCACCCTCGAGCCCATCGCCACGGCCGAAGGCGCGACGCTCCCCGCCGGAGCGCAAATCCGCGGTCACATTGACAAAATTCAGCCCGCTGGAAAAGTAGGCCGCGCGCGGCTCTGGCTCACGTTCGATGAAATCCACGATTCCACCGGCTGGATACCTCTGGTAGCCGATTTGATTGACGCCCCGGGCGTTTACTCCATCCGCGTGCTCTACGATCGTGAAGGCGAAATCCGCGCCTCCACCTCCAAACAGGAAGACGCCGCCTTCGCCGCCGCCGAAGCCGCATTCGTCGGCGCAGAACCGGGCATTGCCGCCAAAAATAAACAAGACGCGGCCATGGGCGCGGCGATCTCCGCCGCCACCGCATTCATGATCACGTCCGGCCTCGGCCAAGAACTCACCCTGCCGCAAAATATGAAGCTCGAACTGGTCCTCGAGCGTCCCTTGCATCTCGGCAGAATTTAGGCGTACTGGAATTGCGGAACGGTCAGGCTGGGTGCGTAATTCGCGCAGCACTCATGCCGGAGTGGAAGTGGAGGGCTGCGCGAAGTCAATGCGGTCAATGGTCACCGCAATTCCGTAAAGCGGCGTAGGTTCACCCGGCAATTCCCAAGCGCGAATCGTTTTCACGGTGGCGCGAGCCAGCACGCACGAGTTGCGCTCCCGTTCCGCGGGCAAACAAAAAGCAAGTTCGAGCGTCGTTCCAATCTCGAACGAAATCTCCGAGTGGAACAGAATGCCGGTTCGCGAAATGTCGCGCAGCTGGCCGGCATGGAACTCCGGCGGCTGGTGCTGCGACGTGCAAATTTGCATTGGCACGTGAATGTCGTAGCGCACGGCCTTTCTATTCTCTTGCATCGTTCACCTACGAAAGCGGTTGCAAGAAGATGGCCGAGCGTCGTGCCCGTTTCCGCTGACAATAAAGCTCTTAAGTCACTGACAGTCCTCCCATTGTCGAAATGGCCTCACGAACCCTTCCCACTTCGGGAAACGCCTCGTACTTTATCGGCCCACGGTCCCGCCCGCCCCGCTCCCTTGGATTTCCGCTATACTGCTGGTAGATTCAAAGTTCCGATGACCACCCCGATTCCCAACCAGCAACGCATTCTGATCGTTGAAGATGAAGACAACGCCCGCAAGGGCTACGAAGCCCTGCTGCGCAAATGGAACTGGGAAACTCTCGGCGTGGGCAGCGGCGAAGAAGCCCTCGCCAAATTTCAGGAATTCCAGCCCAACCTGATTCTGGCGGACGTCGAGCTACCCGGCATGAACGGGCTCGACCTGCTCAAGCAGCTGGGCGACGATATTCTGCGCATTCCGGTCATCATTATCACCGGCCGCGGCAGCGACGAACGCGTCGTCCAGGCCATCGAAGCCGGCGCCTACTGGTACATCGAAAAGCCTCTGAAGCCTCCGGTTCTGCGCGCGCTGCTCGAACGCGCGCTAGGCCACGTGCGAAACCAGCAAGCCGTAGTGGCTCTCACACGCGATCTGCGCGCCGCCGGAAAACTCGGCACGCTCGTGGGCACATCCGTGCCGATGCAGGATGTGATGCGTCAAGTGGAAATCGCCGCGCCATCCACCGCGTCCGTGCTCATCACTGGCGAAACCGGCTCGGGCAAAGAAATGGTCGCGCGCTCGATTCACATGCTCTCGCCGCGCGCTGACCGCCCCTTCGTCGCCATCAATTGCTCGGCCATCCCTGAATCGCTGATGGAAAGCGAAATTTTCGGCCACGAGAAAGGCGCGTTCACCGGCGCGGCCGAACGCCGCATCGGCTGCTTCGAACTCGCCGACGGCGGCACGCTGCTCCTCGACGAAATTGGAGAAATGCCCGCGCAAACTCAAGCGAAATTGCTGCGCGTGCTGGAAGATCACAAAGTCCGCCGCCTGGGCAGCAAAGTGGAAACGCCCGTGGACGTGCGCGTGGTAGCCGCCACCAACAAGAATCCGGAACAGGCCGTCGCCGATGGACATCTGCGCCAGGATCTCTATTTTCGCCTGAACGTTTTCAACATTCATCTCCCTCCGCTGCGCGAACACAAAGAGGATTTGCCGCTTTTAGTGGATCACCTGCTCGCCGACATTTCCGCCAAACACGAAAAAAAAGTCACCGGCGTGGGCGCCGACGTCATGGAACTCTTCAGGTCCTATCCGTGGCCCGGAAACGTGCGCGAGCTGCGCAACGTGCTCGAGCGTTCCGCCATCGCTTCTGACCGTGGCACGGTTGCGCGCCAGCATCTGCCGGCCGAATTTGGCCGCGTCACCGCCATGACCACCTCTGGTCTGGGCGGCCTGCGCTTCCCCATCGGCACCACGGTGGACGCCGTCGAGCGCGAGCTGATCCTGCAGACCCTTGGCGCCACCAGCCAGAATAAGACGCGCGCTGCCGAACTTCTCGGCATCAGCCTGAAAACACTGCACAACAAATTAAAAGAATACGAGGCGGGGCGGAGAAATGCGTCTCAGCCTGAAAACTAAATTCACGCTGGCGACTTCCCTGCTGGTCCTGGCGGTCGTCACCGCGGTTTCGGGTCTGTACATCGCGCGCCTCACGCGCCAGACACTGCGCCAGGCCGATGACCGCGCGCGCTTCGTCGCGCGGCAAATCTATCTCGCCTGCCAGAATTCCCTGACGGACGCTGCGGCTCGCGGCGAATCTCCGGCTTCCTCCAGTCCGGCGGATTTGCGCGCCTATGTGCAACGCGCTCTCGACAATAGCAGCACTCTGAATTCCGTGATGGAATCGGCCATCGGATATTCGCCGACGATCTACGAAATCACCATCAGCGATCTCGACGGAATTGTGCTGGTCTCGAGCGATGCCAGCCTTCGCGGCCAGAAAATTGCCCAGCGGCCACCGGTTGATTCGCTCGTCCGCGGCGGCTTCTTTCAGCAATTGCGCACCCTCTACGGCCCGCCACTGGTGTATGAGGATTCGCTGCCCTTCAATATCAACGGGCCCTTCGGCGACATTCGCATCGGCCTTTCTTCGGCGCTCATTCGCAACGAAATTTCGCCCGGTCTCGAATCCGCCGGATATTACGCGCTGGCTTCCGTGTTGCTCTCGACTCTGCTCGCGCTAATCGTCAGCCGCGCCTCGCTCGCTCCGATTGACCGCATCTCCGCGCAATTGGACCGCATCTCCGCCGGCGAATTCGATCTCGAGCCGGTTGAACGCAGCGACGAATTCGGTGCGGTCAGCACTAAAAT
>Ga0182024_10014167_pt1 | contig 15445 bp, 11 predicted proteins | sample P32metaG_FD_120480 | JGI IMG/M metagenome (GOLD analysis project Ga0182024, IMG submission 120480) | Permafrost microbial communities from Stordalen Mire, Sweden - P3-2 metaG (Illumina Assembly) | ecosystem: Environmental > Terrestrial > Soil > Wetlands > Permafrost | place: Sweden: Stordalen... | reverse complement strand
TTGCCAGATGATTGCCGTGTCATCGAACACAACCAGAAGGTCACACAGCTCTTTACCGTCCGGCCGCGGCGGGTTGGGGTAGCACCAGTCGGTGAAGAAGGTCTTTATAGAAAGGTCGTGGATGATCTTCTCCGCTTTCGCGCCCTTTTCGCGGAAATAATGCCTTGCTTCCACAGGAGTCTCCACTGAGGATCCTACACCTCTACGCCAGATAGAATGGTCCTATGCCAAGGAACCTTACCGCCTACGAAATTCTAATCGCGTCTCTGGGAGAGGCCGAATCGGAGCGCGCGGTTCTCTTCGAGACCGCAGAACCCGCCAGAATGCTCAAAAGCACTCAGAGGCCCCACACTGCTCGGTGGGCGGTTTGCGCACCGACAACAGCATAGGCCCTCGAAAACGCGCTTCTCGTGACGAAAGCCTCAATGAATTTGCGAAGCATCTCCAGCGCGTGAGAAGATGTTGCGCAATCATGCAGATTCAAGCCTACCTGAGATTCAAAGTCCAATCGGAACATCTGGTCGACTTTGCTGTGCTTGTGTCCTATGCGGTCCCGGAGCTAGTAAACGAACTGAAAGCTCCCACACCTCGACCGGGAGCGGTCCGCCGCTCCGATTTCTATCACCAGAGCAACACCTGCAATCCCACCGAACTCATCACTACAGCATCAATCTACGAGCAGGAACTCGCCTCATATGTATTGCTAAGCAACTTCAGCTTTTTCGAAGCCTTTGTTGTTGGTGTTGTTGAGGAGCTAATCGAGTTTCACGGGGGCGCAGATACCTTCAGGAGCCGCGGTGCAAAAAGGCTGCATGAGAGGTTGACGATCGATCACAAATCGTTGCAGGGCACAATCGTGAAGCTCCGGGAACCCGAAAAAGCAAATGCACGCGATCGGTACAGAACCGCATCGCAACAGCTCGCAACAAAGAACTTTAGATTTCCTGGCGAGCTCCTAGCGAGTTATGGGATTCGGTCGTTGATCGAGGATATAGACAAACTCAAAGCATTTCAGATTCCCGACTTGCTTCGATCCGCATTCGGAGTTCCACTGGCCGAGGACGATGTCAAGGAGTTCCATAGAGTGCGCGGCAAGAGAAACAAAGTTGCCCACGGAAACGCTGGCGCGCTGAACATGCGGAAAGCGACCGAAATGAGTCTGTTCCTTCGCAGGCTCGCGGTAATGACGGCTGAACACCTTGGCGCACACTTCTTCGTAATCGAGAAGTTTGCGCCTTGAACTCAGAGCAGTCTGCAGGAGGAGTTCCGAGGCTGTTATTAAACTCGCAGTTCCGCGGATTCCAGAACGCTTGTCTGATCAGTGGCGAGAAGCAGACATATGAGGACCTACCCGACTTCGGTGACTGCATTTGCGTTGTATCGTTCGGCTAGGTCACTATTTGTCACTCTTTACTAAGCCTGTGATCCCCGCAACGAAGAATATGGACAGCAGCCACCCGGAAAGGCGCTGTATCAAGAACCAGATACGGACGCCTTCGGCAAAGTAGGCATGCCTCGAATTCTGCGGAACCCCATCCGGCGACCAACTACCAGACATGCCCAAGTTGAGCGCCGGAAGCGAGTGTTCAATCGTAAACATCGTAGCGCTGAAACGGGGGTAATAGCTCGGAACATACCCGTGCTGCAATGAGTATGTGTAAGCATCTTTATCGGTTGGAACGATTGCCTTACTGTAATAACCCCAATAGGAAATTACCCAACCCAGCGCACAGACGGGAGCCAGCCAACAGAGGGACAACCATAGCCTGTAGCCGTAACCAATTGTCAGCTTCAGACATTGGCCCCACACCCATGCTACGACTTTCATGGCCACGCATCTTGCTTCCTCTATCCGGCGACGATGCAATAAATCCTCAAGACGAAAGAGCGTTTCGCGCGAGTTCAACATCTCGCCCGCCCTAGAATAGGCCGACGCGAGCTCCCTGTATGCACGGGGCGGATTTGACGTGTCAAGCTCGAGCCAGCGCAGGCGCGACTTAAATTCTGTCACACTGCCGAAGCGCTGATAGGTGAAACCGTCCAGAAGGAGGTTCCCCGGACTTGGCCAGCCGCCGTCATCATCGTCAAGAGAATCTGCTGAAGCATTTCGCAAATCCCAGCGGGAATGCTGTGGGTTAACAATTCTTTTTATTAGAAACGCTCGACGGATCGTCGCGTACCCGAGCTTTACGGCCCCCACTATGACGGCCCCATCGAATAGAGCGCAACCAGAGATTGTAGCTTCCTCAGCATTCAGCGCAGTGTCGCCATCGCCTTCAAATTTGCCTCCACTGCAATCGAATAAGCCCATTTGGGCATTGGGGAAACGTACTGCGCCCTTCGACGCGAACTTATTGCGCAGGTAGACGCTGCCGATGACCGTGATGCGATCGGCTCGAATGGCAAACCCGCTTGGGTTCTCGAATGAACTGTCGTCACATTCGAGATTGCTGCCCACGAATGCTCCTGCGAGACCGACCTCGCCTTTGAACGTACTTCCGAGACTAGGTTTAGATAGGAAAATACTTCCGTTTAACCTAATCCTGTCACAGCCCAGCGAGTTTTCTGAATTTCTGTGGAAACTACTTCCTTGTTTGTATTCAAATGTCGCAGCCTCCGTCCTCAGGTTGCCTCCTATTTTTGCGTCCCGGAAAAGCACTTGTCCCTTCGAATGGAATCCTTGATTGAGCAGGACGTTGCCCGCCACATCGATGCCGTCGGCAAGGATGGTACGAGTCCAGCTTCCAGTAAGAATCAAGGATGGAACCTTCGCATTTTTCAGCCAGATCTCATCCACGAAGAAGCAACGTCTAAAACTCAGGGGGCACGGGATCACGGCACCGGAGAGGTCTAGAATGTCGGATATTTTCGCAGCGTATACATCGATTGGGCTGTTAGGACTCCTGCCGAGGGCGGCGGCCTGAAGGCATAGCCAACGAATCACCTCAGGATCAATAGTTCGGGATGGCCCCCAATTTGCCCCATTTTGCGGATCATTCATCAGATCGGAGTCATTGGAACTGTTGCCGCAAATGGCTGGCTGGCCCTGGACAGCACCTATTACGCGCCGCTCCGCTTCTGATAACGATTGGAATCGTTTCTCGGCCGCTTTGAGCAGATCGGTAGTCATTTCAAGATTCTATCCGCCAACCCAGCGTTCAGTGCCTCAGACCAAAGCCGGAGGGTTTACTGGCGGCTTCAGACCAACGCGCTCGTCACATCTGGTTAGGCTTCTGCGCAAGGATTAATACCGATAACGCGCCAGCATCGCGGAATCCTCGTCCCCCGCCACCTTCCGGATTGCCGCTGCCTTGCCGACTTAGATCCGGGGGAAGTTCAGTAGGCTACTGTTTCATGAACTTGAATACTTCGCAACAAGCTGCTGGATTTCCAAGGTTGGAGAGTTGCACGTCGTTTTCCCAATCTATCTCGCTTCCGAGGGCCCATTTCAATGCAGGATGATTGTTAGGCAGCATCTCTGCCAGTTGCCGTGCCAGTTCGACGTCACGATCATGGATGAGCCTGATCAGAAGGACAATCAGCACACGACGATCCGGATTGGCCGTCAACTGCTCGGCCGCGGCTTTCACCTCGCTGGCTTCTCCCGCAGCACCAAGAACGATCGATAAAACGGCCGCGACCGAATCGATCTGTGACGTGAGCAAGTCCGGAGTGATTTTGGCGACGATCTTTCGTGCGACCGCGCTTAGCGACCACAGCAAACCATTGGCTGCCTGACGACGGATTGAGTGTCTCCCTGGCTTGGTTGCCAGATCAAAGAGAAGCTCCTGGCCGAAAGCGTCGCCATTTGTTGCCAATACGCAAAAAATCTCACTCCTCAACGTTGGATCATCGGCAGAGATAGCAATCTCCTTGAGGTCCTGTGCGTTCTCCCGCGTCAGCGGTCCATAGTTCTTGATGGCAGCGACAGCGTCCCTCGCGATCGGAAGGACGGCGTTGTTGTCGACATAGTGAGAGCCTGTTGAGTATTTGTCCCGAGCAAGCCGCATGAGGACGGGCATATGAGCCGGGTCGATCTTTGTGTCTAATAGAGCGCCCAGAGCCGTTCTGACGGATTTCCCTTTGTCCGACGCCATGTCCAGAAGAACGGGCGGCAGGGGCGCGACCAATTTACCAGCACCGGCTCTGAGAGCCTCGGCCCTTACGTCGGCGAATTTGTGCTTGAGCGATCTGTCCAGCACCTCCGCGAGCTCAGCCCTCTCCGCGGCGTGCAAAGCCTCGACGGCAATGTGCGGATCCTCCGCATTGCTGAGAAGCCAGTCCAAATCGTCCTGCCAGCGCAGGCCGCCAGCCCTACCTACCGCCAACCGTAACCGTCGAACGTCCTCCGTCTTTTCGTCGATAGCTTCGACCATATGACGAGTCGGCTCGCTAACTGTTGGCAGCCGATCGTTCAGAATCTCGAGGTAAGCCACTCCCATCTCCTGGAATGGCCGCGGCAACAAGAGCATCGCAGCGGAGGCCGCCGGCCCATGGTCTTTCCAATCGCCGGCTTTCTTATGGCGAAAGCGAGCGAGATCGAGAGCGATTTCAACAAGGCGAAATGTTGCTCCTGCGGAGTGCAGTTCGTCCCAAAGCTCTTGCAGCTTTGCCGACGCATGCTCAACGAGAGAGGTCAAAGCTGCCAGACGAATCTTCGGGGATGGGTGCCCCGCCCTCATCCGAGCGAGAAGTGGCGGCAAGTAGCGGTCATCCCAGACCAGATGCAGCAAATACCACAGATCGTCCTCCTCCTCCGTATCGTACGCACAAGTGAACGCACCCTCGATCTCGTCAGGATGGAGCGTTGTCTTCGGTGGCTTAGACTCGCTTTCATCGAGGTCGTGCTTTTTATCCTTTGCCTCATCCAGAAGCTCTCGGAGCCAGTATGATCGCAGTCCGTCGCGGTGAAAGTGGGATGCAAGATGCTGCCAGCCCACAGTAGTTCGAACGCGCCGGATATATGCCTTCAGAAACTGCCCTGCGGTATATCCCTCCTCATCGTCCTGGATATGCTCGGCGTATTCATCGCTGTACTCCCCGTTGAGGAGCGCAAGATGAAGTGCCTGCCTTTTTGCTGTCTCTTTCTTGGTCGGGGTGAGCGCCCGAAAGGCCTCCTCCACCACTGTTTCGAAACCCACCAGATCATCTAAGGCTCCCTCGGCGATTGCGCCATCGGAGTTAACGACGCCGAGACCAACGATTTGATGAGCCGCATCAAGGAAAGCACTGGTCAGGTCTGGAACCAGACGCTTCACGTCCCGGACGAATTCCTTTCCGTACCGACCATGCGTAAACGGAAGGACTTCGCGAATGAATCGCTCAATGAGCGGCCGAGTCGCCGGATCGGAACGATGATCGGAATACCAGGCCTCATCACTGTCCGGCCTCCACCAATGATCAAGGCTGAAGGTGAAGCGCCGATCCTCGCCGTAGAGGAGATACCTCGCTACCTCCGAGGGTCCGCTTGCCTTCGATCCCGCAGCAGCCGCAAGTCTAAGGTCTTCTTCGAGCTTGCGGTCGGCTTTTGCTAAACAGGCCCTCGAGCCAGGCATCGACGGCCCCGGCGGTCTCTGCTTTGAGCCGAACATTGATACGGCTCTTCTTCGGGATTGCAGCGAGGAGCTCTGCCGCCTTGGCAGCTCCCTGCCCGGTTCCACCATCAAGCTGGAATCCATATACCTATAAGCAGCCCTAGTGTCTTGGCTGCGATCAGCCGCTCACTTCGAAGTGTCTTTTCAACACCAGCCTCAACCCGAGGATGATAGTAAGAAACGGTATCTTCCTTCTGCCTGAGGTTGCGCGCGGCCACAAAGAATTGCACCAAAGGCACGACTCCACGGTTCAGTGCGTCGTCCCGGTCCGCCAGCTCTTCTTCCAACATCCGCAACTGGGAAAGGGCGAACTTGTCTGCCACCTTCAGGAGCGCCCAGATCACCGCTGCCGCTCTCACATCGCGGCGATGTTCGATCTGCTCGACTACGGTCTTCTCGATCGAGTTCTCGTGCGCGCTACGGATCGCTTCAGCAATGAACCTTTCGTCATCAGAAAACCGCTGCCGATCGAGAGTCGGCACACTGTCAAAGAACTTCTGAATTTCCAGGGGAGTCGCCAACGCAGCCAAGACAGTGCTCTGAGCCTTAGTCACTGGAAGCCGGAGATCCCAAGGAAGCGCCGGAATTCGTGTCTGGTAAAGACGCGCTCTCTGAGCATCACCATAGTGTTCCGCTTCAAGCGGCACCAGCCAGGGACGCATTGTCTGCAGAACCTTAGCGGAATCGGCAACGTCCCTACGGGTCGTCGCGACAATCAGGCGGTCGTGCGTGGCGTTCGCGAAGAACTTGTCCAGCTGGTCGTTCCATGAGCGCCTTTCCGGCTCGAAGTCAAATCGCCCCCATGGATCTTCAATATCGAACAAGACAGGAGATGGAGTCCGGTCATCCCGCAGTTGCGAAGGGCCCCCTGCAATTTTTACCCGTTTCAAGCCCGGAATCTCCCGCCGCAGGTCTTCGTACAGCACGTCTGTCGCCAGTGTCTTGCCGGTTCCCGATTGGCCAATGATCAGAGCCGCGTGTTTGTCATGCATGGCCTTAAGAAGATCCGACCAGTTCGTCGGCTTGACGTAATTTTCGATTTCCGGAGAGCTGGCAAGATATCCCTCGTGCTGGCGAATCACGTGTTCTAGATCTTCCCGTCGCCAGAGTCCTTCAGCGGTTCCCCTGATGCGAATGCGGGCTTCTTCTCGAAGCGCCTTCAGACAGTTCTCCCAGAGCGCATTCGGTACGCGGAAGATGTCCACCAAGAGCCGCTTGATATCGCCAGTTAGGCGCTCCTGGTCTTCACCACCAATCACGGCGACCCGGCCGGCGGCGCCGCTCGGGAGCGTGCTCACGACCGACGCGGGCATCTCCGAAGGCTTCGGCCACGCCCCTGGATTCCTGACGCGTAGACCCGTGGCTTTGCCGTTCAGAGCTGCACTGGTGACCAGCAGGTATCGGACTTTGGGATTTTCCAGGCGTTTGGCTGCCGAGATTCGTTTCTCACTTCCATAGGCGAGCAGAGCTTTGATCCCCGCGACATTCCATGCATCTCCGGTTCGAAGTTTCGCCTGTACAACCAAACGATAGTTCTTCACTTGCAGTTCGCCGACGACTCGGCCAGGCTCAGACTCTTCCAGCTCCCCTTCCAGATCTTCTTGGCTCGCAGGCTCAAGAATGAGCTCGTGCGCTTGCTTGTTGGCCAAGAGCAAATCCAGCGCAAGCCAAACCGAGACGTCTATCTGATATTCATACCCAGCTAAACCATCTCGGCCAGCGCCACCAGATTTGTTTTCGTCACAATATGTTTCGCTCATCGGTCCTCGCCATATGTAAGGTTCGATGAAATGGAATCACCTTTTCAAGTTTATGCGCGTAGCTGGATGGACCTGCCTTTGGACCTCGTTTTACGTAACAAAGCTCTGAGGTAAGCGCTAGTCACCACTTGAGGTAGCAAGCCCAGGAGAGTTGTCGATCTCTGGTCAGTCTCCACTTCACACTTGCAATGAGATCACCCGATTGTCGTTGATACCGAGCGCGCTTGTCGGCACGAAATCCTGGATGGTCGGCGATCCAGAAGTAATCCGGCCAGGCTTGCAGAATCATGTTGGCTTATCTGCCAAGAAGCAAGGCGTCGAGCTTGGTTTCCCACTGAATGGGGGCCAGATCAAATTCTCAACGGAGGTTTTCGGTTGGATGTGGCCACTACCCCCACACGGGGTCTGGTTTGAATAGTTCACGCAAATCGGTCGCCACTTGCTATTCTCCTTTTGTTCGCCTACGCTGTCTTTCCTGTTTCCGGCTGCCGAGGGTCGCCACGACTTTGTTATCGGGTGCAAAGGGTGTTCAGAAAACATCCCTGCGCCAGTGAAGACACAGCCGGCATCAATGGATCGCGGCGAAATGCCCGTTGTGTGGAGAGCTGTTATTTTGAGAGGTATTTGGCGTAGCCTTTACGGCGATATTTGACGCAGAGGTTTATCGCGAAGCTCCATAGCAGCTTTCCGCGGGGATTCGACTGGTTTTGCCAATTCCGACGTAAGTCACTTGCCTTTCATGACTTGCAAATCTTCCCCATAGGGCCAGACCGAGCTTTTCTCAATCGGTGGGTGCCGGTAACCTTAGCGCTTACGCCAAATAGCTTGAAAAAAAGTAGGCCACATATTAGCAAAACAACAATCAGGCTCCCGATTATTACTGCCCCCTCAGCGAGGCCTCTAATCCAAGCATGCCCACGATTGTTGTTTCAAACGTCGCTCTCCAGATCCCAAAGCTCTGAAAGGATTGGAGACATAGTCGAGTTCATCGACGGTTTGGCTGCCTTCCGCGCGAGGGACTGAATCATTGGACTCTGGCCGCGCGCGCCGGACACTCAACGCCGCTCGCGCCATGCGCCCGTGTTGCCCGTTCCCCTGCGGTGACTCTCCGGCTTGGTCGCCCGCCCAAGCCGTTCTCATCTTGAGGACAACCAGACAGAAAGGAACAACCGATGAACCTACACCGCCCTCTATGCAGAGACCGTACCCTATCTGGGGCGCATCGAGTTCGAGGCCGAGGACACAGTCGGGGCACATTGGCCGGCAGATCTAAACGTAAAATTACAAGTGGAAGACGATGTCAGGGCTGACGCAGTGAAAACAACCCAGGAAAAACTCGAAGCCCGCATAAAAGTGCTCGAAATCCTGATGCTGGTTTTCGCGGTATTCGTCGCCATCGGTGTCACCGGAGAGGTTCTCCTGCCCTCTTCCGGCTTCGCCCGATTTACCGCGATCGGGGTCGATGGGGAAGCCGTGCTCGGCTTCGTGACCTTCATGCTGAATTACCGGCTCCGGACTATCCAAGATGCCGAAAACGCGTCGCTGAAACGGGACGTGGCGGAAGCGCAACGACTAACGGAACAAGAACGGCTGGCGCGGATGAAAATAGAGGAGCGGTTGGCGCCCCGACATATTGCCGAACCGGATCGGCAGGGAGTGATCGCTGCGTTGCGTCCGCATGCGAGTGCCGGCAGGCTCATCGATATCATCAAATGCCGGAACGACGCAGAAGTGGATGCACTCACGCATCAGCTTTCCGGGGTATTAACCGACGCAGGGTGGAAGCCCACCGTCTACGGCCCCAACTCGGACGAACCTCTGCTAGGGATAACGGTGGAGGTCAATCCCCAGAGTCCGCCGAGCATCCAGGCGGCCACCGCATTGATATCTGCCCTAACAATTGCCGGGTTGAGCGCGGGGGGGCCGGATTTTTCGTTGCCGCGTCAGCATATCGCGATCCCGCCTCCCGGCACGCGGCCGGCCGACGCGGCCGTGCGCCTGACCATCGGCAGGAAATAGCCTCTGTTATTGTCCCGCCGGCGGGCCATCCCTATCGAGAGAGCTGTGACGCATCCATGAATCCGGCGCTGACAAGAGAATCCGGGCTCACGGTCATGTAGATCACCACATTCTTGCCATGAAGAATTTTGTCATCGTTCTTGGAGAGAATGTCCTCTGAAGTCTTAAATATCCGAGCCATCGTTTCTTTGAACTGCTGATAGGGAAGCAACTTCGTCGTCGGAACAAGAGCATCTGGCTTCCCGCTGATTGTCACGGTAACCGCGACCCGCAACTCTTCGTCGCCCTTCGCCGGGCTGACATTGACCAGGTAAACGTCCGGATCTTCAGTATTCATGGCCGCAGCTTCTTGGCGGCCCTTCGCACGGCATCCTCGCTGACTTTGCCTGTTTCCTTCCGCATTGTTCCGAGCGTCGCGAGCGGCGAGAACTCAGGGATTGGCTTGGGCAGGTTCTTATTGAGTGTGTCGCTGCGCTTCTGTTGAATCTCGCCAGCCTTTGGCGGGTTTTGGTCGCGATGACGTTTATCGAGTCCCGGCTCCTTCATGGGGTTACCTCTCAAGAACGAGGCTAATCCTCCCGAACAGGTTCAGCAAGCCTTTCGATACACTTTGCGCACTGACAAGATTCATCAGAATGCCAGCGAGGAGCGGAAGATACCGCATGCAAATGAATGACGACCTGCGCGCGATGGCGCGCCACAGATATGGCTACGGGTGCTGGAACGCGCCCTATTGGTTCCTGGGTCTGGAAGAGGGCATGGATCGCGGCGAAAGCGAAGATCGCTCGGAGCGCATCGCGGCATGGCGCTACTTGGGCAGCCGTGAGCTGGACGATTGCCAGAAATTTCATGACCGCATCTTCGCCTTGATCAAGAAGAAGAATGGATTGCACGGAGACGACGCCATCCTCCAGCGGACGTGGAGAAAACTGCTACTGGCGTTAATGGCCTTTTCCAGCGGACCACCCGACGAGGCAAGTCTGCTCGGCTATCAACGGAAACAGTGGGGTTGTCATTCCGGAGAAACCTGTCTCATCGAGCTTTCGGGACTGGCGGCGCGTGGTGTGAACGAAGATATTCCGCACGATCTCTTCCAGAAAGAGAGGATCGAATTTATCAGCGCCAAGATCGATGAGCGCCATCCAGCGTTCGTCATCATGTACGGGAAGAGATCGCACGGCGCATACAGGAAGATTGCCGAGAAGGCGAAGGCCGTCAAGATTGAAGAGTCTCCTTTCGCGGAGTTCCTGAAATGTGGCTCAACGATCCTGGCGTTAACGCCGCATCCTGTCAGCTGGGGACCGACGGTCGAGGACTGGAAAGAGCTAGGAAGAACAATCCGCCGTCTGGCGTAGGGCCGCCTTTGCGGCCAATCTTCATTCGCGTGAGGACGTTGCACCCGTCGGTCGGCTAGAGGGCGTAGGTGGTTGCCGACAAGACTAAAAGCCCTTCCAGGCTCCTGCCTAGAGAGGTTTTACTTTTGCCCCTTTCACCGTTTGTACCCTCCCCAATACAGAGGAGACTGGTCTAAGCGAACGGGCACAGAATTTGTTGGCGGGTTCAGGCCAGCAGGGTGGCCGACGCAGCGCCGGTCCCGACGCCCCAGATTGTGTCTAGAGTGCAGGCAGCGAACATTTTTCGATAGTTGTTGGTCATAGGCTTGTTCCCCCTTCGATTCTCAGCTTGTTGTAGTTTCCAAACCATTCCCCGCAGTATCACGAGCAATGCGAAAAGGACGCCGAAACCAACGCACGCCGCGAGAGTTGAACTCGCGCCTACTGGCCCTACTAGCCTGAACCCGCCGCTAGTAGCCATTCTAGACGCATCGCGCCAAGGTCCGCATTCCCCATTTTGGGTGAGTAAGGTCGAGCGAGTAGGCGGTATTGACCGAATCCTTGAAGATCAACACCAACTTATCTCGGCGGAGGATTGGCCAGTTGATCGACATATACGCGAGATTCGGAAAGAAGTTTCTCAGCAACCTCGGTGTCGAAGAATCGGGAACTCACGAATTTCTTCCGAAGTTCGTCTGGTATGCACTCCCAAAACTTGATCCTGCAAGGTGGATCACCGGTCGCTGATCCAATCGGTGTATTTATTTCCTGCGCTGCTCGAAGCAGATCCTCAGTTTCTGCAATGCCAGACGCCCTAAGTATCTCAACGAAGTAGTTGTCGAATCGCGGGAGTACGCCATCTCTCATCAGCATCGAAGCAAGCGAAGCATTCGCCTTGAGGCCGCCGAACGTCCACCATTTCTGAGCACCCCGATCATCGGTTTGGACCACTTGGCCCGCAGATCGGGCCACTGTAGTCTCCGATCGCGCTGTTAGGATCTCCGCAACTGCTCGCTTGGACCAATTACCTTCGATTGCTTCGTCGATGAGAATTTCACGAATCGCTTGGCAAAAATGATGGCTCAAGGCTCTGCTCTCTCCCAACCACCGCGAGCGTCCAGGCGCATCGGTCGACCGAACATGAGCCTGCGACCGTCGCTCGTCTAGTCGGATTACCTCCCACGCTCGGCCGCCCAGCGAGATCACAGTTGTTCGTTGCCCGAAACCGCTAAAAGATAAAGGATGAACCCAGCCCAATTCCTCTTGGCCGCAAATCACCTGAAACAGCGGTGGCGTATCGAATACCGACATCAACGCCATGAAGTTTTTCGCACCGAATAGTCGCTCGCCCACCGGCCCAAATCCGACGATCCCGTCATCTTCAGAAAGAATCTGGGTCGCTAGCATGTTGATCAGTAGTTGTTCTGTAATCGTGCCGTTCTGGCCAATTGCGCGTTGGATTGAGCTGTCGTCAAAGCGACGTGATCCGCCGCCCTCCTGGAGTATCAAAGCCATGAGTTGCTGAGCGACTACTGGATATGGCATCTCAGGAGGCTGAATGGGTTCCACGTAGCCTTTCGTCCATAAGCGGAGGAGCGCTGCAGCACGAATGAGGGAGTCGCTATTCGTCGTGAGGAACAGGCAATTTCTGCGGGTGCCGCTGCGCCGTCCAGCCCGACCGAGTCGTTGAAGAAATGAGGCAACGCTCGTTGGAGCTTCGATTTGCAGAACTCGATCCAGGTCGCCAACGTCGACACCGAGTTCTAGCGTGCTGGTTGCGACGATGACACAATCCCGAGCCTCGCGAAAAGCGCGCTCGGCCTGGCGTCTCTCATCCGCGCTCAGAGAACTGTGGCTAACGAACGTAACCGTGCCCGATGCTCGCAAGAGTGAAGAAAGGCGCTCAGCTTGGGCACGGCTGTCACAAAATACCAAGCGCTTTTCCCCCCTGTGCAGCTGAGCCACAACGCGCGCAGCATTCTCGATGCTTCCAACGTAATCGAGCTGCACATCAGCATCTAGGGATATGCTGCCAGCAGGCGACAGCACGCGCGAACCTCCAGCAGTTCCTCTCGTCATCCACGCGAGGATTTTCTCAGGGTTGCCGAGGGTGGCGGACAAACCGATTCTTTGGGGCTGGCGCCCTGCAAGCCGCGCGATGCGCTCTAGGACGGCCAGCAAATGCCATCCGCGGTCGTCGCCCGCAAACGCGTGAACCTCGTCGATAATGACCACTCGCAACGAGCCAAAGAAGTGCGCGCGGTCCGTTCGCCGTGAGATCAGAATCGCCTCGAGACTCTCGGGCGTTGTCAGCAGGATGTCGGGAGGTTCGCGCAGAATGGCCGATCTCGCTGCCTGGCCAACGTCTCCGTGCCAGACTCCGCATCGCCGCCCGACCAGCGAACAATAGAAGGCCAGCCGCTCCTCCAGGTTATTTAAAAGCGCACGAATCGGGCAGACATAAAGAACGCTCAGGCCATCCCAAGACTCACTCAGCATTCGCGATAGAATCGGGAGCAAAGCAGCCTCAGTTTTCCCACCAGCTGTAGGCGCAATTAAGAGGCAACTGTCGCCATCGAGAATCGGATCGACTGCCTCTTCCTGAAGGGGACGTAGGTCGCGCCAACCCAAGCTATTCACGACGTGATGTTGGATACTCGGATGTAGGCGCTCAAATCCCATTACAGCTTCAACTCGATATCATCGACGCTCGAAGCGGCCCGCTCTTCCAGGCTTAGTTCGGCTCCGGCCAAAGTGAGCTCGTAATGTTTACGCGGGTCGAAGTCAGGAAATTGTTCAGTGCGATCCAAGATGTCGCCGACCAGTTTCTTTAAAAAAAGCCGAGGTGCAAGCCCAACCTTGCCGCCTAACTTTCCAATCATGGCTCGAGCAAGTAGCGACAAATAGTCATCATCGATAAGAGAACGAATCCTGTCTTCGGCAGGAGAGCCTTCTGCAAACAGGTCGCGCACCTTCCGGCCAACCTCTACCAGACCGTGAACGTCGAGGTTCCGCAGACGCACTTGGACGGCCCGTGGATTGTCGAATCGATCTTCTGTTCCGAACTCTACATGAAGTCTTTGGGCGAGCGGAGGTAACCTCTGGATGCCCTGCGGGCCATCGAAGAATGCTGGGGTTCCCGTCACCAATAAGTAGAGCCCCTGGAATCGACCGCTATACACCTCGTCAATCAGCTGCCGCAGAGCATTCAATCCTTTTTCACGAATATCTCCGCGAACACGCTGCAGCGTTTCGACTTCATCCAAAACAACGAGCAGGCCCGCATACCCCGCATCTCGCAACATCACGAGAAGGCCCTGAAGAAAGTTGAGAGCCCCAAAGTGGTCCACGTCGCCCTTGATGCCGGCCCGTCGTTTGGCGCCCGCTGAGACATTAGGCTGTCCGGCAACCCAAGCCAACAAGGCCTCGGCGTCGGCTACATTGCCCTCTGCCAAGGCAGACCGATAAGCCCTAAGTGTTGCGGCGAATGTAGGCGCCATCTTGGTAATGGATACGAGCCGCTTCTCCATCAATTCGTTGGTTTGTTCCAGCAACGCGGATTCGTCGAGCTGTTGACCGTCATTCTGCTGCAGCAAATCTTCTTCCAGCGCAAAGAACCACGCATCCACTATCGAGCGAAAGGCGCCCTGCTCTTGGTCTGCAGTGGAGAGCCTTTCCATCAACCGGCGATACACGGTCTCGAGCCGATGGAGCGGTGTTTCGGTCTCGCTGATTTGCACTTCCGCGACGGCGAAGCCGGCACGCTTAGCCCGCTCTTGTAGCCAGCGAGCGAAGAAAGTCTTACCGCTACCGTATTCGCCGCGAACGGCCTTCAAAACCCCAGAACCTGATCGAACGGAATCGAGCTCGACGTCGACGGCGCTAGCAAAACGATCCATACCAACGGCGAGCAGGTCGAGGCCTCGGCGCGGCACGGTGCCGGCTCGAAGAGCGTCAATCGTTTCCCGCCTTCGTTGACGACTAACCGCCACTGTTTTCTCCCAGGCCGAACTGCTCTCGGAGGAGTTGGATGTTCAAGCGAATCGTCTGCGAAGCGTCAACCGATAAAACTGGGTAACCTTCGACGTTGAGGATTCTTTGCAACGAGGCAATCAGCCCTTCCACGCGAAGCGCCGATATGCCGATGCGCTGTGCAAACACGCTCTTAAGGAGCACCATATTCCGATCCGCAAGTGCTCTCAGCGACTGCTCGACCTGCTCCCGCTTCAGTCGATTCGCAAAAGTCGCCATCTGTTCTGCAAAAACCTCGGATGCAAGCAGCGCATCAACCCAATCGACATAATCAGGAGAGGTCTGAAAGAGCGGAAGCGCGGCAATTCGAGGCTCTTTACCTTTTGCTGTCAGAGTTTTGCGAGGCTTGGGACGTTCCGCCGTTGGTGCAGTGTCGACGTCAAACCACCACTCAGGTGGAGTCGCCATCTCCACCGTCCAGCCGTCGATTTCCAATAAAGCAGGCGCCAACACGGCAAGCGGTGCGACACACTCTTGCGCGGTGAGCCCTCCGTGGTAGCCAAGCCGCAAATTCGCAGTGTAGCGGACGTTCTCTGACGTTGGGCAAACAATCTGGCCACCGTCTACCAGAACCCGAGAACCCTTTACAATGAGCTCGTCCGCCCCAATCGGAGTTTCTCCATGGAATGTCCGCCACCGGTCTGCACTGTCTGTTTTCCTGCTCAGCCTGGAGCCGTGATCAAGCACGTGGCCGTGGTCGCTTGCG
>Ga0182024_10014166_pt1 | contig 15446 bp, 14 predicted proteins | sample P32metaG_FD_120480 | JGI IMG/M metagenome (GOLD analysis project Ga0182024, IMG submission 120480) | Permafrost microbial communities from Stordalen Mire, Sweden - P3-2 metaG (Illumina Assembly) | ecosystem: Environmental > Terrestrial > Soil > Wetlands > Permafrost | place: Sweden: Stordalen... | reverse complement strand
CCAGCAGTACCTACGCTATAAGCATAAGTTGCACTTGGACTTGTAATAATGGATTCTAAATATCCTCCAGCACCACCACCACCACCAGAGCTGATACCGAAATTTGCAGCAGCGCCACCAATACCCCCAGCACCAGTATTAGTTATACCAGCTCCACCACCACCGCCACCAAAAGCATTAACACCTCCAGCACCTCCATCGGGAGCGGAATCTCCTACAGCAGCCTGCCCTCCACCATTTCCGCTACCACCAGTATTTGCAATGACTTGAAGAACTGTTGATGATGTGGCTATAGTAGCCGTTCCGCCACTTGCATATACGCCGTAACTACCAAAAGTAGATCCAGAACCTCCATTAGTCGTCAGAAGCGAAGATCCAAAGGTAGTATTTCCACCCGCACCACCACTACCACCACCAGAAGTTCCGCCTCCAGCACCACCGCCTCCGCCACCACTCATTCTAATTCTTAAGTAAAGAGGACTTGGACTAGTTGGAGTTGTATAAGTACCTGATACAAATCCACCTGTTCCTGTAGTAGTGCCTGTATTTGTAGCCGTACTAATAGTCGGAGCTTTGTACGCCCCTCCACCAGTTACCCATGTAGGAGCGCCGGTAGTACCGTTAGATTGAAGAACCTGTCCAGAAGTTCCAGTAGCACCAGAGAAAGACACAGCTCCCGTACTACTTAAAGACATCACCGTTACTAGAGCATTTGCGGTGGAACTAGATGTTCCTGAAGCTGGAGAGGTTTGAAAATTAATAGCGCCACCAGCGCCAGTACCAGTACTTCTACCACCGGCTAAATTGAAAGCCGCTCCAACCTTATTTGCACCAGAACCTCCAGTAGCATTTAAAGTAATAGCTGCTGCAGTCGTAGCAGTAACGCCATTTCCTATGAAAGCTGAAGTAATTGAGCTTGAAGCAGCACTATTGCCAATAACGAGTTGATTAGCTGCTGTGGTAGTTGCATTATATCCTATAGCAATCCCACTAGAAAAGCCACTTATTGCACTAGCGCCTAAAGCAGTAGCAAATTGTCCACCATTAGTACTTGCACTATAACCAACGGCAGTACCATAACCATTGCTAGTTCCAGATCCTGTAGCAGAGTACCCTACAGAGGTATCTCCTGTTCCTGTAGCAGTAGCGGATCCTCCGATAGCAACACCTTGACTAGCACTAAGGCTCGCAGAAGCAGAGGCACCTATAACTACTGCAGATACACTCGAATTTGTAACTGTGGCTGCATCACCGATTGCTATACTAGAATTACTTCCGCTAGCGACAGAAGCATTATATCCAACTGCAATGCTATTTGTTGCTGTGGAAAGTGCTCCATTACCAAAGGCAGAACTATCGTTTCCAGCAGCCGTAGAATTTGCACCAAAATGCTCACTACTTGTTCCAGCACCTGGACTAGAAACAGTTCCAGTAAATGTCTTATTGCCAGCAAAGCTTTGAGTCGTAGTATTAACTATACCAACGTTTGTAGTACTAGCAGTTTGAGCATAAATAGTACTGCCACTAATAAAAAGAGCATTTGCATTATCTGTGCCACCATCGATAGTTCCAACAGTAGTAACGCCACCAGAAGAAGAAGTTGCCCAAGCCGGAACACCTCCTACAACAGTTAGCACTTGTCCAGTAGATCCAATTGCTAGTCTTGCAGCAGTACCAGCAGAAGCTTCATAGATCGTATCACCAGTAGTAGTCATTGGAGAAATATTATTAAAAGATGTAGATTTAGAAGCAACATCTGATAGATTATTAGTTATTAACAAGTCACCTAACATGGTATTGACTTGCGCTACAGTTAAGTCTAATTCATTGGCAGTAGAACCTGTATTATTACCTTTAATAGTAAGAGTAGGTGCTTGTGCTAATTTAGCATTAGTCACGGCATTGTTAAGAATAAATTTTGTTTTAATTTGACTCATATTTTTCCTTTTGTTTCTTTAGAAACAGCCTATCCAGGCCAGCTTTGGTATTTCAACCAGTAAATAGGGGTGAGATTTTACTCCCACCCCACTATATTATGCGTAAGTGTAAGAAACCATCAAGATATCACCAGAAATCAGTGCAGCACCACCACCTGAAGCAAGATCTCCTGCAAATGTAATTCTAGTAACCCCAGCAACACCGCCCGTTAAAGACACAGTATAATCTGTTCCTTTAAGTTGTTCTGGTCCACCATATACTCCTAATTCAACACTATTAGTACTTGAACTAGATCCAGTTGCTGGATTGAGCAAATCTTTATACTGATTAGTAATATCTGTAGAGTTAAGAGTTAAAACATCTTCAGTAGCAACTGATGTAGCTGCTGCAGTAGCCCAAGTAGGAATACCACCAGATACTGTTAATATCTGCCCACTAGTTCCGATTGGAAGTCTCGCAGCAACACCTGCAGAAGCTTCATAGATCGTATCACCAGTAGTAGTCATTGGATTCAGGTTGTTGAAGGCTGTTGTAGCAGTAGTAGCACCTGTGCCACCATATGCAATAGCAATCGTAGTACCATTCCAAGTACCGCTAGTAATCGTTCCAACACTTGACAAGCTAGAAGCTGTAGTAAGTGCAGAAAGAGTAGTTAGAGTAGCATTTGACGTAGCAACTAAAGTAGCAACTTCAGATTGTGATCCAGAAGCAGCAGAAGTAGTAACATCTCCAGTTAACTGATTAATAGCATTAACTGTTACAGCGCCTTGAGCACCATTAACAGATTGAACGCCAGCAGCAGGAGTTACAAGTACCCATTGAGTACCATTATAAATAACCAAATCACCGATCTGGAAATTATACATCGAAGCATTAGACAGACCAGCAACTGGTCCAGCAAATGCCGTATTTACCCAATATGTATATCCAGTGACGCCTGTACCATCGACTAATGTAGGAGTGTTTGTAGCTGGATCCCATGATCCCTGAAACTCCATAAGAGTTGCAGGTAGTTGAGAAAGAGGTACTTTACCACCACTATCCAAAGATGCTACACCATTTGCAGCTCCAACTTCAGATTGAGGCACGTATGTTCCCGAGAGACTAGGAATATCAGCAGCGACCAATGCTCTGAAAGCTGGTTGAGCAGCAGATCCAGTTGTAGGTCCAGCAAAGACTGTATTAGCTGATTGAGTTTTAAGAGTAAAATCTAAAGTACCAGAACTCGTGACTGGACTACCAGAGATATTATAGATTGGAGTAGAACTTCCATCAAGCAACGCTACTGAAGTTACTGTTCCAGAAGTAGGAGTGGACCATGCTGGAAGCCCAGACACTACAGTAAGAACCTGTCCCGAAGTTCCAATTGCTAGTCTAGCAGCAGTAGGAGTAGCATTTTCATAAATGATATCTCCTGCAGTTGTCATTGGAGACAAAGCATCAAAGGCTGCATTTGCAGTTGTTTGACCTGTACCTCCTGATCCGATAGCCAGAGGAGAACTAGAAGTAGGAACACTCAACATTGCCTGAACTTGTGCAACTGTTAAGTCTTGCTCGTTTGCCGTACTCCCTGTGTTATTACCTTTTAAAGTAAATGAAGGTGCTTGCGCTAATTTTGCATTTGTTACTGCATTATTAGCAATGAATTTTGTTTGAATTTGTGCCATTTATTTTCCTTTTTATGTATATTGAACAATTAATACATCACCGGAAACTAGAATTCCCTGTAATGTATAGCTTGCCCAAGTTAGTTGAGATCCTGAAACTATGAAATCCACTCCATATTCTTGCATTGGTCCTCCGATGACTGTTAATATTGTGTCTGCTAATATTGCAGGAGTAGAAGGTAGAGTAACGTAACCGTTTGCGATATCTGTAGGGGATAGAGTATATTCTGCTACCTTGTAGTCAGATGTTGCAGCAATAGTTATAGTATTGCCAGTAGAAGTAACCGTAATGTTTGTACCAGCGTCAATAGTTACGCCACCAGTAAAACCATTTAAAGTAGTAACTCCACCACCCCCACCACCGCCAGTAACTAAATTCCAAGTAGTGCCATTCCATTCATACAAATTGCCACTATCTTGAGTGACAATTACGTCACCTATAGAATTTCCTACTGAAGGAAGAGCTGAAAATGTGGCAACAGGTGCCCGCCAGGATTGCGGGTACATTGGGCCTAAATTGATATAACCTGAACTCATAATAAATTTCCTTTAACTTACTGAATAGAAATTTGTACCATCATATGTACAAGAAATTTGAACAATACTTCCATCAGTACATACTTGAGTAGTAAGTACTATCCAGGTATAAGAAGGATCAAAACAATCTGTTGATAAGCACATTTGAGTATTAATTACTACACCATTTTGAATTTTAGCATATACATTTGGCATAGTTAGTTCCAATATTCCACTAAAATAGCACCTTGACTACCTGATCCACCTGTTGGAGCGCCGTTGCTACTAGATCCACCACCTCCGGCTCCATATCCAGTTGCAGCATTTCCATTTGCAGCAGTACTTGGGGCTATTCCAGCTCCACCAAACCCCCATCCCCAAGGAGCGGTCCCACCAGGCAAACCCCCAGAAGTAAACACAGCCATTGATGTGCCACCACTTGCACCATTAATTCCCATATTTGGAGCGCCGCAATTTGTGGTATTTCCGCCAATTCCTCCAGCGCCAGTAACAGCCACGGCAGCATTTCCACCGTTAGCACTATAAGTAACTGAGCTAATAGTAATAGAAGTATTACCACCACTACCACCTACATTACCACTTGTCCCCCCTGATCCAGCAGAACCAATAGCTATAGTATAAGCAGTACTTGGAACTAGACCAGTAAAAAATAAAGTCGCTCCTCCTCCAGACCCACCTGCAGTACTATGTGTTGAAGCTAAATTTGAACTAGATCCTCCTGCTCCCCCACCAACAAGTGTGAATTTAAAATTAGTATTTGTAGTAATTGTAGAGGGAGTAGTATAAGTCGTTCCAGCAGTTATAAATAAAAATCCAGCGGTAATTCCCAAACTTGCTCTAGCACCGTTAATAGTAGTAGCATTAGTACCACCATTGGCAATTGCTACAGTACCTGTTATATTAGCGGAATCTCCACTAATATTTCCAGTAACTTGACTGCCAGGAAGGCTTAAAGAATACAGTGTAGTAAGAGTAGAATTAGTTGTAGCAGTTATGTTGCTAGAAGTACCAGTAATACTACCAGAAGGTATTACATAATCAGTTCCTGCAGTAGCTGCAGTTATTGCTGTACCATTTCCTTTTAAAATACCAGTAACGGTGGTAGAAAGAGTTATTGCGGGAGTAGTTGTAGAAGTAGCAACTGTTCCAGCTAAACCATTTGCAGATACGATAGAAACACTAGTAACTGTACCTGAAGTAGCAGGAGCTTGCCATGTTCCATTACCAGCAGAATCTGAAGTTAATATATAACCAGATGTAGCACCAGTAGTTGCTTGTAAAGTAGTAGTGATCAATCCTTGTGCTGATATTGATCCCATAAATAGAGAAGGGTGAGTCTCTTGACTATTAATGACCCAATTTGCTGCTCCTGTTCCTGTTGCATTTAAACACCCAGCACGAACATAAATAGCATCACACTCATTAGATACTGTAGATCCACTAGCAGTAGCCCCATTATTCGAACCTAAAAAAGTATGATCTCCTAGCATTAACAGAGCTGCTCTATGAGCATTTGGCCCAACACCAGTAGCTTGTACTGTATCTATAGATATACCCCAGGAATTATGAACTTCTCCTGTTCCATCATTTAAAACTGTAACTTGTTGTCCTAAAGACAATACACCAGAAGAGTTATTGTCGAAATGAACATAGTTGAGTCCTCCTATTACGGGACCACCATAGGCACCATTTTGGGCAGCAGCATCTACATAGTTACCATAATAGTAACCGTTCATCGAAGTAGTAGGATTAGGAGGGTTTAATGCAATTTCTATAGCAGATGCAAAATAGTCTCCAGTTTGAGTACTTGCTGGATTTAATGCATAATATACACCACTGGGATATTCTTCCACTGTAGAAGTAGTAGTACTTGCTTTATAAACTCCAAAACTAGTCTCTCCTAAATCTGGATTACTTAGAGGAGCGCCTATAGAAAGACCTCCATTTAGAACAGAATAAATATTCGGATTCTCAATGATTTCTCCAGCACTAGAAACCATTACCTGTCCATTAGTTAAAGGTGTTCCTGAATTAGTACCACCATTTGCTATAGGCAGCACCCCAGTAACTTGACTTGTAAGATTAGCAGGTGAAACTATATAATTGCCAGCAGGTTGTTTATTATTGAAGGTATTCCAATCAGTGGAATCTAGTGCTCCTGTAGTTGAAGTAGAAGATAAGCCTAAGCTTAATATTTGTCCAGAAAGACTTAAGCCGTTTGCAGTGCCAAGAGTAACATCACCACTATTGGTTCCTGAGAGATTTAGAAGTGTTTTTACCTGAGCTACGGTTAAATCAGAGGCATTTGCAGTAGAACCAGTATTATTGCCTTTGATAGTATCAGAAGGCATTTGTGCTAGTTTAGAATTAGTTACTACATTAGGTTGTATAGTAGCAGTAGCTATTCCTGGACCAGTAGCTGAAACATCTCCATTAAGAGCAGTAATGCCTCCTCCTGCTCCACCAGGAGAAGCAAGTACTATCCATGTCATAGTTGTTAAATTAAAAATATATAGAATATCTGTAGTAAGGTCAATAGCTAACGCACCATCACTAGCTGATGGTGGAAACATCATTGGCGAGCTATATGTAGGCACTCCGTCAAAAGGAATGTCAACGTAGCCAAAACTCATTAGAAATCCTTAGCAGTGATGCTTACATTTAAAATTCCGTTAGACGTGCCACCACTGGCATCAGTATAATTAACGACCACGTAATTATAGTATGGAGCTTGTACATTCCATATAAAAACACCAGCAGAAGTAACAGAAAAACTAGAATTAGCAATCGTTGTAAAATTTACAGGATCTGGTACATAATCAGGCATTAATGGATCGCAAGAAGCAGTTAGATAAAGTGTACCATCAACACTAGAACCAGTATATACTGCTTGAATAGCATATCCTTTGGTTTCATACAGAGGCTTTGGAGTAGAATGACTAGTGACATTCATTGGTTGATTTGTAACTAAGGGGGTATGGTATTGATTCATATTAGACCTTTATAATTATTAACGCGGTAATGGCTGCTATTACAGCAACAGCTATGAGATAACGAACATAAGGAAACTTTTTTACTACGACTGAAGAAGGAGTTATTATTTGTGGAGAATTTTTAGTAGCATCGTGTGCATCGGTTTGACCCTTTATATAAGATAGTCCAAGAGTTTCTCCTCTGTGAGTATCTGGTATAGTAAGATCTAATTTATCTCCATCATCACTAGTAACAGTGACCGCATGAGTATTATTATTAATGCTAGCAATCTTCCACATATTATTTTTTTTTGAATGAAGAAGCTGGCTTATGCTCTGCAGCAGCTTTAGCCATTACTTTAGAACCGAACTTTTTGCGACCTATTGAAGCAGCAATATTTCCAGCAGATTCTTTTGAGTGACCTTTTGATTCTAACATTGATTGTAACTTAGAAAACTTTGACATATTATAGATCCACCTGGCTTAAAGCCTTTGCTACAAACTTCATCTGTCCTGAGTAACCAGTACCCGGCATATTATCTGTAGTATATTGAATTTGTCCTGCAGGAGTAATGGTGAAAACAATATTTGCATTCTGTCCGTTAACAATTGCAAGATCCCATGTTTGAGCAACTGATTTGTATGAAAGATACATCTGACCAACTTCAACTACTTCATTAGTAGAAGTTACTCGATATACGCTGTATTGAGTGATCGATCCTCTTACTGTAGTGGGGTCAAAAGATAGGCCAACTACATCAGCAGGAACAGTTTGATTATTGGCAATATTTGCAACTGTTTCAAGAATATCTCCAGTACCAACTAAGGTTCCTAGAACATCCGTAACAGCAACAGCCCATCCAGTAGCTTCTTCTCCCCATCCTGGAGAATCATTATCTACTGGGTATTCGAAAGTGGAATTGTTAACTACTAAAGGTATTGGCATACTACTGATAATGCTCCTCAATTATGATACAACCCGTACCGCCGGTGCCGCCTGTGATACCACCAGCCCCACCACCCCCTGATCCACCTGTACCTACTGTATAAGTATATGTAGAAATTGGAGAGGTAATAATCGCTTCAACATAGCCACCAGAACCACCACCAGATCCAGCAGTAACAGGACTAGATAAACCCGCACCAGCCCCACCACCTCCGGTATTTGCAGCCCCATTTCCACTAGCACCTCCTACTGAATAGGAGAAGCCACCACCACCAAAAGCAGAAGATCCGCCCATACCTCCACAAGCATAGACAACATAACCAGACGCAAAACTAGTTTCATTTAGTCCAGCTTGCCCACCACCACCTTGAAGTGCGGCTAATTGAATAACAGTAGGGCCTGCGGTTACAGAAGCGGTTCCACCCGCACCACCACTTCCTGCAGAACCACCACCATCCCCACCAATCCCACCATTAGCTACGAGAGAACCTCCAAAAATGGTAGATGTACCACTAGCGCCAGTAGTGCCAGATAAATTAGACCCACCACCACCACCCCCACCACCCACCATTCTCACTTTAATATAAAGAGGGGTTGGAGAAGTTGGTCTAGTATAGGTTAAAGATGTTCCAGATGTAAATGTTTGAATAGTTGGTGCTATAGGACTAAATGAACCACTACCCCACGTTGGAGCAGAAGAACCATTTGACTTTAAAAATTGACCTGAAGTTCCCGCACCGACATTTTCAAATTTCGTACCATCTGTATACAAAACACCACCAGCAACTACAGAAAGAGCGCCATTATCTGTACCACCATTGGCAATTGGTAACACTCCTGTTATACTTGCAGCATTACCTGAAATATTACCAGTGACTTGTGTTCCTGGTAAAGACAAAGAACTTAGTGTAGTAATAGTAGAATTGGTAGTTGCAGTTATTGTAGTAGCAGTAAGAGTGCCCGTAACATCACCAGACAATGTACCAGTTAAAGTAATTGCTGGTGTTGTGGTTGGATTAGCTACAGTTCCAGAAAAACCGTTTGCAGTAACTACAGACACAGAAGTTACTGTTCCATTTGTTGCGCCAGGAGGGACATCCCATGTACCATCTGCACGAAGATAATTAGCCGTTCCGCCACCAGAGAAAGGAGCAAGACCATTAAGAGAAGAAGTAAAAACTGGAAGAATAGCATTAACCTGAGCTACAGTTAAATCGCTAGGAGTGGCGCTGCTGCCTGTATTATTGCCCTTAATGGTAAAAGTGGGCATTGCTGCTAGATTAGAGTTACTAATTGCTGCAGAACCGTTTAGATTAGTATTTGTAAGGTTAGTTATTGTGTTTGTAGTCGCAGATATGACTTTGTTTGTGAAAACAGTCGTAGTAGAAGCTCCGACTAATGTTTCTACAGCTCCATCGTAGAATTCAAACTGGTTAGTTGTCCCGTTGTAAGCAATATCTCCAGCAGTATTAACTACTGATCCTACTTGTGGTAGGAGATTTAAACTGTTTACTAATCTAATCCTATTATTTGCCATGATTGTTCCTACTAATACTTGTTAACGATTAGAATAGTCAAATGAATTGTGCTCTGGCATATAGCGACACGTATCGCATACGAGGTATTTAGCTTCATCTTCTCCCCTATAAATCCAGTTATGCCGTATACAAACTACTGTTTTTTCTACAGATTTTGGTTTGGAAAGCAACACTCTAACAGCAAAACAAGCTATAAGAGTCACTATAATTGCAAACACTATTGCACCACTAACTGGAAGCTATTAACTCCAGTCAAATTAGTCATAAATTGATCAAAAGCTAGTTTAGAGTTGATAATTTCAAGTCCTTCTTGAGCTTGTCCTAGAAGTAAGCAGCCATCGCTATCTACATTAGGTATATTACCTTTGTGGATTTCGATATAAGTGCAATTAGGCACATTAGTTACTTCAAAGACATCATATCCAAATTTAGGAGATAAACGTCTAATACAAGTATATGTTCCATCAACTATTTTTGGTAGATTTGAGTAGGAATGTTCTCCTACAAAGTACGATTGTCCAGCATCGTCTATAAGCGTGGAGAAGATACCATCTGGACATTTACTGTAACGTGCTAGTAGCATACACACCTCTACAAGAAAGGAGGAGGATACTGGGAACCAGTATCCTCCTCACAAAGTTACTTGGGAAAGTAACAGGACTTATAGCCCGAAATGATACACTGTTCTAGATGGAGTTACTCCGCCAGACAATGTAGCTGCGCTAGCAGTGATATGCGAAGACCCTACAATAGGTACATAATTACCAGCTACTCCTGAGTCATGAGAAGTAACTGTAACAACTGCACCAGAAGAACTAGTCACAAAGCTTGAACCAATCGTTGGATTAGCATTGATAGCTGCAGCTAAGTTAGTAGCTGTAGCGGTATCAGTAGCTCCCTGATTGAATTGAAATAGATTTGGGGCTGTTCCACCAGTCATAAATGCTCCACTTGGAGTAATATGAGCAGAACTTACAAGAGGGACAAGATTACTCGCAACACCCGTAGCTACACTAGTAACTGTAACAACTGCTCCCGTAGAACTAGCATAAAAACCATTATAGTTAGTAGTGCTATTGATTGCAGCAGCAAGATTAACAGCAGTAGCAGTATCACTTGCTCCTTGATCAAAATTGTAGTACAGTTGTGTGGACCCTTGTGGTATTGTTTGGATAGATTGTAATACTGTTCCAGGTGGAAGTTCTGTATAGGTTTTTCCATTAATAGAGACAGTATCTCCAGAAACAGAAGAACTTAACGTAAATGTTCCAGAAGCAGCAGTTCCTTGAGCACCGCTTGCTACTTCAGTAAATACAACACCAGCTACAGAAACCGTATCAGTTGAAACAGAAGATGATAAAGTGAAGGTTCCATAAGCAGGATTACCGCCAACAGTAGTACTAGCAGGAGCAAGTTGAACATTACCTACAGTAGCAGCAGAATAGGTCACTGCGCCAGTTAAAGCAACTAAACTACCATTAACAACACCGCCTTGAGTGTCTGTAATAGAAGCTTGAGCTATAACATTACCATTGAATGTTCCAGCAGTACCAGAATTAAGCGTAGCCGAAGAACCAACTACAAAGTATACGTTTGCAGCAGTAGCTCCATTAGTCAAAGTAATTGTTGGAGCGCCTCCTGAACCTGTTACTAAAGTAGAAGCAGTTTGAAATACATAAATACCAGGACCATTAAGAGTCAATGTACCTGGAGCAGAAGCGGCTAAGCTAAATGTACCCGAGGATGCTCTATAGGTTCCGGGAGTGAGAGTTTGAGCATCAAGTGCAGTTGCAATTACAGTTGCAGTCCTTGCTTGCATAGCAGTATAGCCTGCTTGAGCATCGGCTTGAGCCTGTGCTGCGGCAGCATTAGCAGCATTTTCTGTACCAGAAAAAGTTCCTGGTGGAAAGCCAGTAATAGAGCTAGCGGTATTAGGATAAATCCCAATATTACCAGTTAATACAGTTGACCCAGTATTAGTGATTGCAGAATGAGCCAAAGCTGCATAAGTTGCAGCAGAGCCAATAAGACTTGGAGCGATTGCATTTGGATTCAATCCATCTACGTCTACGCCAATAACTCCAATTTTAGAGCCACCACAAAGACCACCTAGTAGGTCAATAAGTTGGTTGCCTTCTTCTCTTGCAAGATTTGGTCCAATGTTATACCGATTCTGCATTTCTTGTGCAGTCTTCGGTGTTCGAATACGAATATTTAAATTTGATGCCATTTTATTCCCCTTAAAAAGTGAAAGGGAGAGAAGAAGTCAATCCTCCCTCCCTTTCTATGTTTGTTTAACTAACTATTAACTATCATTAACGATGTTGTTAATGAGAACCATTTTTCCAGGAGCACTGGAGAAAACAGCTTGATCAGTGAAAGCGCGAAGCTCGTAACCAGCAGCCGATTCAAGGTCACGGAAGAATTCATCGCCCTGTCCAGGTCTACGGAACGTAATGTCAGTAGATCCGATACGAACGAGTTCGTCCATAGCAAGGAGATATGCATAACCTTGCTTGACATAGATAGAAGGCATAATTTCGATTACGCCGTTCTGACTATGGAACTTGATGGCTTCGCTTCCGTTTTCAACTTCAGCAGACTTGTAGCTGCCGTCGTATCGACGAAGTGCGGCTTGATCCTGAAGAATATCAGACCAAGTACGTGGGTTAACCAAGCAAGTGAGAGGGGAATCAAGTCCCTTTTCAACTGCTCGTGCAGCGGCTTCAGTGATCTTTGCAAAAGACAAAGCAGCATTCTGAGCAGAGAAAATATTTCCCTTCCAGAGAGCGTATTGTGTTGCATTGATGTTGAAGAGAGTTCCGGTGTTAGTCATGATAGCATGAATACCAGCAAACTCGTTACCTTGTGCTCCGTAGTGATAGATCACATCTGTAGGAATTGTTCCTGCAGGAAGTGTATCAACCGTAATCGTCTGTCCAGTCATGTCAACAGAAACTACGTTTGCGCTACCACGATAGACGGAAAGATTTGCCGACCAAATGTCGATTGGCATATTTTCCGAACCAGCCCAGATTCCTGGTGCCCATTCAGCCGTTACAGGCGTAATGAGTGTACCAGCAGTTGCGCCGATAATAGCATATCCGACTTGTCCGTAAAGAAGTTCAACTTCAAGTTTACGAGCAACGGAACGAAGCATATTACCAACGAGGAACTTAGTAGCATCTTCGAATGCACGAACCCCACCGCCAACCGAACGGCTAGCAGCAGTGTACGACAGAATAGAACGAAGAACAAGCTGGGTTCCTTGAACCTGAGCATCCTTGATCTGTCCTGCAATTGCATTGTTAAGAGTGAAAGCATCCCCACCAGTGGAGAACGTAACACCATGTTCCAAGCCAAGAACCACAGGTTGATGGTAGAGGGAACCGTTTTGTTTGTCTTTTGCGACAAACGGAATCATCTTCAAGAGTTTTACTCCATCAGGGATGATGTTTTCAAGTTTGTCTGCGTAGACTTCCTTGAATAACCCATTTAATGTAGTAAGATTATTATTTGGTGATTGCATAATGAAATCAGTACCTTATATATTGTTTTTATTTAATTCGTACTTAGCAAGAGTATCAAAAGTTTTGGTATCTATAGTCAGTTAAGATATATAGAGCCTGCAGGACTTTCCTAAAACTTCCTAAAACAAAATAGGTAACGTATGTTATCCTAATAATACTTGTTAATTTGCTTGACAAATAGAAAAAGGCCATTCACTTTTTTAAGGTGAACAGCCCTTTACTTTTCTAACTATTTAGAATTATTTAGTATTTTCCACCAAGAGCTTTAAAGAAGTCCTTCATAGGTACTTTCTTTCCGTCACTCTTTGCATTTTTATCTTGACTCTTATTACCAGTAGACTTAACATCGTTAGCATTCTGAGCCGCACTCTTTACTCGTGCAAGGGTTCTTTTACGAATTCTTGTAATCTGATCCTTGCCCAGCCAGTCTTCAAAATCCTCATCAGGAAGCGAAGAGATCATTTCTCTGAAATCTCCCAATGTTTGCTTCTTAACAAGAGATCCAAGATCCTTTGCACCCATTGGAATGTTATTTTGAACGCAGAACATAAGAGCTTCAGCCATATATCTTACTGTACGAGCAGTTTTAGGAAGACCTTGAGACTGAATTGCAGCACTAATATCTGTATCTAACTGACTTGCATACTGTTCTTGTAAACGTGAGAAATCTGCAGCATCTCTTGCTTGCTTTTCTTCTTCATGAGCTTTCTTAAGATTTTCATACTCTTTTTGAAGCCTATCTCGTTCACGTTGTTCGGGACTCTTTTGAAGTTCTTCAATTTCGTTATTGATAATATGCTGTGCCATTTTCTGGCGAACTTCTTCACTGATTCCAAGTCTAGGATCACTGAGAACTTTAATAGGATCTTTCTGAAGAAGATCAAACAATCCTTTAACATTGTTTTCATACTCAGAAAACTGCTGCATTCTCTTTTGAGACACACGAGACATCTGAAGATGTTTAACTAGTTCTTCTTCGTTCGTAGGATCAAAATCAAACTTTTCATCTCTGCCATCAATTTTGAGTTGGTAAGTTTTGCGAGCACTAGCTGCGGCTTTTTGAGCTGCAGGACTTGCTGCAGTACCAGCTTTAGGTGTGCCAACTTGAGGAGCTGCGATTGCTTCTCCTGCTGCTTGCTGTGCGTTTGTATTTGGTGCTGCAGGCGCGGGTGCGCTTGGAGCCATTAGATTATCTGCCATATGCCATCCTTATCGGGTAGGGGTATTTTGGACATCACGATATTGTGGTAGTCCTTCTCTGAGACTTACTTGCCGCCTTTAATGATTCCTCTTAAGGCTTCAACTTTTCTTTGTCTCAATGAATCTGCAAACTTTTGGTTCATGCTTTCTTTTTTAGCAAGATCACTTTGAATTTTATCAAGAGTTCCATTATGTCCAGGATTGGCTTTCTTAATCATATCTACCATGTGAGAGAATGATTGTGCTTTAGGCATTCCTGCTGTTGGAACACCCGGTGCTATTGGAGGAGCAATGGGTGCTGGTGCTGCTGGAATGGAAGGAGGAGATACTCCTCCAGGTACAGCCGGGTCCATAGGATCTCTTTTTTTCAACATAGGATTAAGGGCTGGAAAATTCAATGGCATAATTATCTCAAAGCTACTTGGTTAGCTTGCGTTGGTAAGTGTTGGAATGGAGCTGGGGGGCTTGGCATCTTAGGCATTCCTGGACCCTGGGGTCCTTGAGGAGGAGAACCAGGAGGCGGAGGAGGAGGTGGACCTTGTGGAGCACCATTTTGTGGAGGTTGCATTTGTTGTTGAACTGCATTACTTAATGGAGGAGCAGAGCTTCCATTGGAAGGAGTTCCTTGCCCAGGAGGAGGTGCTCCGGGTTGAGCAGGAGGAGGAAGTGGAGTTTGTCCAAGAAGCTGCAGTAAATTAGGATCAGTAGTTTGCAAAGCTTTAATATGATCTTGAATATGTCCAAGAACCAGCGACACAAGTTTGGCATCTTTTCTTAGATCCGGATCAGCTAAGATTGATCTATGTTCTTCAATATGAGTTTTGTGCTCATCAATTGCAAGAACTGCTACTGGCTGACCATCCATCATGGATTCATTTTCTCCACGAATAAGCATAAGTTCTGACTGAGTTCCTTCAGTCATTACATCAAGATTACCAGTATTTATAATTGTGAAATATTGTTCTGGATCTTTGATAGCACCCATTTGTAAGAGCTGCTCTGCCATCTGAACGCGTCCTGCGGTCGTCCGACTCAAAGCATTTCCCATATCCACTATAACGCGGTTGACGTTTTCTAGATCGTCCCCCTTAAATTCTTTCATGTAAGCTCTGTTGTT
>Ga0182024_10014165_pt1 | contig 15446 bp, 10 predicted proteins | sample P32metaG_FD_120480 | JGI IMG/M metagenome (GOLD analysis project Ga0182024, IMG submission 120480) | Permafrost microbial communities from Stordalen Mire, Sweden - P3-2 metaG (Illumina Assembly) | ecosystem: Environmental > Terrestrial > Soil > Wetlands > Permafrost | place: Sweden: Stordalen... | reverse complement strand
GCGCTTGAATCTCGGATAGGGGGCCTTCAATGCGTTCGAGCCTTGGCATGGCTCCGTTCATTGCGCCGCAAGCATCATTGAACGTGGCGACAAGCGCAACGTCACCGAGCCTCAGCAACAAGGTCTGGGCGGGAAATACATCGCCGTAGTCGAAATCATCAAGCCAGCCCTCCCTTTTGGCCGCAAATGCGGCGAGAGACCCAAACACCTCCTTTTCAAGGTGAGCGCCATTGACAAAACATCGGACCAGGCAGTGTAAGTGATGCAGGCCCTGCCAGTCGTAGAGGTCTCCGATTTTGTCGTCGGGCTCCCGGAGATCGCGGTCTATCCGAAAGTCTCTGTCCTTGAGGTGAGTCTTGAGAAAGATAAGGCCTAACCAGACGAAGAATTCCAGCCCGTTGCCGGCGGCAATGTGTTTCTGAACGGCTTCCGGCTCCGCATTTACGACACGGCTGATCCGCTCTTCGATCTCGCGTCCCATCAGCGCATTACACTCGGCGCAACACGGGACTTTATACTGTCCATACTTCACGGTCGTTCCGTTCGGCAGACCGATTGCACGGTCGAACAAGCCGAATTTCCGAAGAACCCATTCGGGTATGACATGTTCGTCATTGAACGGCTTTGAGCCGGGCTCAGCCCCGCAAATGAAGCAGCAACGGCCAAGGCAAATATCGGTCACAAATCGTTCCTTGGTGAAGAACAGCACCTTGCCGGCGTGGTCTTCGATGGACCCGTCTTTCGTCCGGTGCCAAACCATCTGTCGAACCTTATGTGTCGCTAGCGACGAACCCACAAACCGCGTGTCCGCCGACCTTACCGCGAAATTCTTCCTCTACATAACTTAAGCTTGGGCGGCCCCTCGCTCCGCTCGGTCACGCCCTCATCGCGCGGCGAACTGAAACGGGCTCGCCGGCGCTTGATCGCGCGGAGTCACCAAAGCGCCGACCCGAGCTAAGAACTAGCACAACGCCGCGTGCGCGGAGCCGTGCGGCGCCATTTCATTCCGCAGGCGGCCAGACTTCGGGCAGTTTCAAGATGTCGGCGAGAGACGTTCCGGCAGTTTTGGCGATTTTGCCTTCGCCGTCCACGGAATAGCCCGGCAAAGCGAAGAAGCCGTCAGGGAGCGGATGGTCCGCCCACGGATTGCGAAGCAAGAGTGGCTGCCATCGCTCGTTGCGCAAATCCCAGAGGTGCGGTTTCGGAAGCAGCAAGACGCCGCTCACATTCTTGTGGCGGGCGGTGTTCGGATGTCCCCAGTAGCCATCATCGAGCCGAACGTCCTTGGTTTCCCGCTCGCCGTTCTCCAACTCTCTCGTTTGGGTGACGACCGTCCCGAACACCGCATCGATGACTGCATGATCGTTGCGGATACCTCCGACAAGCTCCTCTTTGCAGTCGGCGATCACGATCAGGTACGGCGCGTCCAGCATACCGTAACGCTTGCCCTTGGTCGAAAGGGCCTGACGGATTTCCGTCTCGGCGCTAACTATGCGGCCATCGCCCATCGCCGTCGCGATTGCATGTGTCGATTGAACATCGCAGCGGAAGCCGCCGAAAAGAATGATCTCGATTTTCCAGTCGTCGATCTCGAAGATCTTCGAGGGAGGGTCATCGGGCTTGATCTCGCCGATGCTGCCGGCCCATCTTTCAATCGAGCCCCGGAGCTTGCGCAAGCTCGGCGTCTTGGCCCCGTACTTGATGATGTCAAGACCGAGCCGGCAACCAGCGGAAAGCTTCGCCTCGTCAATTCCGTTGTAGATGTCCGCCGCGCGCTTGTGTTTTCCTATGAAATCCTTTGACGGCCCGAACGTCGTCACCTCGACAAACGCCACGGGCGCGCCATTTGCGTCACGGGCCAGAAAGTCCGGTTTTCGCTCGGTCTGATCGCTTTCCGGATGTACCTCCACGGCGTAGCCCTCGCTCTTGAGCGCCGCGTGTGTGGTCAGCTCGGCAAGTGCGGTTTGATATTCGAAGCTTTCGTTTCGCCGAAAGCGGGGAAGCAGTTCCTTTTGACCTGGCGTGGACACCTCTTTCATCCAGCCATTGAGAAGTCCCCGATATACGTCGTACTCCGGCCGGGCCGCCGAGTCGTAGAACGAATAATCGTCTTCGCCCGGAGCCTTAGCATCCATCCGCGTGCGAACTTTGTCTTCGAATAGCGGTTTGTCCTGACGCGCCCCGTTCATCACTTTCCCGCCTTATAAGTAGCGGCTGCCTCTTCTGCGGATTTGAACGCGGGGGCGTCGGGATCACAGCCGCGCCGATAATATGTATTGAACGATTCTTCGTACACGCGGCCATTGGCCTGATGCACGGCGTCGGCTTCCAGGGCGGCAATCAACTCGACGCTGCACAGCGTGAATTTCGACTTGGCGTCCGTCTCAGTTTCGTGTTCAGGAATTGCGCCCAGCCACGAAGAAATGCGGTCGTCCGTGAATCCGGCATCCGGGTTGTGAGCGAATTCGTTGCGAATTCGACGGATGAGATGGAGCAGCTCGTACTCGTCCTCCCGAATGAGATATAGCGCCCTGGCGACATTGATCCTCGCCGAAAAGGTCCCAAGCGGCGGTGAACCTCCCGAGAAGAGTTCGTCGCGCGCCTTACCCGGAGCAAGATACGATTTCAAAACGACTTCAAGGACGCGATCGAGCTCGGCTGCGACCAACACGCTCATGCCACGCTCGCTTTCGGCGCCGACTTTGGAAATTAGCTCGAACCGGCGTCTGAGGTCCGGGTCGCTCTTGAGTAAATCTTCGAACGTGCTGGACATCGGGACGCTTGAGCCCAAACTTGAGTTTCGATTGGGCGGCTCACACGCTCTACTCGCCATCGCTAAGCGCTGGCGAGCGGAGCCGCCGCGTTGGCGTCTCCGCCCATTCGGGTAACGATCGTTGCCGTAAGATTATTGTCGCTTACGCGGCTTTTTTAGTCCAGTTCGGGGGTGCGAGGGCTCTGCCCTGGCACCCCCAGCAAGAACAAAATCGGCATCCCCCGATCTTCGGTCGCTGCGCTCCCTGCCAGACCGGGCGGTCCCCCCTACCGATTTTCTTCTTGCTCCCCCTCACCCGGTCTCGCCGACGGGCAGGGGTTCATGCGCGGATTCTGCGCAGAACCCCGTAACTATAGGAGAGAGACCATGAGTAACCGAAGCGCCAAAGACGTGAGCAAGAACATTCTGTTTGTTCCGCTCAACCGGCTTAAGAAGTCGCCCAAGAACGTGCGGAAACTGCCGCATACCAAGGCGGACATTCGAGCCTTTGCAGCCAGCATCGCCGCAATCGGCATGCTGCAATATCCGGTCGTGGAGCCGGAGATCGGCCCAAAGGGCAAGCTGACAGGCAATTATCTGGTCAATGCCGGAGAAGGCCGACGCCTCGCGCAACTGCTTCGCGTCAAGCGCAAGGAGATCAAGGCCGACGAGCCGATCCGCTGCATCCTCGACACCGAACACAGCGCGACCGAGATCAGCCTTGCCGAGAACGCGATCCGTTGCGACATGCACCCCGCCGACCAGTACGAAGCCTTCGCCAAGCTGCACAGCGACGAAGGCATGAGCGCCGAGGACATCGCGGCGCGGTTCGGCGTCACGGCGGCAGTGGTCAGGCAGCGACTCAAGCTCGGCGCGATCAGCCCCAAGCTTATGATGCTGTACCGTAAGGGCGAAATGAACCTCGACCAGCTATCCGCCTTTGCCATCACCGAGGATCACGAGCGGCAGGAGCGGGTGTGGAAGGAGTTACCGCCCTTCAACCGCAGCCGTCAGGCAATCCTTCATGCCTTAAGTGAGGGGCAGGTGCGCTCCGATGACCGCCGCGCCCTGTTTGTCGGATCGGAGGCCTATGAGGAAGCGGATGGCGTTATCATCCGCGACCTGTTCGACGCCAAGGGCGGCGGCTTCTTTGCCGATGCCGATCTTCTGAATCTGCTTGTGCGCGAGAAGCTGCAAGCCCATGCCGAGAAGGTGGCGGCGGAAGGCTGGCGTTGGGTTGTGGCCGAGCCGGAGCTTGACCATGAAGCTTGGGCGGACATGCGGCGCGTCTTTGCCAAGCCGGTGCCGATTTCCAAGACCGAGCGCAAGCGGCTGCGCAAGCTGCAAGCGCGGCTCAATGCTCTTTGCGACAAGTATCCTGACGGCGACGTGCCAGCCGACGACGCAGCCAAGCTTGGCCGCATCGAGGCGGCCATCAAGGCGCTGCGCAAGGAGGAATACGCGGCGCGGGACATTGCTCTGGCCGGAGCGTTCGTGACTCTGGCCCATGACGGTTCGGTGCGCATCGAGCGCGGCCTTGTCCGTGCCGAGGACGATCCGAAGTCCAAGGCGAAGGCGGAGCAGAAGGACAACCGCGCCAAGGACGCGGACGGCCTTGCGCCGCTTTCCGAAAAGCTGGTTGCCGAGTTGACGGCCTATCGCACGTCAGCCCTGCGCAACGAGTTGGCGCAGCATCCGGCAACGGCGCTGATCGCGCTTGTTCATGCGCTGGCGCTGGCGACGTTCTTTGAGGGCAGCGAAGCCTCTTGCTTGCAGATCACGCCCAGGAGCGCGTCGCTCTCAGGGCATGCGTCCGGCATCGACGAGAGCGTTGCCGAGAAGCAGATCGCCGAACGTCACGCCGCTTGGGGCAATCGGTTGCCGAGCGATTCCGAAGGCCTCTGGACTTTCACCAATGGGCTTTCGGATGCAGAGCGCCTCGACTTGCTGGCGCATTGCGTGTCGCTGACCGCGAACGCGATCCGCGCTCCCCGCCAGTGTACCGGCGAGTCCGAAGCCCATGCCGCCATTCTCGCCCGCGAGGTCGGGCTGGACATGACGGCCTACTGGCAGCCGACCGCCGCCAGCTACTTCGGCAAGGTGAGCAAGGAGCGCATCGCTCAGGCCGTGCGCGAAGCCGTGTCCGGTCAAGCGGCGCAGAACATCGCCAGCATGAAGAAGCAAGCGATGGCCGAAGCGGCAGAGGCGGCACTTGCTGGCAAGGGCTGGCTTCCGACGTTGCTGCACAATGTGCCGGACAAGGCAGCGGCGTAAGCGCCGCAACTCACGAGAGGGCCGCGCAAGCGGCCCTCTTTTTTTGCTCGCACAATTGCATCGCGCGAGATCGAATCAATCGGTGCGCGATTAGGATTGCGTTTATGAGCTTCCAGCAAAATGCGCCCAGATTTGCCGAATCGGCCCCGCCGCCATATGGAAAGGGTAACTCCCAAAAGCGCCCAGCGGCCTTCCTAGGGGCGCTGAAAGGCATAAGAAAAAAGCCAAAACTTACACAGTCTCTTACACATACACACATATAGGCCTGAAAGTCTGCGTAAAAACAAGTAGTTATAACAGACCATTCCTGACTCAAAAGGCTGCCAAGTATACTTGCCTATAATTTCGGCATTTTACTTATGACGATTGAACGATTTCATATGGTTAGAAGATCGCCCGCAGTTTTCTCTTGACAAAACTACACGGGGTCGCGATTTCAGCATCGACGTTTCTTATCTAGCACCCAACGGTGGTCAAGAAAAATGGTGCGGGTAGTCGGAATTGAACCGACAATCCTGTGAAGGAATCGGTTTTTGAGACCGACGCGTCTACCAGTTCCGCCATACCCGCAGCCATGGCAGGTATAGCTTTTCAAAGTAAAGGCGCCAACAAAAATAAGTTTAGCTATAGTATTAGAGACCAAACAAACTCTTTCTAGGAGCGCGTTTGCATCCTCTCCTACGCACATGGGTCAGCGCCCCTTCTGCCGCTTCAACCGGCACGACGGAAACGCCGCCGTTGTCGCGGCGCGGTTTCAGAATGTAATTCCATGTCAGCTCGGAGAACGCCCTGGGATGAGGCTGCACTCAAGCGCCCTTTGATGGTCCCCATCGGGAACTCGTTCGCCGAATGCACCTAGTCAAATTTGTTTGGACAAACCGAAAAAAGAACAAAACATGAACAATATCAAGTTCATAGGGGATGCCTATATTCAGGCCGCATATGCAACGAAATGACGTATACGTGCAACTATTTTAATTGATATGCAACATTCTTAGTGTTATATGCATCGACTAAGAGGAACGGCACACAAGGGACACCCTTTAATGGACTATTTTCCGATCGTTCAAGCGCTATGCCGAGCGGCACTCTCTCAGCCTTCTCCGGCAGTTCGAAAGCAGATCGAACGCTTGAGGGATGCCCTCAAGGAGGGTGGGGATACCAAGGCTGCCGGCGTCTTGGCGGCCATGCTGACTACTGCCGACCGAACGTCTGAGCTTTCACCGAGTCGAATTGTGCAGTCGCGCGCGCAGCTTTCCGGCGAAACACTACGTCCCAATACGCCGGTTCCGGTAGACCGGGAGACCTCTGCAGCGCTCGCGCAATTGATATTTCCTTCTGAGACTCGTCTGTCGGCGCCTTTATTTAACGACACCGTGTCCAAAGCGGTACGCGCTGTCCTAGAAGAATGGAGCAATCTTGAGCCGCTAGCCGACGTAGGTGTTCAGGCCGCAAAAACGTGCTTGATCTACGGCGCACCCGGCACCGGGAAAACACGACTCGCGCTTTGGATGGCGGCCCAACTGGAGCTCCCGATTCTACTTGCCAGGATTGATGGCTTAGTGTCGTCATTTCTTGGCACGACCGCGCGCAACATCGCGAACCTTTTTACGTTTGCCAACCGTTATCGCTGCGTGTTGCTCCTCGATGAATTCGATGCCTTTGCGAAGTTGCGCGATGATCCTCAAGAGGTCGGAGAAATCAAGCGCGTGGTGAACGCTCTGTTGCAAAATCTTGATAGTCGTCGGGATGTTGGACTGACCATCGGCATTACAAATCATCCGCAGCTGCTAGATTCCGCGGTCTGGCGCCGGTTCGAGGTGCAGCTTGAAGTACCCAAGCCCGACTTCGAAGTGCGCGTCGAGATCGCGCGTCACTTCATGCCCCCGGTCAATGCACCGGAAACCCATCTTCGTATGATTGCTTGGTTTACCGACGGCGCCACCGGCGCAGAAATCGAAACGCTGGTGCGTACTTATAAAAAAGCGATGGCCGTTCAGAATGGCGAGGAGCGCCTTTTGCTCGATACATTGCGACAGTTCGCGACACTCAACAGCGGTCGTATCGATGTTGCACGAAAAGAACTCATTTTTGCAAGCAACGGTGTCCTTTTCCGAACAATGAAAAATGACCAACAACTCGGGTTTTCACTTGAAGACATAGGGCGCATCGCCGGTAAGGATAAGTCGACCATCGCCCGAAACATCAAGACACTCGAAAAAGAATCGGACGACAACGAGGCTGTGAACGTTCATGGTTAGCCCTCTCCAAATTATTTTGAATGACAAGGATTACCAGCAAGCCCGCGATGCTGGTGGAGGTGGTCCGAAGAAGGACTTTTTTGCGGATCGCGATCGTGAATTTCGTGCCCACAAGGCGGCTCTGATTGGCCAGTTGGGTGCTATCACGCAGACTCTTGAAAACCAAACCCCGACGCAAGGCAATATTGGCTATATCAAAGTTATTCTTCGCCGCGAAGCTTGGGCTAAAAGCCACCGACCGATTTCGGCGCTCTTTAGACCAGCCCGTATTGCCCTCGTCGGTGGTGGTGACCTCGGTGAAATGTACTTCGAGGTTGACCCGCAAATGATTCACGAGGTCGTCCAAGAGATAGCCGGGGCCGAGGAACAGACCAGGCATAAGCTCGATAAAGTACGCAACAAGATGGTCCCTCATCCATCTCCGGCGCGAAGCGAAACTGGTGCGATCGAAAAGATCGAACTTTACGGCCCTCGTGACCGCCGTTCTTTCTCCGTGGAGGAGGCCGTCAGTTGGTTGGCGCAGCCAATGACAGGGAGCGCTTATCAAATTGAACTGTTTGATATGCCGCCACCGCACAGCCAGTTAGATGCTTTTGGTCTTAACCGGCAGAAACTTTATTCAAGTTTCCTTCGTGGACTCGCGGCAAACGGCGATGGACTTACCGTTCAACGGTTATCGATGCGCGAGAAGGCGCAGCCATTTATTTCGGCGCGTTTGGGCCGCTCGGCCCAGCCTCCGACCATCTTGTTAGATTCGACGGCGCCGCCGGACCGCAAGCGGCCTTCCGAAGTTGTTCCGTTCGACCAATCCGTTGAACGGCATCGCCGACTGCTGAATTTTTTAGACCATCACCCTTTGGTACGGCATATCGACCTCCCGCCTGTTGTGGTTCGTAATATCGATGGGACAATGGAATCGGCTCAGGCTGCCGCCAGCGAAGGGCGCGCTCGACCTGACGACCTTTCTGTGCCGACACGCAACTCATCGCGAACCTATCCACGCATGGGTGTGATTGATGGTGGCATTAGTCCGGAACTAAGCGACTGGGTTATTGATCGCTGGGACTTGCTTGATGCAGCTGACGTAGATCATGCGCACGGTACGTTTATTGGAGGGCTTGCGGTTGCTGGAAGTATGCTCAATGGCAGCGAAATCTGTGCAGAACCCGACGGCATCGAGATCGTGGACGTTGCGGTATATCCCAGCGATCAAAACATCGCGGCGTTCTCATCGTACTATCCAGATGGTGTCACGCAATTCTTTGATGAGATCGAATACGCAATAGCTGATGCCAAAGCGCGGCATGGCGTTCGCGTTTTCAACATGAGCCTCAATATCCAGCATCCGGCTCAGCCCGATCGCTACAGCGCCTTCGCGGCTCGCGCCGACCAGATAGCAGAGGCCAATGACGCAATTCTGTTTTTGTCGAGCGGAAATACTGCACCACAGGATCTACGGCCGGAATGGCCCACCGACGAGACCCAAGCTCTCGTGAATCTGGCGTCTGCCCGAAACGACGCGCTCCTAGTGCCTTCGGAAAGTGTACGTAACGTTGCTGTCGCGGCGTTAAATCCTCCGAATCTTTCAAATTGCATCGCCTACGCGCCGACACGCTATTCGCGGCGTGGACCTGGCTTGCGCGCCGGCGTAAAGCCCGACCTAGCACACATTGGAGGATCGGGCTCACCTCAAAGTCCTTTAGGTCACGGCCTATTCTCGATCCTGCCAGACGGATCAGTCACTGATGGTTGCGGCACGAGCTACGCCGCCCCGATGGTAGCAAAGACCGCTGCCGTCCTAGAACATAGCATTGAGGGTACAGTATCGAGGGAGACGTTGATTGGACTCCTTTTGCACCATGCACAAATGCCTGAACTATTGAGCTCCAAGGCACTTCGGGGGGTCGCGCGTGACTTGGTCGGCTTTGGGAAGCCGCCACCCGCCGCGCAAATTTTGGAAGGTAACGACCATCAGATCACGTTGGTATTTGCTTCGCGTCTCCGAAAGGATCAGCAAATAGCGTTCAACTTTGCTTGGCCAGCTTCTCTGGTGGGGGCGGATGGAAGATGCCGCGGATCGGCACGACTTACGCTAGTTTCAACCCCGCCGATTGATCCACGTTTCGGCTCGGAATTCGTGCGGATCAACATTGATGCCGCTTTGCAACAGGAAGACTTTGACAAACAAGGAAAGCCCCGTTGGAAAGGCCGTCTCGACCCAATCTATCTTCCTGGTAAAGCCGAAACTCCTGTCGTCGAGGCGGAGCGCATCGAGCACGGCCTCAAATGGAGTCCAGTGAAGGCTTTTGCCAAGATCATCCCCCAAGGTATCGGCAAATCATCTAATTGGCGTTTATTCGTTGAATATCTGACACGTGCCCAAGAACAGGTGCCGGAAAACGGAGTGCCCTTTACCGCGATACTCACAATTTCTGATCCATCTGGGGAGAAACCCGTTTTTACCGATATGCGGCAGTCGCTGCAAGCTCTCGGTGTGCGGATTGAAGATATCCGAACCGCCGCTCGCGTCGCGACGCGTATCTGACGATGCGGTTAGCCTATTGAGATAGGCGATCGGCATGCTGGCTCCATGATCAGTAACCGGCGGTAGTCGAAAGGTGCCGCTTTCGCGCTGCTGCTCCGCCGTACGACGTTGGATACCGATCAGTCGTTGATGGGCTAGAATTCGTCATCTACAATTGAGCCTCATGAGAGAGATTATCGTCGCCTCTACGAGTGAGCTTCGTCATGCCCTGGCAGAGCTGGATGACCGCGTTCTTTTTCGCGGGCAGGTCTCCCATTACGAAAAGGAGGGTCATCCTTCTGTCGTGACGTCATTTGATCGCCGGGGTTGCATTCCGAGTCAGATGATGAAGTGGTGCCGGTATGCCGAAAGCGTTCTTGATGCTTATATTGATGCAGCTGGCACATCCCTCACCTTTACCCAAGCCCTGTTGCAGCATTACGGCTGGCGCTCCTTTTACGTCGATTGCTCCGCCAGCGCCGCAGTTGCGACTTGGTTTGCGAGCCATGTTTATTCGGAACGGCAAATCATTGAACTGTGCGAGGATTGTGAGGAGCGGCCAATAATGCTCGTCAAGCGGATGGCGGAATACGAGTTTTCCGAGGGTGATGGGCATCTTTATATCTTCGACAAAGCAATCACAGAAAAACGCATCGGCGTTACCGATCTAGCTGCCCTTAAGATCGAAGGGGCGCGGCCCAGAACGGAAAGGCAAGATGCCTGGCTGCTCGGTCCTCTCCGGAATACAGAAGTGCCAGTGGAGTGCTTTGTCGCACATATCACGGCAAACCGTACCGTATTCCGCGATTATGCGGCAGAAGAAGGCTTGATTGAAACTGATCATCTTTTTCCGTCGACAAAGGATGACCCAATTCTTCGGGCGCTGCTGGGCCTACCCTGGAAGAAGACTGAACACCCCGAAAATAACGAAGGCATACCCTTTTTCCGGCGGGCACTCGATCTGCCGGAATACCACGATAGCTTCGTCAAGATAGCATCGTCGGGAACCGCGTTCTTTCAGGGCGCACATGTCGCGGATCAGGGCAGCATTGATGGTGGCAAGTACGGCGGAATTGCAGTGCACGTCCCCGAGATCACCCTGTTCGGAACGGCAGATGAAGCACCTCTTCGTTTTCCTAAAGTCAACGAATTGCTGGCCGAACATCGAAGCGTGGCGTTCGAGATTGACGACCTTATTCAACACGTCAACATGCGAGGCATGGTTGTTTATCAGAAGGGTATCGTCGTAACGGCCCACGAGCCCAAACTGATAGAGCTATGCGAGCTATCGGTTGAGCATCCCGGTTTAGATATGACGGGGGCGGGCATGAACCGTGGCTGGTTCTACCGGGTCGGCGACGACGGCATGTGGACACGCGAGGCTAATCCGGAGCAATGCGACTGTGGGAATGATAGGGTACACCTTCGCCACATTTCCGCGCTGCACATAGTCGAAGCGTATCTTGCCACTCCAGAACAGTTCAGTTAACCACCACTTTGTTGCTCTCGTCATTGGGCGAAGCTAGTTGACTGCGTTATGAGTTGTGACGATCCAGACCGCATTCGCTTTCGGAAAATCAGTCGCTCAAAAGTGGGGGTGTAATTGGGGGTGTTTCATTCGCGGAATCGATGTGGTGGCTAGGGCGGCGGCGCGAATTCACAAAATCGATCAGCGGCCTCCCCACGGGCATTTAGAGACATGCGAAAACGGTCAAAACTTACACATTTCCTTACACATACACATTCTGTAGCGATAAAAGATAAGTAATATCAATAGTTTATAGCAGACGTAAGATAACTCAAAATCGTGTTCCGCAAGGAGTGGGGGTTCGATTCCCTCCACGGGCACCAACCTTCGCTGCTTCGCAGCTACGGCTGGCAGGCCCAGCCCTACAAACATCCACGAAGCGCCCTATGAAAATCGCCTACTTCTCCCACATTTGGGCCAAGCCCGGCATGACGCCGCACGAGCGCTACGCGCAGTTCTGTCGCGCGCTCGAATTGTGTGACGCGCTCGGTAGTTCCCCGGTCGGCAGATTTGCGCTGACCTTCGACCAAAGATTACATAGATCGGCGTCTGATGCCGAATTCATAGATTAAATAAGCCGGGACGAAAGATGCCGCCGCAATGATACCGCACCCTAGCATCGTGGCGATGTCCGCGGATTTGCGCAACGTATCCATCGCCGCCAACAGAGAAATGCAGCCCAAGCCGACAAGCGCTGCGATCGTTACCATCGCAATAATCCGAATAATGGACTTGGTAACTGATCGTCTGCTTGCGGCCCTCACAGGGATTGCTGGCGCTGTTGGCGAATTCATCACCCCTTGAGGGCGCAAGCCGATTTCACCGCTGAAGGACAAGGGCGGAGGACCGCTTGGACTAAGCCGATTGGCCAGAGGTGCGTACTCCGTGTCGGAATTCATGTGCAGGAGCAATTTAAGCGACTCGCCGAGGCGCTGGAGATGGGCCTCTAGCGGTGGATTCATCGCGTCCAGCCAGTGCACCGATTCCATAAAATACGCCATCGACTCTGTCGGCATGGTTTCTTCGATGCGCAGTGGAATGATAGGTAAGCCGCGGTTAACTGCCCGCTCGATCTCGCGGTGAATCTGCTGCGATGCGTTCGCGCTCGAGGAGAATACGAGAATCACGACGCGACAGTGATCTATTGCATCAACGATTGCGGCGCCGTATTCCGATCCGGGTATGATATCGCGCGGCGCTATCCAGCAACGAATGCCTGCCGTTTCAAGCGTCGCGCACGTCGCGCACGTCGCGTCCGCCGTCGCCTTATCCTTGCTGGAGTAACTGATGAATGCGTCGAAAGCCATGTCGTCTGGAGGATACTGAATTTCGAGGCTCCTAGATAGCCCGCCAAGCACCAGTCGTTTCCGAAAATTCCATCTGGGGGATTGGACGCGCTAGGAAAGAATCATCGCATGATGGGACGCGCCGTAACTCACGACAGGGCCGCGCAAGCGGCCCTCTTTTTTTCTTACGGACGCAGTTCGTATGGTCGCGCTCTGCGAGATCGAAGCAATCGATGTGCGATTAGGATTGCGTTTATGAGCTTCCTGACGCCTCGCTTACGCATCCCTCTTGCATTTTGCCATAAAACTGTTCTTGGCCGCGCCGTGCAGCGGCTTGCCCTCGGCGCTGACCGCCTTGCTTTCGCAGGCGTCCTTCTTGCACTTCTTCACGAAGCTGTTTTTGGCCGCGCCGTGAAGCGGCTTGCCGGTTGCGCTGAGCGCCTGGCTTTCGCAGGACTGGGCCATCGCCGTGCTGATGGGAAAAAATGCAATCGAAGCTGCCAGAGCCAATACTGCAGGAGCCAAAGCTGCGCGAGCTATGTGTTTCATCGTTACCTCCCTTATCCTGCGCTCATAGACCCATGCATCTGACCATGAGACCCATGTATCTTCAAGGGATTGGCTCGGCCCCGCCTTTCGCGTGCCGACGCAGCGCAATAGCTGCGGAGCCCGCAATGGCGACAGACAGACTCGCGTCGGGTGCGGCCATCAGGCAGAATATCGGCATGACCGAAGACCAGGGAGAGAAGACGCAATGAAGGTTCGGCTCTTGATGGCGGCCCCGCTGTTGGCCTTGCTGCTGCCGGCGACGAGCCAGGCGCAGGTCACCGTGGACGTGGCAAAAATCACCTGCAGGCAGTTCCTGCTCGACGCGGTGGCGCCGACCAAGACGGTGGCGATTTGGCTGAGCGGTTACTATCACGGCAAGCACGGCGGCACCGTCGTCGATATGGCGGCCCTGCAACGGGAGACCGACAAGCTCGAAGACTATTGCCGGCTCAATCTCGACATGACGGTGATGGACGCCGTCGAGGGCGCCTTGGCCGTCAGCAAATAACAGCCGGGCGCGGCAGGCGCGCAAGAGTTTAGAGTTCAGAGCTCAGAGCGTGGTCCCATGAAATTTTCGCATTTCTCCCACATCTGGGCCAAGCCCGGCATGACGCCGCACGAGCGCTACGAGCAGCTCTGGCGCGAGCTCGCTTTGTGCGACGTGCTCGGCTTCGACCATTCGTTTTGCGTCGAGCATCATTTCCGCCCCGACGAGAGCTGGATGTCGTCGCCGAGCCTTTATGCGGTCGGCGCCGGCGCGCGCACCAAGCGGCTTCGCATCGGGCCGATGGGCTATATCGTGCCGCTCTATCATCCGCTGCGGCTCGCCGAGGAGATCGCCATCGTCGACCAGATGCTCGGCGGCCGCATGGAGCTCGGCCTCGTGCCCGGCATCAATCCGGATTATTTCCGCCCCTTCGGCTTGGACTACGGCCAGCGCAAATCGCCGACGCTCGAATTCGTCGATTACATGCGCGCGGCGTTCGGCGAGACGCAGCCGTTCTCGTATCACGGCCAGGAGTTTCACACCGATAACGCCCGTATCTCGGTAATGCCGGCGCAACAGCCGCATCCGCCGCTGTGGATGATGAGCCGCGATCCGCAGACGCTCGAATTCTGCGCCAAAAACGGCATCAACCCGGGTTATTTCCTGGTCTATCCGCGCGCCGACGCCGCGCCGCGCTATCACAAATTTTTGCATGACTGGCAGCGCACCGGCTGGCCGGAGAAACCAAACATCGCCTATTGCTCGGTGGTCTATGTCGACGACACCGACGAGAAAGCGATCGAGAACGGATTATTCCGGGCGAGCCGTGCCTATGAGGGTTTTTTGGCGCCGGCCAAGCCGGGCGAGACGTTCGAGGAGCGCGCCCGCGAGCACGCCAAAATGTTCGTCGGCCGCGGCGAGCCCGGCGCCTCGGAGATCATGCAGCATCTGTTCGACGGCGAATATCTGTTCAAGCACGATCTCGTCTTCATCGGCTCGCCCGACACGGTCGCCGCCAAAATCCGCGCCGCCGCCGAAGCCGGCGTGTTCAACGTCTTCATGGGCGAATTCAATTTCGCCGACCTGCCGGAGGACGCGCTGCTGCGCTCGATCCGGCTGTTCGGCGAGAAGGTGATCCCGGCGCTGCGGGGGTTTGAGCCGTTCTGACTCTACTGCCCCTGCGCCAATTCCGGGTGGGCCTTCAGCCGCGCGGTGTTGAGCTTGTAGATGATGAAACACACCACCGCGCCGACCGCGAACGGCAGCGCCGACCACATATAGAGCTGCGGCACCGGCAGGCCGACGAAATAGGCGCCGACCAGCGGACCGATGATGGCGCCGAGGCGGCCGATGCCGAGCTGCCAGCCGGAGCCGTTGGCGCGCAGCGAGGTCGGATAGATCATGGCGCCGACGACGTTGATGCCCGACTGGATGCCGAGCACGATGAAGCCTGCAAAGAAAGTCACCGCGATCAGCGCGCTGGTCGAGCTCAATCCGGCATAGCCGATCGAACCGACAACCGGCACCGCGATCACGAACAGGATGGCGATGGCGAGGAAGCGCGCCTTCTGCAGCCACCAGCACAAAATCAGCGAGCCGATGGTGCCGCCGACCTGCAGTGCCGCGCCGGCCAGGGCCGCGGTCTGCGGCGGCACGTGCGCGGCGCCCATCAGGGTCGGCGTCCAGCTGATGAGGAAGAAGTAGCCCATCAGGTTGCAGGCGAACATCAGCCAGGTCAGCGGCGTGATCGCGGCGAGGCCGTTGCCGAACAGATAGATCGGGCTG
>Ga0182024_10014164_pt1 | contig 15446 bp, 10 predicted proteins | sample P32metaG_FD_120480 | JGI IMG/M metagenome (GOLD analysis project Ga0182024, IMG submission 120480) | Permafrost microbial communities from Stordalen Mire, Sweden - P3-2 metaG (Illumina Assembly) | ecosystem: Environmental > Terrestrial > Soil > Wetlands > Permafrost | place: Sweden: Stordalen... | reverse complement strand
GGCGGTGGTGGCGGCGGACATCATTAGATACTCGAGTAACAGCTTAGGCTTGCTTGTAACCGAGGAGGCGAGGTGCGTATTACTTTGGCATCGATATATCGAGATATCGAGCGGGACTGACAATTTGCGGCGGTCTCCATACCTTAAAACGTCGCCCATTAAGAGCCATGGCCAGTGTCTTGTTCGCAGCCTTAAATCTCCACATTCTACAATTATAAGGCTTGTGTATTCTTACATTTAAGGGGAGCGACCCAGCTCGACATGGCGATGGCATTGTGCACCGCGAGGTATCCGAGATCGCCCTTTCGGCCGACCCGCGATCGCAAAAGGATGACAGGTCGTATTCCCTAAGTTGCTGCTCCAATTGCACGAAACGTTTCTCCGCTCGCACCCAGTCTTCCATCCTATTTCGAGCGGGATCTTACTCAATTCTCTTGACCTCAAGCCTTACGCGCTGTCGCGCCGCTCAATTCTGAAAAGGTCTCATGGAGCTATCAGCGGGCAGATATCACGGGGAAACAGGGCATCGATGAGGATCTAATCGAGCAAATCAACGAACTCACCCGTTTCACTTCGCGCGCCACACAGTGGGCCCCAAACATCCGAGCGCTCCTACGATTCCGAACATCACTGCGAAAGGCCAACCGGCGTTGCGGACAAATCCCATATTTACACTCCCTAATCCAACTGCATAACCGATACCGAAACCCAAGGCCATGCACCCCAGGATGACGGCCGCGTTGAGCAATTTCCATTTCACTCCTTTTCCTGCCGCGATGGCGAACCCAGAAACCAGAATGAATGTGGCTAACCAGAATAAGATCATCGTTTCGCCCTCCCAACTATTCCCTGATCTGAAATCCATTGCCGCAAAATTTGTTCAAGACCGCACGGCTCTTCGTTTCCCGTTTTGCTTAACCGCATATTTCGATCGCGGCGGTGCAGCTAACAGAAGCTTGGACCATAGATAAACCTGACGAACGCTGGCGGCAGCGAGGAAGAGACAGACCAAGATGTTCGGCAGCCACTCAAATGAATAAGCCTCAAGATCCAGCCCATGAGTAACATTGCGAATTCTACGCCAAGCGCGAAAGTTGGGATTACCGCGACGAAAGAGTCCCATTCACTTTCGTATTGTTCGAGGTCACTTTTACGGCCCTCGCTGACGAAAAGGAATGCGGGAATGGTTAAAACCATTAATAAAATGGCGTGGGGTTCTTCTTGTTTCCGGTATAGCCAGGCGAGACCGATGTAGAAAAATCCTAGTGCAAGGCCGATAACGCAGAAATAAGCGGCCCATATTCGCGTTTTCGAATCAGTTCGCATGGTATATCAGTCCCAACGCTGCCCGGGAAGGGCTGACTCAAAAAGTCTAATCGGACAAGCATGATCGCAACGAGTGAATAAGAACCATCTAAGCAGCGTACGCCACGCGCAACCAGGCGGGCTGGGAAGCAAGAAGACATTCGGCCGTGGGCGCGTATTCTTTCTTGTCATTCCGATTCACAGAACTTATCGGGCACTGACTCGCGGAAGGATCATTTTTCTTAGGTGCAATGCTTGACGAACTGTCCCGCTTTCTGCTGAGAACGGTTTGCGGCAAATTGCCGACCGGGCCAGCAAATCATGAACCTATTCCTCAGGCATAGTTTAGGTTCTTTCGCTAGGCACTTCAGGAGTAATGCCGACCTCCTATAAAATTAGCGGTACCGATTATACCGATCGTGTTGTAGACCGATGATGGTTATTCGCTTCATGCGGACTGCCGTGATGACGGAATTCTCGCGCTACTCTTCGATTTTGTGCTCTTCCATCTTGTTGTATAGCAGACGGCGATTGATCTGGAGATGGTTTGCTGCTTCGGACTTGTTACCCCCGGAATCCTTGATTGCCTTCTCGATCAATCGTTTTTCTAGTGCGGAAATCGATTTGTGAAAGGGAAGTGACAACAGATCGATTTCCAACTGCCGGTGGTCCCGCTCGCCATTGCTATCGGCTCTCGCCGGAAAGTGCCCGGGCATCACGACGCGCCCGCGAGCCATCAGCACCGCCCGTTCGACCATATTCTCCAGTTCTCGCACATTGCCTGGATAGAAATAATTTTGAAGCATCAGGATCGCCTCGTCCGAGAAGCCGATTGCAGACAACCCGTTCTTTTCGCTGTAAAAGCGCAAGAAATGCTCAGCCAGGGGAATAATGTCGGGCCGCCGTTCGCGCAGCGGAGGAATAGGGATGCGAACGACATTCAATCGATAATAGAGGTCCTCGCGGAAGACTTTTTCGCGGACGGAAGCTTCGAGGTCCCGATTCGTGGCGGCGAGAACTCGGAAATTGCCACGAATGGTCTCGGTGCCACCGACACGTTCAAACGTGCGTTCCTGCAAGACCCGGAGCAGCTTGGACTGAAGACTTGGAGATAGTTCTCCAATTTCATCCAGAAAAATGGTGCCACTTTCCGCCATCTCGAAGCGACCGATCTTCCGAGCGGTAGCCCCAGTGAATGCGCCACGCTCGTGGCCGAACAGTTCCGTCTCCAGAAGATTGTCCGGCAGGGCGGCGCAATTGACTACGACGAACGGTTTATCCTTGCGCTGGCTGTAATCGTGAATAGCTTCCGCAACCAATTCCTTGCCGGTACCTGATTCACCGCAAATCAAGACGGTCGAGTCCGTTTCAGCAACTTTTCCGATCATGATGAACACGTCCAACATGGTGCCACTGGAGCCAATAAGCCTCCCTGCCACAGCCGCTCGACTCACGCCCCCTTGCGCACGCAATCGTTCGACTTCACGATTCAGGGACGAATGATCGAGGGCTCTCTCGGCGGTTAACACAATTTCATCCAGGTCGAATGGCTTGGTGACGAAATCGTAGGCACCGAGACGAATAGCCTCAATCGCGCTATGGCTCGAACCAAATGCTGTAATCACGATGACGGGAATAGATGCCAAACGGGGTTCGTCGCGCAGGTGTCGCAGAAACTTCTCGCCCCCCATCTGCCGCATTTTCCAGTCACTAAAGATAAGGTCCGGCGTTGCGTCGCGGAGAAGCTCGACGGCTGTCGTGCCGTCGTCAGCTTCTAAAATGGAATATCCGCGCGCTCTGAGGATTTCAGCAAGCGTCTTGCGTAGATTTGCCTCGTCGTCGACGATGAGAATTGCAGCGCTCATTGGTCTCGGTTTCTTGTAGGCGTCCTCTAACCGCTAAACTTGACCCGCAGGAATCGTGATCTTCACACTGGTTCCACGACCCTCCTCGCTCTCCACATGAATGTCTCCTCCGTGAGCCTGAACGAGTTCGTGACAGATGGACAAACCGAGGCCGGTCCCAGAGGGCTTGGTCGTAAAGAAGGGATCGAACACGTGACCGGCGACGGAGGAATGCATGCCCTTTCCCGTATCTCGAAACTCGATACAAATCCCCTTTCCGTTTGTAGTCATCTTCCTTTGCAGCGCGAGTGTCACAGAAAGAGTTCCACCTCCTTCGGACATAGCCTCTAGGGCATTCTGTATCACGTTGTCGAACACCTGCGCCATGCGATCCTTGTCTATTTGTATGGGCGCGCCGTTGTGTGGCAGGTTGGCGTGGATCGTGACGCCACTCTTTAGGGCCCAATCCCTGAAGGGTGCCATCCGCTCTTCCACGAGGTTTGGCAAATCAGCAGGCGCCAGGCGGAGTTGAACGGGCCGGGCAAAACCGAGCAAGCGGTTGACCATATCGTTCAGACGTTCGATTTCTTGGAGTGCAACGGAGCATGATTCTTTAACGTGCGGGTTGTCAGTGTCACGTCGGCACATTTGCACTCGGAGTCGAATTGTCGCCAGCGGATTCCTCACTTCGTGCGCGACGCCTGCGACCAATCTGCCCAGACTTGCAAGCCGCTCCGTGTGCCGCAACTGACTCTCGATTTGCTTCTCACGCTCAAGTTTCTCGTTGAGCGTTACTCCCAATCGATTGATCGCCTGGACGATACGTTGAATTTCGGCGGGATCACTTTCGGATTCAAGTTGTGAAGCTAGGTTTCTCTCCAGACTTTGCAATCCGCCTTCGATCTTGCGAACACCTCCTTGCAGGTTGTGAAGAACCAATAAGGTCAACAAGACACTAGCGAGAGCCGCGGTGCCCAGCGCAGCCGTAATCAAGTATGCGCGAAAACGATTGGTTCCTGGAAGTTCGAAGAGCCGTTTGGTGGTCCAAGCGCTTCCTACAACGGAATATCCATCGCGAATGGGGACCGCTTCAATCAAGAATACTCCGGGGCCATTGGGGAGTACTTGCTCCGCCGACTGACGCGCTGCCGCAGCGTTTCGAGCGACCTGAAGGATGGCTTGCTGTTCGTTTACGGAGGCATTGTCACTTTTCTGCGAGCCGTCGTAGGTTGTAGAGGAGTTCCCGAGAAGCATGTCTGCTGTTCTTGAGTAGAACCCCCCGCTGACGCCGTCGACATTTTCCAGCACGACGAGACTCAATAGAGCGAATACCTCTCGGGAAGCTGCTGTCCGTGGATTGTTTAGAGGTGGCGGTTCACCGTTCTGCCGCGAAAATTCAGCTTTGTCCTCATATTCGCGCGCCAAGTTCTGGGTCGTCGCGATTAGGCGCTTTTTCTCAGAAGTCAAGACGGCGGATTTCGTATACCGCAGAGTTCCAAACGTCGCGTAAAGAACGGCAAGGAACAGAATAAAGACGAGCGTCCCCAGAAGTGTAATCTGCCACCGAAAGCTCAATCGCGAGAGTGGTAGTCTCGACGGCAGGGTGTCACCCCTTTCCACTCGATCTATCATAGCAATTCCATTGGGAGCTGGTCTGCGGCTCCTCCGAACTAGGGTTGCGGCGGCTGTTCGGCACTAATCACGCGAGGATTAGGCGCGTGGGCGACGTACCAATTCCGGCAGACGTGTTCGGCGGAATGCGCGGCGCAGTTCGCTGCTCGTACGAGTTCGCTGGCATCCTCCAAGGACCCACTTCGATACATGCGCCGCGTCTGCTGGTAGAAGGCGTCGCCCCACGAAGTGATCCTCCTCACCTGTGTACGGTCTTCCAGCGGCAGTGTCCCGTTTTGCAGGAGCCAATGAAGCCGAGAGAGAACGGATTCGACTTCGTCGAGACCATCCTGTATATAAGCCGACTCACCGGAAGTGGTTGGGTGTTCGGGAGGCGGCGGAACCATGGTTGGACAACTCGTGTCCGAGCGAAGCGTCCTGGAGATAACAATTTCGACGACGCGCAAAAGACATTGACAAGCCCCCGCGAATTCCCGCGCTCCCTCGAAATCTTGAGCAGCGTAGCCCGCGAGCCCCTGCTCATAGGTGTGCTTTGCTTCTTCTAGGAATTGACCTATACCGGGCACATGCCGCTTCACAATGTGGAGATAGGCGAGAATTGCCTGGATGCGGTGCAGGCCATCGTAGGCGCGTTCAATTCCGGTGGCCGCGTCGCTGGTCGTGGCGCCGGTCAAGACTGCGTTGGACGCCGAGGAGTGTTGATCGGGGGAGAACGCGGACTGCTCAGGATAGAAGGGTATTCCCCTCAGATAAAACGCAATAGCGTCGGGCGCGTTGTCTACCTGTGAGCCTGTTCCCACCTGGCGTTCCGGATCCGCAATTCTGAGGTGGGCCAGGGATGCCACCGTATTGGGGGCACCATCGGACAGCATCCCTGGTTTGCTTAGGCACACGGGTGCCGGCAAACTCGCAGTTCGTTTCGAATCGAGATTTGTAATTACGTAGGCACGAAGATATTCCTCCCCGGCAGCATCCCTTCGAGGGTCACCTTGAACCTCGACTCGCGAACCGACCGTCATGGTCTCCGTGACAGCACCGACATTCGCATCAGATATCCAGAAACGAATTTCTTGTCCGCGACCGAGCACGAAACCGTTCAGAATTCCGCTTGCGTTATACAAGAACTTGGACACTTTTCCATCGACAGATTGCATTTCATCCTCCGGCCAAACCACTGTTCGAAGTGAAGGCGTAGCGTGGTGCGGCACGCGCGGTGGGGACAATCGAGCTGGATTTGCGTACTCCATGGTATTGCCAGAGCAAACTAATGGCGTTCATAGTTCGAATAGCATTTTAGCCCTCTAAGATTGAGGTATCGAGATTAGCGACGATCTGACGAGTACGCTGGTCATTGACGACGTATTCACCGCATGACTGCCCGATCAGTTCCTCGATACGTCGTTTAGCTGCTCCGATGTCGTAAGCCGCCTCGACCCAGACCAGAGCGAGCCCTTCCTTTTTGAGAATGTCGTAGACGGGAGTAGGCATCTCGGAGGCTCCAATCTGTCCACAGGGCAAGAGCGACGTTTCTTCTTGCTTCGCAGGTTCGGCGAAGCGAATGCAACTGGAGTTCGCGCGTCAGGCAAAAAACATGAAGTACGCGGCGCTCACTCCAAAAAACGCGACGAATCGGACTACGCTCTTCGCAGATTGTCGTTGGCATCGGTCTTTGCTCTGACCCGTTCGCCACGGCTGTTCTATAACTACGAAGAGCGAAACTCTTTGTGGCCGATAGGCAACTAGCAAGCACAATTCCAGATGCTGGCGACGCGCGGCACAGGCACTAAGTCCTTGTGAATGTGTAACAAAGAAGGCTCGCGTGTGAGCTAAGTGGATCTTAGCGGGCACAAAAGCGTGCAAAGAGCGAACGGCACATGTGAAGAAACCGAACAACCGTCGCGAAGGATCGGGCGGGAGACCGGTGCGGCCACTCCAGAGCATCGGAGGCGTGAAGAAGTAGCACACTGCTTGTGAATAAAGCGAACGGTGGGACCGGCATTTCACAGGGGATCATTGGGTTTGAATTGCGGGGGAGACGATTAGGATCTCGCCCCTGGGACTAGCTTCTTCGGCTAAGGACCTTACTTCGTGGAGTTTACGCGAATACTCCATTCGCTGGCCCCGGCTCGTCTGAATCCGTTGCGAGGGAAAGGAAATTTGGTGTAAATTCTGAATTGAGTTGGAATCGGAACTGCTTCCGAACAGTCGGCTCATGCAGAGCGCGGTGAGATACCGTGTATGGGAGCGATTGCGTTGAACAGCCCTTGCCTCTACTCAAAACCTGGTCCCGTTTTCGGTCTGGCAACAGGGGGAGAGTCTGTAGCCTGCATTCAACGCTTCGCCCCCAACGAGCCGCCACTCCAGAGCACCGTATCACGGCTGGGGTCAACCGGGAACGATACGAAGAGGCGTTGCTGGGCAGTCTGCCCTCGACGTTTTGCCATCTGAATCGATTCCCAGGGGGCACACACAACCATAGTAATCTCTTCCGTTGATTGTTTCCTCTCTTCCAAGATGACTGGGCCCGGACATGGCAATTACCGCCACGGTCCTTAGAATGTATAACTTGAAGATGAAGAAGAGTGGATGGGGGTACGAGAGCTTTGGAATGAGCCATGAATCGGACTCCGGCTCGGGCGATAGCCGGCGCAAGATTTCGTCGTAATTGGAGGACCTGATCGATTCGAAGCGAGCTGCCCTGATGGCAACCAGCCCTGGGGTCATGGCAGGCTCGACGGCGATGAAGAGCATCCCCAGTGTTCGCATTTCGCAGCATACTGGCTACGGACGTCCGCGGGAAACGGTAACTTTGAAGAGGAAGGCTTGTGGTTGGTGTCCGGAGCATCTTGTGCTGATTCGATGATATTCGCCAGTGGATTCCGTCCGGAGTGAGACTTTAATCCATGCCGACGTTTTCGTTACGACATCCGTACTTCATCATTGTCCTTTGCCTGTTTATCTGCGTCCTCGGCATAACCAGCATCATCCAGATGCCGGTGGACATGTTTCCTCCGATTAACATTCCCGTAGTGCTGGTCGCCACGTTTTATAACGGCATGCCGCCGGAGCAAATTGAGGCAGACGTCACCGACACCTTCGAACGGTTCTTTACATTGGGCAGCGGAATCGACCACATGGAGTCTCGTTCGATGTCGGGCGTTAGTCTGATCAAAATCTATTTTCAGCCTGGCTCGAACGCCAACGCCGATGTGACGCAGATCTCCAACCTGGCGATGGCTGACCTGCGGCGGTTGCCGGAGGGAACTCTGCCACCGGTGGTGATGAAGACGGACGCATCGAACCTCCCGGTTTGCCTCTTGACCGTCGAGGGCCAGGGCTTAAACGAAACTCAACTGCACGACTATCTTCAGTATCAGATTCGGAATCAGATCGCCAACGTTCCCGGCGCAACCGTTCCTCCGCCGTATGGCGGCAGGTATCGGCAAATCATGGTGTACGTCGACCCACGTAAACTGCAGGCTCACAACCTGAGCCCTATGGATGTCGTACGCGCCACGAACGAATCGAACTTGATTCTGCCTGCAGGTGATCTCCGCCTGGGTCTAACGGATCAGAATATTTACACCAACGCGCAGATTCCGAACGCGGCGGCCTTGAATGGAATCCCGTTGAAAACCGAAGGACAGAAGTCGGTGTTCATCGCGGATGTGGGGAATGCCGTGGACGGTTCCTACCTGCAATACAACGTCGTCCGCGTGAATGGCCAGAACTCGGTTTACGTGCCGATCCAGAAGCAGGGAGGTGACACGAACACCATTGCCGTCGTGAGTGGGATTCGCAAGGCGATACAAACGCTTCGCGATATTCCTGCCCAGCTAAAGACCCACGTGGTGTTTGACCAGTCCGTATTCGTCAAGCAAGCGATCTCGACGGTGATGCGCGAAGGGGGCGTGGGGATTCTTCTAACTGCCGTGATGATCTTGGTTTTCCTGGGAAGTCTCCGGGCAACCGCGGCGGTGTTTCTTTCGATTCCTCTTTCAGTGATGATCGCCTTCTTTATCCTCCATATCGCCGGCAAATCCATCGACAGCATGGTCCTCAGCGGCTTGGCACTCGCCTTCTCCCGGCTCATCGACGATTCCGTTGTGGTCCTCGAAAATGTCTTCCGCCACGTCGAACTGGGCGAGGAACCCCATGTTGCCGCTGTTCGCGGGGCCAACGAGGTGGCTCTAGCGGTGCTCGCCATCATGTTGGTTGCCGTCGTCGTATTCTTTCCGGTAACGTTTCTCTTTGGCGTGAGCAAGTATTTATTCACTGCTCTCGCGCTGGGTGTCGTTCTTGCTCTCTTTGCCTCCTATTTCTGCGCCGTCACCGTCGTCCCCCTCTATTGCGCCTACGTTCTCAAATCGGTTCCCCACGGTACGCAACCCGGTAAGAAATCTTGGGGTGCGAGATTCCATGCCGGCTTCAATGCGAAATTTGACAAGATGCTCGACGTTTATGAGCGATGGGTGAGCAAGACCCTCGACCATCCACGCGAAGCTCTCTTTGGATTCGTTGGATTGTTCCTGCTGAGTTTCCTGCTCCTCCCCTTCGTCGGGGTTTCTTTCTTTCCCCGCACGGATGCGGGCCAGTTTGTAATCAATGTGAAAGCTCCCACTGGGACCCGTGTCGAATTGACGGAGAAGTACGTTGAGCGGGTGGAAGCGATTGTCAGGCAGGTGGTCAAACCTCAAGACCTAGACACCGTTGTTTCGAACATCGGGGTCATGGCCGATCTCTCCGCCCTCTTTACTCCGAATTCTGCAATGCATACCGCCTTCGTTCAAGTCGGCCTCAAGGAAGATCACAAGGTCGGCAGCTTTGTATACATGGATCAAGTCCGCAAGCGCATCGCGACCGAACTGCCGGAACTCCGCACGTACTTCCAATCCGGCGGATTGGTGGACTCCGTACTCAACCAGGGAATGCCTGCACCCATTGACGTGCAGGTTAGCGGCATGAACCTGCGCGAAAGCGCTGGTATCGCACAAGATCTCGCGCGGCAGATCAAAGCGCTTCCCAGCGTCTCGGATGTGTATGTCCCCCAGGACATGGACTACCCCGCGCTAAGAGTGAATGTCAATCGCGTGCGCGCGGCGGAACTCGGGCTCGATCCCAAGGAAGTGATCAGCAACGTCATTACGTCGCTGACTTCGGACGTGATGATCGCGCCGAGCTACTGGGTCGACCCCAAGAACGGGAACAACTATTTCGTTACCGTCCAGTATCCAGAAAACGAAATAAAGTCGATCGAAGACCTTAAGACCATGCCCCTGCGGGCTCCCGATCGCAAGGCTCCGACCTATCTCGACGAGGTCGCGAGCATCACACCCGCTCTCACGCCGACGGAAGTAGATCACTACCAATTGCAGAGAACGATCGACGTCTACGTCGCTCCCACGGGTGAAGATATCGGCGGCCCGGAAAAACAAATCTCGCGGATCATCGCGCAAACCAAGCTTCCTCCGAACATCCGCGTGAACGTCCGCGGACTTGTAGTTACCATGCGTTCTTCCTTCAAGAGTTTCGGCTTGGGCTTGCTCCTCGCGGTTCTTTTAGTTTATCTGATCCTCGTCGCTCAATTCAGCTCTTTCGCGGATCCTTTTCTGATCGTGCTCGCGGTCCCCACCGGACTCATCGGCGTGATTGTCACCCTGGCCCTCACGGGCACAACTCTCAACATCCAGTCCCTCATGGGGGTAGTCATGCTGCAGGGTATGGTTGTTTCCAACAGCATTCTCATCGTGGACTTTGCCAATGTGCTGCGGGGCGAAGGGCGCAACCTGCGCGATGCTGTTGTGCAAGCGTGCCGCATCCGTCTGAGGCCTATTCTGATGACCTCCCTCGCCACCGTCGTTGGATTGTTGCCCATGGCGTTCAAGATCGAGACGGGCAGCGAAGCCTACGCTCCTCTGGCGCGCGCCATTATCGGCGGGCTGATGTCCTCAATTGCCCTGACGATCTTCGTAGTGCCTGCCGCCTATCTGCTCATGTATCGCCGTCGAGAAGAGGCGCGCGGGCTCCCCATGCCCGAGGAGGCTCGTTGATGTTTCGGCGACTGCCCAGTTTCGCCTACAGGAGGGTTGCATGACCGTTCAACAGATGGGGCCCGCTGACCTTGAACAATTGCGTCGCCTCAGCACATGCGTTGTTGCCAGTGCGATTGACACTTTCCAGGTGCGATTGCCAAACTCGGGGTTCGCCGATTATAGCATCAGCTGCATTTTCAAGAATCGCTTGCCGCTAATCGGCTACGCGGCAACGGCTCGCATGCGCAGCAAGAATCCTCCTATGGTGGGTCACGGCTACTACTATGAGCGCACGGATTGGTGGAATCACATTCTCAATATTCCGGCGCCACGCGTTGTCGTGATCGAAGACGTGGACGACCATCCAGGCTTGGGAGCATTCATTGGCGAGGTGAACGCAAACATTCTTTTGGCTCTGGAATGCCTGGGACTGGTTACCAACGGATCCGTGCGCGATGTCGACCAAGTGGGACTTACCCGCTTCCAGATGTTCGCAGGAAGTGTATCAGTGTCCCACGCTTATGCGCACATTTTCGATTTCGGCTGCCCGGTTGCAGTTGGCGGCCTGAAGGTTCGGCCGGGCGACCTGATTCACGGGGATCGTCATGGAGTTCAGACAATCCCGTTGGAAATTGCCGACAAGGTGCCGGCGGCCGCGCATCAAATCATGCACCGGAGACAGCATCTAATCGGTCTATGCCGGGCGACCGACTTTTCTCTCGACAAACTTCGTGAGGCAATCCGAGAACCGGACCTGAAATCATGAAAACAAGAAATTACGCGAAGACAACGCCCAGCGCAATTCTGAGCAATCTCAATACGACCGACACGGCGCTCCGACCACAAAACTGGGGCGAGGGCCTGGCGAAGAGCTGCGGATCATGGATGATGCTCTTCGTGGCCGCGGTCCTCGTAGGGGGCTGCGGATCGGCAGGGAAGGCTAACCCCGACGAGGCCGCCAACGCACCGCACGCTGCCGTAGTGAGGGTGGTCCGAAAGGATCTATCCAGCAACTTGCAAATTGCGTCGGAACTCCTGCCTTTCGAGGAGGTCAACGTCTACGCGAAGGTGTCTGGCTATATTCAGAAGTTGTATGTGGATTGGGGAACACACGTGCGTAAGGGACAACTTCTCGCGGTCCTCGAGATCCCCGAACTGCAGCAGCAGCTCGAACTAGACGAGGCTGCGGTACGGCGCAGTGAGCATGATCTGACGCGCACGCGAGAGGACTTAAACCAGGCCGAATCCAAGTATGTGGTGGCGGATCTGTCATATAACCGACTCGCGACCGTGCTAAAAAGCCGCCCCGGCCTGGTCGCTCAAGAAGACGTGGATGTGTCCAGCGGCAAAAACCTCGAAGCTAAAGCTGGTGTTTCGGGCGCGAAAGCCAGCGTTGCGGCGGCGGAACAAGGATTGATGGTAGCTAAGGCAGCGCTTGAGAAAGACAAAGCGATATATGCGTATTCACGCATGACGGCTCCGTTCGACGGGGTGGTGACCAGAATCGACGCCTACGGTGGAGCGCTTCTTCCTGCAGGAACCTCCTCCAACGGTGATCAAGCGCTTTGCCACCTGTCCCAGACCGATCTTCTGCGGTTGGTAATTCCGGTGCCGGAGAGGGCCGTTGGGGATGTTCATATGGGGGAAACTGTCGCCGTGCAGATCGCGAACAATAATCAGAAGTTCCAAGGGAAAATCGTTCGTATCTCGGGGCAGATCGACACACAAACTCGGACGATGCACACCGAAGTGGACGTCAAGAATCCGAAATACGAACTAGTTCCCGGAATGTACGCCACGGTCCAAATTCCTTTACACACAGTTATAAGCGCCCTCACCGTGCCCACTCAAGCCGTTCAGACCTCCAGTGGGACTCACGGCACCGTTCTGGTGGTGAATACCAGCTTCAAGATCGAGAAACGCGATGTTGTTTTGGGCCTGCAAACCGCGACCGACACGGAGATCTTATCGGGACTCCAAGAAAAAGAAATGGTCGTATTCGGAGAGCAGTCGCAGTACAAGCCAGGCGAACTGGTCGCGCCAAGCATCGTGACGCCCTCGGAAATGGAGTAAGAGCGCTATGCCTTCTTTTTCCCTGCGGCACCCTTATTTCATCATCGTCGTATGCCTCTTCGTTTGCGTTTTGGGCGTCACCGCACTGGCGCAAATGCCGGTCGACATGTTTCCGCCGATCAACATTCCGGTTGTCATGGTGGCCACCTTTTACAGCGGCATGCCTCCGCAGCAAATTGAAGCGGATATCACGGACACCTTCGAGCGGTTTTTCACGCTGGGGAGTGGCATCGACCACATGGAATCGCGTTCGCTGTCCGGGGTGAGTCTGATCAAGATTTACTTTCAGCCAGGCACGGATGCCAATGCCGACGTGACTCAGATTTCCAATCTTGCGATGGCGGACTTGAGACGCCTCCCGCAGGGCACGCTTCCTCCGGTGGTCATGAGTATGGATGCGTCGAGCCTTCCCGTATGCCTGTTGACGGTCGAGGGTCAGGGCCTCAACGAAACCCAACTCCACGACTATCTGCAATTTTCGATTCGGAATCAGATTGCCGGCGTTCCTGGAGCGACGGTTCCTCCGCCCTACGGAGGCCGTTACCGACAGATTATGGTTTACGTCGATCCGCTCAAGTTGCAGGCGCATCAATTGAGTCCCATGGATGTTGTGCGCGCCACGGACTTGTCGAATTTGATTCTTCCGGCCGGCGATGTTCGCATTGGACCTACCGACTACAACCTCTACACCAATGCGCAGGTTCCAAACGCCGAGGCGCTCAACGAGATTCCTCTCAAGACCGACGGAGAAAACTCCGTGTTTGTTTCGGACGTGGGTAACGCTGTCGACGGTGCTGCGCTGCAATACAACATCGTGCGCGTGAATGGACAGCGATCTGTTTACGTCCCCATTCTGAAGCAAGGCGGAGACACGAACACCATCGCGGTAGTAAATGGCATTCAACAAGCCATCAAAACGCTGCGGGACATTCCTTCGCAACTGAAGACGCATGTGGTCTTTGACCAATCCTTGTTTGTCAAACAGGCCATCTCGACGGTGCTGCGCGAGGGCGGAATCGGTCTCTGCCTGACGGCCCTGATGATCCTGGTTTTTCTGGGCAGCCCGCGAGCGACCGCGGCCGTCTTTCTTTCCATTCCGCTTTCGGTGATGGCCACGTTCTTTTTCCTTCATGCGGGCGACGAGACCATCAATAGCATGGTGCTCAGCGGATTGGCTCTCGCGTTTTCCCGTTTGATCGACAACTCTGTCGTGGTGCTGGAAAATATCTTTCGCCACATTGAAATGGGTGAGAGCCCCGCTGTAGCTTCCGAGCGCGGCGCGAACGAAGTCGGTCTAGCGGTACTCGCCATTACTTTGGTGACCGTCGTCGTATTCTTCCCGGTGACCCTCCTTTTCGGTGTAAGCAAGTACCTGTTTACGGCTCTGGCGCTCGGAGTTGTTATCTCGTTGTTCGCCTCCTACTTTGTGGCTGTATCGGTTGTCCCTCTCTACTGCGCGCGAGTTCTTCGCGGAGTCGTCCATCATGCCGAAGGAGACACGAGCGCCAAGTCCTGGATGGCGAGATTCCATATCGGGTTCAACGTCCGCTTTGAACAGATGCTGGCCTCCTATGACCGCTGGATCCAGAAGGTTCTGGATCGCCCAAGGCCAGTCGTCATAGGGTTTCTCGGAGTTTTCGTCCTAAGCTTTGCCCTCTATCCCCTCGTGGGCCTCTCCTTCTTTCCGCGCACGGATGCGGGGCAATTCGTGATCAATGTCAAAGCCCCCACGGGTACCCGCTTGGAAGTGACCGAGTCCGATGTGAAAAAGGTGGAAAACATAGTTCATCAGGTTGTGCCCGCCGACGAACTCAATTCCATCGTCTCCAACATCGGCGTGATGTCGGACTTGTCGGCTTTGTCGACGCCGAACTCCGCCATGCATACCGCATTCGTTCAGGTCGGCCTCAAGGAAGAGCATCGGGTCAGCAGCTTCGTCTATATGGCGAGAGTTCGAAAAAGGGTAGTGAGCGAACTGCCTGAGCTGCGCACCTATTTTCAATCTGGAGGATTGGTGGACGCGGTCCTGAATCAGGGCATGCCGGCGCCCATCGACGTGCAGGTGAGCGGCATGGACCTGACCGCCGCCAACAAGATCGCTCTGGATTTGGCCAGGCAATTTCAGGCACTCCCCGGAGTCTCCGACGTCTATGTTCCGCAAGACATGGACTACCCGGCGCTGCAGGTGAACGTCAATCGCGAACGCGCCAGCCAGCTCGGACTCAGTCCCAAAGAAGTCGTCGACAACCTCATCACCGCGCTTACTTCCGACGCCATGATTGCGCCGAGCTATTGGGTCGATCCGAAGAGTGGCAACAACTATTTCGTAACCGTCCAGTATCCCGAGAATCAGGTCAAGTCTCTCGAGGATTTGAAAGCGATGCCCCTCCGGTCTCCGCACTTGAAGCTGCCTACGTATCTCAACCAGGTCGCAGATATAACCCCCATTCTCACTCCGACGGAAGTGGATCACTACCAGTTGCAACGAACGATTGACGTATACGTGGCACCGTCCGGCGAAGATCTGGCCACTCCGGCAAAGCAGATCTCAAAGATTATT
>Ga0182024_10014163_pt1 | contig 15446 bp, 15 predicted proteins | sample P32metaG_FD_120480 | JGI IMG/M metagenome (GOLD analysis project Ga0182024, IMG submission 120480) | Permafrost microbial communities from Stordalen Mire, Sweden - P3-2 metaG (Illumina Assembly) | ecosystem: Environmental > Terrestrial > Soil > Wetlands > Permafrost | place: Sweden: Stordalen... | reverse complement strand
GCGATGAGCTGAGCCTGGCCACGCTCCTCGGCGCCGATGCCCGGATAGGCGCCGGGAGTGTCGATCAGGCAAATGACCGGCACATGAAACTTGGCGGCCAGGTTCATGCGGTTGAGGGCCTTGCGATAGCCTTCGGGATGGGCGCAGCCGTAAAGGCACTCATTGCGTTCCTTCAGCGTATGGCCCTTCTGATGGCCGATGAGCATGACGCGATGATCGCCGAGCCTGGCGAAGCCGGTGCGCAGGGCACGGTCGTCGCCAAAGGCACGGTCGCCGTGCAGCTCGACAAAGTCGTCGAAGATCAGGCCGATATAATCGACGGTCTGCGGCCGATTGGGATGACGAGATACCAAAATGGTGTCCCAGGAGGAGAGATCGCTGTAGATCTTGCGCGTGAGGCTGGTCAGTTCACGACGGATGCGGCGAATCTCATCGAGCGGAGCGTTCGGCTGGCTCTCAAGCTTGAGAAGGAGCTGCTCCATCTCGTGGATTTCTTTTTCGAAGGGCAGCAGTAATCCGTTCTGCGATGACATCGGACCCAGGCTCCAAAACGGTTTGACACGCCGCGGGGTGAGGTACTCCGAACCCCGCGGGTATACCCGCGGGGTTCGGAGTACCTCACCCCGCGGCGTGCTACCAACCTTAAAGTGTAGCAAAGGGGAGGAAAAGTTCCAGTCCGTTTAGGCGTGGGTCAGGATTCCGATCCTGACCGCGTCAAGCACCCGGTCAGGACGCACACGTCAGGATCAGAATCCTGACCCACGCGTCAGGATCGGAATCCTGACCCACGGGGGAGTTAGATTTGCCGCACGATGAGCAGCGCCTGAACGGTGCCGGGCTGAAGCTTGCGGCGCTGATTGAGGAAACTCTTGATTTGCTGCGATGGTGGGGCCCCCGCCGTATTGGCCGCGACGATCAGGGCCAACCCTTTTCGCGGATGGGCTTGCGGCGCCGGCAGGCCCGACTTCTTGTCCTTGCCGCCGGGGAGTTCGATGATCGGGTCGAGCAATTTCACGCCTTCGCGTGGATTGCGCACCTGGTCGGCGTCGATGCCCATGACGTTCGCGAGGTTCTTGCAGTCCTCGCCGGACAGGGCCGCGACCTGGACGCCCTCGAAGGTGTCGTCGCCGCCGACCCGGCTCAGCAAGGTGGCCAATTCCTCGGGAGACGCGTTCTCGGCGAAGATCCAGTAGTCGGTCGCTTTGGTGTTCTTGCCTTGAGCCGAGCCATCGGTCACCACGTGAATGCCATGGTTCTCGAAGACGGCGCGAATCTTATGCATCGCCTTGGCACTGTTGCTGACGGTCAGCTCCAGACGATCTCCGCCCTGCTTCGCCAATTCCTTGGCAAAGACCTTGTGCTGCGACTTATCCTTGAGTTCCCGCAACGCGAAGTACCCTGGCGGCCGTTTGACGGGCTCCTTGGTCCCTGGGCTCTTGGGCGGCGGTTCCTTGGCGCTATTGCCATGGTTCAGGATCTTGTCGGGCGTCTCGTTATTGAAGGCGATCAGCGGCAAGATGTCATTGTCATTGGGTCCCTGGCTAACGAAGTAGAGCACGGCCCCACCCACCGCGAGGAGCAGCGCGGCTGCCATGGCGAACCGGGCCAGGAATCTTCGCCCCGACCGCACCGGACTACCCGCCGGAGAAGCTGCCGGCGTCGTCGAAGAAGGCGAGGGGGCCGCGGCGTGTTCGATGGACTGCATGATGCGGGCGGCGAAATCGGCCGGCAGCCTCTTGGCCGGCAGCTGCTGCACGGCGACGGCGTTTTCCCGCAGCTGCCAGAGCAGGCCGCGTGCCTCCGACGATTTGTGAAGCAGCCGCAGCACAGCCTTGCGCTGGCGACCGCTCAACTCGCCGTCCACGAACGAAGTCAGAAGTTCGGTGTCGCTATCCTGCATGGTCCTCTCTCGCGCTAGGCTCCAGAATCTGCTTTAACTCCAGCCGAGCCCGATGCAGCCGGCTGCGGATCGTTCCCACGGGCACCTCGAGAATCTCGGCCATTTCCTCGTACTTCATGCTCTCCAGGTCCTTCATGATGAGCACGGCACGGTGCTCCTCCGTCAACCTTCCAAGGGCCTCGTGCAGCCTCTTTTCTTCCTCGGCCATCTCGGCGAGGTGGTCCGGCCGATTGCTTTCCGAGTCGGCCGGCTCGATGGCCTGGTCTCCCTGGGGCCCGGAATGCAAGCTCACGACCGCCTTTTGCTTGCGCTTGAGGGTGATGGCCGTGTTGACCGCGATACGATAAAGCCAGGTAAAGAACTGCGAGCCGCCCTTGAAGCTGCCCAGCGATTGATAGGCGTTCAGAAAAGCGTCTTGCACCACATCGTAGGCATCTTCCGCGTTCCCCACGAGGCGAAAGACGCTGTGAAATAGGCGATCCTGGTATTTCAATACCAGCTCCCCAAAGGCCGCGGTCCGGCCCTGGAGGCATTCGGCGATCAAGCGTTGCTCTTCGTCCTTCACGTTTGATCTACATTGATTGGACGCACGCGGGTAAAAAGAGTTCCCAGTATTTTGACGCAAAATTCGCCAGGAGTGTAGCGGAATTCGGCAGCGGAGCGCGATTTTGACGAAAAATCCCAGTTAGTCGCTTCCCGCAACCGAGCGTCTACCGCCCCCCAACATACGCTCCTGGCGCCGATATTCGGCAACCATTGACGGCGCGCCGAGCACATTTTCAATCGAATACTCAGCAACTTCTCCACCTATCGCGTAATCAACTACGTTGACCATGTTGATGGCGATTTGGGCGACATGTTCGGGATCGCCGCTAGTCCGATAACCAATCCAGCTATCGATGGCAGAAAGAAGCTGCGAAATTGGCGGCGTGAACTCAACGGCGCGAATAGGATCTCGGCATAGCCGAACATGAAGTTCCTGAAACTTCGGTTTCAATGTCGCCGGTGGTTTTCTTTCCAGCCCTGACAAAACTTCCCGAAGAAGCAACCGCTCCGGCTCGGTAAACTCTTGAAGTATGTAGCTCTCGACCGCGTCGTGCAAACGGCCGATTGTGTCCAACGCAAACGATTTGCGTGCGGCTTTGGAAGCAGTAGCCGCCCTTTCGTGGATCAGTCGCTCAAACTCCGCATATTGCATGGACTACTCGCATCATGATTGCGTCCCCTGCCCCGCCGCGCCCGCCGGAGGCGGGCGGGCACAGCAAGCGAGTTGTAAGGCCGTGGGACCTAGAATTCAACCCCAGCCTCCATCAAAAATTCGCGAATTTGCACGCGGTCAATGTCATTAATATTTAACACGTCGATGGTGGTTCGGCCAATGGCCGTCATGCCCACGAGCACGGCACCATGCCATGCAAAGTGCTCAGTCCATTGGTGCTGTCGCGGATGAAATAGCTGCGATAGCGTCTTGTCGGCAGGGTCCAACCCGGCAATGTTCGCACCCTTGTGAGCGTTGCAATTGCAACAGCTCCACGCAAGATTCTCGGGATCCGTTGGCCCATGGTGTTTTTCGGCAATTATATGATCGACCTGAAACGGCAGCAGGTCATATTGCTGCGGCATTCGGCAATACTCGCAGGTGTCTTTGGCCTGATCGCGGACTCGTTTTCGCAGGATGGCGTCCATATGTCACGGCGCCCTGTGCCTGGCAAGCGAAGCTCGCGCCTTGGACTGCCAAAGATTCAGAAAATTGCCAACCCGCAGATATTTGGCAAATTCTTCGCGCTCGTCGTCCGAAAGCAATTCCAGACGATTTTTTTTCGCAAGCACATCTATGCGGTGCATCGCGTCTTCGTTGAATTTCAGACCAAGTATTGCCCGGGCCGCATCCGGTGAAAGATCGGCGGCGGCAGGTTCGACCACCCGTGATAGAATTTCGCTTTCGCTGACGATTGACATTGCGGTCTCCTTCGTTTACGCGTTCTGCAATTGCCGGTTATACTTGCGCCGATCCGACTCCTTCAAGAATATCTTGCGCATGCGGATGGCCCGCGGCGTGACCTCCACCAACTCATCCTCTTCGATGTACTCCAGGCCCTGCTCCAGCGTCATCTGCCGCGGCGGTTTCAGAATGACCGCCTTGTCGGACCCAGCCGCGCGCATGTTGGTCAGCTTCTTTTCCCGGCAGACGTTGACCGACAGGTCATTGTCCCGGCAATGTTCGCCGACGATCTGGCCTTCGTACACCTGATCTCCGCCCGTGATGAAAAGACTGCCTCGATCTTGCAGGTTATCCAGAGCGAAAGGAGTCGCCCGCCCCGTATCCGTGGAGACCATGACGCCGTTGAGCCGTGACGGAATGCTGCCACGCAGCGCCTGATAATCGTAAAAATTGTGATGCATGATCGCCTGGCCGCTGGTGGCGTTCAAGATCCTGGTGCGCAGCCCGATCAACCCGCGGGCCGGGATGGTGAACTCGATGTGGCTCAGTTCATTGCGCGTCTCCAGTTTGACGCACTCCGCCCGGCGATTGCCCACCAGTTCCATGACGGCGCCGATCTGCGCCGTCGGCACATCGACGACCAGGTACTCGATCGGCTCCATGGTCTTGCCGTTCACTTCCTTGTTGATGACGCGCGGCTTACCGACCGAAAGTTCAAACCCTTCGCGGCGCATGTTCTCGATGAAGATGCCCAGGTGCAGGAGGCCACGGCCCGAAACGTGGAACTCATCGCGCTTCGTCTCAGCTTCCTCGACGCGCAGGGCGACGTTCGATTCCAGCTCTTTGAAGAGCCGATCGCGCAGCTGCCGGCTGGTCACATACGTCCCTTCCTGGCCGACGAACGGCGAATCGTTGATGCGAAAGATCATGTCCAGCGTCGGCTCATCGACGCGGATCGGCGGCAGCGCGACCGGATGCTCGATGTCCGCGATGGTGTCGCCGATATCGACATTCGCCAGGCCCACCACGGCGCAGATGTCGCCGGCCTCGACGCGATCGGTCTCCACCCGGCCCATGCGATCGAAGGTGTAGAGCTGGGTCACGTTGTCATCGACCCGCTTGCTTTCATGCTTGAGCAAGGCGATTCGCTGCCCCTTCTTGATGACGCCGGCGGCGATGGGGCCGATGGCGATCCGGCCCACGTAATCGCTGTAATCCAGCGTGGTCACCAGCATTTGCAGCGGAGCGTTCGCGTCCACGTCCGGCGGCGGCACATGTTTGATGATGACGTCGAAGAGCGGCCGAAGGTCCACGGCTGGGACCGCCAGATCGTAGGTGGCGATGCCCTGCCGACCCGCGGCGTATACCACCGGGAAATCGAGCTGGGCGTCATTGGCATCCAGCTCGACGAAGAGGTCGAAGACGGCGTTGAGCACGTCGGTCGGCCTGGCATCATGGCGATCGATCTTGTTGATGACCACGATGGGCCTGAGTCCCGATTCAAAAGCTTTGCGCAGCACGAAGCGCGTCTGCGGCAACGGCCCTTCCGCGGCATCGACCAGCAGCAAGGCGCACTGGGCCATTTTAAGCACGCGTTCCACCTCACCGCCGAAATCGGCGTGGCCTGGCGTGTCGATGATATTGATCTTGATGCCATCGACCGTGAGGGCGATATTCTTGGCCAGGATGGTGATGCCTCGTTCGCGTTCCAGATCGTTGGAATCGAGGATCAGCCCGTGCTGGCCGCCCGCGAGACGATCGAGCTCCTCGCGCCGGAACATGCCGGACTGGCGCATCATGTTATCAACAAGGGTGGTTTTGCCATGATCGACGTGGGCGATGATGGCAACATTCCGTAAATCATTCCGCTTCATGAATCACAATCTCGAAAAAAGCTTGCTTGAAATCTTCACTCTCGGAGAGCAAGCTATTATAGAGAAAGACAGTGGTGTTCGCAAAGACCAGATGCGAACCCGCGTAAATTGCTTAGCCGCGACGCGAAAGCGGAGCGCGAAACGGAGGTGCCGAGGTGGAATTGTACCTGATTCGACACGCGGATGCATTGGCCCTGGGAGAGCGTGGAATCACGGATGATGCCGAACGCCCCTTGAGCGAACAAGGCGAAGACCAGGTTCGCACGCTGGCCCAGGGACTGCGGCTCAAGGGCGTCACCTTCGATGCGATCATCAGCAGTCCGCTCATCCGCGCCAAGCAGACCGCCGATCTGCTCGTGCGCGACTGGGCCCCCGCTCCGCCGGAAATACACGTCACCGATGCGCTTTTGCCCGATGCCAGGCCGCGCAAACTCGCCCGGTTTCTCAAGGGGCTAGGAGGACAGCGCCTTGGCCTGGTTGGCCACGTACCCCACTTGCCCTATTTTGCCGCCTGGCTCATCGGCGACAAAAAGGCCCAGCTCGACCTCGCCAAGTCCGGCGTTGCCCATATCTCCTGCGGCAATGGCGAACCAGGCAAGGGCGACGGCGTTTTGCAATGGCTGGTGACGCCCGACTGGTTCTCGAAGTGAGACGGAACTCTCGTTCCCAGGCTCCGCCTGGGAACGCACTGCCGCGAGGCTCTGCCTCGCGTGTGATTGCTTTCCGCTGATGCTTAACGCGGCCGAGCCGCAACCGGCGACAAAATTGACAATTGACAATTGACAATTAGCGTGTGTTCCCAGGCGGAGCCTGGGAACGAGAAAACTCCTCTTCCCCGCCATCCCGCGGTTTGGTACAAGCCCTGGCCCTGATGTCAGCAAAACGGCCAGGCCGGTGCCACGGAGCGGATTCATGGAAGAGAATTTCGAAGAACCTGGTCACGGCTTGCAGCGACCCCACCTGGGCGGCATCGCCTTCTTGCCGGACGGCTTCGTGCCGCTGCACCTGGAGCTGCGCACCCTGGACCAGGTGCCGCAGGTGCGCACCCTCGCGGTGGACCGGCCCATCGTCGTCGTGGGCCGTCACTCGGAAGCCGACGTCTGCCTGGCCTTTCCCGACGTCAGCCGCCGACATTGCCGGCTGTCCTTTCACGACGGCTTCTGGCACATTAGCGATCTGAACAGTCTCAACGGCCTGTTCGTCAACGGCGAACGCGTTCACGAAGCGGTGCTGCAGGAAGGCGACTATGTTCGCGTCGGCGCCGTGACGTTCATTGTGCTGAGCAGCACGAAGGTCGAGAAGCATCCCTGGACCGGCGTCCTGCGCAGCATCGCCAACAACCTCGAATAAATTCTTCGTGGGACGGGCTTCCTAGCCCGTCCAGCCCACTCCTTTCGGAATAAGAATGGCTGCTCTCTGCGACTCCGGATGGACGGGCTAGGAAGCCCGTCCTACTTAGTACCTCAATTCACAAAAGGGGGTCGCAATTCGTGGGGCAGGTTGCCAACCTGCCTTGCGAACTGCAGGTTGGCAACCTGCCCCACGAATTCGGACCCCCAATTTTGAAGTGCTGCACTTAGGGAGAGCATCGCTGCGAGCGCGAAACGATAAATCAAATCGGAAATTCTCCTGGACTACGCCACCCCCCTCGGTTATCATCCAACCTGGGCTTCACATCGTTCGTCATTTCCGCAAGCCCGAGGCGCATCATGATCGTTTGTTCCATCGATCGCGTTCTCATCGCGACGTCCGTCGTCTGGATGTCCATCATCCTGGCAGAACCCGCGCTGCAAACCGACAAGACCATTTTCGCCGGCTCCGTCCTGCTGATCGCTGTCAACGGCCTCGTTGCCCTGTGGACGCTGACGATTCGACGCCAGGTGCTCATCGCGCTCAATTGCACACAGATCGTGCTGTTCGGCCTGCTCAACTATCAGCTCTGTCTCGCCTTCGGACCGGAGCACTACCAGTTCGACTGCGACCCCGGCGTCGGCGATTGGATCGAGTTCACGGTCGCCCATTTCTTTCGGGCCGCCGACGTGCTCGACGCCCTCGACGAATACGGCTTCGACATTCAGAACATCAAGCACAACAGCACGGCCTCGGGCATCATTCTCGTTTGCATGCACGTGGGCGTCGATGTGTTTCTGATCGGCCTCGCAATTCGCTGGCTCAGCCGAATCTGGCGACGCCCGCCTGAAACGATCCTGGTCCGCGGACGACGACGGCTCTCCCGGCTGCTGGTTTGCTGCATGCTCTTCCTCAGCTTCGCCGTGGGTCAGGGGTGGCCCGCGGCCGATTGGCTGCTTTGGCCTCTCGACAACATGCTGCGCGTGCTCGACGTCGGCGATCTGTTCCAAATCTTCGGCTGGCGCCTGCACGACGTCGATATGGGTTTCTGGACCCGAACGTACGCCCTGTTCTTTCGGCTATCCATGGGCATCTGGCTGACCTATGTCGTCCTGTGGATTCGCCTGTCCGCACTGCACGGCTGGGGAATTCATCTCGACCAGCTCGTCGAGACCTTGCAAGAAGGCGACACGAGCGCCCGTCAAGGCGCGGCCCGAGCCCTCGGCGATGATGCTCCAGGAACGGACCAGGCCGTCAAACCGCTCATGCACGCGTTACACGACGTCGATCTCCAGGTTCGCTGCGAGGCGGCGGCGGCGCTGGGCCGAATCGGCGCCAGGGCCAGGAAAGCCGTCCCCGAACTGGCGAAGGCGCTGTGGAGCGAACATCGGCCGCTGACGCTGGCCGCTGCGGAGGCACTGGGACGCATCGGCACTGCCGAGGGCCTCGAAAATCTGTGGTGGCTCTGGAAAGTGGAAGATGAGCCCGTCAAGGAAGCCGCGGCCCAGGCGTTGCAACAAATCGAACCGGCGATATTTCGCAAGCGGAAGGTTCCGGCGGCTGTGGCTATCGGCAACGATCGGACCAGCGAAAAGCGCTACCTCATTTTTTGAACCGATATTGACTCAACTAAGAATCTCCCGTATGGCCCGGTTGACGTGCTCCATTTCGGCGGCACCCGGCGGCGTGCGAGGTTCGGCTCATGTGGCGAAAGCTGGCATTCCCGGCGTGCATTCTTGGTGCGGCCTCGATGATCGGCTGTCTGCCAAGGACGCCTCCCGCCGATGTTTCGATCCACGCCAACCATCGGCCCGCGCCGTCCAAGGACGTGGCCGATCTCGTGCACGGCAATAATCAGTTCGCCTTCGATCTTTACTCGATCCTCGCGCAGCAGCCCGGCAACAAGTTCTTTTCCCCGTATAGCATCTCCAGCGCCCTGGCCATGACCTACGCCGGCGCCCGTGGCAACACGGCCCGTGAAATGGTGCAAACGTTGCATTGGACCTTGCCGGACGAACGGCTGCATGTCGCGTTTGCCGATGTGATTCAGCAACTGCACGGCAACTCCGGCAAGAAGCCCTACCAGCTTCGGGTGGCCAATGCGTTGTGGCTGGAGCGCGATCTCACTCTGCGTCCGGAATTCCAACGCCTCACGAAAACCCAATACCAGGCCGGGCTCGAGTTGCTCAATTTCAAACTGAACCCCGAAGCTGGCCGGGCGACGATCAATCGCTGGGTCGAAAATAAGACGAATAACAAGATTCGCGATCTGCTCCAGCCGGGATCGATTCGTTCCGACACGCGCGTGGTGCTGACCAATGCCATCTACTTCAGGTCGGATTGGCTCAGGCCTTTTCCCAAGGCCACGACGGCGGCCGAGGATTGGTTCATCGAGCCGCAAAAGCCGGCGGGCCGAACGCCGATGATGCATCGCGTCGATCATTTTTCCTACAGCGAGACGGAGGGCCTGCAGATCCTCCATCTGCCGTACTGTTCCGAAGAGATGTCCATGATCGTCATCTTGCCGCGCCGCATCGACGGCCTGGCTCAGCTCGAAAAGCACCTCTCCGAGAACACACTGGCGACAGAGCTAACCCAGGCACGGCAGGTCCTCGTAGACGTCACGCTGCCGAAATTCAAAATGACGGAAGAGTTTCAGCTGGCATCGACGCTCAGCCAGATGGGCATGGGACAGGTGTTCCGAGATGACGCCGATTTCAGCGGCATGATCGCCAAATCGGAGAAATCGATCAAGATCGACGAGGTCATTCACAAAGCATATGTCGAACTCGACGAAAAGGGGGCGGAAGCCGCCGCCGCCACGGCCGTGGTGGCGATGCCGACGGCGATTGCCGGTCCCCATGCCCGCGCTGCGGATCCGCCGCCCATCCCGTTCAAGGCTGACCATCCGTTCGTGTTCGTGATTCGGCAGAACGCCACGGGCAGCATTCTGTTTATCGGCCGAGTGCACGATCCGCGCTAGGGTTGGGCGCCGGCGACCGGGCGAGCGTGGGGCGTTAGCCCCCTGAGTTGGGATTCATGCCAACTCAGGGGGCTAACGCCCCCCGCTCGCCAAGAAAAACGCTCGCCCGCGAAATCGCTCACTTTTTCATTGCAATCCCGGCCCGGCCCGTCTCCAATGAATGGAAATCACTGTCGGCCCACGCGGCGGGACCTTTTGTGGCGACCGGTTTGTAGCCGGTCGTAAATCGGACCGGTTCCAAACCGGTCCCCACCGCGGCCGACCCACTTTCAGGAGATCGCAATGCGACGATTCGTGTGCATGACATTGGCCCTGGCCGTGAGCCTGTCTCTCGGCGCTTCGGTCCGTTCGGGCGAAAAAGCCGTTTCTCTTTTCAACGGCAAGGACCTGACCGGCTGGAAGCTGCGCGGCAAGGACGACAAGAGCAAGTGGATCGTCGGCACCGCCGGCGTCGATGACAAGGGCAAGCTCGTCTTCAAGAAGGACGGCGACGAAATGGTCAACACCGCGGGCGGCGGCATCGACATCTACAGCGACGCGTCCTTCGGCGATTGCCTCGTCGAGGTCGAGGTCATGGTGCCCAAGGGATCGAACTCCGGCATCTACCTGATGGGCCGTTATGAAATCCAGGTGCTCGACAGCTTCGGCCGCGAAAAGCTCGGCATGGGCGACATGGGCGCCATCTACAGCGTCGCCATACCGAAGCTCAACGCTTGCAAGAAGGCCGGCGAATGGCAAAAGTACGTCGTCGATTTTCAGGCTCCGCGTTTCGACGGCACGAAGAAGACCGCCAACGCCAAGTTTCTGAAAGTGGAGCTGAACGGTCTGATCATTCACGAAAACGTTGAAGTGACCAAGGGGGCCACCGGCGGAGCGCTCGGCGCTGAAGTGGCCACGGGGCCGCTCATGTTCCAGGGCGATCACGGGCCGGTGGCGTTTCGCAATGTGCGCGTGACGCCGAAGGGGAAGTAATCCGATTGGGCGAGCGGGGGGCGTACGCCCCCTGCGAGATTCGCATGGAAACTACAGTGTCGTTCCGATACCCTGAAGGATGTAACGGTTTCTCTCAAAGAGGTGCGTTCCAGCATGAAACGCGCGCCCGAGCAAGCTGCTCCTCCTTGGTGGAAGCCCGTGTGGGATTTGGTCGTCGAGGTGTGGATAGGGTCGTTGCTGTTCGCGGTCATATTCGCTCCTGCAATTGGTCTTGATCTGACGATCAAATGGCTGCAATCGTCCTTTGACGTCAGTGAATTCCTCGCGGCACTGCTGACATGGACAAAGTACGCCATTGCTCTGCTTGACGCATTATTGTACATCGGTTTCATGCTGAATATGGCATGGCGCTTCGTGAATCAGTTACGATGGGGCGAGTCGAATCATGGCTAACACGAATCCATTTTTGACGCAGACGGCCGAGACAGCCGCTTTCGCGGTTCGAGAGTTTTTTCGGCCGCTGCTTGCGATTCAAAGATTTGTATTCCGGCGATTCGCTCCAGTTTCATCATCGAAGGCTCGTGTGCCAAGAAATCTCGGATCATTGTCGTCGATCGCTGAAGGCAGGTCTCGCTTCTTGGTCACTCGTTTCTTGGTCAAAAGACGGAATCGGAGACCTTGGCCAGCATTGAAAACACGATTGCGTGAAGGTGCGTCCAAAAGAATTGAGCGGTCAAACGGTTCAGACTAGCCTAGCCTCGATCGTCATTGCTTGCGAGCGACCGAAGCGGCATAGCTGAGAGCCTGTTCGACGTCGGTGTCGTATAGGTGGGGATGCTTCCGCACAATGTCATCGCGGGTTGCGCCGGAGGCAATCCATTCCAGGATCATTTCAACGCTGATGCGTGTGCCGCGAATGATCGGCTTGCCGCCGAGGACGGTCGGGTCGTAAATGATGCGGTCCAGCATGAGATGACTCCGTGAATTTGAGTTGTCCTGCTTTGATTGTAACGTCATTTCTTGAAGCCTTGGAAGGGCGGAATGGCGATCCCACCAACGCTGTGCGGGTCAATCTCGTGCAACGCGCGATATGCGGCCCATCGGACCGTTGTATCCACATCACTGCCGGCCACGCGTTTTAGCGGTACAATCGCTGTACTGGCATCAGGCCCGATTCGTCCCAGCATCTCAGCAGCGTCGATGCGCTGGCGCGGCGCCGGATCCTCAAGTGTTGCTATCCACTCGCTCAGTGTTTTGCCGTCAAAAGACCGTTCCGGTCTTGTTTTCAAATAGAGATAACCGCCTCCCCAAACGACGGCACAAAGCACGAGGATGATGACCAGAACAACGGTTTCCTTGCCACGCGGCTTTCCTGGGCGCAGAGACGATCCGCGATACCGTATTCGGTGAGCTTCCGCGATGGCTGCATCGGTATGGCCCGGAGAGCTGATATCCACCAATGCGATAAGGTGGGTGAACGCCACGATCGGGTAACAAAGATTGGCCAGCGGGATAGCGCCTAGTGTACGCCGCCACAGGGTCTTGCGCATGCACGAGGGACAGGCGACAACCTTTTCCGTGTTCCAAAATACACGAAAAAGCAAAAAAATGATGTTCAGAACTTCGCAAACTTTCAAGCTATCCGTGGCCAACTCACATCGCGGGCAGAAGACGAACCCGTCGCTGGGGTGCGTCTTGAACGATTCCGGTACCGTACCTGAGGCGCCGCCGGCCAGACGTTGATTGGCCTGGAGGTCATGCCCACACACCGGGCAATTGGGCGAATTCGCTTCATCGCTCGTCAAAGGCATGTTGCAGTGCGGGCAGCGATGGGCCATCGGAATTCCCTTGGCGTGTGCTACTTGCTCACGAACGGATCCAGCCAGACTGCGTGCAACGGCGGACCAGCCTGCCTTACCTCAATCTTCAGGATATCGACGTCCTTGACAGGGATCAGCGGCGACTCCTGAACCTCAGACGACGAAAAGGTGGGACGCGATTTCCACAGCCTCTCGCCATCGCCATAGACGGCGAATTCACATCCGTCGCCGAATTTGGGCCCGTCACCGAATTTGGGCCCCCCACCCTTGGGCCCTTTTTTGCCGGGCTCTGGCGAGCGTTCGTCGAGCGAAACCGACGTCTGAAACGACTTGAATTTCTTGTCCAGCTTGTAACTGATGCTGGCGGGGTCCTCGTCAGGTTTAGCCGGATGCATAAAGATGCCGAACTTGAATTCCATGCCGCCATTCCTGACGGTGAGGCCCGGCCGGGCTTCGTCCTTGTAGGGCTTCATATCTTCCTTGGGCCAATTGACTGTGGCGAACGGCTTCATGCTCTTCAAGAAAACGCGGTCTCCCAGCGGCCCGCCCTTGTCGCCGATGGGCGGCTTCTTATCGTCCTTGCCATCGTCCTTACGCACCACCCTGGGAGTCGCCCCGCGGTTGATGGCGATCACCACGACGATACCGAAGCAAATCGCGATCACTCCCGCCGCGACGCCGAGGACGATCTTGGTGCGCCGCTGCTCCAGCTTCTTGGTGATCTTCGATTTCTTCTTGACCCTGGGCGGCGGGGCCTTGGCCTGGATGCCGTCGGTCATCCTCGGGGCCAGTGACGTCTGCATGCGCTGGTTGATGCGTTCGAGCCGTTCGCGAACTTCCTCGGCCGACGCGGGGCGATCCTTGGGGTCCTTCGCCAACAGCTGCATGACCAGCTTGGACAGGGCGGGCGGCAAGTTCGGATTCAGCTCGGAGGCGGGGCGCGGCGTTTCGGTTGCCAGCGCGGTCAGCACCGCCATGGTCGAATTGCCTTCGAAGGCGGAAGCTCCCGTGCACAGCCGATAGAGGACGCAGCCGAGACTGAAGAGATCCGTACGGGTGTCCATGGCCAGGCCGCGTGCTTGCTCGGGAGACATGAAGCCCAGGGAGCCGACCACGATGCCGGAGCGCGTCAGGGCGATGTCCTCGTGGACGTTGCGCACCAGGCCCAGGTCGAGGATCTTGACCCGGCCCTCGGGAGCTTCGAGCCAGATGTTGGCCGGTTTGATGTCGCGATGAATCAGGCCCTGCATGTGAATGAACGCCAGGCCGCTGGAGAGCTCCTTGCCGATGCGAAAAATCTCGTCCACGTGCAATATGGCTTCGCGGTCGAGCCGATCTCGCAGCGATTCACCCTCGAGCAGTTCCATGGCGTAAAAGACGGTGTCGCCGCTGGTGCCGGCATTGTAGACGGGCACGAGGTTTTCATGCTTCATCTTGGCCAGGGCCTGGGCTTCCTTGATGAAGCGTTTGGAACGTTCCTGGGTCAGCGATTCCGTCGTCTCGGGTTTCATGACCTTGAGCGCGGCGGGCCGGCCGAGCGTCAGGTCCTCGGCCAGGAAGACGAAGCCCATGCCGCCTTCGCCGAGCAGACTGAGCACGCGGTAGTTGCCGAGCCGGCCGATTTCGTCGGTATCTTGCGGCGGCTCCAGGAACGGGTACTTCGAAGGAACGCGAAAGGCCATGGTGCCGATGGGCGGACTAATGGGAGTGGTGCTGACGTTGTCGGCATTCAGGGTGCGCAGGATGGTCTGACAATGTTTGCAGTTCACCGTGTGGTCGTTGAGCCGGCGAGCGTCGGAATCGGAGACCTTGCGCAGCACCAAAGCCTGCAACTTCTCGCGATCCGGGCATTGCGTGGCGGAGGACATTGTCATGGCTCCCGGGCGGTGACTGAGCGAACTTCTCCGTTCGATTATACAGTTCCTCACGACATGAGGTATACCTGAAGAGATTATCAAGGCGAGATAAAGCTGAGATGAAGAGAGATGAACCCCGCGGGTCAGGGGTGCAGAATCATGATCCCGACTCGTTGACCCGCGGGGTTCGGAGTACCTCACCCGCGCGGCGTGGCATGGCATCAAGTTATTCGCTGGCCCGCCGCTTCCATTTGCTCCGCGGCGTAGACGCGCTGGTAGGCGTCGAGGGCTGGGCTGCCCAAACGTTCCGCCATTTGCCGATAGCCGGCCCGGCGATATTCCCATTCGCGGATGCGCGGGACCTGCTCCAGAAAGTCGTAGAGATGCACCCGGCACAGGTCGTCGCAATCCTGCTGCGATAGCACAACCTCCTCGCCGGTGATGCGGTCGCGGAACCGATACGGCGCGATATTCCTGGCAACGGCCTGGTCGAAGGACGTGCGATCCATGGCGCAGTTGAGGTAGGCCAGACGTTCCGCCCGTTCGCCGATGATGTCGCGCACCTCATTGCGCCGCTCCAGAGGCAGCTTGAAGCCCTGGAAGCGTTCGGTGCCATAGACCGAATGAAACATGCCCGCCCGGCAAGCCTCCTCGGTGCAGCTTTCCGACTCCATCAGCCGATGTACGGCGATCAGGTGGCCGAGGTAGGTCTTGCTGGTGTGCGGGACCTTTTCGATGCCCATGTCCACCAGGAATTGAGTCATTTGTTTGTAGTTCTTGTCCATAAT
>Ga0182024_10014162_pt1 | contig 15447 bp, 13 predicted proteins | sample P32metaG_FD_120480 | JGI IMG/M metagenome (GOLD analysis project Ga0182024, IMG submission 120480) | Permafrost microbial communities from Stordalen Mire, Sweden - P3-2 metaG (Illumina Assembly) | ecosystem: Environmental > Terrestrial > Soil > Wetlands > Permafrost | place: Sweden: Stordalen... | reverse complement strand
CGCGTATGGCAATGGCCGATGGCGGTGAACTGATCATCTTGGCGCCGGGTGTGCGCGGCTTCGGCGAAGACGTCCGAATCGATAAGCTGATCCGCAAATATGGATATCACGGCACCGAAGCCACCGTAAGGATGGTGCGAGAGAACGCGGACTTGGCTGCGGACTTGAGTGCGGCGGCGCACTTGATTCATGGATCGTCCGAGGGGCGATTCCGCGTCACCTGGTGTCCGGGACATTTGACGCGCGAAGAGGTGCAAGGTGCGGGCTTCGAATACGCGGAATTGAGCCAGATGATGCAGCTGTACGATCCAGCCAAGCTGCCGCAAGGTTGGAATCAAGTTGGGGGTGAAGAGGTTTATTTTATCGAGAATCCCGGCTTGGGCTTATGGGCGTCTCGAGATCGCTTTTAGGTATACGGCGTGCTGGCGCGGAAATGCAATCTTCAAAGCCGCTTCGGCCAAATAAACATTCTGCAATGACAACGCAGAGTTAAATGGGTCATGGAGGAAGCAAACAAAATGTTTCCCGCTCTGGACTTGTCGGGCAAGGTAGCGGTGGTGATTGGCGGGACATCTGGAATCGGCAAGACATTGAGCCTGGGGCTGGCGGATGCCGGCGCAAACGTAGTTGCCACGGGACGGAATGCGGCGAATGTGGATGCGGTCGCCGGGGAGATTGAAGCACGGGGGCGGCACACGCTGAGAGTAACCACAGACACGCGCGACAAAAGTTCGTTGCAACGATTGCTGGCGGCCTGTCTGGAGCGTTTTGAAAAAGTCGAAATCCTGCTGAATTGCGCGGGTAAGATCAAGCGCGCGCCCACATTGGACTTCCTGGAAAGCGATTGGAACGACATTCTCGACACCAACCTGACCGGAACGCTCCGTGCCTGCCAGGTGTTCGGGCAACACATGCTGACCCGTAAGAATGGAAGGATCATTAATATTGCTTCGCTCAACAGCTTCGTGGCCCTGCACGAAGTGGCGGCATACGCCGCCAGTAAGGCGGGCGTCGCGGCGCTGACGCGGGCGCTGGCGGTGGAATGGTCCAGAGACGGCGTCTTGACGAATGCCATCGCTCCCGGAGTTTTTCGCACGTCGCTGAATGCGGACCTGCTGGACAATACGCCGCGCGGCAATGAATTGTTGCTGCGCACTCCGATGGGAAGATTCGGCAAGCTGGACGAACTGGTGGGAGCGGCCGTGTTTCTTGCGTCGGATTCGGCATCGTTCGTGACTGGACAGATTCTTGTGGTAGATGGCGGATTTCTGGCGAGCGGCGTTAATCAATAGCTATGGCCAGAATATGATGTTGCGCCATCAAACCGCGCGCTTCTTGTAGGCGATTTCCTCCAGGCGGGCAGTCAGCTCACTTCCCAAATTGGATTTCGTCACGAAATATTCCACTTGAAGCGAGTCCGCAAACTGCCGCATTAACCTCGGGTCCTGCGCGCTCATGATTACAATCGTGGCAGAGGGAATGGCATCCCGTAATTTCGCTGCCAGGACAGTGCCATGAACTTGAGGAAGCGAGAGATCCAATAAAATCACGTCCGGCATTGCCGAAGTGGTTCGCTCAACCGCGTCACCTCCACCAAACGCTTCGCCGCACACCAGCCATTTACTCGAGTCCGAACTCAGAAGCGACTTTATCGCCGCGCGGACACGGTCCGAATCATCCACAATGAAAATGCGCAGCGTCATAATGAGTTATGTGCTGCGAGATTTGGCCAAGGTGTTCGTCGAAAGGCCATACGGTAAAAACTGTATCGAGCGTTCTTTGCCAGGTGTCAAGAACCAACTCCCTCTAGCACGCAAACTGAAATATACTTCGACAATCTAGGAACGAAAGAACGCGCTTCTTCTCGTCCTAAAGGAACGTATTAGTGTCCTCGTTGCATGTTCTGTTGGTCGACGATCACGAACCCATCCGGAAAGGGATTCGAGACCTTCTCCCCACCCGCGCAGGCGCTGTTGGTTCCCATCACAAGCCCAGTCCAAGAGAATCCCGCGGGAGTTCGGATTGCCGCTCTCAACCCCTACAGGCAACTGGATGCTGGCTATCGAGGATTCATCGATCTCGTAGCAGGTCAAATCGCGGCAACCGTGCCCGCTACCGCGCTTCCTAAAACCAACGCTCGGCTGCAAGCACTAGAAGCTGGAGGATGATCTCGCGGCCGCGCTCCGGCCTACGTCTAAAACAGACTTGGGCCCGCCTTGGCGCGGCCCGTGTAAAATACCAGTGCGTCGTGAGACTGCCCGTTGCCGATGATCCTACAAGGCTATTTTCGAATCCTGAACTTCTTCGACATCGCCGAAGCGATTGAGCTCGAGAAGTTGCGTGCCCTGCTCGGACCAGAGGCCGGTCCGCTCACAGCTGCATTCCGTCACCGTACACCCGAATATTCTCAAGCACAGCAAGCCCCCATCGTCGAATCGGTAGGTTCCATCACGCTTCTGACCAACGAAAAATTGGACGCTCGAATCAAATATTATTGGTTTGGTGTCGCAGCTGTCGAGCTTACCGCACTGTTTGAATGCGACCTGGACGCTTTGTGCGTGCGCTCATCTCGTTGGATGAACGCTCCTGAAGTCGAGGACGCTGCGGAAAAGCTGCTCCGTGATCACTTGAATCGTTTCGGCCCGGCGCTCGTCAGGCCTTCGCCAAAATGGCTTGATGAAGACTATTTGATCATTGACGTCGAATCAGCCAAGCATCGGGACGGCCATTCGGCCACCGCTGCCGAGCTGCTTGATTCTTATTCCGATCAGATTTCCAAACTGGTCCGGGGAGAAGTTGTTTCAGTCTCGAATGCCGAGCGCGATGAGATCGTGCGTTCAGCTCTTTCCTATTATCCAGGTGACCTGGTAGTTGTCGGCTGGGCGGCGGCGCTTGTTTACGATAGGCCTGAAGCCACTCCAGCCGTCATAGAAATTCTGGAGTACGCGAATACCCAGCTGCTTGAATTCCGATATTACGACGATCTGCTGACCAACTTGCTGTCGCAAGTCTACAGCTCTCTGGAAGGCCATGAGAGCTTTTGGTCCCGCTGGCGATTGTCCCGGCGCGCAGGTCGCCTGAATCGAATTCGCCTGGATATCATGGACCTGGCGGAGCGAACTGAATACGCGGTGAAATTCATCAGCGACACGTATTACGCGAGAGTTTACAACGTTGGCGCAGCAAAAATTGGTGTCACCGATTATAAAACGCTCGTCGGTGAGAAGTTGAAAACCGCCGGAGAGCTTTACGAGTTCATGGTGGATCAGTTTAACGAACGGCGCATGTTTGCGCTGGAAGTGGTTGTCGCCATCCTTGTGCTGCTCGACGTAATAGCCCTGCTCCGAGGTAAGTGAAACGCTTATTTGGAAAAATGATAATCGAGAATCCATGATCCGGATTTCTCGTCCCTCCACATTTTCCTGAACGCGGCTTCGCGAGCGAGCGGCGCATCCGGGAACAATCCGAATCGTTCTTCGATTTGCGAGCGAATCTCCTCGCCTCGCCCCCACTCAGATTCCTGTTCCTCGATTTTTATCTCTGTAGCGGCACTACTCCCACGAGGGGGCGCTATTGGGGGGTCTGGCAGCCCTAAGACATTTAGCACGTCTCTCAGGAAAGCCAGGGATTCACGATCCTCGCGTGTCACACCTACCGATATCAGCACAGTCTTCAAAAGATTAAGCAGGCAGGGCGATCTGCGGAAGGAATTTTGGCCCTCAGCGCAAACACTCGAAAAGGCCGTCGACCGAGCGACCTGGCAAGCTGACGTCGCGTTTACGTAAGCGCCTGCTCCCCGCACCACGCGATACCACCTTAATTCTGCTGGCTTACCCACTTCGCTGTATGGCGCGCGTTTCGCAGACGCTGTCATATGGCAGGGTGCAAGTTCGTCGCATTCAACACAAATTCAAGCCATCAATCTAAAAGGACAATCTAAATGCTCTTGCTCATCATAATTTTGATTTTGTTGTTTGGTGGAGGCGGCGGCTATTACGGATATTCGCGATGGGGTGCGGGCGGCGGCCTCGGCGTCGTCGGTACCGTCCTCGTGATAGTGCTGGTGCTCTACCTGCTTGGCATGCTGCGCTGACCCCTGTGAATCTCTGAGCTACGAAACACTAGGCCAAATTAGGAATGCTCACTTGAGGTCTTGCTGAAGGCCAGGCGGCCGATCGGCCATGCTTTCGGAGCTTGCGGGTGGCTCACCTTTTCTGACTGCCCAACCGACCACGCCAAGAATTTCCGGCTGCCAATCCTCACCACGGGCGAAAGTGCCGGTTCAGACGCAGCGTCTCTATAGCTGTCCCATCGAAATCCTACTTCGGGTTGCGACCCGGGCGCGTCGCCGAGGAAAATACTCTCCGCCCGCGCTGAAAAAACCTGTACCGGACCTGTCCGTCGCAATCGGTACAGGTTTTATTCAATTTCGTACAGCTAGTACTGGTTCTGCACCAAATCTGTTCCATTGCACAGCTGTTTTGACCGCGCCTTCGCGCTACATTCAAACGGAAGCTAAAATATGAAAACGCACACACGATCGTTTACCCTTCGAACCTGCCAGTGGCAGGTTCGAAGGGCGTGCCCTGAGCTGCAATGCCGCCAGTGGGAAGGACGAGGGACCGTCCCGCTATTCCTATTTTCTCCCGCACTCGCCCACAAATTCTAATCGGTAGTGACCCGTTATTGGAAACGGCCGCAAATGATTGAAAACAAACAACAGCGCCCAGTTCTAATCGGTGGTTTTTTAGGCAGTTTGCGCAAGCGCGTGCATTCGCCAATCAGTGGTTGGACCGTAATGCAGCCCTTGCTTTATTCTTGGCTGAATTGACACTTACTTGTCAATTTCTCCAAGGCGATCCGCTGGCAGGACCTTTTCCGAGGCTGCCGACTCCAAATGGTTTTCGCGGCGTACAATAAGGAAGCAGGAGGAGACATGTTGAACGCCGGACCCGCCAAGAAAGTGACCGTCTATGTTGGACAAGACCAGCAATACCACGGCGACTCAACGTACGCGGCGATTTTGCAATTCCTCTTCTACCGCAAAGTTTCCGGAGCCACGGTCACCCGCGGCATCGCCGGATTCGGCGCTAATCACCGCATGCAGACCGATCGCATCCTGGCGCTCACAGAAAACCTCCCGATGAAAGTGGAATTCATTGAGACCTCAGAGAGGGTCGAAGAGCTCCTTCCCAAGCTTAACGAAATGGTGGGAACGGGCCTGATCGAAATTCAAGACACTACGATTGTGAAGGCCGCCGAGAGTTCGGAACAAGCGGCACGCCAGGTCAGCCCGCCTGCACTAAAACAGGCCGGAACAGCCAAGCTGATGCGCATCTTCGTAGGCGAAAATGATAAATGGAATGGCAAGCCGCTGCACAAAGCCTTGATGGAAAGCATGCGCGCCAACGACCTTGCCGGCGTCACTGTCTATCAAGGCATCCTGGGCTACGGCGCCAATCGCAGGATTCACAAGGACAGCGCGCTGCATCTCTCGCACGACCGGCCGATGATGCTGTCCGTGGTGGATACCGAGGAACGGCTCCGCGCGTTTCTTCCGGTGCTGGACGACATGGTGCGGCAGGGCCTGGTGGTTTTCTCGGATGTGGATGTTATCAAATACACGCACAACTACCAGGACGGCGAGCGCAGGAAGGCGGTGCGCCCATGAAACTGAAAGGGAGGGCCAAAATGTTGCGCGTTTATTTCGGTGAAGACGACAAGTGGAAGGATAAACCGCTGTACCGCGCGATTGTGGAAAAATGCCGCGAGCTGGATCTTGCCGGCGCTACTGTCTTTCGCGGAATCGAAGGGTATGGCGCCAGCACGCTGATTCACCGGTCGCATCTTCTGTCCTTTTCCCCGGACGCTCCCATCATGGTCAGCGTGATCGATTCCGACGAAAATATTCAGAAGCTGCTGCCGATTCTGGACGAGATGGTGAGCGAGGGACTGATCGCCATGTCCGAAGTCGAAGTGGTCAAGTACTCGCACCAGGACGGACTTCGCTCCGAATAAGCCACGCAAAAAGAGAGCCGCGACCGTAAGGCAGCGGCTCCGTGTAGGGGTGGGGGCCACTAGACTGTAAATCCTTCGCGACAAATCAGAAGCGATATTTCAATGCGAACTGAATGTTGCGCGCTCCTTGTGAGATGAAGATTTCGCCACAGTTCGACTGGCCCGCAGTGTGCTGGCCACTGAACTTTTGCCCGAAGTTGAAGATTGGCGTGTTCGTAAAATTCGTCATATCAACCCTGAACTCCAGCGATTGCCGTTCAGTGATCGAGAAGTCTCTGGCCAAACTTACGTCAGCCGACTTGTCTCTGGCGCACCGGGAGCCCGGAGAGTAGTGACTCCCGGACCCCCTGCACGCCATCTCTAAACCGCGATTCAGTTATTGACGGGATAGAACATGTACGTCCCGTAGACGTTGTCTTCGAAGACCTCGTATCGCGTCGGTCCCGTGTAGACTGGGCTGCAAAGCCCGTTGACAACATTGCAGGGCGGACCAGTAACCGAGCCGGTGGCCGTCACGCCAATCGTCTTGGTATTCGTTTTGCTCCACTGGTTGATGTAAGTGAACGTGTCAGAGGCTGTGACATCCTCCGACCAGGAATCTTGCAAGATCGAGCCCGTGAATTTATTTTCCCAACTATAACCAAGCTGTTCAGTATATTTGGCGCCTTCGCCCTGAGTTTGGGTTGTCGTGGTAGTTTCTGTGAGTTGTTGCGTGAAGGGCTGACCGCCAGGCCCCGGCTGCTCGTAGTCGACGACTTGGTTGCCCGTAAGAGTGAAACGCCCGTCGCTGCTGGTCTGGTTGCCTGCGGGGCTGGTAGGCACAGTTACTGTATAGCTGGACTTCGAAAACGGGTCAGCCGCTGCGATCGCGGCGTAGTCGGTGGGGTCAACGAGCGAGGGGCTTGTTCCTGCGGACCAGATTTGCCCATTGGCTGCAAGTCCGGCCCAAGTTCGCTCAAGTGGCGTGATATCGGACGAGTGGGGACCGGGAAGGCTGATGTGGCCTGTCAGCCACCCGAGATATACGCCATAAATGTCCATGGTGGGCACGTCGTCCACGTCGTAGCTGTATCCTGTCCATGTCAGATTGGGTGGGCCGGACGCGTCAACGGTGAAATTGAGTAGCGGGTTGAGCCACAACCAAATTACGTCGTAGTCGTGATCCACTCCCACGTAAGCGCTCACCGGTCCCGGCACTTTGGTGGTCCAAGTTTGTTCTGAACTAAGCGCGACCGACGACGAGGTGTCCTGTTCGTCAGTGAAGTTACTCGAGAAGGTATCAGTTGTTGTATCGCTTACGCCAAAGATGCCGCCTATATCCGGCGCCGTTACTGATCCCTTGATGGTGCTGGAGACCGAGACTTTTAGCCCAATGTCCGTCGAGGACGAAGCAGAGATTGAGGTGCTGGTGCCCAGCGTGGTGCTATCGGCGTATTGCACGAAACTCTGCGGCCCAGGCGGCGCATAAGTGACACCAAGAATCACATACTTGGGATTGAGATATCCCGATAGCAGAGCGGGCGCAGTCACGGAAAATACATAGGACCCTGAACCGCTACCATCTCCACCAAAACCTTCGGCACTGCAACTCCAAGCAACGGTGTGAGAACCCGAACTGAGGGAATAGACGGTGTCTGTGCAAGCGCCAGAACATATCAGGCCGCCGTCGAGGTAGACATACCCGGTCAACGTATCCTGAATGTCGCCCACCAAGACGGCGTGTATAACGACTGGCGTGCCAAACGGCACCGGCGACGCCGGAGTAGTTGAAATTTCAAACGCACACTGTGACTGTTGGGCGGCGGCAGGGAGCGCCAGGAAGAGTAAAAAGACTAAGACGAAGACGCCGCGTGTTGGGCGGACCTTGCGCTCCCGAGTACGAGGTCCGTTTGGGGTGGAACTGAGACTTAAGAAGCAATCGGCTTGTGACATCTCATCTCCTTGTGTGGAATTTTATCCCTAACTAAAACGCCGTTCTGATCGTTTGTTCCATTGCTCGCCCACAGCGTCCAAGAAAATCTTACGGGCCGTCGCGCAATCGTCGGAGATGCGCACCCGCGCCTCCGAAATTCCGCATTTCCTGCTACGGAGCTATATAGCGCGCGGCTCTTGTTGTCAAGAGAAAAATAACTATGTATATAAGTTACTGTAGGATTAACATATTCACGTTTAGAGGGTCCGTTTTTCCATTGACTGGCAGGACCGGTTGAGGCGGAGCGGATCGAGCTGAGCACCAAAGAGCAGGGGCAGTTGCGGATTCTCCAGGAGGTCGAGCAAGGGCCTCTGCGGCATACCCACACCGCGGTGCATCTTGGGTAGAATGATCGTCATGTACAACACGAGCTGGGTGTTTGGGCACCACAGGTAGAGCCGCCACCGTAAGGCAGCGGCTCCGTGTAGGGGTGGGGGCCCCTAGGCTGTAAATCCTTCGCGACAACTCAGAACAGCAGCTTCAACCCGAATTGTATCTGCCTGCCTGGATTTGCAGATTGCACAAGCCCGAACGTGCCTGCCGTTCCCGTACCGCCGCCGCTCGCTCCCGTCGTTATCACGCCGTTGCACGACGGCGCGCAGGAGCCAGTTGGGGCGGAGAACACAGGCGTGTTGGTGAAGTTGATAAATTGCGTCATGAATTGCAGGTTGAACCGTTCGGTGATGTGGAAATTCTTTGTGAGGTTAATGTCCGCGGTCGCGAGCCCAGGTCCGCGGAATGAACCCACTCCACAATTTCCGAAGGTGTGCGTTCCCGGCAAGGTCACGGCAGCGGGATTCAAGAACTGCAATCCGATGTTTCCCGCGATGTTCTCCAGAACGCCGCTGCCTTTTTGATTGACGCCCGCCACGCAGTCAGGACGATACGCGGCGCCCACTCCGCCACCGGTATCGGACTGGTCGGGCGCGGACGGATCGATTGCGAACCCGGAGTGCACGTTAAATCCCGTTGCCACTTGCCAGCCGCCAATGATCTGGTTGACGATGCTGTTGACGCCGTCACCAAATTGGCGCCCATGCCCAAACGGCAGGTCATAAATCACGTAGCCATTGAATGCGCTGGCGATGTCGCTGATACAGCGGCCATAGTCGGCCTTCTGGTCGTAGATGTTCTGGAAGAAGAAGTATCCGCCGCCGGTTTGGCTCACGCCGAGGCCCTCTTCGTCGCCGAACTGGCCGAAATAGCCGAGCGAGTTCGAAAGGCACTTGGACCAGGTATAACTCACCTGAGCTTGCACGCCGTGCCAAGGACGCTCGATCAATGTAAGTTCGAGTGCGTTATAGCGCTGGATGGCACTGGAATCGTTGTAGCGCACGTTCGCTCCGGCGGCGACGAGCGGCGGCGCAAACGGGCTCGGCGTCAGCACGCCACCTGAGAGCATTTCCTGGTTTAGCAGATATATGTCGGTCATGTGGTCGATTTTGTTGCCCACGTAGGCCGCGGAAACCGTGGTGCTGTTTCCGAACTGATGTTGAATGGTCACGTTCCACTGCTGGTCCACGGCCGGCTGCAGATTCGGGTTCGTCAGGTGCAACGTGGTACTGGACAAGCAGTCGGGCGAAAAGGCCATCAGCGCTGCGGCCGTGCAGGGAGCGCTCGGAAACGCGGTATAGCCCTGATCCAATGTGAAAGGAGGCAAGGCCAGTCCCGTGTTATTCGCTTCTCGGTTCACGACGAAGGGAGGATTTACGACGGCCAGGTTGTTGACGCCATTGCCCTCCATGTACGTGGAAATCCCGTACGCCGCACGCACCACCGTGTTGGGCATGAATCCCGGCTGCCACGCAAGGCCGAGGCGCGGCTGAAAGTTATCAATGCCAGTATAGGTGTGGTAATTCGCGCCGATCTCCGGCGTACCCGTGAACCGGTTGAAATTGACGTTGTGAGAGCTATCGGTATCGCCGCGGGGCGTTGTGATTTCGTAGCGCATGCCCAGGTTCAGCGTTAGGGATTTGGTGATGCGCCAGTTGTCCTGCACGAAGGCTCCGAACAGGCTGTTCCGCAAATGAAAGCTCAGCGGCGTTCCGAGGGTCACGTCGCTGGGCAGTCCGAGCAGAAAATCAGCAAAGCCGTTGCCAGGCACTGTGCCAGTCGCGCTGTTGCCCGTGTACTGCCCGCTGAACGAGAACGAACCCGCCACGCCTTCATTGCCAGGGTACAAGTCATTCATGTAGTAATGAAAATATTCAAACCCGAAGTGAATCGCATGGTTACCGTGGGTCCAGGTCGCGGCGTCTTCCAGCTCGATCGTGGTGTCGTGGAAAATCTCGACGCCATCCGTGCTGCCCAGGCTGGTGAACGTGCCACCGTTACAAGCGGTACCGCTGAAGGTGAGGCACGGCAAGATCGTGCTGGGAACGCCAGGGATTCCAAAATTTGCCGGCAAGTTGATGCCGGTTGGGTTCGTAAAGACCTGGTCGTTCGCCGGAAAATCCTGGAAGCCGATGCGGAACTCGTTGAGCAGAGAGGGCGAGAAGGTATGGGCATAGTCCAGCACGAAATTCTTCAACGGATATTCTCGGGTCAGGTTCGGCAGCAGGGCGATGCTATTGGTGGTGTTGTTAACTACGTACTGCTGTGACCAGCGTCCCATGATGTGGTCCCTCTCGGACGCTTGCCAGTCAATCTTCATGTCACCCTGGTACGAGTCAACATAGCTGTGCTGCGTGTAGCTGGTCTGATCTGCGGCTGGGAACAGCGGAGAATTAATGATATTCTGCGCGGCGGTGCTGAGAATCGGCACCTGGTTGTTCAGAAAGGGCGTTCGGGTTGCCGGATTCGCACTGGAATTGGGATTGTAGAGCTGCTGCGAAGGAGTCGTGCAAATACCGGCTGTGAAGCCGGTAGTACAAAGAGACGAAAAGTCGCCGGTGCGAAATGCCGCGGGCACCGGGGCGAAGGCCATCGAATTCGCGGGCGTGTTGTAGAGAGATTCCTGGTAGTCCATGAAGAAAAACAGCTTGTTCTTGATGATCGGGCCGCCGAACGTGGCGCCAAAATCATTCCACTGTAGAGGATTGCGCGGCAGAATCGCGCCGCTGCCGCCGGGCTGTTGATTAAATACGGAAATAGCCTTGTTCTGCCAGGTGTTGGCGTTCAGGTCGGTATTGCGCAGGAATTCGAAGATGTCGCCGTGATACTGATTGGTGCCGGACTTCAGCGTCTCCACCACCACGCCGCCGATGTAATTGCCGAAATCTGCCGGAGCATTTCCCGCGATGATGTTGAACTCCTCCACCGCGTCCACGCCAGGCACATAGCCGACTTCGTTGTTGTCGGCTTGGTTGGTATCCATTCCGTCCAACGAAAAATTGTTGTCTTGCTCGCGCGCGCCGTTCACATAAGGACGTCCCGTGCCAAAGGTGGCTTGCGGCGCCTGGAATGCAAAGATGTTCGGGCTCACCACTCCGGGTGTCAGCAGCGTCAGCTGATTGAGATTGCGCGTGGATAAAGGCAGTGCCGTGGTGGCGTTGGAATCCAGCAGCGTGCCCAGTTCAGTCGAATCCGTTTGCAGCAGCGGCGGCGCGGCTGAGACCTCTACGGTCTGCGACACGTTCCCCACCTGCAGTTGGAAATCAATGCGAGCGACCTGATTCAGAATCAGCGTGAACGCCGGGCGCACTTGCTTGGAGAATCCAGGGGCTTCCACGGCCATTTCGATATTGCCCACCGTCACCTGCGGAAAGTTGTAGGCGCCGGAACTGTTAGTCTGCGATGTCATGGTGGTGCCGCGATCAACGTCACGCGCGGTGACGGTCGCATTGGTGACAGCTGCGCCTGACGGGTCGGTCACGGACCCGGTGACAGAGCCCGAGGCTTGCTGGCCCCAGGCCGGGGGGGCCACCGCGATAAACCCGATTACAAGTAACACGGAAAACAAAAACACCAAGGCTATACAGCGCGAATTCTTGTTCACGAAAGCCTCCTGCTTGGATTCTGTGCGGTGAAACGCCATGTCAACCCCCGAGCACCCTGAAAGATGGAAAGAGCTATATAGCGGAAAATAAGTGTTGTCAAGAGAAAAATGTGAATGTATAAGGCTTCTGATAGATTTTTTGGATACGCTCTATAGCGGATTGGCCCGCTCTATAGCACCGTGTTTGCACTTAGGGGGCAGTCCTCGGCGCCTTTTCGGCCGTGCCAGGGACCTAACCTGCTAGACTCTCAACAATTTCCGGAGCTTTCATGACACCGATCAGCCGCAACGGCGAGCCCACATACAAGCGAATCCAGAATGTCATACGCAAGCGCATCGAATCCGGCCAGCTGAAACCCGGCGATGCCGTGGTCTCCGAGCGCGAGCTTGCCAAGATGCACAAAGTCAGCTTGATGACGGCTCGCCACGCGCTGGCGGATCTCGCGCGCGAAGGCATGGTCGAGCGCCGCCACGGCTCCGGCACCTTCGTCGCGCCGCCAAAAATTCATTTCAACAAGCTGATGAGCTACACGGAACAAATGGCCAGCAGGGGATTGATGGGCAGATCGAAAATTATTTCTTCCGCGGTGCGCGACAACGAGCACGAAATCGCGGCGCGGCTTTCGCTGCCGTCCGGCAGCCACTTGTTCATGATGGAACGCGTGCGCCAAGCCGGAGACGAACCATTCGCGCTTGAGACATGCTATTTGTCAGCCGATGAATTTCCCGCGCTCGCGGGCGGAACGCTGGAACGCGGCTCGCTTTTTGTAACGCTGGAGCACGAATACGGCGTGGAACTCGCTTATGCCGACGAGGAAATTGACGCCACCGCCGCGGATTTGAAAACCGCGGAATTGCTCTCCGTGCCGCGTGGCTCCCCGCTGCTGCGAATTCGTCAGCTGATTTTCACCACGAAGGGAAGAGCCTGCATGTACGTCCTCGGCCTGTACCGCTCCGGCCGCCACACGTTAGTGATTCGCAGATTTCGGTAGACGTTTGCGCCGCGCGGCCAGTATGAACCAGGCACTTCAGCAGAGACAAAGCGAAGCTTCGTACAGATCTACCAGCAACACGATCGTCGCCTCTTCAGCCTCGCGCGATTACGCTAAGCGCTTTTTCGGCGGATGCTATGCCACTTTTTCGGGCGCGCCGTGCCCGCCACTCAGTTCGCGCGACATTTGCCACGCGCACAGTGCTGCAAGCGTCGTCAGCCCAATTCCCAATCCCCATTTTTGCATCAGCAATTTTCCGACGCCGAACAGCGCGCTGTACACCATCACCGTACCCAGAATCCAGCACCACAAATTGCGGCTCAGATCGTGCGTTGCGGGAATTTCCGGAGCGAGCGCCGCAATTGTCTTCCATCCGGTCACGTCCGGACGCACCTTGCGGTAGAACGACAGCAAGATGCTGTTCGGCTCCGACGCTGTGAACACAGTCACCAGAATCCACACCGTCGTCGTGACAAACGTAGTCGTCAGCACGTTTTTCGCGAACAGCACCGTTGCCGAGCCGGTGTAAAACGTGGGACGTCCAATCAATGCGTTCCACAATCCCTCCGAATTCAGCGCCAAAGTCAAAACCAGCGCGGTGATCATCGAAGAAATCTCGCTCCACGCATTGATGCGCCACCAATACCAGCGCAGCAAATAAACGCTTCCCGTTCCGGCGCCCACTTCCAGCACCGCCTGCCAGCCGGAACGAATCGAAGCGAGTTGCGCGGAAACATAACCGCTGGCAATCACCAGCAGCACAGTGACGACCTGCGAAGCGCGCACGTAGTGGCGTTCGGAAGCATGGCGTACGAGGAAACGGCGGTAGAAATCTTCGACAACGTACGAAGTGCCCCAGTTCAACTGCGTCGCGATCGTGGACATGAACGCGGCGAGAAATCCCGCGACGATGATGCCGCGCAGCGCGTGCGGCACATGGTCGTTGACGATCATCATGTAACTGGTTTCCGGATGCGCAAGTCCCGGGTACAGGACGATTGCCGCAAGTGCAGTGAGAATCCACGGCCACGGCCGCAACGCGTAGTGCGCCACGTTGAACCACAGCACGGAAAGCAGCCCCTGGCGCTCATCGCGCGCGCTGAATATGCGCTGCGCAATGTACCCGCCGCCGCCTGGCTCCGCGCCTGGGTACCAAAACGCCCACCATTGCACGCCGAGGTACACGCAGAAGGTAATTACGGGCAGCGTCCACAGCGTTTCGCTGGCGAAGCCCTGGGAAAAATCGGGAAGAAACCCAAGCGGATCGGCGCCGCCATTTTTGGCGCGCAGCGCGCCGATCTGCGCGATCATCGAGCTCATCCCGCCAGTGGCTTTCACCGCGTACCAGGCGATTGCGGTCACGATGCCCATCTTCAGGATAAATTGAAATAGATCCGTCCACAGCACGCCGGAAAGCCCACCCAGCGAAACATAGAAGCCGGTGAAGGGAATCAGGAAAAAAATGCAGATGATGAGCGCGTAGCCATCCGTGCCGGAAAATACTGGGCCGAATACTCCGGTCAGCCCGCGCGACATGCTCTGCAGGAAATGCCATTGACTGATGGTGACGCCCAGCGTGGTGCCCACGATATTGATCATCGCTTTCGTCACCCAGCCGAGGATCAAGCAGTTCATCAGCACGCCCAGGTAAATAGCCCGAAAGCCGCGCAGAAATGCGGCGGGCTTGCCGGAATAGCGCATCTCGGCGAATTGCACGTCGGTCATCAAGCCGGAGCGTCGCCACAACCGCGCGAACAAGAACACCGTCATCATTCCGGACGGCAGGAACGCCCACCAGATCCAGTTCCCGGAAATTCCCTGGGTATAAACCAGCCCCGCGACCAGCAGGGGAGTGTCCGCGGCAAACGTGGTCGCGACCATCGAGGTGCCCGCCAGCCACCAGGAGACGGTGCGCCCGGATACAAAATAATCCTCGGAGCTGCGGCCAGCGGAGCGCCGGAAATACAGTCCCAGGAGGAGAGTAATCAGCAGGTAGGCAATAATCGCGGACCAATCCAATAAAGTGAATGTCATGGCGGGGCGGATTTATGGCACACTTCGCCGGGCGGAGGCAATGGGAAATCGCGGCGAAGATTATCTGTTGTCGGGACGTTTTCGGGAAGCAGACGGAAAAGTTCTTGTAAATCTCGCGGTGTGGCGTACGATGCCGCGTCGTTCCTGGGAGAAAAATGGGCGTCCATTCTGGAATCGGGAAGCACCCAAGGCGCTTCAGTTACTTATTGATACCGGTATTCGCTTTGATTAGTCCCGCCGCCACAGCGCACGCGCCACAATTACCGCAAGCGCCTTCTCCTGTCAATTTAATGCCGATGCCAGTGATGGTGATGCCCGCTGCCGGCCGCCTGGTGGTGTCGCAGAGTTTTTCCGTCGCGATCGCCGGCTACAGCGATCCAAAGCTGGAGCGGGCGGCGCAACGCTTCCTGCGCGACGTGAGCCGCCAAACCGGTTATTTCCTTAGCGAGCAGCTTGCCGACGCCGGCCACGCGACTCTCACGATCCACGCCGAT
>Ga0182024_10014161_pt1 | contig 15448 bp, 6 predicted proteins | sample P32metaG_FD_120480 | JGI IMG/M metagenome (GOLD analysis project Ga0182024, IMG submission 120480) | Permafrost microbial communities from Stordalen Mire, Sweden - P3-2 metaG (Illumina Assembly) | ecosystem: Environmental > Terrestrial > Soil > Wetlands > Permafrost | place: Sweden: Stordalen... | reverse complement strand
GTGATCCGGCTACTCTCGAACTTATACTTTCCGCCTGCCGAATGACAATCGACTTGGGCATTCAAGAATCCATCAGGCTCAAAACGAAGAATATAATGCTCAGGTTGGCTTGGGCGAGTTTCGGCGGTGTTTTTAAAGTGAGTCCGCTGCCACTCCCACGCGCGATACATGATCGCGCGCATTTCAGCAGTCTGCCCTACAGGCCGAGGCGTCGGCCCGAAGATCACCGCAGTGAGAACTGCGTGTGGTTGAGATTGCGAGCGACAAGGCCCCGTTCCACGAACGCATTCGACGCCAACGGCCGGTGAAAAGGTGGTTTTCTCACCAGGATTACGCTCAGTTGTATGCAGACTTGCGGTTAACCGCTCCGCGGCGATGTGGCCCAGAAATGCCTCCGTCAAGCCGATGCTTGCGCCATTGCGGTCATAGCATATGGCACGTTCGCGATTGCATACGACTCCACTGTCAGGCGATTCGAGCCCGGCCGGCAGTGCTGTCTGAGCAGTTGCCGCCGTCAGCGCGAGCGAAACTTTGACGATAGTAGCGATAAAAATACCAGGATTCGTTCCTCTGCGATGAATTTCCTCACCCACTGTATCTCCCGCACCAAGACGTACAATTCCGCTCATTTGACGCCCATGAGCCTCTTCAATTGTGAGTATGCCTGACGATATTCGAGTTCGGCCCGAAACATGTCTGCTTCCAATCGTGCCTGCGCGGATTCAACGTCCGAGTCATCTGAGTGGGCGCTAGCCTGCACAACCTGGGTCGCGGAAACCATTTGGCGCGCCAATTGACTTAGTTTGCGCAAACGTTCCAGTTCGAAATAGCTGCTCTTGACTTCCGCCGACACTTTGGCTTTCGTCAATGGAACCGCCATCCGCGCCATTTCGGATTGCGCGTCGCTCTCTTTCACGCCATGTTCGCGCTTGCCGAAATCGAAAACAGTATACGTGGCGATGACGCCGATATAGGAGAAATCCCGGGGTAGAATGATATTCAATGCGTTTTGATTTGTGTAGCCACCGACGATTGCAACGCTCGGAAAATACTGCATTTTTGACAATGTTGAACCGGCCCGAGCTTTTACAGCGGTTTGCTCGGCCTCCACGACTTCGATATTCGCCGCGACCGCTTTGTCGACGGCATCGCCCATCGACGTATCTTCCGTTAAGGGTTCGGGCGTGACGAGATCTAGTTTAGTTTCTTCTGGCAGGCCAAGCAGGTTGTTAAGTGACGCGGTAAGTTCCTTCACTTTACTGGTCGCAAGCATGACTTCCTTTTCTGCGCCGATTATGTCCGTCTCTTGTTGCGGAGAGACGCTTGGCGGCCCCGAACTGCTCGCCGAGAGCCATTTTACTTGAATTTTTCTGGAATCCGCTTCCGCACTGACCAATTCACGTTGAGCGATCATCAAATCGAAGTAATTCTTCTCTACGTTGGCCGCCGTTTCCGCGGCAGGGGCCCCTGCTTTTGCCCGGGCGATGGTCTCGTCCGCCCGAGCGATTTTCACGAGTTGATGGACCGCGAATAGCGGTGTGACGGGTTGAATTGCGGAAAAGTTGAACGCGGTCTGATTCTTCCCGATAATGTCGACGGGCACGGTCGCGCCGAGACGGTCCAGCGTGAGCACGGGGCCGGTGTTTTTGTTGAAATGAAGATTTTCCAACTGCCCGCCAATATTTGGAAAGTACATCGACTGCACGCCCAGGCGGTGCTCCTTCGCGACTCGCACCTGAAGCGCCGCGAGACGTACTAATGGGTTGCTCGACCCTCCTGCCATTTGTTGCGCTTCGTCCAGCGTGATGCGCCGCACATCTGGCAGAATAATGTCGGCGTTCAGGGGAATGGATGATCCGACGTAATTATTCATGGCACCAAAACTACTGGCAGGCGACATCGAATTGTTTGCCTTTACGGTCGAAAACCTAGGGAAAGTAATTTTCAATGGCATTTCCGTCGCGGCAGGCAACGCAAGCTCCGGTCTTGATGGGGCAGCGGGTAAGTCTTGAGCCACCGCGACCCCGCTCAATAAGAGGCAAAAAGTCAGAGCAATAAGAATTTTCCGGCGCGCCAAGCGGACAATCTGGGCGAATTTGCACGATTGAAACATACCATTCTCCTTTTCCTCATTGCTGCGAACGATGCGGACAGAAACATTATTCGAGAACATCACGATTGTTTCTGAGTCAGAGGAGAACGGATACTGGCAGAAGTGACAGCGACAAGGATCCACGATTCGCAGTCAGAGTGTTTGATGGCCGATCTGGCAACTCAGAACCCGAATCGCCAGTTTCTTCAAACGTATAAAATATTTGCGGCTACTTTTCTAATTGACTGAATGGATGGCAGGTAAGTTGGGGAAGGAGAGAACCAAGTTCGCTTATCCTGCATGCCTGGCGATGCTTGTCCCAGTTCTACTGTTCCTGTTGGTCGGATTTAGGTCCCGTTGGGACGCGCCGTCTCGGCCAAACATGTTATGAAGTGCGCCTAACAGGCTTACTATCAGTATCTTAAACCCTATCCACGCCTGAAATTTCTAGTCACGAGTGGATGTGGTTCGGACCCTGTCAAAACTACCAGTATCTCCGGGTTCATATCACGGTGTAGAAGACGTAGCTTCGCCACTCTCTACGGGAACGGGTGCAATGGGGGGCGCACTACGTGCGAGGTCTCGAACGGAGTCATATCAAGGCCATAACAGCGCAGGGCTTCGGTCGGAATAATCGACCTGCCGTAGATCAGCAACGCCAGTGAAGGAATCTGCATGCAGGAACTGCATCCCCATGACCACGGATGGCATGTACAAGGAATTCGGCTACACGTTTGTATCAATTAGTGATTTCAAGCTGTTCGATAGCGAGTGAAGGGCGGGGGCAGAGAGTGCATGACAACATGATCGGCGGGACACTGAAGCTAAGTCTCGGGTTGATTCGCGCGAAATTGCAACGGACCGCGTCCATGGTAGCCGTGGGAGTGTTCCTGCAGCTGACGGCGCAAGGCGCACATGGGCAGAGCGCGGCCTTCGCGACCATTACTGGGCGAACATTCGACCCGCAGGGGGCTTCCATACCCGGCGCGACGATCACGGCGGTCAACGTAGAAACCGATATCGTCCGCACGGCGCAAACATCGTCCGACGGGCTCTATCGATTGGACTACCTGTCGCCTGGCGCTTACGACGTGGTCATTGAAGCCGGTTCATTCACGAGAGCTGAAGCGAAGAACGTGAAGCTACAGGTCGGCGAGCTGCGCGACATTAATTTCAGCCTTAAGCTTGCCGAGGAGAAGCAGGCCATGGTTGTAACGTCGGAAACACCGCTCGTCGAAACCACCAAGACGGACGTTTCCACGGTGATCGACGACGTGGGCGTCGCAGATCTCCCAACTACTACGTCTTTTGAAGGCGTCGGTGGAGTGTCTAACGATTTTGAAGGCTTGGCCGTATCCGCCCCTGGAGTAAGGTACGACTATACGAACGATTCCGCAGACCTCGTAGGCCCAGGCAACGTTAACGACCGCGGGATCGTCGTGAATGTGGACGGTGGGAACATCTGGGACCAGGCGCAAATACTTGTCGCGCGCGATGCGCTCGGAGCATCGGTGGAAGAAGTGAAGGAATTTCAAGTTCTCACAAATAATTACAACGCGGAATACGGCCAAGCCGGAAGCATCATCCTGAACGTCGTTACGAAGTCTGGAACGAATGACTTGCACGGCGACGCCCACGCGTACTTCCGCGGTCGCAACCTGGGAGCCTCGAATTTCTTCTACAACCTGAGCGATCCTACAAGCCGCGCACCTTTCTTCAAGCACGAGTACGGATTCACGGTGGGCGGCCCCTTGATTAAGAATCGTTTGTTCTGGTTCACGAGCATGGAGAACACCGCGCAGGGTGCTCCAGTAACTGAATTGCCATTTAGAAATACGGTTACCATCAATCAAACCTCAAATGAACTTCTCTGGTCCGCAAAGTTGGATGCAAAATTTACCGACAAATACATATTGACAGCTCGGTACAACCTGCAGCGCGATGCCTCGACCAATGTACTACTACAAACGCCGCCGGGAAGCACTGACCCGAGTGGCCTGGTCGGCTCCTTTATTCACGACGCTGGTTTAAACGTCGGTTTGATTTCTACATTGACCTTGCACACCGTCAACGAGGCCCGGTTTTTCTGGCACCGCTTTCTGTTATCGACGACTTCTGCGAGTACATTGCCTGGGGAGGCCTTGCCGAACGCATACGTTGGCGCGGACTTCTGCTGCCCGCAGGGCGATTTTCAGAACCGCTTCCAATACATCGACAATCTATCCTGGACGCGTGGTAATCATGCCTTCAAGGTCGGGGCGAACATCAGCCACTTCACGATTCATTCCCTGTTTCAACAGTTTCATTACGGCGAATACTCGAACTTCGCGCCGGGCCCTTGCATCAACACTTTCTTTCCTCAAGCCGACGGCGAGTGCCCGTCGCAATTCACAATCGGACTGGGCCCGGGTGCCGTGGATACCGCCGACAACATTTTTGGGTTCTACGCACAAGACGCCTGGCAGTTCCGTCGAAACATCACCGTGAACTACGGATTGCGGTACGACCGGGAGGATGGAGCCTTCAGAGGCGGAACCATCCCGGCCCCACAGGTGCCGGGAGGCTGCTTGCAATCCAATGGCCTGATCCCGGCCTGCGGATCGGACAATAACAATTGGCAACCGCGTCTGGGCATCGCCTGGAGCCCGAATTTTGATCATGGGGCCTGGCACTGGCTCTTCGGAGATTCAGGGAAGTCCGTGATTCGCGCCGCGGCCGCGACAATCACGGAGATGGTAGATCTCAATGTAATGGTCAATTCGTTGATTTTCGACGGCAATACTCTCTTCACACAGGCAATCACGCCAGCATCGATCAGCAACGACGGGTCAGTCACAGGTCAGCGAGTCCTCAACTCATATCCCGCTGAACCGAACCTTGCTCTATTGGATCTTTTCAAGCCGGCTGGCTACTACGGGCGGGTGCGCCCGATATCGCCAATGCTCAAGAATCCGCAAGTGAATATGGCTTCGCTAGTTTACCAGCGACAGATCAGATCTTCCTACACCTACAGCATCGGATACCAAGGCGTATTTGCACACGGACTGTTCGGCGAAAAGGATACCAACTTCCCGACGCCAATTGCTGACCCGGCGCATCCGGGCTATTTCTATATGCCTGGCGTTCCCAATCCAGCCTTTGGACCCATCCGAACAGTTTCTAGTGATCGCGAATCGGGATACAACGCACTTGTGATCACGGCAATCAAGCAGATGGCGCACCATTTCCAGTTCCAGGGCAGCTACACGTGGTCCCACACCCTCTCTGACGGCGAAGATTTTTTCGGCCTTTCGGAACCCGGGAATCCATTGGCCTCTCTCCATTTGGATAATGCGTCTGCCCAGAATGATATCCGTCACCTTGTCAACTTCAACATCGTCGCGGATACAAACAACCTCATAGAAACTCCAGTTTTTCGCACAATCTTCAACAACTGGACAATCGGGATACTGAGTACACTGCAATCCGGGCGGCCATTTCCCGTTTCGACTGGGGACGCTTCTTTCACGGGACTGAACTTTTCGGCGTTGGGTAGCGAAACCATGCAGAGACCCAACATCTGTTCGGTTGGGTCTCCCGTGCCAAGCTGTGCAGGCGCCCCGGCGGGCGCATTGGTGTCCACGAACATTGGCTCGATTTCGGGGACAAACCTGGAGGTGGGTCCCGCTGGGGTGGCTGCCTGTGTCGCCGCCGGGCTTGCCAACTGCGGAGCATTGCAGACTACGTTTGCGGCGCCCGCAGGTGCCAGCACGTCAGGCCCGGTAGATAGCTTTGCAGGCACTCCTGTCGACTTTCAGTACATCGAAGGCAATCTCGCCCGAAACGCAGGCCAAAGCTTGGCGCTCTATCGCTTCGACTTATCGATGACCAGGGGATTCAAGATTCCGAAGTGGGAGTCTGCCGGCTTGGAACTGAAGATGGATGTCTTCAACGTATTCAATCACCCGCTATTCATATTCAACAATTCCTTCGATACGCTGAACCTCCTGCAGCTGCCGGCTTTGACCGTGAATGGTGCGCCAAACCCCAACTTCAACTGCACAGCAAGCTGCCTCAACCCATTCACGAGCCTGTACCTGGGAGTCAATGGACAGCCGTTGACACTGGCAGACTTCCAGAGAGCAACGTATAGCGCGGCGCGGAATTTTAATGGACTGGGAGGGCCGTCCGGAGAAGTGACGCCACGGATTATGCAGCTGGCGGTTCGCTTCCGCTGGTAACTGAAGCGGCATTGCGATAATCCGGCGCTTTTTGGGAGTGCAAGGAACTTAGTCGGTTGGTTTGAAGTTAAGCACTGTGCCTGAGCGAATTCGTTAAGGGGTTCTGAACCTGACTAAGAGAGTCAAGGTGATTTAGTCGCAGTGGTCTTAGCACAATTCTATTGGAGACGACCTGGATTGAGGTGGTTTGTTGCGCGCTCGAATAAATTGCCGCGTCGCACCTTCAAAGACTCTAGAACTAAAAAAGAGTCTCTTCGGGCGAAATGCCGTACAACAACGCGGAATCCGGAGACCCACAAAGTTTGTCCTTCAACTTGCATTCTTGAGCTTAGTGGCGCGATTGCCCGCACAGGCCCCGGCCAAGGAAGTGCGGCGCGTCCTGATCATACATAGTTTAGGCTTTTCGTCGCCCGCCTCCGTCCTAGTGGATTCTCGGATCCGTGCTGTTCTAGAAACCTCACCCTATCAAATTGAACTGTATGAGGAAACTCTGCAAAACATCCTGTTTTCAGATCAGGTCTCCCAGCAGGAGATCCGTCAGGGGTACGTTCACAAATATCGAAACCGCAGGCCGGATGTAATCATTGCAGTCGGACCTGCCCCAATTAGGTTCATGGTCGACTCACACGACGAGTTTGGCCCGAATATTCCAATCGTATTTTGTGCGAGCACCGAAGAGCAAGTGGACTATTTGAACCTCGATTCCCATTTTACGGGGGCGTGGCGTGTCGTGGACCCGGCTAGGACCCTCGAAGTGGCGCTGCAACTCCGCCCTGACACTAAGCACGTGGTTGTCGTCGGTGGCGTACTTCCGTATGACAGGCGCCTCGAGGACATTGTCAAGAGACGCCTCAACAGTTATGAATCTGGGATCGAGTTCACTTATCTCATCAACGAAGAAATGCCTGCACTCCTCGAACGCCTGAGTCGCCTTGCCGAACACACAATTATCTTGTATACAGCGATCTCCCAAGATGCCGCCGGAACGCATTTCATTGATGAAACCCAGTCACTTCCAATGGTTGTCAGCGCAGCAAACGCGCCGGTCTTTGTAATGGAAGACACGTTTGTTGGCCAGGGGACAATTGGTGGCTATGTAACTTCTTATGACGACGAAGGCCGGGTCGCTGGTGGGATGGCTGTTAGGGTTCTTAAAGGTGAAAAGCCACAGGACATACCAAGCGTGAAAGATGCCGACGTTTATATGTTTGATTGGCGAGCCCTGCGGCGTTGGGGATATCGAGAAACTGGGCTCCCGCCACGCAGCATCCTGCTCTACCAAGAGCAAACTGTATGGCAATCTTACTGGAAATACTTCATCGGCATCGCTGGTCTGTTTGTTCTGGAGACGCTTCTTGTTCTCGCCATGCTCTGGCAACGGACAAGAAGGAAGAAAGTCGAGGAATCACTTGTTGAGCGGCTCACGTTCGAAACCTTGCTCTCCGATTTCTCGACAACCTTCCTTAACCTCCCTGAGGAGCGAGTCACTTCGAACATAGAAGAGAGCCTTGGCCGGATGGGTGCGTTGCTCCAAATGGACCGCATTGCACTTTATGAATTTTCACAAGATCGGACAGAGTTGATCGTAAACTTCGCCTGGACGAAACAACGAACACAGCCTGTTCATGCCGTCCTGAAGACCAATCAACTGCCTTGGTGGACCAGCCGCATCCTCCTTGGCGAAGTGCTGGTTACCTCGGACGTAAACGCCCTACCCGAGGAGGCATCCCTCGAAAAGGAATTTCTACGGGCGAGGGACGTCGTTTCGGGAGCGTCGGTTCCCTTGGAAGTTGGCGGCGAAGTCTTCGGCGCAATGGTATTTGATAATACGACGCGTCGAGTGGTGTGGTCCGAGGACCTCGTACAACGGCTTAAGATGTTGGCCGAGATATTCTCGAACGCTCTAGGGCGGAAACACGCAGAAGATCGTCGCAGCGAAAGTGAAGAGCGCTTTCGGTTGGTCGCAAATACCGCTCCCGTACTGATCTGGATGTCCGGAACAGACATGCTTTGCACCTATTTCAACCAGGGTTGGCTGGACTTCACCGGCCGCGAGCTTCGAGACGAACTTGGGAACGGGTGGGCGGAGGGCGTGCACTCCGCGGATTTCCAGCGTTGCATGGAAACCTATACGAGGGCTTTTGAGCATCGCGAGCGCTTCGCCATGGAATACCGGCTCCGAAGGCATGACGGCGAGTTTCGCTGGATCCTTGACGTCGGTGTGCCGAGATTCAACGCAGACAGATCTTTTGCCGGATTCATTGGCTCGGCTATCGACGTTACGGGTCACAAGGAAGCTGAGCAAAGTCTAGCTACGCTGAGCGGCCGATTGATTCAAGCACAAGAGGAGGAACGTCATCGCATCGCCAGGGAGCTTCATGACGATATCAGCCAGCAGCTTGCGCTTTTGTCCGTCGAGCTGCAGGGGCTCGCGAACGCAAATCCCAAATCGTCAGTGGAGCTTAGTGACTGGACCGAGCGGCTATTGAAGCGCACTTCACAAATATCCAGCGATATTCATGCGTTGTCTCACAGGTTACATTCTTCGAAACTGGAATATATGGGTGTGGTTGCCGCCATAGCGGGTTTCTGCAGTGAGATTACCTCGCAAACAGGACAGGAGATTGACTTTGAGCACACTGACGTGCCCACATCCCTGCCTCAAGACATTTCACTTTGCCTCTTCCGCGTTTTACAGGAGGGCTTGCACAACGCTGTCAGATACAGCGGCTCCCAGCACGTCAAAGTGGAATTGCGGGGAACGCCAGGCGCAGTCCAGCTCGTAGTTCGGGATTCCGGTTCTGGTTTTGATCCCGAAGCAGCCATGAAAAACGGCGGACTTGGCCTGATCAGCATGCGGGAGCGAGTTGGCCTTGTGAAGGGCACGATTTCGATCGTGTCAAAGCCGCAGGCTGGCACTGAAATAAGTGTCAGTATTCCGGTCGCACAAGCACTGGCGGCTAGCGCAACTCAAATGGGTTCTCCGGGGGGTGAGTGAGGAATATGAGAAATCCGAGGATCAGGATCTTGCTAGCAGATGACCAGCAAGAAATGCTGGAGACTGTGGCGCGGATGCTCGAAGATGAATTCGATGTGGTCGCCGCAGTCGCGAACGGAGAACGCGTGATTGAGGCTGCGATTCGCCTGGCTCCCGATCTCCTAGTGCTCGACATCTCCATGCCTGTCATGAACGGCTTGGAAGCTGCGGCGCGCCTCAAAGAGTCCGGCTCTGAAGCTAAGGTGATCTTCCTCACAGTGCACGAAGATCCCGTCATTGTTGAGGCGGCATTTTCAGTCGGGGCTCGCGGATACGTCCTCAAGCAACGCCTCGCCAAAGATCTGATCCTGGCAATCCGGGAGGCTTTGGACGGCAGAATCTTTATCTCTGCGATGGTGCTCACTGACAGAAATCGCCGGCATCAGCTCGAGGCGACCTAAGCCGGGGGCGTACGGGTCAGCCTACTGCAATCCAATTCTTGAAGGCAAATCGGATGAGATGAGCAGCGGGTCTTTGGTGTCGCTTTATACAACGCAATTACGGGTATTGTAGAATTAAATGGTAGCCTAGTTCATTTCGGCTCGGGTCCTCGGGACCGGGTCCAATGGGCGCGCCCTGCCAACTCAGGTGCCTGCAGCGGCAGCACGATTGGATTTTCCCTTACTCATGCGACTCCATTGGAAAAAATGGCAGTCCCAAGGTCCCAGCTCCAGATATAGCCCCGGTGAAAGCATTTCGTGTCCATCGCGGTCATAGGTTCCATCCGATGATGCGTCATCCAAACGCCAGGGTTCCGATCTATCGTCTCCCCAGGGGACCTGCACACGGGCTTGAACAGCGCATTCGCTGAAATTGAAGACGATAAGACAGTGATCGTTTTCCTTCAGCCAGCTCCAGGCGACGAGATTATGAAAGCTGGGATTATCAGACTGGCTTTCGGGCTCGCACATGCTCCATTGCCCCTCGCGAAACACCGGAGAGTTGATCGCTTTCAGGTGTCTTGCGTAGAACGCTTGTAACTCCCTATCCACGGGCTCTTCGGGGCGCCTGCCCAGAAAAACCGGCAGTCTCACCTTGCGGCCCTCGAACTGTCCTTCATAGAAAAGTCTTGCTCCAGGAAGGGTGGCGACCGCGACCGCGGCGGCCCGTTCCTTTGGCTGTGAAAATGCCATTGCCGCCCGCTGTTCATCGTGATTTTCGATGAAGCGGACAAGCTTCTGCTGGAAGGCAAGATCTGAACACAGATGCTCGCGAACACTCTCTGCGTTGCCGTGCTCCAACCTGTCATAAAGCTTCTTGTCGTAACAGAAATCGAAACCCCGCTGTTGCAGAGTCCGTTCCAGGTCCCAATAAGTCTCAGCAACGAAGAGAAAGCCAGGATGGACTCTCTTAATGGCGGGGATGACATCGACCCAATATTCCGTCGCTGGGCGCGGACCAACGTGCCCACGCCAAGTGCGTTCGAAGATGTTATTCAGCAAGAGCATCGCCATATCGCAGCGGATCCCATCGCACTGAGTAGCGATGTTCGAGACGATTTCAATCACTGCATGGCGAAGCTGTGGATGAAAAGCATTGAGCTGCAGCACATCCGGCCAAGCTGGGAAGTGGGGGACACGTCCACGGGCGTAGACATTTCCATCTATTTCGGCCCAGGACGAAGGGTCACTTTTGGCATCGTCAGCGTGCCCCCGAACAAAGTAGTCAGGGCGGTCCGTAACCCAGGGGTGGTCGGGTGCCAAATGGTTTGACACAAAATCCAGGATGAGGTTCATGCCTCGCTTCGCGAGTTCACGGCGGGCGATAGCGAGACCTTTGGGCCCACCTAAATGTCTGTCAACGAGGTAACGTCGCACACAATAAGGCGATCCCACGATATCTTGCGGACGAAAATCAGGAAGTGCTCGGCGGAAATCATTCAGCATGATTTCATTCTGCTTGGCAATCTCAATGCCCTTTGGACTTCGTTCCCAAACACCCATCAACCACACCGCATCGAAACCGAATTTGGCGATGGAGTCCCAATCCGCCGATGGCACGGAGCTTAAGTCAACAGTGGTTCCATACTTCTGACTGAGATCAGAAAGCCAGACCCACGCGTTGATTTCATAAATTATAGGATACCTGCGCCACTTGGAAATGGTCATCCCCTGCTCGTTGCCGCCTTGACGAATGCGCCGGTTTTTCCCGCTGCAAGAAAATGTTTTTCGTCTATCCGGCCGAAGATCTCGATCATCTTCGCGACGAGGCCTGTCCAACCGGTCTGGTGGCCTGCCCCAAGCCCTGCGCCGTTATCTCCATGGAAGTACTCGTAGAACAGAATGTAATCTTTCCAGTGAGGGTCGGTCTGGAATTTCTCCGCACCTCCATACACCGGCCGGCGGCCAGACGCATCACGCAAGAATATCCGCGTTAACCGATTTGCAATTTCTCGCGCGATTTCAAAGAGATTCATCAATCTACCTGAACCAGTTGGGCATTCGATTTTGAAGCTGTCGCCATAATAGAGGTAGAAGGACATCAGGGCGCGGATCAACAATGCGTTCACTGGCATCCATACAGGTCCTCGCCAATTGGAGTTACCACCGAACATGCCAGTATCGGACTCTGCCGGGAGATAGTTCACCCGATAGTCCTGACCACCCACGTGAAAGTCATAGGGATGCTCGGCATGGTAGCGGGAGAGTGCTCGTATGCCGTAAGGACTAAGGAATTCATTCTCGTCGAGCATGCGCGATAGAATCCGGCGCAACCGGTTGCCATTCACCAGTGCGGCAATGCCTCTCTCTCCGTGCCCGAGATGTCCCACGCCGGTTGCGTGAATGCTCTCGCGCAGCTCCGGCATTTGTCGCAGGCGTTCCCTCAGAATGTTCGTCACACCGGGTACCAGGTCGCGCTGCCAGGGCTCGATTACGGTGGTGGCACAGAGGGGCAACAAACCCACCATCGAACGGACCTTGAGCCGGGTTGCGCTCCCGTCGGGAAGGCGCAGTACGTCGTAGTAAAAGCCGTCCTCTTCGTCCCACATGCCGCCTGCCCCCACCTGGTTCATCGCATGTGCGATCCAAAGAAAATGCCCCCCAAACTTGACAGCCATGTTTTCGAAGAAGGAGTCGTGGGCTGCCAACTCGACACTAATTTCGAGCATGTTCTGGCAGAATAAAGCCATCCACGCGGTACCGTCTGCCTGCTCGAGGTAGCCACCTGTGGGGAGTTGCGCGCTGCGGTCAAAAACACCAATATTGTCGAGTCCAAGGAAGCCGCCTTCGAATACATTCTTGCCAGAGCGGTCCTTGCGGTTCACCCACCAACTGAAATTCAGCAGCAGTTTCTCGAAAGACCTCTTGAGAAATTCCAAATCCCCTTTTCCCTTCAGAGACTGTTCTGTCCTGTATAAGAAGATCGTGGCCCAGGCATGAACCGGGGGGTTTACATCGCTAAAATTCCACTCGTAGGCGGGGATCTGACCAGTCGGATGCAGGAAGAATTCTCCTAGCATCAAGTCGAGCTGTTCCTTCGCGAAATCCACATCGACGGTTGAGAGAGCGATGGCGTGAAACGCCAGGTCCCACGAAGCAAACCAGGGATATTCCCACTTGTCCGGCATCGAGATGATGTGATCGTTCACCATGTGGAACCACTCGCTGTTCCGCATCGCTTTCTGGCCGGGTTGCATTTGATCGACACCATGTTCCTCAAGCCACTTGTCGACGTCGAAACCGAAATATTGTTTAGACCACAACATCCCTGAGAGAGCCTGTCTCATGACGAGCGCCTCATCTTTACTGCCACTCTGCGGAGTGATCACGGTATAGAACTCGTCCGCCTCTCTCTGACGAGCCTCCATAATTTGGGTGAAGCGTTTAAACGGCTCGTCCATGGCGGCAGGTGGTAAATCATTTAGCCGAAGCCGGACAGTGGCGGTTTCGCCGGCGCCAGCTTCGAATTGATAATCTGCGGCAGCTTTTGTTCCAATGAGCTCCGGGTTTACAGAATTTTGCTCCCCGCCCACGATATAATCGTTGATCCCGTCTTTAACGTAGGGGCTTACATTGGGTGTCCCGAATATCCGCAAGTTGTTAGTCTCATTCTCCGTGAACAGCAGCGGGACGTCTCCTTCACAATAGAGATACCGATCACCCAGTTGTGTGTTTGAAGCTGCCAGCACTGGGTAGCCATTCTTGCCCACAATCCGCTTCAAGGATGGCTTGGGTTTGTCGGCCCACCAGGACCAGGAATTGCGGAACCACAATGTCGGAAGAATGTGTAGAGTTGCTGGTTCAGGTCCGCGATTACATGCACTAATCCGGATCAAGATGTCTTCTGCGGCGTTCTTCGCATACTCTACAAACACATCGAAGTATCGATCGTCATTGAAGACACCCGTATCCAACAACTCGTACTCCATATCGCCGCGATTGCGACGTTTGCTGCTCAAGATCAAATTATTGTAAGGAAATTCCGCTTGGGGATACTTGTACAGGTACTTCATGTAAGAGTGCGTCGGAGTGCTGTCAAGGTAGAAGTAATATTCCTTGACGTCCTCGCCGTGGTTGCCTTCGCTGTTCGTCAACCCGAACAGACGCTCCTTCAGGATCGGGTCGCGGCCGTTCCATAGAGCAACGCTAAAGCAAAGCGACTGCTTGGCATCGCTGATACCGGCGAGACCATCTTCTCCCCAGTGATATGCCCGAGAACGAGCCTGGTCGTGCGTGAAGTAATCCCATGCATTTCCGTCCTGGCTGTAGTCTTCCCGAACAGTCCCCCACTGGCGTTCGCTGAGATAGGGACCCCACTTTTTCCAGTTCGATTTTCCACTGCGCGCTTCCTGCAAGCGGATCTCTTCTTGTGTCATGGCGAGCTCCTTTTGGATTAGGCGGATTTAGCTGCTTTTACCTTTTCATTGGGTTTCTCTTCCGGTGCAAGCACTTTGAGCGGTCCGGGCTCGGAAACGTCGTTGGAGGTTGAGGCCGCAGCCACATTGGTTTGTAACGGAAATGCAAATTGAGCCCCACTGGACTCAATACAATCCATGATGCGCAAGAGAAGAAATTCCTGAATTTTGAGAAATTGGTTCCAGTCGCGAGCCAGGACGTAGGCAAAAATCTCGACGTCGAGGGAAGAGGGACCAAAACGAAGCAAACGCACACGGACCGAAGCAACGTCGAGATGCTGACTCGCCTCCAGCAGTCCGCGAATGCCTTCGAGTACCGCGCACAATTGACTTGAACTGGTCCTGTAACTAAGAGCAGGGATTGGGTGAAACCAGAACTTGTCGCGCGAGGAGAAGTTCTCAAGTGTCATGTTGGCGATCTGGCCGTTGGGAACAATGACGACAGTTCGGTCGGGAGTTCGGATTCGGATCGAACGAAGGCCAATATCCTCGACCGTTCCCTGGCTCTCGCCCACCTTCATGCTATCTCCCACGCGTACCGCCTGGTCGAAGATGAGAGAGACGCCCCCGATTATGTTTTCCAATGTCTTCTGCGCTGCGAATGCAACGGCAAGCCCGCCAACGCCGAGTCCCGCGAGTGCTGCGGTGGGGTTCACACCGAAGTAATGTAAGGTCGCAAACACGCCGGCACAGATTATCAGCAGGTCGACTACCCAGCGCGTGAGGCGTAGCATGGACGTGGATCCCGTAAGGCTGCGATTTCGTAATAGCCGCCGGACATATTCTTCGCCCCAGCCCGCGACAAGAATCAACAGCCAGACGCTGGCCGCAATCGTAATAATGGTGGCAGTGCTGGACCAGAACTGACGCGCCAACAGGGGAAGGCTAACCTTAGAAATTGCCCACCGGATGAAGAGGGCCAGAAGCAGCAGGCGAACCGGGTTGGGCAAAAGATAGGGATTGGGCACGTCCGACTTCCTGGAAAAGCGCCGGTGCAACAGGGAAAGGAACCGATTGAGCAGGCGGCTCAGGAGAACCGTGAGAAAATAGAGGAAAGGCACGCCTCCCAGAACAGCGAGCCATTCAAACAAGGCGATGCCCGCCAGTCGCGTAGTAATCAGGAAATCCGGGAGAATGCGGTCAATGGAAACTACGTTGACCTCGTCGTACAAGTCCGGAATAGAGTCGAGGGTCTTGCTTGAGAATAGCCATAGGGACCCAGACTTCCCGCGATCCACTCGTTC